>Ga0209084_1001866_pt1 | contig 17108 bp, 15 predicted proteins | sample C_130820_MF_Meta_FD_187309 | JGI IMG/M metagenome (GOLD analysis project Ga0209084, IMG submission 187309) | Freshwater microbial communities from Lake Croche, Canada to study carbon cycling - C_130820_MF_MetaG (SPAdes) (version 2) | ecosystem: Environmental > Aquatic > Freshwater > Lake... | reverse complement strand
TTAAGGAAATACTAATATGGCTATCACTCTGAATGGCACAACGGGAATCAGCTCACCGGGCGGGGATACGAGTACTTCCTTAGCGACGACCAACCTCAGCTATACCGGAACCCTCACAGGCGGTACGGGCGTCATCGCCATTGGAACGAACCAGATTTATAAGGATTCATCTGGGAATATTGGTCTGGGTGTTACGCCGAGTGCAGGGTGGGGAAGCACGTATAAAGCTATTCAGATTGGAACTAGCGGGTCTATAAGTGCTGTAAACAATGCTTCCCCCGGTTTGATGCAAATAAGCAATAACTCTTGTTCTGGGGTGTCTGCTGAGACATATTTGCATACTGGCACAGCAAGTATGTTTCGCGTCGGGTCAGCGGGCGCTTTTACTTGGTATCAAGCAGCCTCCGGCACAGCAGGAAGCGCGATCGCTTACAGTTCGACTATGACGCTAAATGCGAGTGGTAATCTTCATGTTCCCGGCGGCGGTGGGATAGCGTCAAACGAAGCATTTGGTTCGGGTGCTTTGAAATCAAACACCACAGGCTATAACAACACTGCGAGTGGAGTGAATGCACTCTTTTCAAACACCACAGGCGATTCCAACACTGCGAGTGGAATAGGCGCACTCCAGTTAAATACCACAGGCGCTGCCAACACTGCGAGTGGAGGATTAGCACTCTATTCAAATACCACAGGCTATAACAACACCGCGAGTGGATACCAAGCACTCTATTCAAATACCACAGGCTATAACAACACTGCAAGTGGATTCCAAGCACTCTTTTTAAACACCACAGGCTTTCAAAACACTGCGAGTGGATTGAATGCACTCTATTACAACACTACAGGCTCTCAAAACACGGCCTTTGGTTATACTGCGCATCAAAACAACACCACTGGACAATATAATTGCGTCTTTGGAGCGGGGGCGCTTGTAACAGGAACCACTGGAACAGGTAATTGCTCTTTTGGCTACAACGGGATGGCCGCAAGCGCGGTAACAGGCAGTTATAATGCCGGTTATGGGTATAATGCTCTATATAATCTAACTACTGGCTCTGGTAATGTCGGTTTAGGCCAAGGGGCTGGTAACGGCATAACAACGGGTAGTTACAATATCTATATCGGATATGGAGCAATTCCATCGGCCGCTGCTAATGGTTCTGAATTAGTTATCGGATCAAGTCCAAACACCACAGGTAAAGGGTCCGGTACGGGTTATATAAATGTCGGCGGCTCAATATACCAAGGCAACAACTCTGGATCGTGGGCAACAACATCAGATCAACGGATCAAGGAAAACATTAAACCTATCGCAGAAGGTCTGAGCGTCATAAATGCTCTTAATCCAGTCAACTTTGATTATAAAGAATCCGGCAAAAACGAAGACGGCTTTATTGCCCAAGATTATCAAACCGTTTTACCACAGCAAATTGTCACTCACGCGCCGAGTGAAGCGGAGAAAGAATGGGTCGATGAGGAAGTCTTAGGTATTCAGCAGAACCTCATTCCGTTCCTCGTCAAAGCCATCCAAGAACTCACCACCCGCCTTGAAGCACTGGAGGCAAAAGCATGAGCGTTAAGTTAAATTCAACAGGTGGTGGGTCGGTCACTCTTGACTCTCCAAGTACGGCATCAAACTACACTGTAACTTTGCCCAGTGCGGCTGGGACGCTGGCTACTACGACCGGGAGTTTAGCAAGTCCTACAATTACTGGAACGGTTGCTGGTGGGGCAACATATACAAGCCCAACACTAACGGGCGCATCAATAACCGCAGCAAACTCAAACACAGTCGAAGCAACCTCCGGTCCTACAAGCACTCAGCTTGCTGGCAACAGAAACAAGGTCATCAACGGTGGAATGGCAATTGACCAGCGAAATGCTGGCGCTGCTGTTACGACAGATGGCGCTTTCCCAGTAGATAGATTTCAAACTTATCCGGGTGGAACTGGTTCTGGTCAACGCATAGCGATGAGCAATCCTCCAGAAGTTTCTGGATTTGCGTATTATTTAAAATTTATCAGAACTGGATCTGGCTCTAGTTATTCTTATGTTTCGCAAAAAATAGAAAATATTAAATATTTATCCGGTAAACAAATGACGTTTTCCTTTTATATAAGGGGAGATGTTATCAATGCTTCTGGATTTACTGTGTGGAGTGAAGCATTTAAAGATGACGGCACATTTATAGGATATAGTCCAAACTGTTCAACTTCGTTTGCGATAACAAGCACATGGACAAGGGTATCCATGAGGATGGATGTTCCTGTGATATCCGTTGATCCCGGAACTGGCGGCGGTTTTTTTAGAACATATTTAAGGTGTACAGGTCCTACCGAAAACTTCAATATAAGCACAACAGGATGGCAATGGGAAGAAGGAACTGTCGCCACACCGTTTGAGAATCGTCTTTACGGCACTGAGTTGGCGTTGTGTCAGAGGTATTATCAAAAAAGCTATTCGCAAGGAACTACGCCGGGAGCAATTCAAGACCTTAACAAACAGCACTATGGGGCTACTTCTACCTCTGCAAATATTAATAATAATGACACGCCGTTTTGCGTGACCATGCGAACCTCTCCAACGATGACGGTTTACAACCCCACAACAGGAGCAACAGGTACGGCGCGAAATTTTAGTGCCTCAACAGACCTTGCAGCAGCTTTTTACGATGTTGGGGACCAAAGAGGAATGCTTCAGATAAATGTAGCAGTTACGGCTGTGGGTAATGTGCTCACCTATCATTGGACTGCTGTGGCGGAGCTATAAAATGGCATATAAAATTTTAGCTAATATATTTGGATCCGTATGTGGAGTGCTTCGACTAGAAGATAATGCCTGTATACCATTTAATCCGCAAAATGTTGATTACCAGCAATTCAAAATTCAAGTTGCTGATGGCACACCATTAGAAGATCCAGACGGCAACGTGATGACGCAGGAACAGGTGGATGAATTCTTGAGGACGATACCATGAGTTTATTAAAGGCGAATGCCGTACAGTTAGGCCAGTCCATCACAGCGACCAATAACTTTGTATTGTATCAACCCGCATCACCAGACGGCACGGTAAGACTTGGCAATGGGAACTCAGGGAGTGTAACGGACCTTGTTACGGTAGGATCTACGGGGAACCTGACATTCACAGGCACAACAGAAACTTATAACAATTCTGTAGTTATCTCAGCAGCAAGCACAAAATCCATCACTCTCAACGGCGGCGGTCTGACAAATGGCTTGGTGCTTAATGCTAGTAATAATGTTGGTATTGGTACGGCATCGACTGGATATAAGCTCTACGTTACCGGAAATACCCCATCAGGCGGGATTTTTGTCCAAACCGATAGTACTGCTAACGCTTCCCCCATAGTCAGAGTGCAAGGGAGCAGATCCGATGTAAATACTAGTCAATGTTTTTCTGGTGGTTTAGCACTTGAAAGATATAGTTCTTCTGCGGCAATAGGTTCGGGTCAAATATTAGGTACTATTTATTTTGGTGGTAACTATTCAGGATCAAGCATGGGGTATGCCGCCTCTATTTCGGCGGTTGCTAGTGCGAATTGGTCTTCAACGACCACAGCTAACACGGATCTTGTCTTTTACACTGGATCTACAGCACAGACGGCGCTTGGTGCGGCTAATGTCTCGTATGGCACAGAACAAATGCGCATCGACTCCGCTGGAAATTTTATCTTGACAGCCGCTGGGTCCATTAACCTAAACGCGCTAAACACATACAGCAATGCGGCTTCAGGCTACCAAAAATTGCCAAGTGGAATCATTATCCAATGGGGTACGACCACATTTAATGCAAGCGGTGTCGCATCAATTACGTTTCCAGTAGCTTTTCCTTATGCGTGTAGATTTGTTAATGCTTCCATCGCAAGAGGAACTACGCTATCTGGTTATTTAATGTCTACGCAAGTTGGATCATATACCGCGACCGGCGTTACGATTATTGGCAACTACACTACTTCAGGTTCGGTGCTTACCACTTCTGCAAACGAAAGCGCTGCCTGGGTCGCAATAGGATATTGAGGATAACATGACTAAATTTTTCACCGGAAACCCTGTTGCTTTTTACGATCCTGAAATTTGCCAGGCACCTAAAGAGGCTATTGAAATCCCCGACGCATTGTGGTTGTCACTATTAGAAGAACAGAGTCAAGGAAAAGTAATTAAAGCTGATGCTGACGGATACCCAATAAGCGTAGATCCATCTCCACCGTCTATCGAACAGCGCTTGGAGTCTTGTAAGCTGCAAGCAAAATCCCTTTTGTTAGATTCTGATTGGGTTGAGTTACCTTCGGTATCAGCTTCCGAAAATTCTCCACGCTTACAAAATGTAGCCGGTTTTTTAACGTATAGAGCGTCATTGCGGATGTTGGCTGTCTCTCCTGTTCTTGACCCAATATGGCCCACCAAACCAGTAGCGGAATGGAGTAACTGAATATGTCCATGACCTTCCCCTCATCACCTACGGTTGGGCAGCAATATAGCGTTTCTGGTGGACCGACCTACACTTGGTTGATTAGCACCCTTGATTGCAAGCCACAGGTGGGCGATCTCACAGATTACGTCGTAGTCTCTCATTGGTCCTGCTCCGGCACGGACGGTACTTTCACGGGATCTTGCTATGCAACGGTATCTTTCACGGTCAACCCCGACAAACCAGATTACACACCTTACCAAGATCTGACTGAAGCTGAAGTCATTCTGTGGACCCAAGACGCCCTTGGCGAAGAACAGGTCACGGCGATCTATACTTCAATCGACACACAGATTGAAAACCAGAAAAATCCCCCCATTATAACCCCAGCCCTTCCGTGGGCTGCTCCAATTTCAACAACCCTCTAAGAGGACAATATGCCTGAAAAAATCAACCTGTCAGTAAATCTCGTCAACGGTATCCTTGGATATTTGGGTAAGCAACCTTACGAACAGGTAGCCCCATTGATTCAAGCCATTCAGGACGAAGCTAAAGGCCAAGTGCCAGAAGCTCCAGTCGAAGACGAAGTAGCTGAAGCTGCTTAAATAATCAGAGGTACTGAATGAGAATCACAATACCCGGTTTCGAAGGCGTCAACTCTCTCCTGGCCCCACAGAGGATCAAGGAAACAGAGGCCGTCGACGCGACCGATTGTGATTTTCGTTCAGGCGACCTTCGCGGGTATTTAGACGACGCCCCGGTAATGGACGGCACCACGCCGAGAACCACCGCTTACCACGACATCTACGGCGTCACTATCTTTGATTACACCCCCACCCAAGAACTGATAACAAACGGCGATTGGGATATTGTCAGATCCCCGGTAGTCAACGACCAGTACAAACGAGTCTATTTTTCCAGATACGACCCACTCAGCACGACGAGTTACGTTGGAATTGTCGACAGCTCGAATGTCCAGAACCAGAGTGGCGGACTGTCTTATCTCAGTTCAACGAAACGCTTAGGGGTCCCTAAGCCCATAGATTTTCTAATTCCGCCAACTTATCAGATTCGTCAGGGTGATGTCTTAGGCACAGTCATAAGCTCAAACGCAGACGCTAAGATAAAGATATCACCGACACTTGCAGGACAGTTAGACAAAGGCGTCAAGCTCATCGTTTCATGCCCCGGATTTCCAACATCTGGCTTGAGCATCACAAACATTAGTTTGCAGGGCGACGGTGACACTTTATCTGTCATCACTTTGGCGGGGAATAAAAAGGTTTGGAAGAATTGCGACGTCGTTAAAATCACTCCCCCTTCTACGACTACACCAAAAGTTTTCAAAACATCAATAACTTTCAGGCTTTCTAACCATGGCCTAGTTAACGGCGACCAAGTTGTTGTGTCGAGAAGAAAAGCACCTGGCCAAGGAACAGCAAATCAAGGCTGGCCCACACTTTTTCCAACTAACGCCGGCTCCACTTTGTGGAGTGTCACCGCCATCGACATCAATAATTTTTCCCTGGACGGCCTTAATGTAACCGCTAATGCCACTGAAGCCGGAACAGTTATAGCCGACCCATTGGTCAAATTCTCTCTGTTCGCTCCTAGTGCTGCTTCATTTCAAAACCCATCGACTGTATCTGTTGATAACGGCACGGACATAACTCAATCAACCATTACAAGTTATCCTGGCGGCGGTGCAACGGTAGGCACATGGGTCGATGCTGCGGCTATTGATACGCTTCGCTCAAGGTCTTACTGCATCACTTACGTCAATTCTTACGGGGATGAGTCAGCTCCATCGACTCCGACTAATCCTTTTGATGTCGTCCCAGGATCCCCTGTTACCTTTGGTCCAAACTCTTTCACAATCACCTCGGGTCTTTCGGGCTGGTCGATGAACGACGTGACTGACCTGGTGGAGGTTCGCCTTTACAGAACCGATGAGACAGGAACATTCCGCCTGGTAACAACGGACTCCCTCACTTCGGACAGCACCAAATACAACATCATCAGGGTCTACAAAACTGACCCGACTCAAACCACTCAGACCATTCAGCTCAAGTCCGATGGCAACATTTTCGTCGACAAATTGACCGACGCGCAGCTTGGTGAACCTTTGACAACGACGGGATGGTATCCACCTCCCCAGGGCGTTCAAGGAATCATATCGGCCCCCAATGGAGTGGTTGCTGGATTCAAGGGTAAGACGGTTTACGCTTCCGTCCCATATGTCCCATACGCATATCCCGTTGCATACCAAACGGCGACGGACGCCGACATTATGGGGCTTGTAACAACAGGGACGGGTATCGCAGTCCTCACAAATCAAATGCCTTACATCATGATCGGCAACGACCCGAGTTCATGGTCGATGGTCAAACTCGAAATTGCTGCGGCTTGCGTTTCCCACGCATCCATTGTGGACATGGGGACTTTCGGTATTTACGCCGGACCTGATGGGTTGATGGCGATAGCTGGCGCAGGAGTTAAAAATCTGACCCAGGACATGCTGACCAGGTCGCAATGGCAAAAGTACAACCCATCAACGATTATTGGGGGCCATTCTGAAGGCCGATATGTTGGGTCCTATTTATCCGGATCGACTAGAAAATCCTTTATCTTCGACACCATCACCAACGACTTCGTAGACCTATCAATCGCAGCGGTTGGGTTCTATACCGACCTCCGCACGGACACTCTGAAATTCGTCGACACATCCGGCAACATCAAATTGTGGAACCGAGGGACAACGACCAAAAGTTATTTCTGGAAATCGAAGGTATTCCAGCTTCCGATGCCCGGTCTGTTTGGGGCTGCTCAAGTAGTGGCTTATTCCTATCCTGTGACGTTCAAACTCTATGACTACGACACTGGCACCCAGATCGGTGCTTCCATTAGTGTCACGGCACAAAACCCGTTCAGGCTTCCATCGGGAACTAGGTATCAAAATCTTCAGATCACATTAGAAGGTACGGGGTCTGTAGCAACGGTTGCGGTGGCAACCAGCGTTGGCGAACTGAAGGAGGTCTGATGGGCATTCGTGGCGTACCTCCCGGCATTACCGATCCGAACCTTCGCGGCTTTCTTCAGGATATTCGCAACGCTCTAGCGGGCGTTTCTGAAAAAGTCACCAAGCTCTCAACGACTACGACAACTTCTGGTGGGGGCGGTAATCCAGGCCCTGGCGGCGGCGGCGGTAATCCTCCTCCCGATGGTGGTGGTCCTCCTCCAACTAGCCCTCCTGGCGACGGTTTAAACCCCCCACCCCCCACTTCTCTGACAGCAAAAGACGGCACGTCACGTATCACGCTGTCTTGGGATAACCCGGTTATAGCAGACCTTGCCGATACAGAAATATGGGGAAAAAGAATTCTCTTGCCGTGGGATGCCACAAAGACTTACGCCAACGGGGATTACATCATTTCGGGGTCAGCGACATATGTCTCGATCAAAAAAAGCAATTTGAACCATGCAATCACAGACACCGCGTGGTGGGTTCCGTCCGTCGCTTTTGGTCCGACGACCAGGTCAAAACTGGGCGCTTCTAAAGGATCCCCGTGGATTTTTACTGGTGCCGACAATAACAACCTAGGGCAAGAGACATGGGCTTTCTGGGTCCGCAACCACGACACCGAAAATCTGTTCAGTGATTTTTATCCGACAGATGATGTTGGCGTTATCGGCCATTCGGTCACAGTTGAATATGAAATATCCAACACAAATCTTTGGGGCGACCTCGAAACCAGGATTACCGTCATCGATTCTCCGACAGGACTAATTGCCCAAGTCGACGCAGAAGTTCAGGCACTCCAAGGTGAAGTAGATCAGTCTATTGCGGACTTGAAGAATGGTGTTACGGACATCACAGTCACCACGTCCTCTGGCACAACGACACTAAAGGGCCTAAAAGCCTCAACCGAGAATAGCGCTGCCGGGATTGTGGCCATAAACACTGTTAGTTCCACTTCTACTTCAGCGATTGCAAGGTCTCTTTGGGGTTTGACTGCGGCAGTCAACGATCCAACTACCGGAATTAGTTCGAAGTCCAGCATCACGCAGTTAAACCAAGCGGTGTCGGATTTGAATGGGGCTTCCGCGACACAGCTAAATAATATAAATGCTCAATTCACCGACAAGCAAGCTCAAATCGATACAAAGGCCAGCTTGACGCAACTCACTCAAGCAAAGTCGGATATTTATGGTTCTTCAGTTTCTCAGTTTTCGAATATCAATGCGTCATTTCAATCACAAGCGCAACAAATAGCGTCCAAAGCGACCATTACTGACATAAATAATGCAAAGTCAGATATCTATGGGTCTTCAGTCTCCCAATTTTCCAACATACAGGCGACCTTCAACAGTCTAAACGACAACATTAACGGAAAAGCGGGCGTTACTTTTGTGAACGAGGCCGTGGCAAACGCAAAAAATGAAGCGATTGCGACCTCAACTCAACAGGTATACAGCACCCTTGGGGGCAATTCTGCAACGGTCCAACAAAAAGTCAGTTCCTGGAATGGCGCTGCCGCTTCTTACTCAGTCAAGATCGACAACAACGGGCAGATTTCTGGGTTTGGGCTGTCTTCCGAATCGGTGTATGGGCAGCCCACGTCCTATTTTATTGTTCGTGCGGATCGGTTTGCTATTGGTCGTCCTGGCACGGGGCAGTCCGATACCCCATTCAGTGTAGACACATCAACAGGAATTGTGCGGCTCAATTCAGCCAATATTTCTAGTGTGATTCAATCTACTAATTTTAATGGCAATTCGAATTGGATTGCCTCCAATCCAGGGGACACTGGTTGGGCGATCAACCAAGCGGGCGAAGCCGTTTTCAACACGGCCATTGTTAGAAAGCCGTCCAATATAGCAAGTTCCGCCTATGGCGCTTCGGCGAAATTTGAGTCCTCCCAGTATACCGATGGGGGGTCTAGTTATGAAGAAACCTTTGGGCCATATTATTATAAAGCTAACGTAGGGCAAACAACCAATATTTTATTAACCCTTGATTGCCAAACGTCGTTAAGTACATATAACATAGAGGTTAGAGATGGCGCTAATAATGTAATTTGGGTAGCCTATAATAAAAGGGGGGCGGCAATTGAGTCAAGATTCTTTTCTGGATCAACTTCTTTTTACGCTCACGTTAATCAATCTTATGTTTATCTAAAAGTCTACATGCAATCCGGTGGTGGATCTATGGGTATGCCAAGATTTAATATCTTTGAGATTGTTTCATGAACAGCCTTATTTACTACGATCTTTTAACAGGCGCAACAATTCGATCTGTCTCAAGCGTTGAAACCTTACGTCCAGAATACTTTGACGAAGAAATACCGGAGGGGCAAGGACGGCTTTTTGCTGTAGACGTCCACAGCATTATTGGCAAAAAGGTGGTTGATGGTGAGATTGTCGATGACCCTTCAGCAATTACTCAATCGAGATTAGACAATAGGGTTCAGCTCCTAACGAATTGCGACTGGTACTCCATCCGGCACCGGGATCAGGTGGATCTCAAGGTTCCTACGTCACTGACGGAGTCCCAATACGGACAACTTCTGTCTTATCGGCAACAACTTCGTGACTGGACCGATGGCGCTTTTCCTTCGAAACCTGAGTGGATGTCATGAGATTAAAGCCGGCCTATATCAGAAGCCATTGGGGGTGGGTCCAGGAAGGTCTACGCGAAGTGAAAGCATTGCGCGGGGGTACATGGCGCCCTGAAGACATTTACGCAGAGTGTGTCAACAAAGACGCCTTTCTATGGATCTCTGATGACACCTTCGTTATTTTGAAGCCCACGGTCGATGAATATTCAGGCGAAAGAATCCTGTTGACTTGGATGGCCTGGGGTAAATCAAAGGATGATTTGATGCAAAAGTACCAGGGTCAGATCGTGGAGATTGCAAAAGATCAGGGATTTGAGAAGCTTCAGTTTTATCGTCACGCTAAATGTTTTGTTGAACACAAAGGCTGGACAAAAACCTACACCATTTATGAAATGGAGCTTTAATTATGGCACCCGCACACGTCTCAAAACAACATGATTCACCTTGGGACATCGTTCAAGCAGAAATCGCGCAACAAAGATGGAACAGATATAAAACTACGATGATTCCTGTGGAAAATCAGTGGATCGCGAATACCGAATCACTGAACTCGCCCCTTAAATCGGACGAGGCGGCTGGACTTGCAACCTCAGGCGTCATGAAAGAAGCATCGCCAATGATGGACCAACAAAAAAGCCAGATGATTAATGCTGGTGTTAACCCTAACAGCGGGGCTTACATCATGGGCCGTGCAGACATGGGCAATAATCTGGCTGATGCGACGGGCAGCGCTGATCTTAACGCGCGCATGGGCCAAAAGAACCGCTACTTGCAAGGCCTTCAAAATATTGTATCTATCGGCAACAACCAGGCGGGTACGGCCCAGCAATCGTTGTCAGACGTCGCCAACATGGCAAGGGCTTCAGCCATGAACAACATCGAATATGGCGCACTTCAAAACCAGGCAGCAGGCAATGCAGCAGGAACAGGAGTTGGTCTTGCCATTAGCGCTTACGGCAAAAAAAGATAAGGAGCATAACTATGGGCGGTGGTGGCGGTATTTCAAATGCTTATGAAGCGTCCATGCCTTTCGCTGAAATTGCACGGGCGCAATGGCGTGACTACAAAAAACGGTTCATGCCGGTCGAAGACAAGTTGATTGCAGAAGGTACTGATCAGACTCAGTACATCCGCGATCCAAGGATGGCGGCTGATTCGGTTAACAACGCGTACAACACTCAATCGGGTGCTACCACTAGAGACCTTGGAAGAATGGGCATCACCATGTCTCCAGAAGAACAAAGTGCAGCAAATGACAGTACGCTCATGAATCGCACCCAAGCCTTGGTTGCTAACCAGAATTCAGCGCGGATGGGTGTGACGGATCGCATAGCCGGCGTCATGGATGGCGGTTTATCAGCTGCAGACAGAACCATTAGGAAATAATCATGGCTGGACTTATCGATCTCGGTATTGATTACAAGCGGCAAGCCAACGCAGGTTTTGGTGAAGTATCAAAAGCAAGAACCGAACAAGCGCTGTTTAATCGCAAGATGAATGCTCAGAACAAAGCAGGTGCTTACCAAGCAGCGGGTACTGGTTTAGGACTGGGCTATACGGCTTATCAAAATGGAATGCTTGGAAAAGCAGCCGAGACATTGAAGGCAAGTCCAGAAGTCGTCAAAGCTTTAACGCCAACACCAGAGCCACCAACGACCCCTACGCCCGCGCCTACAGCTCCACCTGCAGAGTCACCACCGACCCCGGCAGCACCAACACCACCGCCTACAGAGCCTGTAGTTCCTGTTGAGCCACCGCCAGTAGCTGCTCCAGAAATAGCTGCTCCAGAAATAGCTGCTCCAGAAATAGCTGGTGGTGGCGAGGCAGCAGCGGCAGGTGGCGAGGCAGCAGCGGCAGGTGGCGAGGCAGCAGCGGCAGGTGAAGGAGTCGGCGCTGTCGCATCTAACCTGTGGGCGAGTCTTTTAGCCTTGTTTTAGGCAAACATAAACACTGAAACAACCCGCTTCGGCGGGTTTTTTTATGACCGTCGAATCGTAGTTGTAGCCCTCACCGCCTGGCTGGGGTGCAATACCGAATAATCTTGGAGACTCCCATGAATGGCTTTGCAGCAGAAGGTTTCACAAAAGGCCTGGTAACGGGTCTTGAAGCTGGTAACACACTTACCAATTCAAGTCACGAACGACAATTGTCAGACCAACGCAATGAGTGGCAAAAGCATTACTACGAAAGCGCTGCACTCAAAGATGAGATGGATGCACAGAAAACAGCGGGCGAGCTAAGAAGCAAAAAGCGCTCTGAAATGCTTCCTCAGCTTATGCCTATCGCTCATTCTGTTGCGAACGGAGAACCCGTTACCGAAGAGCAAATGAAGCTCCTAAGCGACAGTGGAATCAATTTGGGGGCCATTTCGGATGACGGTGCAGTTGATCGACTGAAGAACGTCGTTGACCTAGTACGCCAAAAGAAGATTGATATGAACCACCCCATGGTTGGGTCGGTTCTCAATGATTTTCTTGGCCATAAAGTTCAGCGTGGTATTGGTGGCGTATCTATTGATCCAGCAACCAACACACCAATTCGTGTTGATAAGAAAGAAATTATTGGACTCAGTCCTCATCCCACAGATCCTAATCTTGTCGGGGTCAATGTCAGAGTCACAGGTAAAGATGAGAATGGTAATACCCATTCTTATGACGACCTGGCATCCGCTCATGGCACGTCACATCCAGAAGACAATTACCTGTTTTTCAATCAGAAGCAGATTGAAGCACCGCTTGCTGCTTCTGTAGCACTGAACGCGGGCCTTAAAAGGAACTCAGACAACAGGCAGATGTTGGGCCAGATGCTGACCGATTATGCGATTGATCCTGAAACCCAAGCAAAAATTGGATTTAAAAACGCTCAAGCTGAAACTGAAAAATCCCAACAAAGAGCCACCGAAGCCTTGGCTGATCAACGCTCTTCTCATGCAAATTTCTATAGTACTGAAAAACCCAAAACAGAAGCGGCGCGTCGTGGATTAATTGAAAAACAAGCTGGAACAGAGGACGCAAGGTCCGCTTCCTACGATCGCAGTAACCGACCTACCAATAATGGTTCATTAGGTTCTGCAAAAACTTCATCACCCAAAGTGAAAGACTTTGACGAATCTTTGGCGGCCAAACAGGCGAATCGATTCGTTCCTGCACCCAGGGATCAATACGATAACAAGGAAAAGCCTAGTGATGAAACCATCCAAAAGCGCAATGCCCACATTGGCAGGATCCGGGATCTTATGCGCGTTGGTGGCGTTGAAAATCAGCATGATGCAGCAAGCTATGCCGAAAAAGGAGAACAGGTTGAGCGCGTGACAAAAGATGGCCGCAAGTTTAAAGGCATCCGGGTCCTTATCGATGGTAAGCCGACCACTTTCCCGACTGAGTGGATTAATTAAAAGGAAATCCTATGCTGGCGTTTGATGATGAAGGCAATGAAATTTCCTTGGCTCCTGCCAAAGAAACCCGCTCTGAACCTGTCACGCAGACCGCTCATCAGGGATTAGACCCTGAAAAAAGGGCATTGCTGGATACCATCGCTGGGGGTGAGTCACCTGGCTATAATGCCATGTATACCGGCAAAGGATCTGTCAGAAGATTCACTGACTTTTCTGACCATCCTCGATCAGGTGACAGGATCAGTAAAGGCCCAAACGCAGGGCAGACTTCATCCGCAGCTGGCCGTTATCAGTTCACCCCATCAACTTGGGACAGACAGGCCGAAAAGCTAGGACTTCCAAACTTTCGACCTGAGCATCAAGATGTCGCTGCAGCGGACCTGGCTGAAACGACTTACGGAAAGCGCCTTCTTGACACTTTAAAAACCGGAGACGATCGGCGTATTGCTGACGTTGGCAGAGGCCTGAATACCCAGTGGACGTCTCTTCCAGGTGGCTCTGAATCGACAATGTCTGACAGGGATTTTGTTGATAGTTACCGTCAAAATCTAGCGAAGTACAAAGGTGAAGGCCGTCCTGATGCAGCCAAGAAGTATGGTTTTTCTGACGACGAGCTTGGCCCCATCAGTGACCCGGTTAAATCAGAACCAAGTTCTTTAAAGCTCTCATCTGCTCCTATTGGTCAGGATCAAGAAAGCTTCTCGAGCCGAGCCGGAAGGGCGCTGTCTGACGTAGGCAAGTCCTTGGCGGATATCAATTCTCATTTGGACCCTGTCAAAAGGCTAGCACCCCCAGCGGCTCAAGAAGTCCCCAAGGTTGATCCTGACTATAAAAAGTTAGAAGACTCCCTTCATACAACCCTCGCTCCTCAGTTTGTTGACAAAGTCCGTAATGTTTACGAGGCAGCAAGTCCTGATGAAAGACAGCGGTTAATGGCCCAGCCGGGTGAGGTGGGTGCAGTCGCTCAGTACATCGATCAGAAGTATCAGGGCGCTGATCGTGTCATGTCCACAAACCCAGACCTAGCTGCCGTGGGTGATCGTCGTGAAGACATCACTCTCCGCAATCGTCTGAATGGCATGGAGGACCAAACGGCCAAACAGATGGCTGATCGCGAAGTCAGGTTTAACTCCGCTCCCATCACGGGGCAAGCGCAATCGACGAATTTTGATTTTGAACGGGCAAAAGAACTTAGAGATGCCGGTCCTATTCAGCGCGGCGCGATTCAGGGCGCACAGGATTTAAAAAGCCAAGCGGCTGGTCTTCACTTTATGGCAGCAGATCTTGCTGATTCCATGGGTATTCCTGGTGCTAAAGGGTATGGCAGAGCGCAGCTTGAAGCCAGAAAGAAACTTCAAATGGGCGAGAATGAAATGGGTCAAGCACCCAATGAGTTCAACCGACATTTGGAAAGCGCCATTCGTTCAACTATTTCCAATGCGCCTTCATTAGCTGCCGGCGTTTTCAGCGGTGGCGAAGCGATTCCTTTATTAGGTCTCGGGGCGCAAGTCACTGGTGATGAGTACGCCAATGGCGTAGAGCGCGGTTTAAGCAAAGAGGATGCGCTTAAAAGGTCTGTGCTGTTCGGATCAGCTGAAGTTCTCGGGGAAAAGTTTGGATTCAAGGACCAGGTTGATCTTTTAAAACGTGCATCTGGCGGCAACTGGAAAAACTTTGAAAGCTTGTTTGTCAAAAACCTTGGCGAACAGTTGGCCGGTGAAATGGGTACGACCTACGCTCAATTCAAAACGGACAAGTCAAAACAGTTTGGTCTGAATCAAGACGCAACCGCGAAAGATCTTCTGAATCAAATGAAAGACACCGTTTATCAGACGGTGCTTCAGACGTCGATGATGGGCGCACCTGGTGCAATTCGTGCCGCGAACAGCCGTCTCAAAGAATCAGACGCCAAACACGACCAGCCTTTCTCCGATGCTTTCACGCCAGTTAATGACACCTACCGGCAGATTATCGGAACCCGTATTGGTGCCTTACGCAATGATCCTGAATTCAAGGAAATCATGCGGCATGAAACCAATATCGACTTGTCAGGAATGGAAAGGGCCAAAGCGGCCCGTCAGATCTTGGCAGAACGTCGATCCCTCAACGAAGTTAATAAATCATCCATATCAGGAGAAACCAATGGCCAAGATGCCAATGTCAGCAATCAGGGGAATGAAGGACGAGAAGGAATCCCCAGCGAAGCGGAAACGGGACGGACGGGAAGAGATGGGCGAGTACAAAGCGAGCAAGAAAGTACCTCTCCCATCATCCCCGAATATCCCACGTCCAACGCTCAAGAAGCCAACGGCTCGGGCGCGGTAAACAATGCCATCGAAATCGGCCAGCCAGGCGAGATTAATGGCAGCAGCAGCGCACAATCCGAAGTTCGCCAAGGCAGTGGGAATTCCGACCAAAGTAGCCAAGGAGTTCAACTCGGCAGACAAGGGGACCGGAATTCTCAAGAAGAAGCGCAAGTAAATCGCTTTTTCATGAAGCCCTCTCCGGAGGGCGTCCAAATTGTTGATGCGGCTGACCATGTGATCAGTACGCATCCGCAATTCTCTGATGCCATCGAGGCATTCGATCAGCTTCAAGCCAATGCTGATAACCAACAAACTCAAACCGCAACCAATAAGGAGACATCCGATGAACTGCAAACTACCTCCAAGGCCGGCAGCGAAGGCGCCCGCTTTCAAAACCCAGAAGGTCGTCGACAACAAGCTTCCAAAGGAACTGAACAAGGGTCCAGGCAAGAAGCCGTCCAACAAAGAAATCATGGACTAAACGACAGGGAAGAACGCGCAAGCAAACTTGATCTGCTCGCCCAGGAGCAGGATAACCTGGGCAACCATTCTGAGGCAGCCCATTGGCGTCAAAAGGCCGCTGATTTTCGTTCAGGGAATTTTGTACCGGAGGCTTACGAGGATGCCAATCATCCCACGGGAAATGTTGGAGAAGATGTATCAGGATCTTCAGGAACAGTACAAAACGCTGCAAGTGGAGAACCGGGAGCTGGTGTATCTGATGGAAGTCTCGGACGAGGAACTCCTGGCGAACGATCTTCTGGAAATGCTGGAAGGTCTGTCGGTGGAACCCTGGCAAGCGAAGATAGTAGCGTCGGTGGACGAGCATTAACGGCCAAGGAAGAAAACGAGCTTCGGGGCCACAACACGGTCCTGAAAAAACTTGGCAAGCCCGAGATGACGCCGGAGCAATTCCTGGCGGAGCAATCAGCTAAACTGCAGCCTGCCGCGAGCAATCGCACCGTGACAGATCAGGAGGTCGTTGATGCCTACAATTCAGCCGTCGGAAAATACAACAAGCGAGCCGCTACAGAAAACGCAGCCATTGACGCCCGAGGAGTTGGTGAGAGTAAGAAAGTACCTCGCTCGAATGTCAAACCCGCTACCACGTTGCCCAGTAGCGGATCTCTTCAACGACGAACTGCAGAATCTATTGCAAAGATATTTGGACATAAGGTCATCTTTATCGAGTCAGCAGACGGAAAACCCCTCGACATAGACGGGTCAATCGTTGGATCGCATCCCAATCACATCCTTCTTGCGGCAGATTCATTACAGCCGTTATCTCGCGTCGTCTTTCATGAACTGACTCATGGCTTACGACGTAATGCGCCTGAGATCTACGGCCAGCTGGTTCG
>Ga0209084_1001865_pt1 | contig 17110 bp, 17 predicted proteins | sample C_130820_MF_Meta_FD_187309 | JGI IMG/M metagenome (GOLD analysis project Ga0209084, IMG submission 187309) | Freshwater microbial communities from Lake Croche, Canada to study carbon cycling - C_130820_MF_MetaG (SPAdes) (version 2) | ecosystem: Environmental > Aquatic > Freshwater > Lake... | reverse complement strand
GCTCGTCGTTTTCAAATCCTTGGTTATTAAATGCCCTCATCCCCTAAGCGATTTGTCGAAATTCGCAAGGCTGGCCGTGCGCCAAGGCCATCGGGGAGAAGGCCGGGAAGGCCAGCACCAGCACCAGCACCACGCCCTACACCGGGCCGAGGGGGCCAAATCGGCGGCACTCATCGGTGGTGGCTGCGCTAATCGTCCTGCGACCCGGCGGTCATCGCCAAGGCGCGGGTGTCTCGACCGGGCAGGTCGGCCACCGGCCACCGGCACCGGCACCAGCACGGCACCAGCACGGGGCCGGAGCCGAGGATGACGCCGACGACGCCGACGACACATCAGTCACCGAGACCACCGACGGTATGCATTGGTATGCATCGAGCTGCGGCGGTATGCACCGGCCATATGCCTAGGTATGCATCGGGCAGTGCCCGCGATCCTTGCTCATCGGGACACCGAGGGCAACGACGGCACCGACGGTATGCATCGGCATGCATCGAGCGGCGGCGGCCACAATCCCCGCCTCCAACGGTTTTTTTGCAAAGGTCCGAGCTCGTGCGATATATCACAAGATGCGCAATCCCCATCCCCAACGAATTTTTTCGAAGGTCCGTTTTTTGTCAGAGTGCCCGGTTTTTTTTGTCAGAATTCCGTTTTTCGCTAGAGCGCCTCTGTTTTTTGTCAGAATGCATCCCTGCGTGCATACCAGACCCCGAAAAGGTATGCATTTTGGCCCCTTTCGCGCCGTTTCCCAACAAGCAAAATCTCTGTAACTCGTTGGAAAAGCAACCACTTGCAACACGATGCAACACTACTCTAACAGATTATGAGTCCCCTGCTCTAACCGCTGAGCTACAGGCCCCAGTAGGACTGGGTGGTTTTTTCGCTTTGCTTGCCCCCCGGGGCTCAACACCCCGCGGACAACAACACAAAACCCATGACCCCCACATGCCAACCAACCCACCTCAAGCGAGCAAAGCCGGTCAACCTGTGGCGTCACGCAAAGGTGGTAGATTGCGCCCTCATCGAGGTCAACCACAAATCCAAAGCGCCCAGCCTGCGCCCCCATGGGGCATTGGCTCCGCCATGAAAAGATCATGCTCGATTCCGATTTGGCGGAACTTTATGGCGTTTCGACAGGCACCCTGAATCAAGCCGTACAGCGAAACATCGACCGCTTCCCTCCGGATTTCATGTTCCAGGTCACTGATGATGAATTGGATGCTTTGAAGTCACAAATTGTGACCTCAAAAGACGCGCAGGCCTGTTTGAAATCACAATCTGTGATAGCAAAGAATGCGGAGTCCGATTTGAGATGCCAATCTAGCATCTCAAAGGGCACGCCAACAGACGACATCCGGTCACAAATTGTGACATTGAAGGGTAGTGACCAAAACTTGAAGTCACAAATTGTCACTTCAAGTTTAGCCCACGCCTGCTAGCTTATCGCACGAAGCCTCACCCATTCCGCCCATGTCCAACGCATCCATCATCCTTTCCCCCGAAGCCATCGCCCCCATGGTGCATTGGCTCCGCCATGAGAAGGTCATGCTCGATTCCGATTTGGCGGAACTTTACGGGGTGGAAACCGGTGCATTGAACCGAGCGGTGAAGCGAAATATCGACCGCTTCCCGGCGGATTTCATGTTCCAGCTCACCGCAGAAGAAATGGACGCTTTAAGATGCCAAATTGGCATCTTAAAAAACGAGATGTCTTCTGAGAAGTTGTCACAATCAGCACCCGAGGTTCAGCCTTTAAGATTACAAATTGTGACCTTAAAGCAGGGCCAGCATCGAAAATACCTCCCCTACGTCTTCACCGAGCAAGGCGTGGCCATGCTTTCCAGCGTGCTGCGGTCCCAGCGGGCCGTCGAGGTGAACATCGCCATCATGCGCACCTTCGTCCAACTCCGCCGCCTCATGGATTCCAACCGCGACCTCGCCCAAAAGATCGGGGAAATGGAGGCGAAATATGACGGTCAGTTCCGCATCGTCTTCGATGCCATCCGCCGGCTCATCACTCCGCCCGCCCAGCCATCTCGCGAACTCGGCTTCCACACCATCCCTCCCAAAAATCCCGCCAAAGAAGCCCCTCGCCGCAAGCTCTGACTCCTCTCCTCCCGATCACCCGCCTCTCTATTTCAACTTTCCGAATTTCAACTTTCAGCCTTTCCCCTCTCCCATGCTCGCCAAAAAAAAGCCCGCGCTCTACAAAACCGTCGCCACTCTCAATCACGACGAAGCCAAGCGCAAAAACATCCCCACCGCCGAGCATCAGTCGGTCGTCCGTGAGGACGAGGCCATTCACCGAACAATCGAAGGCCGGCATCCTGCCGCACGAATTCGGCGTGTTCGTTAGGTCGGAAGGGCAACTCGCCCGCGCCGTGGCAGCGGTAACGGTATCCGGTATGCCCTTCAAGATTCTCGATGAGCATGTCGAAACCGCCAGCGGCCATGTATCCATCAGTACCATGCACCTCGCCAAAGGCCTGGAATTCCGCGCCGTCGTCGTCATGGCCTGCGACGATGAAATCGTCCCCTTGCAAGAGCGCATCGAGACCGTTGGCGACGACGCCGACTTGCAAGAAGTGTACGAAACCGAGCGTCACCTCCTCTACGTCGCCTGCACCCGGGCCAGGGATCATCTGCTCGTCACAAGCGCCTCCCCCGCTTCCGAGTTTCTGGATGACCTGCACGTTGGTTCAGCCAAACTAGAACGCTAACGATCATTCGAATGATTTTGATTGGAAAGCCTGCTGCAAAGGGATAGAACCAAATGTTTACTAGGTCAAGCAACACGCGGCAGCATTGAGCAAAACCAAGGTTGCGTGGCGGTTTAAGCAGCGGGACGGCCATCCCCCACTAACCTAACACCATCATGGGACTCGAAAAAATCACCCAGAAGCTTCAGGAAGCGCTCCAATCGGCGCAGAGCCTCGCCTCGAAGTCAGCCCACTCGGAACTCAAAAGCGCGCATGTCCTCCTCGCCCTGTTGCAACAGGACGGTGGCATCGCCGCGCCCATCCTGCAAAAGGCCGGCCTCGACGTGCCGCGCCTCAAAGCCGCCACTGCGGCGGCGCTGAGCCGCGAACCGAGCATCCAAGGTGCCTCGACCCAGCCACAGATCAGCATCGGCCTGCGGGCCACGTTAGAGGCCGCCGACGCCGCCCGTGAAAAGCTCGGCGACGACTACCTCAGCGTCGAGCATTTCCTGCTAGGTGCTCTGAAAGGCGAGTCACCGGCGGGCAAACTGCTCAAGGACGCCGGCTTGGATGAGAACAAGGCACTGGCCGCGATCCACAGTGTGCGCGGTTCGCAAAAAGCCAGCGACGATGCCCCGGAAGGCAAATACCAGGCGTTGGAAAAATACGGCACCGATCTAACGGCCAGGGCGCGGGAGGGCAAGATTGATCCGGTCATCGGCCGCGACCAGGAGATCCGGCGGGTGCTGCAAGTGCTGTCGCGGCGCACCAAAAACAACCCGGTGCTCATCGGCGAGCCCGGCGTGGGCAAGACCGCCATCGTCGAAGGGCTAGCCCGGCGCATCGTCTCCGGGGATGTGCCAGAGGCCATGAAGCACCAGCGCGTCATCACCATGGACGTCGGCGGGATGCTCGCCGGGGCCAAATACCGCGGTGAATTCGAAGACCGGCTCAAGGCGTTTCTCAAGGAAGTGACCGATTCCCAGGGCCAGATTATTTTGTTCATCGACGAGTTGCACACGATTGTCGGAGCCGGCGCGAGCGCAGGCGCGGTGGATGCCTCCAACCTGCTAAAACCGCAGCTTGCCCGCGGCGACCTCCACGCCATCGGTGCCACCACCCTCGATGAATACCGCAAGCACATCGAAAAAGACGCCGCCCTCGAACGCCGCTTCCAGCCGGTGATGGTCGGCGAGCCATCCGTCGAGGACACCGTCGCGATTCTCCGCGGCCTCAAGGAACGCTACGAGGTCCACCACGGCGTGCGCATCCAGGACGGCGCGTTGGTCGCCGCCGCCGCACTTTCCGATAGATATATCTCCGGGAGATTTTTGCCCGACAAGGCGGTCGATCTCATGGATGAGGCGGCCTCGCGTTTGAAGATTGAACTCGACTCGATGCCGACGGAAATCGACGTACTGGAGCGGCAGATCATGCAGTTGGAGATGGAGAAACGAGCGCTGGAAAAAGAGCGCGACAAGGCCTCAGCCGCACGCCTGGAGAAAGTCAAGGAAGAGCAAGCCAACTTGCGCGAATCCTCGTCCGGCATCCGGGCGCAGTGGCGCAACGAAAAGGCGGTCATCGATGATGTTAGAACCGCCCAGGAAAAAATCGAGTCGCTCAAGGGCGAGGCCGAGCTGGCCCAGCGGATCGGCGATCTAACCCGCGCCTCGCAAATCACCTACGGCGATCTACCCGCCGCCAACAAGGCACTGGAGGCCGCCAAGCAACAACTCACCACGCTGCAGAAAAATGGTGCGATGCTCAAGGAAGAGGTGACCGAAGAGGACATCGCGCGGGTGATTTCCGCCTGGACCGGCATCCCGGTTAGCCGCCTGCAAGAAGGCGAAAAACACAAACTTGTCACCATGGAACAACGGCTCGGCGAGCGGGTCGTCGGCCAAAAAAAGGCGATCCGTGCGGTGGCCAACGCGGTACGCCGCGCCCGCGCCGGCCTGCAGGATGAGAACCGGCCGATTGGCTCGTTCTTGTTTCTCGGGCCCACCGGGGTTGGCAAGACCGAGCTGTCCAAGGCGCTCGCCGAATTCCTCTTCGATGACGAGGCGGCGATGGTCCGCATCGACATGTCCGAATACATGGAAAAACACAGCGTCTCGCGGCTTATCGGCGCGCCTCCCGGCTACGTCGGTTACGACGAGGGCGGCCAACTCAGTGAGCGAGTGCGCCGACGGCCCTACTCGGTGGTGCTCTTCGATGAAATTGAAAAAGCCCACGCCGATGTCTTCAATGTGTTGTTGCAAGTCATCGACGACGGCCGCATCACCGACGGCCAGGGCCGCACCGTGGATTTCCGCAACACCGTGCTGATCATGACGTCGAATATCGGCTCCCAACATATCCTCCACGAGGCCAACGCAGAACAACGTGAGGCGCTCGTCACCGACGCCCTGCGCAGTCACTTCCGCCCCGAGTTCCTCAACCGCATCGATGAAATCATCATCTTCGACCGCCTCACCCGCAGCGACCTAACCACCATCGTCGATCTCCAACTCAACCGTGTGAGACAACGCCTCGCCAAGCAAGGCCTCGCCCTCGCCCTCACCCCGGCCGCCAAGGAGTACCTCGGCAACCAGGGCTTTGATCCGATCTACGGGGCCCGCCCACTCAAGCGCGCCATCCAGCGTCACTTGCTAGATCCGCTCAGCCTCGACGTGTTGGACGGCAAGTTCAGCGACGGCGACGTGATCCAAGCGGACGTCCAGGACGGGCTTATCGTATTTAGTTAGATAACATCAAAACTCCCAACCGATAACCAACGCAGTTTTAGCTTGCGACGTATCGCGGTTGAGGCCGATGAATTCGCTGAGGATGATGTGCGTCTGCGGGATGGGATTGTAGCGGATGGACGGGCCGGCGGCGAATTCCCAATGATTATCGCGGTGGCTGCTAGATGGATCAGTGCGGGCCGAGACATTGGCAAACTTGGTCTCGAAGCCCACGCTCAAGATGCGGTCAATTGCGCTGCAGGCGACGGCGCTGTTCCATTCCAAGCCCAAATCGCGGGCGCCGCCGGTTTTTTGTTCAACGACCAAATTGCTAGCCCAGGCCCAGCGCTGGTCGATATCATCGCAGAGCAGCAGTTTAAACTCCACCGCATCGGCACCTTCGGCGGCTTGGGTCCATTCGCCGTAGAGCGTCGGGTTGCCCCAGAGCTTGCCCCAGTCGGCCAAGGCGTAACGCAGTTCGAATTTGGTGGAATCGAGTTGATTGGTGCCGGCGGTGCCGTCCTTGAGATAGACCAGATACAGGTCGAGTTGCAAGCGATGACCCAGGCCCATTTCCACTTCATATTGCTGCTTGATTTCAGGTTGCGGCCGCGGCTCACCCATGGCCTTGGCCACATCCAGTTGGTTGAGTGATGGCAAGGTATCGAAAAACCAGTATTCAAACTCCACCTGCCCCTGGGGAATGACATAGGTGCGCACTTCCGAAAACCGCCGTACCGTTGTCCAACGCGGCTGGGCGTAAGTGCCCACCAAATCGTCATCGGCGTACGTCGAATCGCGCTGGCCGACCACTGTCAAAGGCGGCAATTCCCACGAATGGGTCTTGGAGGCAGCGCTTTGGGCTGCCGCCGATGCCCCGAGCGGAGGCCGCGGGATGGCGGTATCATCGGCATGCAAGGGTTGGAACAAACAGGCGAGAAGTCCTGCTGCGGCAAAACTCGGATAATTGGGGTGCAATTTCATGGCGCGCCTTGAATGCCATGGCCTGACCTAGCAGGTCAAACACTGCGAATGGACAACTTTTGTCCGCGACAGGCTTGAGGTGGCCGTTTTTGCGCCCCTGCGCGCAGGCCGACGGCTCTCGCCAAGTGTCGTAAGAAGAAAGGAGTCGGCAAGACGCGCGTCCAACTCAGCCTTAGGCCGCAACTGAAATCTGCAATTCGATCATGAAATCACGGATTACACCGATTAAAATTTGGATTTATTGACCATGCGGGGCATCGGAGAAGCTTCTGACGATCCCTGGGATTATCCGCAAGATTCCGCGTCATCATCGCTTCCTTCCACCGCTATGGCACACGGAGAAGACACGACAATAAGGTCGTGACTCCTTATGCAGCTACGCGCCTAACATTGAAGCCGCCATGGCGCGGGCTTGTTGGCCGCCGCCGCCTAACATGCGCACCAATTCACTGATGCGGGTTTCGCCGTGGACGCGGAACAGTCGCGAGCGGGTGCGGCCGGCTGAGACTTCTTTTTCGACCACGAAATGGTGGGTGGCGCTGGCTGCTACTTGCGCGAAATGGGTGATGGCCACCACCTGGTGCCGAGCACCCAAGGCGGCCATTTTGCGGCCGACCGCACGGGCGATCTCGCCGCCGACGTTGGCGTCAATTTCGTCGAAGACCATCAGCGGGGTGGCGTCCTGCTCGGCCAGCGCGGATTTGACGGCGAGCATGACGCGGCTAATTTCGCCGGACGAGGCGATATTGCGCAGTGGCAGCAGCGGCTCGCCCGGGTTGGGGCCGAACTGGAATTCGATGGATTCGCAGCCCTGCGGCCCCGGATCGGTTAGAGATTGGAGGGGGGCCTCGAACGATGCCTGGATGAAGCCGAGGTCCTTGAGCTGGGAGGAGATTTCCTTGGCGAGTTTGGGGGCGGCTTTGCGCCGCGCGCTGCTCAGGGTCTTGCCGGCAGCATCCAGCGCGCCACGATACGCGGCCAATTCGCTCTCCAAGGCGGCGAGTTTTTCGCCGCGGTTTTCAATGGTGTCGAGGCGGGCGGCGGCGCTGTCCCGGCGGGCCAGCACATCGCTTAGAGAGGAGCCATACTTGCGTTTGAGCGATTCGATCAAATTAACGCGCTGCTCGAGGGTGGCGGCGACGGCGGGATCAGTATCGAGCTCTTCGGCGTAATCGGCGAGGGTGGTTTCGAGGTCGGTGAGTTCGAGGCTAGCGGTTTCCAACGCCGTCATGCGTTCGCGAATCGAGGGGTCGAGTTTTTCGAGTTCGCGGATGTGACGTTGGAGGTCGGCGAGGCGTTCGAGCAAGCCATCGTCGCCGGTGAGGGCGGCGGCGGCGGCGGCGGCGGTTTCCACTAGGCGCGAGGCGTTGGCGGCGCGGCGCCAGCGGTCCTCGAGGTCGTGTTCATCCTCGGGTTGGAGGTTGGCGGCATCGATTTCCTGGACTTGATAGCGGAGCAATTCCAGCTCTTGCTCGCTGGCATTTTCGGCGAGGCGCACCGCCTCCAACTCCGCGGCTTTGCAGCGCCAAGCGCGGTGCTGCTCGCGGTAGGCGGCGTGGGCCAGCTCGGCTCCGGCGTAGGCATCGAGCATCGCGAGTTGGCGTTCGGTGGAGAGCAGCGACTGGTGCTCGTGGGGCCCGTGGAGATCGACGAGGTGTTCGCCGAGGCGTTTGAGCAGGGCCAAGGTCACCGGCGAGTCGTTGACAAATTGGCGGGTGTTGGTCTGGCCAATGATGCGGCGCACAATGAGTTGGGTTTCATCGCAGGGAGACAGGCCGCCGTCAGCGAGAATGGCGTTAATTTCCCCAGGCTCCTTGAGTTCGAAGACCGCCTCTACCGAGCAGGCATCCTCGCCGCTGCGGATCAGGGATTTTTCGGCACGCTCGCCTAACACGAGCTTGAGGGCGCCGACAATGACCGACTTACCGGCGCCGGTTTCGCCGGTGACACCGATGAGGCCTGAGCCGAGTTCCCAAACGAGTTCGTCGACGAGGGCGAGGTTGCGGATTTTTAGAAGCGTGAGCATGCGGGTGCGGAACGCGGCGGATTATGCAGGGTGCGGGAGGGGAAGCAACCCCCGCAATCCAAAATTCGGATTTCAGTGATTTCAGTGGGAATCAGTATTTCAGTGGTAAAACTCGCCACGAACCATCCAAAAACTTAACTTGACGCGCATGTCCGCGGGGGGATTGTCCTTGCATTTAAGGCACTTTCGGCCACCTTCATGCCATGAACGCGCGGCCCCTCATCAGTTTCGACTGGGCGATGAAGAAAATGCTCCGGAATAAGGCGAATTTTGAGATATTGGAAGGGTTTCTTTCGGCGCTGCTGGGTGATGACCTGACGGTGAGGCAACTGTTGGAAAGCGAAGGCAACGTGGCCGCCGAAGAACTCAAAAGCAACCGCTTGGATCTGCTGGTGGAAACCTCGGCGAACGAACTCATCATCGTGGAATTGCAATACGATTCCGAATGGGACTACTTCCACCGCACGCTCTTCGCCACCTCCAAACTCATCGTCGACCACCTCGACAAAGGCGAGATGTATGAGAAAGTCAGGAAAATCTACTCGGTCAATCTGGTGTATTTCGATCTAGGCCACGGCAAGGATTATGTCTATCACGGCAAGACCGAGTTTCGCGGCATCCATCAGGACGATATCCTCACGCTGAGCCACCGCCAGGCCGCCGTCTTCAAGTATGACAAGATCAGCAAAATCTATCCTGAATACTATATCATCAAAATCGATAACTTCGATAACGTGGCCAAAAGCAGCCTGGATGAATGGATTTACTACCTCAAAAACTATGATCTAAAGGCGGATTTTCACGCCAAGGGGATTGACCGGGTGCGGCAGTGCTTGCAATATGAATCCCTCACCAAAAGCGAGCAGCGTGCTTACGACGCCTATCGCTCCAACCGCAGCCGCCTCAACAACCAGATTGACACCGCCAGGCTCGATGGCATGGCGGAAGGCCTTGAGGAGGGCCGCTCCAAGGGCCTCACTGAAGGCCGCTCCGAGGGCCGCAGCGAGGGCCGCAGCGAGATGCAACGTGAAATGGCGCTGGCCATGAAGGTAAAAGGGTTTTCCGCAAAAGACATCAGCGCGATCACCGGTCTAGCCAGCGACGAGATTGAGCGCTGGTGAGGATGGCCTGGCCTGCTTCAGATGAAAAACATCGGCGAGCTTTGGCCGGCGCAAATGCTTTCGAGGGTTACTTCGTCGAGGGCATCGCAGAGGGTGAGGGAGAGTTTTTCCCAGACGGATTGGATAGCGGGGCCGGATTCACCGGCTGTGGCGACGGAGTTTTGGAGCAGTGAGGGATCGACCGCATCGACCACTTGGCGCAGGCTGATAGCCTCGGCTGGGCGGGCGAGGAGGTAGCCGCCGGCCGCACCGCGGCAACTCTCGATGAGCCCCGCACGCCGCAGATCGTTGAGAATTTGCAGTAAAAAGCTCCTGGAGATGGCTTCTCGTTGCGCAAGGTCCTCAAGTCGTGTAACAGTCCTGCCGTCATGGTGCTTGGCGAGCTGGGTGAGAGCCCGGCACGCGTATTCCAACTTCTGCGAAATTTTCATGGGCGAAATGCAACATATCCCGAGCCATCCGGCGAGCAAGAACACGGTCAACCTGTGCCTCGGCAGCGCCATCGATGTGGCCGAGGTCTGGCAAACCCTCTGCGCCGAAGCCCGCCGCGTGGTGGTCGAAGAGCCCTTGCTCGGGCCATTGGTCGAGGATGTGATCCTATCGCGCGCGTCGCTGGCCACCGCGCTGGGCGCACGGCTTAGCCGCCGACTGGCGCGTACGGACATGCCGCGGCAATGCCTGGAACCGCTATTCACCGGGGTGTTTGAAGCACATCCGCTGCTGGTGCGCAGTGTCGCCCGGGATTTACTCGCGATGTACGAGCGGGATCCGGCGTGCTTCTCGCCATTGGAGCCGGTGTTGTTTTTCAAAGGATTTCTGGCGCTGAGTACCTACCGGGTGTCCCATCAATTGTGGCAGGACCAGCGGCGCTGGCTGGCGCTTTACCTCCAGAGCATCGCCAGCGAATCCTTCGCCGTGGACATTCATCCGGCAGCTCGCATCGGCTGCGGCATCCTGTTGGACCACGCCACCTCGTTTGTGGTAGGGGAAACGGCCATCATCGAGGACGATGTGTCTATTTTGCATGAAGTCACCCTCGGCGGCACCGGCAAGGAATCAGGCGATCGCCACCCGATCGTGCGCTCCGGCGTATTGCTCGGCGCCGGCGCCAAGATCCTCGGCCGGGTGACCATCGGCACCGGCGCGAAGGTCGGCGCGGGCAGCGTCGTGCTGAGCGATGTGCCGCCGCACACCACGGTGGCAGGCGTGCCGGCCGTCATTGTCGGCGAGCTGGGCGAGGAAAACGCGGCGGCTGAGATGAACCAGCGCCTTGAGCGCAGCCGCGACCATTCCCCCACCCCACCGGTGACATGAGACTCCAGCGCCTGTTATGCATTGCCGCACTCGGGCTGACGGTGGTTTCCTGCGATAAAATCCGCGATCTGGTCAGCCAGGCGAAACATACGATGGAGGCGAAAGCCGCCGCCAAGGCCGCCAAGTCGGCGGGAGTGCCGCCGGATCCGCTGCTGCAGGCGCTGGTGGATCAAACGCCGGAGGGCGCGATTTTTCGCAAAGATTTGCCGTTTCCCGAGCAGCTCAAAGTCAAGGAGGAGCGGCGCCTGACGTTTGATGCGGCACGCATCGTGGTCAAATCCGCCATCGGCAACCAAGTGGCCGCCTTTTCCGGCACCCGGTTTTTTACCACCCGTTACCAGCGAACGGGGACGCAGCTGGATCTAACTATTGAAAGCGCGGGCTTTACCAAATCCGAAGCGGACAAACTCGAGGCGGCCAGAGCGGCCAAGGACGCCAAGGTGGCAGCGGCCAAGCCCAAGCCAGAAAAAGTCAAGGCAGCGAAGTCGAAGCTGGAGCAAGCGAAGGCTGACCAAGAAGCGGCGGCGGCAGGCGCGGCGCCTGCCGTTCCTGATGAATTGACCGCCATCAAGGAACTCACAGGACGCAAGTGCAGCTTTGTCACCGATGGCAAAGGGTGGAAGGCCATCCACTCCAACGACTTCAAACTCGCCGGCTTGGCCCGCAATCTCGAACCCCACCTGGCCGTCTTGGGCAGCGCCGCCGGGGTCCTGCCGCGCAATTATTGGTTAGGCCAGCGCCGACTCAAGCCAGGCGACAGCGTGCCATTGGCTGGGGAGGATCTGGCATTATTGCTGGGCGAAGGTGCCAGCGGTTCGCTGGTACTCACGCTCGAGGCGTTCGAGGCGAGCGGCGGTCACCCGTGCGGAGTATTTGCGGTCACCGGCCACTACCGGCAAGCAGCGGTACCCGGGCCCGACGGCGAGGTCATCGACGAGGATGTTTCGGTCAGTTCGGGCAAAGTCTGGCTGTCGCTGCTCTATCCGCTGATCATCCGCCAACAATTCGAAACCATTCAAACCCTCAGCACCGGCATGCGCAGCGGCCATTCCACCCTCATCCAGGGCAGCGTGGCGGTGGCCGTCACCCGGACTTGGAAACCCACCGCCGTCCCAGCCAAGAAATCGTCGGCAAAATAACCGGAGTCTCGGGACTCACCCAACGACGCGGTGGCTAATCTTCGGGGTTGGCCAGCAGAAACTCCAGCCTCGCCGCCAGCAGCGGCGGCAGCCCGGTGGCGAGCGCCGAGTTCAGCAGTCCCACGCCAGCCAGATCGCGCAGGTGCATCCGGTCCTTGTCGCGCCAGGCGGCAAGTTTCATCCGCACCAGGGCAGGCAGTGAGATCAGGCGAAAATCCCCGGCATCCCCGGCCTCGTCCACCGAGGCATTGACTGCCGCGGCATCGGGTTTGACCATTTCGCCGGCGAAGAGCACATGCACCGCATCGCGCACTTTCGCCTCTGGCCCCTCAAGAAAAACATCCATCGCCCCCCCACCTAAGGAGGAAATTTTCCGGTGGGTGTAGCCGGCCGCGGTCATGGCGACGATGGCGCGGGAAAAATCCTCGCGCCGCAGGAGGATATCCACATCGCGCGTGTTGCGCACCGCCGCCTCGTCCACGCGGGAGACCCAGGCGGCCACGGCATTGTCGCCCACCACCGCGTAGGGCACGCCAGCCGCATGCAGGCTGGCGCTCGCGTGCAACAGGCGCCTCCGCACCTTGGCCACCGCATCATCCATGCGCTGCCAGGAAACGGGTTGTAGAAGAGAATGGAGCATCGGACGCCTGGCTGAGCTTGGCAGCGGTGGCAGCAACTGTCAATGCCGCCTGCTACCACCCCACCGAATAGCGCGGGGGCTCGCCAATTCGGGCGCACAAGGAGTTGATTTCCTTTTTGAGTTCGACCATGCGCAACTCGCGGCCGACCATGAAGCGGTTGAAAGTGAGCCGCTGTTCGTCATCCACGACAATGACCGAGTCGCCGACTTACGCGAGCATTTCGCCGCGCAAGCGGTTGGACTCGGCATCGAGCCCTTGCAGGGTGAACACCTGCGGACCGGCAGGGGTGGCGATGACGAGGGCATCGACCTCGCCGTCGCGGATGGCGTGCAAGGCCTCCTCTAGGCGGGCGCGCAACCCGGCGTTTTCTGCGAGGAGTCGTGTCAGCTCGGTGGATGATTGCGCGTCCATGCCGGTAATCCGTGGTTTCTAATTTACTTTCTAGCAGCCGAACCCGGTGGCCGGGTGTGGCACTTGGAGCAACTCTGGCTAAGGAGCCACCACATTCGTGGGCTAAGGAGCCACCACATTCTTGTGGTGGTAGCGGAAGGGTGGCCCATGAGTACGTGCCGAAGGCTCTGTTTCATGGCCGGTCCTTCCGCACGACGACCATAAAGTCGTCGCTCCCTACGGGCTAAGGAGCCACCACATTCTTGTGGTGGTAGCGGAAGGGTGGCCCATGAGTACGTGCCGAAGGCTCTGTTTCATGGCCGGTCCTTCCGCACGACGACCATAAAGTCGTCGCTCCCTACGGGCTAAGGAGCCACCACATTCTTGTGGTGGTAGCGGAAGGGTGGCCCATGAGTACGTGCCGAAGGCTCTGCTTCATGGCCGGTCCTTCCGCACGACGACCATAAAGTCGTCGCTCCATAACGGGCCGCAGCCGGTGATTTCATCAAGGCCCTGAATGCCGGTGGGGGCTTTGCGGAGACCGGCGGAGACCGGCGGACGGGGGCGTTTTTAGCTTGCATAACGGTTGCGGTTCCGGTGTTGGTTGCCACCTCAGTTGGCTCTCGATTCAACGTGCCGAGAGTTGCATCCGCCATCCCCCAACCTACCCAAAGTACGGCTGATTTGCGACCGCGACACTCATTTTTGCGACACTCATTTTGCGTTGGTGTCATCCGCCGTGGCGGGCACCTCCCTGCGGAACAGCTCCATCAGATAGGCGGCGGACAGCAACTCCGGAGTCACGATGGGGGCCTTGCCGGGCACCAGCAACACATTGACCGGAATGGCGCTGCGGCCGTACTCGCGCAGCTTGATTTCGATTTCCGGATTCAATTTCGTTTTATCGGCTTTGAGTGGGACGATGTGTCTGGCCTGCATCAGGGCGACGACCTCCGGCGTGTAGGCGAGGCGCTTGTTGACCTGGCAAGTCGGGCACCACTGGGCGGTGAAGTCGATGAACACCGCTTGGTCATTTTTTAACAACCCATCCACCCGGGCTTGTGACCACGCTTCCCAGTGCAACGCGTTGACCTTGGGCGTGGGCGGCAGGGCTAACAAAACGCCGCCAGCGGCCAGCGCCAAGGTGATGACCAGGGCGGCGCGGCGCACCGCAGGCCGGCGGTGGGGCAGGCACCAGCGGCCGTAAATCCAAGCGGCCATGGCGATGGTGCTGAGGCCCAGGACTGGGTCGAGGAGGTTTTCGGGGCCGATTTGCACGGCATAGATGCAGAGGAAATAGCCGGCGGTGGCAAACAGCAGAAACGACATGCCTTGCTTGAAACTTTCCATCCAGGCCCCAGGTCGCGGCAGCAAATGCAGCAAGCCGGGAAAGACCGAGAGAACCAGATAGGGCAACGCCAGACCCATCGCCATGGCGGCAAAGGCGGCGAAAAATGCCAAGGCCGGCAAGGTGATGGCCGCGCCGATAGCCGCGCCGAGGAACGGGCCGGCGCATGGGGTGGCGACGACGGTGGCGAGCACGCCGGAGAAAAACGAGCCGGCGAGGCCGTGTTTGGCTTGGAGGGAGCCGCCGACGGAGGTGGCGGCAGTGCCGAGTTCGAAGACGCCGAACATGTTGAGGGCGAGCACAAACATCAGCAGCATCAGGCCGAGAACCACGCCGGGGATTTGCAGTTGATAGCCCCAGCCGACGCCAGCCACCGCCCGCCCGGCGAATAAGATGCCGCTGAGTACGCCGAAGGAGACCAGCACCCCAAGGGTGAACAGCAACCCGTGAGCGACGATGCGTTGGCGCGAGTCGCCGGCTTGTTTCACGAAGCCCATGATTTTCAAGCCGATCACCGGAAACACGCAGGGCATCAAATTGAGGATGAGCCCGCCGACAAACATCAGGCCGAGAATGCCGAGTAGCTTGAAAAATGCCGGTGGCTTGGCCGGAATGGGGCTAAGCGGCGTTGCAGGAATGGCGCTAGCTGCAGCGTCGGCACTGCCGGCCTCGCCACTGAGCAAAATCCCCGAAAGCGTCTTGCCCAGGGGAATGGGCTTTTCAAAAATATCCACCGCATTGCGCTTGAGGGTGATCAGCCAGTCCGCACCGTCACCCGTCACGCTGCCGCCATCGCTGAGTGGCTTGAGAAATGGCTCGTTGGGTATGAACTCCACCGGCGCTGGCAGGTTGGCGCCGGCAGCACCGCCTTGCGGACTGAGCCGCAGAACGAAGTCGCCAGCATCTTGATAGGCCGAAATCTTCCAAATGACGTTCGCCCGGGGGATTTTGCTGCGGGCTTGAGCGAAAACCTCGGTCTGGGCCGGATCCAGCACCGGACTCGCACTCACCGGTAGGCTCAGGGCGAAGGATTTTTTCCCATCCATGCAGGTGTCCGAGCAAATCTGCCAGGTGGCGGCGGCGCTCAAGCTGACTTTTTCACCGACCCGCAAGCTGGCGGGTGGTGTGATGTCCACCAGCAACACCGGACTGCCCGTGTACACATAACTTTTGCCTGAGTAGCCGTCCTTGACGGTAGGCACCGGCCATTGGAGCGGCCCAGCGCTGAAACCGGCGGGCAGTCGCCACTCGATGGCTGGGGGTAGCTCGATGCCGCCGGAATTCCGGTAATAGCTGTGCCAGCCCGCCGGCTGCTCAAGTCGCAGAGCCAAGGTGAATGCCTTGCCGGGGGCGATGGCAGTGACCTCTGCCACCAGACTCGCCGTGGTGCTAGCCGTGCCTGCTGCGGCAGCAAGCGGATCGCCAAACTCGGCGCGGATGGTCCCTGCCGCAACAACCAGGGCAAGCAGCAATCGAATGAGGCGGATCATGGTAGGAAGTCGCTGGGGTGGAAGACGCCAGACTCAAGACCGGAACACGCCAAACCGCAAGACCGGATGTGAGGCCCACTTGTTTAAACTACTTGAAACATCCACTTGCGCAGAGGGGTAATCTGTGGAACTGCTTAGCAGCGGCAGCGCATCCATCCCGCCAAGCAACGGCAAAAGACAGAGCGCGGACTGCCGACCACCCCACCCATGCGCGAAACCTTGATTGTAGCCGGACTGTTTTTGCTCGCAGTGGCACTGCGCAGTGCCCGCAGCGGCAGCTTGCGCAAATTGGGCGCAGTGGCATTTTTGGTCGCTACTTTCTGGCTCGGCTTTTTCTTCTCCGGCAGCAAAATCGGCGGCTCCGTCGCCGTGTCGTGCTGGTTTTTCCTCCCTTGGTTCGAGTTACTCACCCATATCCGGCGTTTGCGCCTACCTCTCAACAACCGCCTCCAACATCGCCGCATTCCCAATCCGGCGTCCTTCCCCAACGCCTTGGAAGCCAGCGCCGCCATGGAAGTGGAAGGCTTTGATCATGTGTCGGATTGCGGCTGGAAGTGGGTCGGCATGCAGCAGTTTTTCCGGTTTTACTGGCACCCGGAAGAGCGTGCGATCGCCGCCATCTGTCTCTGCGAGCAGCGCGGGGTGGCCTTCGCCTTTATCTCCATCACCTCTCAGGATAGCCAGGGCCGCACTTGGCGTACCACCAATTTCCCCTTCTCCCTCACCCTTCAATGCTCGCCGCTCATCCGCTGGAATTATGTCCCCTGCGAGCAAAATTGTTTCAAAAGCATCCTCCTCGACCATCGCCTATTCCTCCAGCGCAACCAGATCGGTCCCGAATTGCTGCGCATGCCCGATCCCGACGACGCGGAAGATGCCCTCGAACGGGAAATGCGCCAGCAAGTCGAGTTCAACCTGGCCTCAGGCATCATCCGCCTCACCGGCGACGGCCATTTCAAATACTCCAATCGCGGCCTGTTTTTCCTCTGGGGCCAATTCGTCAAGGACATGATCCGGCTTTGCTAGCTGCGGGCAGAAGTCAGAAGTCAGAAGTCAGAAGTCAGAAGTCAGAAGTCAGAGAGAGCAAGGCTCTGCCCTCTGCCCTCTGCCCTCTGTCCTCTGTCCTCTGTCCTCTGTCCTCTGTCCTCTGTCACTTCAACCGCTGCATCACGGCTTGGGACAGGGTTTTGCCATCGGCGCGGCCGGCAGCTTTGTCCTGGACGAGTTTGATGACC
>Ga0209084_1001860_pt1 | contig 17134 bp, 15 predicted proteins | sample C_130820_MF_Meta_FD_187309 | JGI IMG/M metagenome (GOLD analysis project Ga0209084, IMG submission 187309) | Freshwater microbial communities from Lake Croche, Canada to study carbon cycling - C_130820_MF_MetaG (SPAdes) (version 2) | ecosystem: Environmental > Aquatic > Freshwater > Lake... | reverse complement strand
GCCAGTAAGTCCGAACGCAACGCTGGGCTAGGGGAATTGCCTAAACAAGAACAACAGGGTTCTTATAAGTTCAGGACAGACGGCTCGCTTGATGGCAAGGAAACAGAACCAAAGGCAAACATCCACCCCACAGTCAAGCCAATAGCCTTAATGCGCTACCTAGTCAAACTTGTCACTCCACCCAACGGCACAGTTCTTGATCCATTCTTGGGTAGTGGCACAACAGCAGTCGCAGCAATACTTGAAGGCTTTAACTGGATGGGTTGTGAGATGACTGAGGACTACTGGCCAATCATTGAGGCACGAGTGGCGTGGGCTGAAGCTCAACCCAAGACACTTCTGTAACCAACTCAATCGCTTGCTATTGCAAGGTGTTACCATTTATGGTAGTCTTGTATGTTACTGTTGGCTCTTTCTGTCCAATGATAAATCAACTAAACGCAGGTGTCTAAACAATGACCCAAACATCACCATCAGGATTTATCCGCACAGAAGAGCAAGCCATACTCGACACAGAGGCACTTAGATTGCGTTCTAGGGGCATGACGTACCAGAAGATAGCCGATTCCCTAGGCGTTACTAAAGCGACTGCTTACAATCGAGTTCAGCGAGCCTTAGCTGCAATACCAGCCGAGGCCGTAGACGAATACCGCAGACTCGAAACCGAGCGCCTTGACTCATTGCTAGAAATGGCATTAGAGAAGGCACTAGACCCAAACAACAAATCTTCATTGTTTGCAGTTGACCGTACACTTGCCATTATGGATCGCCGAGCCAAATTGCTTGGCCTAGACGCACCTGTAAAAACCGAGACTGTCACTATGGATTACATGGACAAGGAAATACAACGCCTTGAAGCATTGCTAGGGGAAACAAGTGACGACGATAGAACAACAGAGATTAGCCAAGACCAAAAGGCTTAAAGAGTTAAAACTCAAAGAGCAGGAATTACTATCTCGTGAAGCGATTGAAGACTTAAAGCACTCTCGCTACCGCACACTTGCCCGACCTAACCAACTCCCACCTGAAGGCGACTGGCGAATCTGGCTTGTAATCTCAGGTCGTGGATTTGGCAAAACATTCTTAGGGGCTGGATGGCTGGCTGAACAAGCTCGAACCTATCCCAACACCGAGTGGGCGATTGTTGCCCCAACATTTACTGACGTGCGCCGAACTTGCGTTGAAGGTCCTTCGGGATTTCTTAAAGCAGTTGACCTACGTAAAGACAAAGGTGACTTCTACAACCGAAGCAATGGGCAGATAAGTCTTAGCAATGGTTCACGAATCCATCTTGTATCAGCTGACGAACCTGACCGTGCTCGTGGACTTAACTTGTCTGGTGCATGGTTAGACGAAGCTTCGTCATTTAGATACGAAGAAATCTGGACTGAGGGACTTGCCCCTGCACTACGCATCGGTAATCCCCAGGTGGTCATCACGACCACACCTCGCCCAACGAAACTGATCCGAGAATGGATGAGTCGCACAGACGGCTCTGTAGTCGTTACCCGTGGTTCCACCTTCGATAATGCAGCAAACCTGTCTGAAGCTGCGCTGGCAGAACTCAAGTCACGATACGAAGGCACACGCCTTGGTCGCCAAGAGTTGTACGGTGAACTTCTACTAGACACACCTGGCGCATTATTCACCCAGACAATGATTGACGATAAGAGGGTGCAGTACTACTCAGACTTTACACGAGTCGTAGTAGCCGTTGACCCAGCCGTAACATCAGGCGAGAATAGTGACGAAACAGGAATTGTTGTTGTTGGCCTAGGAGCCGATGGTCGCTACTACGTGATAGCAGACAAGAGCTGCAAAGACACTCCAATGGGCTGGTCTAACCGAGTCAATCTGGCCTACGAGGATTATCAGGCCGATAAAGTGGTCGTGGAAAAAAATCAGGGTGGGGATTTTATTGAAACCACGCTTAGGCAAATCAACCCACACATGAACGTCATTGGCGTAACAGCCAAAATCGGAAAAAGGCTTCGTTGTGAGCCAGTCGCATCGCTCTATGAGCAAGGCCGAGTTTCACACATAGGCAACCTCAGCGCATTAGAGACACAGATGATTGAATGGGTTCCAGACTCAGGGGAATCACCAGACCGCCTTGATGCTCTCGTTCACGGCATTACCTCGCTTACCACTCAGATGAGCAAGTTCGACCTTGCGTTCTCTGGATCATCACAGTCATGCCCTAAGTGTGGCGCATCAAATCTCAAGACCGACACAGCTTGTAAGGTCTGCTTTCACAAGTTCAACCCAGCAACCGAACAACGCATTAACAGTCTCAATGCTGGCTTCCCCCAATTCCAAAAGAGGTAGACGTGGCTTTATTCAGCCGTAAAGACAAGACAGCCGAGATTGTCAAGGGCGTAATGGATGAACTCAACAAGGCTGGCGCTCCTATGGCTATGGCTATGCAAGCAGGTCAACTACAAGGCTCACCTGTTCAGACCGGCGTTCCAGTCATGGCACAGCAGGTCGTAGCAGCAACACCTCTACAACGCCCACAATCTGTATTCGGTGCAGCGTTCAACCCTGGTACTCCACTCTTCCCAGGTGCTATTGACCCAGTCAACCCAGTAACGGGTCGAGCTGAACCACGCATTACTCAGTACCAAGTTGCTGAGAACTTAATGATTACTCAAGAGCCAGCGCCATTCGGCAAACTGGAATGGGCTGCTCGTAACGTAGACATCATCTCTCGTTGCATAACTATTCGCATTGACGACATCACCAAAATGGGCTGGTCGTTTGAAGTATCTGACGACGCTATCGCCGAAATCATGGCTACGGAAAACTGCTCACACGCTAAGGCTGCAACAATCGCTCGTGACAAGTTTGGCGACCAAGTTGCCAAGATGACAGAAGCCTTTGCCAACCCATTCCCATTGGAATACAAAAACTGGCGCTCATGGATTAGCCAGGCTATGTGGGACTACTTGGTGTACGACGAAGTGGTGGTCTACCCTAACTACAACCTTGGTGGGGAATGCTTCGGTTTTGATTTGATCGATCCTTCAACAATTAAGATTCTGCGTGACGACAAGGGACGAGTTCCATCGTGGCCTAACCCTGCGTTTCAGCAGATTCTTTGGGGCTACCCCCGTGGGGAGTTCACAGCTTCACCGCTTAACGAAGTAAACGCTCAGTTCAACTCACAAGAACAGCGTGGACCAGTTCGCCCATCAGACTCACTTAACGTATTCATTGGACACCCACAGACAAAGATGCTTTACGGCTTCTCTGCTGTTGAGCAGTGCCTTCAATACACCGACCTTTACGTAAACCGCCAAGAATGGTTACTTGCTGAATACAAAGCAGGATCAACCCCAGCAATGTTCCTTGAGACTGACAGCGCCCTAGAACTATGGCAGCTCGCAGACAACGACAGAATCCTGAACGATTACTACTCAGGTATGACTGCCAACCGTCACCAAATCCGTTCACTCCCAGGTGGAGCGAAGGTAGTGCAGACAACACAGATTGACGAGAAGTACAAGTCTGACTATGACGAGTTCATCGCCAAGCGTATTGCAGCCATCTTCGGAGTAGCCCCATCACAAGTTGGTGTTGTAGCTCGTGCCGGACTCGGCGGTGGCAAAGGCTCACACGACGGCGAAACAGAATCAGCCGAAACAGTATCCACCAAGCCAACGATTAACTTCATTGTGGACATGGTCAACACGCTTTGCCGTCAGCACCTTGGCATGGACGAGAGCATTACCTTCAGCCTTACCAACGACGCATCCTCAACGGATCAACTGAACCGCTACAAGGCGCTATCAACCGCAGTCAACGCTGGAATGCTTACCCTTAACGACACTCGTGGGGAACTTGGAATGCCGTTGTTTGACATGAATGAAGCCGACGAGCCGTTCATCCTCACAGCCTCAGGTCCAACATTCCTTAGTGGACAACTAACCACAGACTCATCAGGCGAAACACTCGGACAGACAGGACCATCAAGTGAAGAAGCGAACACGCAAGCCGTCCCACAAGCTAAAGAGCAACCGAGTGTCAGTGAAGCACCCAAAGGTGATAGCAAAGAGACGACTTCTAGGGTAGAGGCCAAGTCAGCACACGACGAGGAACTACGTGAGTTCGCACGCTTTGTTAAGTCTCGTAACAAGACTGGCAAGTGGCGAGCATTTGACTTTGTAACGATTAAAGAAGAACTAGCCGACAAACTAAACAATGACGCTTACTTCTTGGTCAAGGGAACAGTCCCAATGCCAGACAGCGTTCTTGCTTGGGCTGAAGATGTTGTGGAAGCGCAGATAAGCGATACCCCAAAAGGTTTGCTTACTAAGGGGAACGACCACGAGAACCGCATAAAGGGTCTCGCTTCCAAGCACAAGACTGCTATTCAATCAGCACTCGCAGCAAGTATTACCGGCGTAGGCACAGCAATCTCACACGCAGTTAACAGCTCAACCATGCTCGATGTTCCAGTTGCCGCCAAGCAAGCAGTAGACGCTTACATCAACTTCGACAACGCACGAAGCGTAAAGACCCTTCAGAGTCTCTACACAGTGGCTTTAGAGGCAGGAGCGCAAGCCGAGGCTAAGACCTTAGGCGCAGACGCAATCCTTGGTGCTAGAGCGCAACAGTTGATCCAAAGAGCCGGTGTCACGATTAAGGGCATCAACGACACGACTCAGAACCGTATCTACACAGCAATCCGTGACGGCGTTGCTAGCGGTGATGCACACGACACCATTACGGCAGTAGTAGACGCAATCATCAACGACTCAAGCCGTGCAGACATAATCGCAGAAACAGAAACAAACCGTGCTTACCAGTTAGCAGCTCAAGATGTTGCTTCGGAGAACGGTGCAGTCGGGTTCAACTGGATTACTGATTCAGACCCATGTGTGGAATGTATTGAGTTGGAATCAGCCAACCCTCACGACATTTCAGAGTTAGTACCACCAGACCACCCAAGTTGCTTGTGTGATGCAGAGTTCATCTACACAGACCTTACAGGAGAATAAACAATGTCAGAAATTACTTATGCCTACTTCGGCGGCTTAGAGAAATCACGAGACGACAAGGGCTACCTTAACGTCAAGGGACTAGCCACCGACGACACACTCGACCTCGACCAGCAAATCTGCGACCCAGAGTGGCTCAAAGAGGCTGTTCCGGCCTGGTTCAAAATTGGAAACATTCGTGAACAACACGATGGTTCAAAGGCAGTAGGCAAAGCAACTTCAATGACATCACAGGGAACAGGTTTCTCTATCAGTGCAAAGATTGTTGACCCAGTTGCAGCTATGAAAGTTGAAGAAGGCGTTTACACCGGCTTCTCAATCGGCATCAAGGGCGCATACGTTGACATGAACGACCCTCGTGCGCCTCGTGGCGTAATCAAGGGTGGTTCTATCGTGGAAGTTTCAGTTGTGGATCGTCCGGCCAACAGTTCATGTTCATTTGAACTAGCAAAGACAGTAGGAGATGTAATGACCAAATCAGTAGAAATGCAAGACAACTCAGAAGAAGTAAACAACGCTCCTGACCTAACACCTGGCGAGTTCTACCTCCCATGCTCAGGTTGCAACGGAACAGGCGAAGTTCACACCGGCGCTGACGAAGGTGCTTCAACGCACGCTTGCGAGGCTTGTGGTGGAACCGGTAAGGGTTCATCTATGGACTCAGAGGACATTCAGACACCAACTGCTACATCTAACGAAGCACTTGCTGCCGAAGAAGAGAACGACCCACTGAAGTCAACAGACGCAGAAGTTGAGAAGCGTGAGTTCACAGAAGCAGAGCGTGAGGCAGCATCAGAATCTGGCGCAGCTATGCCTGACGGATCATTCCCAATCAAGACAGTCAAAGACCTAAAGAACGCTATCCAGGCATTTGGTCGTGCAAAAGACCCAGCCAAGGCTAAGGCGCACATCAAGGCTCGTGCTAAGGCTCTAGGCAAAGAGGACCTCATCCCAGACAACTGGAAGGGTGCTGACGCTGACCTAGTTAAGGCAGACGACATGGAACACGACCCAGCAGAACTCATTGCGGTTCGTGCCGGTCTTATTGCTCTTATCAAGGCTGAACTTGACGAAATGCTCGCAGGGGAAGAAAACGAAATCTGCGACGTAACAGAACTTCTTTGCTCACTATCCATGTTCTTGGACTGGTGGACAGGGGAAGCATCAGAGAATGAAACAGAAGCTCCATTCACAGGATGGGACATGGACGAATCAGGAGACGATTCAATGGCATACATTGGCCTCGGCGTATCAGCCGACCTAGTAAAGGCAGTTGGCGCATCAGACGCTACTGACGAAATAAAGTCTGAGTTCAAGACTGAGGTACTAAAAGCCCTTGGTGTGAACGACGAATTAACCGCAATCAAAGCAGCGCACAGCGAAGCGATAGAGCAGATTCAACTGCTAAAGGCTGAGATGGACATTGTTAAGAACTTTGCGGCTCCGAGTGACATTTCACTCATCCGACCTGACAAGCGTGGTGAAGTAATTACCAAGGCTGCCAAGTTACGCATGGAAATTAAGACTGCCAGAGAACAGGCTAAGACTGTTACGGCTGACGCATCCCTCCGTGAACTTTACAACCGTAAGGCAGACGAGCTTGAGGCTCAACTTGCTGCAACGGAAAACAACTAACCCCTAAACTAAAGGAGCCTTTCATGGCACTATCAACTCCAACAGTTGATCAGCTCTTTGGTGGACTACCAGCATCACAGCGTCTAGCACGCTTCGAGGCTTACAAGTCATCCATGAGCGAAAAGATTAACGAGAACCTTGCACTTAAAGCTGCAGGCGCACTCAACTTCTCAAAAACAGAAGGCGTTATCAAGACTGCTACACCTGCCACAACTGCGATTAACGCATTGACAAAGGCTGGCGCATCAGAAGAGACAATCGCTCTGTTCTCAAAGTCAGTAGAAGCAGACGTAGCTAAGAACTCAGGTCCTTGGTCTAACAGCAACCCTCTTGACTACAACCCTGGCAACGTAGGTTTCACACCTTTTGACCTCCAGGACAGCATTGAGTTCCTAGTACCAGTAATGACACCTCTTCGCAACTCAATCCCACGCCGCAAGGCACAGGGTCAGGCTGTTCAGATTCGTCAGATCACTGGTTACAGCAACTCACGCACAGGTGGCGTACCGAACTTGAACACATTTTTCAACTCGGCTACTAACACTTCAACATACAACGGCATCACACTGAACCGTCCAAACACCATCTCATACTCAGCCGACGCTCTCGTCGTGCCTTTTGTTGAGAACGGTATTTCCGACTCAGTTGAATACCAGGCCCAGTACGCTTCACAGGGATTCACGGACCTCCGTCAATTGTCAAACACAGCAGCTATTTACTCACACATGCTCGGTGAAGAGAACAACATTCTGAACTCAACTTCAGCTGTTCTTCCAATCGCAGGATTGTCACCAACTGTTGCTACTGCTGGAACCGCTACTGGACTCCCTGCTGGAACATACGACTCGCTCGTAACTGTTTCATCTTCATTCGGAGAATCACAGGCTGTTGCTGCTGACACAATCACTACTACTTCTGGCGACTCTGCATCTGTAACACTTGCAGTTGTACCAGTTGGAGCAGTAGGCGTAAACGTTTACTTGACAGACACAACTTCAGGTGACATCTACGTTGGACGCACAACCAACACCGGCGCAGCTGCAACACCAGTTATCTGGGCTTCTGCACTTGCTAACCCATCAACTTCAGCAGACAACGGATCATCACCTGCTTACACATTTGGTGGAACTGCACTAGGAACTGCTGGATACACAGGAATGATCTCATCACTCCTTGGTAACGGCGCTACTGCTGGAACTGCTGGTTACAAGAAGGCAATCAACGGCCCTCTTAACGCTGGTACTCCATTCGGTGAAATCAACACAATGCTTGTAGAGATGTGGGAAACTAACCGTGCTCAGCCAGGAACGCTTTACACTTCTGGTCGAATCCAGGCAGCTTTGCTTGCTGAGATTCAGCAGCAGGGTTCAGCAACTTCATACCGTGCTAACTACATGACTGGCGATGACGGAATCATCGTTGGTGGTGCAGTAACAGGAATCACCTCACCAGTAGGTGGACCAGCACTAAACATCGTTGCTCACCCATTCATCCCAGAAGGTGTTGTGATTGCTCACTCAACCACACTTCCTTCACCAGTTTCAGGCGTTCCAGGCACGGCCACAATCGATAACGTCGTAGATCTTACGACGATTTCTTGGCCCCAAATTGGCATGAGTTGGGATCTCTCCACATACCAGTACGGAACTTTCGTGTTCCACACACCTGGTTTCGATGGAATCCTCACAGGAATCACTACAACTCTGTAGTCCTGTAAGTCGCTAAGCATTGCTTAGCAATTAGCAAGTTGAGTCGGGCTGGATGTTCCCCTTCGTCCAGCCTGACTCCTTGCTCTATTCGCAAAGGGAACGCATGAGAATTATTGGATCAGACAAGAACCTAAAGACTGTTGACTTTGAGGGCAAGACCCTTAACCAGCAGAAGGACGGTACGTTCCACGCTGACCAAGACACCGCTAAGAAACTTGTATCGTCAGGAGACTTTGCAGTGGCTGGAATTACATTCAGAAATGCCAAGGGATTCATCTGTAACGAGTGCGACTTCGTAAATGTCTTTCAAGACAAGTGCGGTAAATGCGGTTGCACCGAACTAACGCCGGAGAGCGAATCATGACCATTGTTGCACCTTGGGTATTAGACGAAAACGACACAGTTCCTTATGTCACAATTCAAGACATTAAGAACTCACCTATTGCAGCGAGCCTTGACTTCACCAACCTCATTCCAAACACCAGCGTTAACTCACAAGACGCAGCTCTCGCTCAACTTATCTACCAAGCATCAGCCAAGGTAGACGCTTACGCTGCTGGAGCATTGGCCTCATTGTCAGCAACGGTCAACACCGAGAACGGACGAGCCTCAATTAACCGCCGAGGACAGTTTATTGTCCACCCCTACGGCTGGCCAGTATTGGAACTACGCTCCTTCTCCTACGCTGCTTCAGGCCCTGTTGGTGGTCAGACTCCAATTACCCTGACCAACAACAACACCCAAATCGAGCGCTACCAGTTCATCGTCAACACCAACTGGAACCCAGGGCAGTCAACGACCTACCAGTTCGGGACTTCAATGTTCCCAAGCGCACAATACGGCAACGAATACGCTTGCCAGTACGTCTACGTCAACGGTTTCCCTAACGCTCTGAACATGGACCCGATTACTAAGGGTGCTACTTCAATCACCGTAACCAAGAACACCGGTATCTACGCCAACTCATCACTCATTATCTGGGATGGCGCTAACACCGAGACCGTTACCGTAGCTTCAGACTTCGTGCCTGACGATGGCGACATTGTTACCCTCGCCAAGCCAACTAAGTACCCACACACCGCAGGTTGCTCAATAGCCTCACCTAACCTCACCGCCGTCAAAGAAGCGACTATTCACTTTGTCGTATCTATGGTGGAAGAACGTGGATCAGGTGCGTTCACACTTTCAGGCGCAGCAGCAGCCGGAGCAGGTGGCCCTATCACTGCTTCAGAGGCACACCACGCAGCTGCCTATGACCTACTCGACACCTTCCGCAACATCTGGGGTCGTGTCTAATGTCAAGACAAGTCGTTCGAGACCAAGTTGTCGAATACTTATCGAACGCAGACATTTCAGGCCTTACAACTATTTACACATTTCCTCCGAAGATTACGCCAGAGGGTGCGTTCTATCCAGGACAAACGCCTAACCAGTTTCAAGGCGCAATCGTCTTTACGTTCATTGAGCGTCAAAGCGAACAGCGAGTGGCTTACGGTGGATCTCATAACGGACGTAAGTTCGTAACCTACGAGTTTGTGTTCTCTTGCTACTACCGAAGCATCCAAGGCCAAGCCGAAGTTGCAGCTATGGGCAATGAGACATTCCTAGACTCGTTCGTAACTGCCATCCGTGCTAACCGTACAGCTGGCGCACCTCAGAACACACAGAACAATGTGTGGCAGTGGGGCGAAGCAGGAGTTGGGGGCAAAGGCCCAGACATTCAAGTTGAATCAGACCTGCCAGTTTTGCTTGGTGGAGCTCAAGAAGTAACTCAAACATTCTCAACAATCCGAGTAACCGTACTCGAAGAGGTAGACACATGACCCAATACAAATACAACGGCTATTACACCAAGGTCTATACAGCGACTAAGGATGCCAACGGCAAAGTCCTTCTTGCTGTCCCAGGGCAGACTTACAATTTAGACACTGCCCCTGACTCATTCTGGTCTGCCGTATCTTCCTCCAAGAAGGCCCCAGAAGCCCCTGTAGAGCCCTCTACAACAGAACCTGAATCAACCCCTACCCCAACAGAAAGTGAGCCACAATAATGGCTGCATATTTAGTAGCAAATAGTTACCTCGGAATTATGCCAGAGGCATCACGAGGTGTACTTAACACAGGAGGGACACCAATCTATGTGCCAGTTACCGGCCCACAAGTAACGCCACAGCAGACTTTTCTCCGTGACGAGGCCCTTCGTGGATCACCTGTCATGCTTTACGATGAAGTTCAGGGTGTACGCCACGACGAATACGACGCAAAGATTTACCTTTTTGCTGACACATTCCCTTATTTGGTTAAGTCAATCCTTGGTGGAATAGACCAGGTGGACGGTGCAGGACCTTACGTTCACAATATGTTCTTGCTAAACGACGCAACTATTGGTTCACAGCCAGAGTCATTTTCAATTCTTGACTTTGACGGTGCTAACTACTTCACTATGCTTGGCGCACAAGCCGATCAACTAGAAGTTACTTTTGGCGCAGAGGCAGCAGCAGAATCAACAGTTAAGTTCTTTGCTAACCCTTACACATCATCAACAGTTGCTCCAGCTCCATTCGGCGCACCTGACTTGTCAACAGTTCACATGATTCCAGCGTGGGACACCTCAATCACATTTGGACCTACTGCTGGCGCACAGACAACCGTGAATTACATTTCAGACGGAACGATTACCCTTGCACGCAAGACAGCACCTATTTTCACAATGGGCGCACAGGCCCCATACCAAAACTTTGCTGGTCCTATTGACGTATCAGGTAAGTTCACCGCAGTAGTTGACTCAGACGAGGATCCATGGTCAATCGGAGCAACAGCCGACGCTTTGTCATACTCGCCACAGTCTTTGTCTATTAAGTTCACAGACCCTAACGACGCAGTAGGCGCAACTCCGTACAGCATTGAATTTGCAATGTACAATGTACAATTCATGAACGTAAAGCGAACTCGTGGAAAAGCCTTTACAGAGGTAGAGGTAGAGTTCTCTGCACGAGCTAACGCAGCAGACTCAGACATTGGCTACTCGCCTCTTGTCGCAATTATTACAAACGCAACTTCAACCGCTTACTAAATAACCCAAAGGGGAAACAATGCCAGCAATAAACCTTCCAAACAATCAGTCAGCCATCTTGTATGCACGAGACGAAGTTACCGAGCGCACAGCTCGCACCATCTCTCGTTCGTACATGAAAGCGGCTGGTACGGCAGCAAAATTGACTAACCTAGGATTTGACGAGGCTAAGCCTGAGTCATGGACTATCTTTGCTGAGATTTCAGACGAGGACAGAGACAACCTAGACGGTTATCAAGCTGCTCTTATTGCTGGAATGGTTAAGTCTTGGTCATTGGGCGATTTGCCTACGACTGATTCTGCACTTGATTTGCCTAAGCCTGTCTTTGAGGCATTGGCCGAGGCTTGCGCTAACGAGTTCAACAACACCCCAGACTTTTCGCCAGACACCGACCCAAAAGCCCCTACCGCCGACTAGCACGGCTGGAGGCAGCACTTAGAGGCAAGGATTCAGAAGTAGACATAGAGGTTGCTAGCCTTTATCGTGAGTACCAATTTCGTAAAACGTTTGGTGGATCACATGACGACTTCCTTAACCAGCCTCGCAACGTAACAGACTGGCTTATTGCTATTAACAACACTATGAACGAGGTTCAGCGTGGCTGAGATTGTAACTGGCATTCCTAACTTTGAGGAATCCCTTGAGGCTATGAAAATTAGTGTTGATGAAGCAACTCGCAAGTTCGTTCTTCAAGGCGCAGAAGTAATCAAGCGTGAAGCCAAAAAGATGTTTATTACTGGCGCAGACGCAAAGATAACCGAATCATGGCGTTCAGACGCATGGCCTTTGCCAACTCGTCGCACCGGCAACCTGATGGCAAGCATCTATTCAGATGGTGCTAAGAAAACAGGTGAAGGAAAATGGGAATCACAGACCGGTCCTCACATTGTTTACGGACGACGCATTGAACTTGGGTTTCACGGATCAGGTCGCTGGCCTTACTACACGACTCGGCCATTCCCTTATATGCAACCTGGTATTGACAACTCAATTCCACAGCTTGACATTCTTTTTAACTCACTCGTAATCGCTGCTCAGGAGGCGTAAAATGTCAGGACTTCTTCCACCAGTAGTCGCTACACTTATCGCCGACACCAAAGAATACATGGCGAAAATGACTGAAGCGCAAGTCAAAATGGGCGAGTTTGGCGCTGCTTCTAAGTCATCTGCTGGTCTATTTGGATTATCTGCCAAGACTATTGCCTTTGGTGCTGCTGGTGTTGCCGCAGCCGTTGGTGCTTATGCCGTTGACGCTGCTATGAAGTTTAACGAGCAAATGGACAAAGTTAAACTGCAAGCCGGTTTGACTAAAGAACAAACTGATGCTTTAGGAAAGTCAATTCTTAACATCTCCGCTTCTTTCGGAGTAGCAACATCAGACCTTGCCACAGGTGCTGTAATGATTGAGCAAGCCGGTATTAAAGGCGCTGCTGCTACAACACTTCTTAACAACGCAGCTAAAGCATCTATTATTACTAACGCTTCTGTTGCCGACACAACCAAAGCCATTGTTGCGGCTCAATCACTGCAAATTGCCAAAGGTTATGACGTAACTAAATTAACTGGAATCCTCGTAAAAGGATCACAAAGTTTTGTTGGTGGTCTTGCTGCTGAAGAACAAATGTTATCTGGTCGAGTTGGTGTTGCACTTTCCAATTATGGTCTAAGCCTTAAAGAAATTATCCCAATCGGGGCAATCTTTGCCAAAGTTGCATTGCCGACACGATCTATTGCTGCTTTCGCTAATGGTCTTGGCAACTTGGAAAAATCTACTAAAGACTCAAAGGGCAATTTGACCTCTTACGCTAAGGGACTTGAAGCCGTTGGTCTAAGTCAAGAAAAACTTGCTTCTGACATGCGTAAGGGAAACATTGTTGGTGTTATTACTCAACTCAAGCAAGCAGCTATTGAAACAGGTCAGCCATTATCCGTAATTACCAAAGCGGTCTTTGGAACTGGTGGCGGTTCTGCAAGTGTCCTTGTTAAGAACCTTAACGACTTAGCCGCTGCACAAAAGAACTTGACCGGAGCTGGTGGTAAATCACTAGCGCAACAGACACAGCAAGCCTTAATGACACCGGCTCAACAAATTAAAGTATTCCAGCAGTCACTTAACAAAGCAATGGTCAACTTGGGAACAGTTGCACTGCCCTGGGTTATCACAGGTGTTAAGTTTGCTACTGGTGTTCTTGAAACTCTTACTGGTCTAATTACTGGAAACTACAAAGGCAGAACAGCGGCAACCGGTGGTAAGGGTCAAGCTGTAAAAGATGTTCTGGGTAGTATTTGGAACGCCTTTGACCAAGAAGCAACTTCATTGGTGAAAACAGTTGTTGGTGGTCTGACATTTAACGACGTTGCAGCATCCAACGCATTTTGGAAAACCACTTCAATGCCATTTGCCTATCATCCTTCTACGGCTATTAAGCCACAAGGCAAGACCACTGTAAACTTAACATTGCACAGCCGTCAATCGGGAAGCAAGCGATAATGGCTGAGTTCAATTCAGTTGAAAATCAAGACTGGAACATAGTTCTCGACCTCAGCATTGTTTCAGAGGACTTAGCAAACAACCCAGCCTTCATTGCAGCCATAACCAAGCAAGTCCGTGACCAGATGACCAAAGACGTGCGCTGGATGGGCAACCTATTCGCTAAGTGGGCGCAGACTCAACCACCGGCCCCAACTACTAGGAAACGTGCGCAATGACACTTGCCTCGTTACCTACGCTGTCGGTGCAGATTGCCTTCACCCCGACCAACATCCAAAGCCTTACCCAGACTTGGACTGACGTTACGCCCTACGTTCGTGACTTCACTACTCGCCTAGGTCGTCAGCACTTTCTTGACCGTGTAGAAGCTGGAACGCTGAACATGACCGTCAACGAGCGCACAGGGTTCTTCCTCAACGGATCAGTTAACGGTACTGGTTATGTGATTCAACCTCGCCTACCTATCAAGGTTACGGCGACGTGGACTCCTTCAGGTGGTTCGCCAACTACCTACCCAGTGTTCTACGGCCTCATTGACAGCATTGACGAAAAGATTACTGACCAACTCAACGTAGACCTGACCATTAACGCTACCGACCTAGTTAAGTTCTTGTCGCTTCGCTACATGGCCTCAACTAACTTCTGGTCACAGTACGTCACAGGCACAAGCGCAACTGACTGGTATCGCTTCACAGCCCCAGCCCAAGTTGTTTGCACTAGTGCAGTCAACGCAAGCGGAACTGTTACCTATCAAGGCATCAACAACTTCTCTGCAACGCAACAGGTGTTTGTTACCGGCTTTAGCGGCACGGGAGATTTCAACACCACTACTGGGCCAGGCACAGTTTCATCAGCAACAAGTTCACAATTTGTTCTTACCGGTCTTGGATCAACCTCTGGTAACTCTGCTGGAACTGGCTCTGCTTACTTAGCCACGCTTACCAACAGCCTCAATCCATCCAAAACCGGATACGCCGGATACGGAACGGTAGCCTTTCCACCTAACGGTGCAATGGTTTACAGCAACGATGGATGCCTAGACCTAGCGAACGGTCAGAAAACAGCTTCAGGCGTTGCCGTTTTACCTGGTCAAACTAATTTTAATAACGCTGGTGCTATTGACTTTTGGGTTCTTGGTCAGGACATTGCTGGCACACTTCTGTTTAGCGTTATTAACGGCGGTCAGCTTGACGTTAAAGTTTCTTCTGCAGGCTACCTACAAGTTCTTTCAGGCGCTACGGTTCTTGCCACTATGTCGGCAGCACCGATTAACGATGGCTACTGGCATCACATTGGTCTTGTAAACAACTCATCAAACCAACTATGCCTTTACGCAGACGGCGCATACAGCAGTCCTCTTAACGGTGGCGCATACAACGGATGGAACACTGTCGTTGGTTCCGTACAACCTTTAGTCATTGGCGGCTCAAATGCTTGGCTTACGGGAGTTTCAGCAGGTGCAACTCCAACAGCTCCTTGCCTCATTGACGAATTGGTAATTAGTTCTCAATCATCAACGCTATTTAGCGAGGTTACAAACCGCTACGTTGCAGGGACTCTTCTTACTACAGGTTTTCCTATTAGTGCCAACGGCGTTCTTTCAGGCGACAGGATTGCACAGATTCTCTGCATTGCAGGTTTTGGAACTGTCACCGGTGGTCAGGTAGTTCTTAACTCCAACACTTACTTCATTAACGACAGCGCAACTGCGTGGGTCAATGGTGCTTCGGGTAACGGTTTCATTGCCGTAGAGCCTTGGTACTGGGATTCACCAGTCACCGGATCAACAGCACTCGACCTCATCCTACAGATTTGCGACACCGACATTGGCTCGTTCTATCAAGAGCCAAACGGCACGTTCTCTTATTACAACCAGTTGTATTACGGAACTTGGTCATGGAACTCATCTACCTCAACCGGTAGTTGGAGTCCGAACAGCTATACGCCAACTGGCGACCACGTATGGACTGACGACACATCCTCAACGTACCACTACTACGGGCCAAGCCTTCAGGTAGTGCGTGACGACGTTGACGTATGGACAACCGTTAAGGTATCGCCACAGTCCGGTACACAGCAGATTTACGAGAACGTAGCGAATGAGTCACGTTGGGGATACTCAACCCTTACTAAATCAGGCACAGTCCACACGACCCTTAGCCTTGCGCTCTCTACGGCTAACTTCCTCGGCAACTTGTTTAAGACACCACTACCCCGTGTCGGTAACGTTGAGCTGCGAAGCGAAACAAACAACGGTCAGAACATGACTGCCCTGCTCAACACAGAGTTTGGTGATGTAGTGACTTTCAAGCGCAACTCGCCTAACTCATCTACAACAGGAAATTACCCTGACCAAAAGGGTTTAATTAGCACTAACATGGTCGTAGAATCTATTAGCCACGACTTCCAAGCGGAGCCTGGCTTCTGGCACACATCGTTCATACTCGACCCTTATCCAATTAGGAGTTAGTCATGGGGAACATTCCTAACACCAATACGCCCAACTTGGTTCTTCAATCAGTTGGCAACGGATCTAACGACTCACGCTGGGGAACTTCTAGTGGAGGCTCAACGCTTCCAACTGGAACCGGCACAGGTCAGATGATTTGGTGGAACGGAACTGGTTGGGTAGTTACCATAACCCCGACCACGGGAAGTTACCTTTACTGGAACGGAACCGCTTGGGCTAATGCCACAGCTGGCGACGCTACTTCTATTGATGGCTACCCAGTAAACGTGACGGGTGTAGGCAACGGCGACGTTCTTTACTGGTCAAACGTAGGCGCTGTTCAACAATGGCTAACTGGTCCAACCCCAACGGGTGACGGTCAACTTCAATACTGGAACACATCTCTTGGTGGTCACTGGTCACTCTCCGCAGCCGCTACGGCAACAGGTCAAGCACTTGTTTGGAATAACAGCACCCTAACTTGGGGTCCAGCAAACATAACCCTTGCAGGTGACGTTACTGGTTCAGCCGGAGCGAACACCGTAGTCAAGATTCAGAACTACCCAGTGTCAATGGCAGGGGTAGGAAACGGTGATGTTCTCTACTGGTCAAATGTTGGAACAACTCAATGGGTAACTGGACCAACGCCAACGGCAAACGGTCAGACTCTTATTTGGAACAGCAGCACATCTTCTTGGAATGTTGGTATCCCTTCGGCTTCGGGAACAGCTGGTGGCGACCTATCGGGTACATACCCAAACCCAACCGTTGCAA
>Ga0209084_1001856_pt1 | contig 17151 bp, 20 predicted proteins | sample C_130820_MF_Meta_FD_187309 | JGI IMG/M metagenome (GOLD analysis project Ga0209084, IMG submission 187309) | Freshwater microbial communities from Lake Croche, Canada to study carbon cycling - C_130820_MF_MetaG (SPAdes) (version 2) | ecosystem: Environmental > Aquatic > Freshwater > Lake... | reverse complement strand
CAAAATACAAATTCTTCATCTTTTGCCGCCAAATAATAATCGATTTCCATCAAATTGTTGATAAACCTGAGTGGGAGGCGTCCTTTTTGGCCCTTTTGCTCTGCTTCTTCCCCCCCTTCTTCTTCTCTTCAAGTGGAACTAACTCAAGCGGTTCGGCAGTGGGTGCTTTTCTGTTTTGTTTTTCCAACTTATTCACTTTCCCCAGTAAAATTATATATTGGTTCTTACTTGGTTTTTTCCCAGCGAAATCCCCATCAGGTTTTTGGTCAGGATGTAATGAATTCCATTTCTCAAGCAGTTTATAATACTTTTCATTCGAAAAGTCATCAACTTTTGAATGATACGTCGCTAGAGCCAACGTATTTTTTTCTTTACGTTTCTTTTCCGGAAAATCTATTATTTCCGGTTCAGGTTCGTGTTTCTTCATTTCTTTTACAGAAACCATAGGGTTGGTGAACTGGGCATCATCGTCGTCATTATTTTCATACGAATGTTGTATAGTATCCAAATAAGGAGATGAATGTGACGGCTTCATTGGTGTGTGAAAATTATCGATTTCTTCCTCAATTGCTTTCGCTATTGTGACAGGATGGATTGAAGTGTTATTTATAAAATCGTTATTACGTTCTACCACAGACTGTCTCCATTTTTTTCCAACAGATTCGGCGATAGGAACAGAGGTTACATTTACAGGATTTATAAATCCCCCTTGAGGTGAGTTTGAAACAGGAACGGCGTGAGCAATAGGTATCTGTATCGGTTGTTCTTGTTGAGTGTGACTTATGATATGATTCGATTCTCTAACTTGGTTGATTACCCCATTCGGGGGATTATATTGTGGGAACACAGCGGGTTGGTGTGGTTGTATGATAATAGGCGGAACAGAAGTGTATGCACTGTTATAACTACTTCTACCCCCTCCCGTAGCAGAACGCTTTACTTTTTTTACACGTTTCTCCTTTTTTCCGGTGTTTATTCTAATATTAATAACGTTCTTATTCTTACTCACTATCTTTGATTTCATATACAATTATGAATATAAAAACAAAATCAAAAATCTCTTACCTAAAATAAGATAACAACCTTAACGGAGTTTTTGTAAGACCCCAGAAACTTTGGCGACTGTAGAAGCGGGAGCAAGAGCAGATGACGCAACCGCAGTTAAAGGATGAGAAAGAACTTTCAAGCCCAAATGACCGAGGTCAGTGGCCTTTTTGAAATATCCACCGCTATAGCCTTTTCTAAAGAACATCGTATATATCTACTAAATATTAATTTTCCGCCCGTCGTCGTCATCATCAAAAATAATCTCGTCAAACATCCTATAAACCTTGCGAGAGCGGTGAAAATTGATAAGAATCCAATCGTGGGGCTCTGTATAAGCGAATCGTATCAACTTCTCAAACTTATCTCTATTCATCGGCAGTGCTTCTTCGAAGATTTTTCCCAGTTGCGATTTCCCCACGTTGAACACAACCAGATTACTGACGAGTTCCCTAATAGATTTATTTAGCGCTTGATAGTTCTGTTGAAGCAAAAAGACGGTGCAACGAAGGTGACGCATCTTGGTCACGATTTTTTCTAGCACCTTTAAAATATCCTTGTCCTTCAGTTGTGCTTGGAAATCATCGATAATCAAAAGCGAATTTTCTTTCTCTTTGCTTGACTCTTGTAGACGTTCATATATCTCCATTAAGCATTCTTCCGTGAGAGTATCGAAGAGTTGGTCAGCAGGTAGGTGCTTACTAAAAATATCATTTTCAATCGATGTCCTTGAGTTCTCGGGCATCACGAGGTAGATATTTTCAAAACAACGGTTAAATACATTCTTGACTAAATTTGTTAATAATGATGTTTTCCCTTGTCCCATCTTACCGACAATGACTGTAAAATTATTCATACCCCACGCATCATTTACCATTGGGAACTCTGTCAACTTTTTGTGTATCACACGGTCGCAGTTCATTTTTATGTCCCCCATTCGGGGTTTCTTCAACGGCTTAATCGCTATCATCATATAGTGTTAGTTGAGATTCCTCCATCACTCTTGCACTTATTTACCGTCATATCTTCTTCTTTTTCAGTTTCGATGTCACGTTCCACCTTCAAACATCCACCACAAATGGTTACCTTTGTGCATTTGGTTTTATAAGCATACCGAATAAATAACCCGATGCTTGTGAAAATAATTGTGGAAAGAGACAGCCAAAAGAAGCCATCTATGTTCTGTGTCAAATCGCCCATTATATAATATGTATGTTATTATATTTGATATTGCCTACATTGTGTGCATTCAAAGAATCTTTTATAAATCGTCCCGTTTCTTGGTTTGGATTAATAAGGTTTTTAATATGCGGGTCATTCGCATTTAATACACTCACTAAATCTCCCTTGCTTCTATAAGCATTTTCGCCCTTTCGCACTGGTTGCCCAATCGTTACACCTTTATCAAGTGAAAAAATATGGTCTTTCTCTGGATTACCAATGTATCCGGCAATACTTCCACCCAATGAATGTCCCGCTATAATTGTATTATCAACCCCGTATTTTTTCTTTGCTTGTTTCAGTGTGTTATTTGCTTCTTTGTAACGATTTGTATCTTTCAATTTCCCTAACGCGAGAAACACATCTGTCCCGACATCCCTGATATTATGGGTCCCAGCAATCGAATACAATAAAGATTTATTACTTGGGTTATAATAAACTTGCTGATTATGATTAGATAGTCCAGCATCTAAATTATACCCCTTCATCGACTTGGATTTATTTTTTGCGTAGGAGTTTTTTAGAACATCGTGTAGAAGTAGGTCATCGGTTTGAGGGTGAGAATTCTGTATTTGACTGACTTTTTGATTCACCGCAAACTTCGTTTTCACACTCATCTATATCACTAACCGACACAATATTTTTCAACTCCACAATATTCCCAGCCGAGTCGTAGGTTAAAAGCATCTCTTCGTCAATGCATTTCGATTCAAACCAGTTCATCTTTTTCATTTTTGTTAAAACCTGTTCGATTGACTCACGAGAGTCGTCAGTTCCATCGTTGAGGATATTCATTTTCGTAATGGTTTTCAGTGCGGGGTCTTTGTCTCCAAACATCTTGTCCATCATATGATTAACGTTTTGCTCGACCAGTCCTTCGTAGTCCATTATATACTTGCTAAATATTTTTTTCCTTCTATAATGTATATTTAGAAGAATGGAAGATAATGAAGACAAACCTGATGATACGGAACAAATTCAAAAACCAAAAAGACCACGCAGTGAGAAACAGATAGAGGCCTTTAAAAAAGCAAAGCAGATACGCATAGAGAAAGCAACACTGAAAAAGGAGAAAATTAAAGAGGTGAAAGATGTAATCAAAAGCACACCAATAAGTGAATTAATACCGGATGAGTTAGCGGTTATCACACCAAAGAAGCAGAGAAAAGTTGTCGAAGAGTCAAGTGAAGAAGATGAAAAGATTATTATAAAGAAGCAGAAGACGAAAAAACCACGGAAGAAGACAATTATTTATGACGTATCAAGCAGTGAAGACGAAGAAGACGAACCAGCACCAAAACAAACAAGGAAAAAACCACAAACTCAAAAACCCCCTACACAGCAATATCCCAGCATAGTTTTCTTTTGATTATTTATAATGAAAGTAATCAGTTTAAATTTGTCAACTCTAGGAGCGGGTAAATACGCACCCATCGAAAAGTCAAATTTAGCAAACGTGAAATGGATGATAAACTGGAAAGAAATTATGGGAGAGCATCATACTACGAATCACACTTGCCGGATTAAATGCAAGTTAGTATCCAATGGTTCGACGGCATTATCGACAGCGAATAATTTGGGAACTGTAAGGATGTCTTTTACGAGTAATTATTCGAATATCGTAAATGGGATGACCGTGGGCGTTCCAATCCTTCGTCAAACAGCCGACACACCGAGTGTTATCACACAATTCATCGGTTCTATCTCATCTACGACCTTGACAGTAAATCCTTTTGGGTATGGCCAAATGCTTTCAGTATCTGGTGGGACGGGAGGAGTTTCAAGTGCAACTTTGACTATTACGAGTTCTGTAGCCATCCCAATCGGTTCAGTAATTACGGGCAATGGCGTTTCAGGATATGTCACCATTACAGCGCAAACAAGTGCGACCGTTTATACAATGTCGTCAGCACAGACCATAGCAAACGCCACGCCACTAACGACGTCCTTACCAAATAACGTGTGTCTTCCAGTTGGGTCTCTTATTTCTGGAAATGGAGTATCATCTGGAACAGTGATAACAGCCCAAACGGGTGCTTATACGTATACAGTAAACAACTCTCAAACGATTGGTAGTATTGCGATGATAAGCAACCCCAATAATTATTTTTTAGATTTGGACAACTTGGAGGGCGACGGGCTGAGTATATCGACCCCGACAAGCAATTTCTTAAACATCCAGTTCTTGAAGCCCGACGAGATGACATTAATGCCCAACGTTCCAGACTATACGGCGCTGTTGTCTTTTGTCTTTGACGGCGAAACTTTCTAACTATAAATAAATGAATCCGTATGAAATTGATAATACGATAAGTGGTTTAAATACCGTTTGGGCGGATACGATTCAAGGTGTTCCCGCCGAGTATTTTACAAATGTTCGAAGTAATTTACAACAGCAAATCGATAGTATAGCATATAATCCATCGGTAGCAGGACCAAAGGGCGACACAGGCCCAGTCGGCCCGATTGGACCGATTGGATATACTGGACCAGTAGGTCAAACAGGACCCGTTGCAGATTTGACTAATTTGAATAATACTATAACGAGATGCAATACAGCAACTGATACGTGTATCTCCACAACGACTACGTGTAACGGTTCTATCAATGCCTCTAATCAGGCTACGAATAATTGTAAGGACGTCACGAAAACGTGTAAGGACGATACTGATGGATGCATTGCGGTCACGGCGTTATGCACAACAGCGACAGCGGGTTGTATTATTGCGACAGGGGTGGCATTATCCGCAAGAGGCCCCCCAGGGGCAAGTGGCGGAAAAGGAGACAAAGGCGATACAGGTGACAAGGGCGACAGAGGAGACAAGGGAGATACAGGTGACAAGGGCGAGAAGGGCGACCACGGAGACGCATTTTTTACACAAAACGGGGATATTTTAAGTTACACAGGTAAACTCAATGTAAATAACGTATTTAACGATTCGACCACTAGTATCACAGGAACAGATGTAAAAATTAACAGCGTCACATCTTCGTATGCTACCCAAATGAATAATCATAGTTTAAATGTAAATTATCAAAATAATCCAGTTGCATTTTTAAACGGGGATAGCGTCGAAGGAAAAGGGTATGTTGGTTTAAAATCCCCTTTCAGCACGGCACCTCTTTACGATTCAAGAATCTACGAAGATAGTTTCGGGAGTAGTTCTTACCAGAATGGGACGGGGACTTTGACTTTCGATGCACAATATGCTTTTTTTAAATGTCCCATCAGTTGCCCCCCGATTAGTTGCACTGGCTCAGTTACAAGTAAAGGATTTTTTGGGTTAAAAAGTGCTGTTTCGAATGCAACTGGGTTTGATTCAAGAATTTATGATAATTCCACTGGGGCATCGACCTTGAACGGCCAAGGTATCCTGACCTTTGACGCGAATAAAGCGGTATTTAATTGCCCGATTTCGTCGCAATATGTTAATTCAAAAACCGCCACATCAACAACCCCACCCAGCACATATATCGGCAACGACACGGAATTTATTAGAGTAAATTACGAGAATGCTTACCCAGTCCAATCGGGGACTATTTTCCTACAGGCCGGTTCTAAAATTACGTTGAATGTCCCCAATAGTCGTATTGGTAGTTCGACAGAATCGATTGTAGTGAGTTACGATAATTCAAAAGTAACAATTTCCTCCTCGAGTAAGATTCTCATTATAGCGGAAAGTGAGATTACGTTTAAAGCGCCTTATTTAAATTTCGTGGGACAGCCCCAATACTTCAATTACAATCTTTCAGCCAGTAATCAGGCTACACCCGTAAGAAATTACGTGAATCAAGCGGAGGATTTTGTATGGGACACACAAAATCGAATGTTCAACCCGTCCAGTCCGGATTACACACGTAATTTCTAAGTGTTATATAAGATGGCTTTAGTTGGAAATAATATAATCCGTAATGGAGATTTTTCAGCCTTCACGATAGATACCAATAGTTTTTTATATTATGGTGATTTTTCCACTGACCAATCAGCAAATATTTGCTGGGACTGTTCTGGGACGTTTGCAAGTGTGCAAAACGGTATGAGTGCTTTCAATTATCCAGACCCTTCTGGTGTCACATCTACAAACCAATTTTTTAGTCTTCAATATACCGCTTCGTTCCAGCAAACCGTGAATATTGTAACGAAAGGAACTTATAAATTAAGTTTTAACTACGTCAGCAGACCCGATTACGACCCACAGCAGTTACAAATTTACTGGGGTTCGCAACTGATAAATACAATAACTACAACAGCGGTAAATTGGACCACTTACAGCATCAACTTTCACGCTTTTCAAGGAGAGTATGTTTTGCGTTTTCAAGGTCAGGACGACGTGACTGACACCGATATTGGTATGACGAATATTTCACTTTCATTATTGAACGCCGACCCAGTGTTTAGTGCCCCCGCTGTGTCTCCAAATAAGGTTTTAAATCCAACGTTTCCATACCCAGCCCTTGCATTAAATTCACTCTCAAGAATGTCGACCTCTGGGGCAACGATTACAGGATGGACCTATGGCGCAGTTCAACAAGTTACGTTGATAAACGGTGCAATGAATGGAATCGTAGCACACCCTTCAAAATACCAATACGTTAGTCTTATGGGGGCGTTGCCGACTGTTTATTTGAGTCAAGCCGTCAATATCACCCAGACAGGCACGTATATGTTTTCTATGGATTACTGTAAAAGCAGTTCGGGAATTTGTAATGTTGTAACTGTAGCACTGGATGGTCAGGTTTTCAACTCTACACCGGTTAGTTATGGGACTACTTGGACGACTCTATACACACAGGTAGCAATTAATAGTGTTGGGAGTCACCTTATCACGTTAAAGGCAACAATTGCAGGAGGATTTTGTGGAATTACCAATATACTCTTATATCCGGCAGACGGTGGAGGAGGCGGAGGTGGGGGTGGAGGTGGAGGCGGAGGTGGTGGTGGTGGTGTTATTCCCCCATTACCCGACCCCAGTGCTAACCATATCAACAGAGTTAATATTTATGGCGGTCTAACCGTGCAAGACAGGTATACAACTTACGACGCTAATGGGAATTATTCTGGGACTATAGCAGACCCAGGAATAACCACCCTGTATGGAGATTTGAACGTGAAAGGCGTGACTACGTTCAGCGGGGCAGTCGTAGGCGTAAGTGGTTTTACCGGCCCGAAAGGGGACATAGGACCGGCGGGTTTAATGGGATTTACTGGACCAGTAGGACCGAAAGGAGATACAGGAAATAATGGACAGAAAGGCGATACTGGGACAAATTACTTCTATCAGTTTGGCACGAGTATTTACTACCCGACTGGGAATGTTGGGATTGGAAAAATTCCAGCAAGTTACGCTTTGGATATTTCTGGAAGTCAAAATATTAGTGGGAATGTTGCAATTGGTGGAAGCGAAACCGTCAGTGGTGCTTTAACCTGTGGACAAGTTTCTATTTCAAACGCCGATAAGTATGCGACCCTTGCATTTGTTGCAAACCAACAAATCGGGTTCTTACCTAGTTCGAACACAACTGTTAAATTTTATCATTCAGTTTTAAACGCATACTCATACAAAAACGCCCACCCTCTATTAATTAAAGATTTTTCCCTAGACGCATCCGCTAGTGCTATGAATACTACTTATTATCAGTTAGTGTTTCCTATGCCAGAATGTATCTATGTGGACTTAACTTTAAACGATGTTGTTTTTATTCTTCCCGATGTAAATACAAACGTGGGAGGTGTAGACCCGAAAACGCAAATTTTCCGTTTCAAGATTCGCCAGATGAAAACTGGGGGAAGTCGGTATTATCATCTACAGACCTATAGCAATAACAATAACGGAGAATTGATTTATAATTTATACAGCGGTTCGCAAGGGTATTATTACACCCCAGGGGCTTGGTATTTGGATGTTCATTTTTATTACGGCAATTGGTATTGTAATAATATAAACTAGCAGGGAAACCTACGGTTTCCCCCACTCGCCCCCTTCCCTTTTCTGTATATGTTTCATTGTTACATATTTTCTTTCGTAGATTTCACTGTAAGGGAAGGGGGTCTGCGGGGGAAACCGTAGGTTTCCCTGCATAATAATATAAACTAATATATCCATATTCTATATGAGTGATTTAATCGTGGATTCAAAAACATACAACCTTTCAACCCGTTCGGGGAGTTGTTCATTATTAAATGGTGATATGAAAAGTAATGTCCAGTTTGATATACCAGATATGATACACCACGACGATACGATTGAATATATCCAGTATTCGATTCCTTACTGTATCATACCCGTTTCTTTCTACACGGTAAATGATACGAATAATATTTTACATTTAATGGTTAACGGGCTAGATGCGGTGGTGAAATTTGAAAATGGAAATTATAACGCTTCTTATTTTATGCAACAGTTTAAATCCCTATTGGGAACAAATAACGGCTGGGGGATTACTTTCGACACCATTAACAGTAGATTCACGATAACGAATTCATACTATACATTCACTCTTTATGGTGATAGTTCTATCGACTACATAATGGGATTCAGTAATACATCAGTGTCTAGTTTAATAAATTCAGTAAATACTCTCACACTGTCACGCCCTTGTAATTTTCTTCCACTCCCACGTATCTGTTTGAGATGTCCGCAATTATCGAATTCTGGAAATATGAAAGGGAATGTCAATTCGGCCGATATTATCATAACGATTCCAAATAATTCCAAACCGAATGGGCAAATTGTGTTTGAAAATATTTATTCGAAAACGTTCCTGAAAGCGGATAGAATTGAAAGATTGAATATACAACTTACTGACGACGACGGTAATTTTATTGACTTTAACGGAATAAGTAGTTTTTTCAATATCCAGTTTGACATCTATAGGAAAAACCCTGAAAAATTGCCGTCGTTCGCACATATTCAAAGTTTAGCGAATTCAGCCGATATCCCACACTTCCTCTTCAACGGGAAATTTTAATTTATTTGCAATATTTATACAGAAATGAATATGTTATCCCCAAATACCCAGATGAGTCCCGTGGGTCTTCCCAACGAAGTCAAGTTAGGAAACCTAGATTACAGTTTGCCTCCGGATGCACGAAGCACTTCTGTGAAGATTCAGCCCTCGAACGTTGCACAGGTTGTTAGCCCCACCCTACAGACTGGCCCCTTGACTGCGACTGCGGGGAGTGGAACGACAGGTGTAGAGTTGGCCTTTCCTATCCAAAATATAATTTTTGATGTCCCAGCGGGTGCTTCAAGTTCTCAATTTATTGACACACGTATGTCGAGCGTAAATTTTCGTATGCAAATCGATGTCACAACCGCACCATCTACTGCAATTACTTCAGCACAACTTCGTTCTCACGCCAATAGTTGGTTTGATAGGCAATATACTGTGGCCCAGAATGGGAATATAGTTGAAGACCTGACCGAGTATGGTCTGCTAAACGATACACTCATTAATTTACAGATGAACAACTCCGTAAGAGACGGTTGTGCCTTGCAATACGGATTCGACCCTTCTTCATCTGGAAATACTTCTCAAGGCCTCCCCCTTCCGCTTTTACAAGGGACGGCCACTGGTAGTGAGAGTCACAGTTTTTCTGTTCCATTGGTGAATTCTTTGATTGGTGTAACGGCCGACAAATTTTTTAACATCGGCCGAACCAGTAAATTGCAGGTGGTATTCCAAACCACAGGAATACTCCCCATTACATTCGACAATGCTGGAGGCACTACTCTTACCTCAACGGGTTGCAATTTCAAAGTAACCCTTCTTGATTTCTCACTTCAACTCGAGTATATCGATATCGGAGCATCTGCCCTGCGTATGCTCGATGAATCGCTCGTCCAAGGAATGGCGTATATGCACGGAATTTCTTACCGCACGGCATCGATGAACTTACCTGCATCGTCATCTGGACAGCAAACGCTTCTCGCCGGTGTTCGTGCTAGTTCAGTAAAATCCCTCTTTGCAAGATTTCAAGAGACGGGTGTAGTAAATAACACACAGTCACTCAACGGAAAATACGACTCTAAAAACCCCAGTATTAACGCTCTCAATTTCAACATCGGGGGCGTCCGTTACCCCCAAGTGCCGATAAATCCACTGCTAAACCCGTCACAAGCATTTAGAGAGTTGCAAATGGCTATCGGTTCTTTCAATTCTACGCAATTCCAGAGTTCTATTGTTCCGGCCAGATATTGCGTATTAAGTGCCGGTGGAACCACATCCTCGGCTACTACTACGGCGGGAACACAAGCATACGATTACCAAAATAAAACTACGTCCGCTACCGCACAGTCGTCTTTTATCTTTGGAGAAAATGTAGAAGTCGTAGCGAAAAGGGGGATAATGAGCGGACTGAACTGCACTTCAGCCCCCATCTTTTTAGAGGCGAATGTGTCTACAGCAAATACAAACACCCACAATATCTATGTTCAGGCAATGATTGATGTTATCTATTGTCATAACGTCCAGACAGGAAGCGTTGATGTGCGGATGTGATTATTTTTTATAAAATTGAACTAACTTAAACATCACCGAAAGATGAGTATAAAGAACTGACACATAAAATATTATAAAATGTTATACACAATTTATAAGATAAGCATAGATAACGAAGTTTATATCGGTTCAACTGTGAATTACAACAAAAGAATAAAGGGTCATATCTACAATTGTTATTGTGAAGCAAAAAAAGCATATAATTATAAAGTTTATAGATATATTCGTGAAAATGGTGGTTGGGATAAGTGTAAAATGGAAATAATTGAAAACTTCGAATGTGAAACTAAAAAGGATGTATTATTAAGGGAGCAATATTATATAAATGAATTAGGGGCTACTTTAAACACAATTAAATCGATATGCTTATTAACAAAACAGGAACGAGATAAAATATATAGCGAATCACACAAAGAAGAACGAAAAGCAAGAGATGAAAAAAATACAGAGCATCTAAAAGAGTATAGAAAAGAATATTACCATAGAGACCCAGACTATCACAGGAACTATGCAAAGCAATATAGGGAGCAACACCCAGAAAAGGTTATAGAACAATATAACCGAAGAATAAACAGAGAAGCAATACAATGCGAATGTGGTGATATGTATAGTTATCAGCATAAAGGAAGACACTTAAAAACAAATAGACACGTGAAGAAGATGAAAGAAAAAACCCTAGCCATATAACTCACGGGATGAGTGACGTCGATTTTTTATAATCATCTATTTTATAATAATCTGGTTTATAGTCGTCTTCAATTCCGTGAAGTCTTCTTAATAGTTCTGTATTCAATACTTCAAACCCTTCATTACGCAAACGAATGGAGTTTTGTAGAATCAAATACTCTGTTAGAACGGGTAGAGGTTTTACTTTCTTCTTCTTTCTAAAAAATCGGGTCAAGAAATAGAAAATTTCATATATCATAAAATTATATATGTATTCGATACAACCATATACATATATTCGTGCAAAACTCCTAGGTGTCGATGTTTATCCGTCATCTCGTAAAGGCAAGAAAATTGATGTTTACAAAAACGGAAAATACCTTTATTCAATAGGTGCTCTTGGAATGAATGACTACCCGACTTATATTAAAGATAAAGGAATTATGTATGCCGATTATCGAAGAAGTTTATACCATTTACGCCATAAAAAAGATAACGTCGTAGGAACACGTGGGTGGTAAAAGTCATTTTTTATTTTTTTATATCCATACTTGTGGTCACGCAAAATAACATTCACTACATAATAAATACTTACCGATTTTATCTTTGTTACAATTTTCGCAATGGTTAAATCTGCATTGATTACAGTATTCAACCTTTCGATTTTTATGCCCAGCACCACAGTCTCGGCATTTTATTAGTTTAAAGTCTTTAGGGAGGAATCGTTTTATACAACAGTTTCCTAATACAACTATTTCGCCGTCGGCATTTATTAAATAACGATTGTCAAGTATGTGATGCCCACATACGCATTCGTCAAGGGGCTCAGGCGTTTGCTCGTTTCCATATAAACGCACCCAACGCTTCAAACCGTCGCCATAATTACCCCCCACATACACAAAGTTCTTCATTAATTCAGTTGTTGATAAACCCATTTCGTTCAGTCCTTTTTCCAATCTATTCATTTTTTACAATAACATTGGTATTCTAACAGGAAATATTTCTATGTTGTTTATGCGAAAAATCAAATCAATTTTTTGACATTATAAAATTATGCTCGAGAAGCATAAAATATGCTCGGGAAGCATAAAATATGCTCGGGAAGCATAAAATATGCTCGGGAAGCATAAAATATGCTCGGGAAGCATAAAATATGCTCGGGGAAATATGCTCTATAATTCCTATTTTTACAAACTCCAAAAACACTTTTTCATTTTTACACATTTTAAAGAAGAGGTTCGACTTTTGGATTTTTTGAAATATGTGGCTTTTGGGGGGGGTCACTTGTTACTGCGGGGGTTGCGGGGGTTGCGGGGGTCTTAAATGAAACTTTTTTTATATAAAAAAGGATGGATGGAAATAACTTTCCAACTTTCCAAATTTCCACTATCCACGCGCGTTTAATAAAAGTTTCATTTAAGGGGTATTTTCCCCCCGCACCCCCGCACCTTCTATTTCTTCGGTTATTTCATTTGAAATTATACTAACCCCGAAAGAACATACTTTATTAAGGTAGGGAGAACCTCTATTTTTACATTCTTTAATAATTACACCCAACCCTTTTAATTCAATCTGTAATTTCTTCCAATCCTTCCCGTATGACTTCTGTTTTATATCACTTATAGGGACAATGTCATTCTTATCTCCCGTTATTTTGTAATCCCGTGAGAACTTACCGATTAAGGTAGTTTCTTCGTCTGTTTCAGCATTCGCAACCCCAGCGGGTAAAGCCGTATCAATATATGAACTGTAAATGAGATATATCACTGCTTGTCTCCACTCCAAAGACCGACATTTATCTTTTAGTGATGGGTCTTTCACACGATATTTTCTATTAACAACGAACTCCCCTTCTGTCACCTTTTTCGCTTCAATTTCCTCGGGAGACAAGAACTGAACAAAACTATCGAACTCGATTAAATGCTCGTTCAGGTCGCCTTCCAACACCAGCGAATTATTCCCAGCCAAGAAAGGGGTAAAATCGACTGTAAATGTTGTATCTTCACGGTCATAATTTCTTCTAGCCGTTTGTGTGTCCCCACCACTTACAAGTTTTTTAAATAATGAAGGATTCACTTTTAAATTGCTTTCTGGTGATGGTGTCTCTTGTGAAAATGCTAATCTACAAAATTCAAACTCCAGAAGCCAAAAGAAATCCACACTCCTTTTCGCTTCAATTTTACCCACTCGGCTACATAGCACATTATCCAGCGACAAGGATTTTAAATAAGATTCAAATGCTTCGAATAACAGATATAGAATACCCTTCCCACAGTCACGGTTACCCACGTAAGTAGCAAAGTTTTTATCATCACAACATCCAGCGAACGCTCTGGCGAAAAACTGTAAAGCCGTCTCAACCTTTGTATGGAATAAAGGGATAAATACTTTTTCTTTGAGTTCATTGATAACGTCCATATTTGGATTATTAAAATATTCATAAAAGTTCATTTTAATCTGGACGGTTGAGTAATATGGGAAATCTATATCACTCCAAAGATAGAACCGACGTTTATCGAAATCAAGAACTCCGTCCAAGAAACATAAACGCCCTTTTGTGGTAGAGTGGAAGAGTCTGTATAAATCATTTCTTGGGTGTAAATTTATTTTGTTAATAATAGTCTTGACAACATTAACGGCGGATGAGTGATTCTTCCAATAATATGATTTTACACCTGCACTATTTAATTTATAAACGTCCCGTGTCATAACGAAATCGGTAAGGTATGTATTCAAATATTTACTGTCATTATACCAAACGTTATTTACTTTAATAAATATCTGGTTATTACAACAAACGATATTTTCTTTTAACAAATCATAAGCATAAACCGCAAACTCTTCGTCGTTTGAAATGTTTTTCACGTCTTTTTTTGGTGCTTGTTTTGTTTCCGTTTTGTCATCCTCATCCTCTACTATATCTTCAATAACCATATTACGCCTTGATTGGATAATATCGTAGAGAATATTACCCTCGTCATAATCCTTAAATTTGAATTTGATATTTAACCCCGTTGTCAAAACAATCAGTTCATTTATTTCTTGGATTGTTTTGTCTTGGTCAAAGGTTTTATAGGGCGGAATATTCAAACCGTCATATTCCAGCCCGTAATGAAACGGTTTTAAAATCCCACAGTTAAGCAAGTGCTCGGCAACGATATGGACAAGGTGGTTCTCAATAATTTGAAACCAGTAAGAACACACGGAACATTTCTTGGCATAAACATCGTCTTTCTTCTCGGCCACTTTCTTGCTCAAGGTAGGATTTTCTTTATAGATTTTATTCATTATCGCCACACATTCCTTTTTAAACAAGTCGATTATAGGGTGGATTGTGGTGTCGTTTTTCATCTTTTTCGCTTCATACGATTCATCCCCTTCGGTGATACCCTTCACCCATTTGGGAAATCCACCCCCGTAAATCATACTATTGAAAAGCCATTTGATGTTATCTTTGCTCAGTGGTGTTTCTCCTTCAACACTATAAAACTGGCTCAAGGTCGTTACTATTTCATCGAAATTATTCACATAGTTTTCAAATGCGGGTAACTGTAACCCGACCGATTTACCCATTTCAATAGCAATCGACGGATGTCCTTTTACCATATCAATGTCCAACCAACCAAGATATTTAAAAACGGTGTGTTTGACATATCGGGATAATGGAATCAAAGAAATACTACCGTCTGCGTAAAACCGACCACATTTGTAGCGTTGGTTATGTGTAACTTTAACTTCTCCTGTTTTTCTGTTTGTTTTTTCAATCAAGTTCTTTAAATTTGCCTTTATTTCTGGTCTGGTTTCCAGAAATGTGGAATCGTGGGCAAGGTTCAAAATATTCCAGTCAAGTTTTTCTGTAAATTCCCCCTTGAAGTTGTCATAATTGGGGAGTTTTGAGAGTTCGATTTTCCAGCCAGTAAGAAACGGTAGTTTGGTATTTATAGACATTTCTGTGATATATTATAATATATTATTTCTTTATACTCTTGTAACTCATCCAATGTTTTCCTAAATATTCCAATCAATTTTTTATGAAAAGAAATTCGTCTTTTCATAAAAAACAGCAATATTTTAAGAAATGTTTTAATCAAGTAAGATATTCATAAGACGTTTAACTTCACTTTTATACAATCTAAATCTCACCACTCTCGCTTTAGACACCTCTGGGTGTCTGTCATAATATCGCTTTTGTCTTGCATAATAAACATCGGGATGTTTTTCCCGCCATCGTTTTGCGGATTCAGCCGAAGACAAGGGCATTTTATATATAATATTTTAGTTGTGCGTTACTATATAATGATGTTAGTCTTTTAATCAATTTTATGCTTTCACAAGACGAACATATTTAAGTTGTGCCACAGGACTGTGCTTCATACTTCTAGCAAGTTCTACACGTTTCTCTGTAGAGTATGCTTTAGTATTCAATTCTTGGCTAATCTTACTCTCACGAATATAGTTGATTCCTCCACCATTGGTTATTCCAAGCGTTTTATTCATCTTACTAACAAAATCAGACAGTCCATTTTTGGAATTAAACAAATAATCACCATCACCAAGTTCCCTAGTTTGAATATATCCTCTCAACAACTTATTCAAACTAGCACTGGTTTTGTGTTCAATAGTTCCATACTTCTTATCGGTTTTATATGACTGGATAAACAGAACACAATTCGAACGGGTTTTTGGAACGATTAAATAATTACCGGTAGTATTATCTATTTCTTGTTTGGATGTGACAATAGTCATCGGGCTATAATCGTCTCTCACTGTCAAATCGTTATACAGTGAAACGACCAAGAACTCTTTAGAGTCAGTCCCAAACTTTTCTTTAACTTTTTCCATATATTTTTTAATAGGCATTACTGCATACTCTTCACTAGTGGCTCTTTCCTCCGTCTGTTCAGTGGATTTGATTTTATAGGAATCAAATGCATTATTGAACTGTTTTTTATCCGCCACAGAAATGGGAATATTGAATTTATCGATGAGGTAAACAATGGTTTGATAAATCCCCTTTTTTGAGTTTATAGAATATTTCCCACCACCCCTCATTTTCTCACCATCTTCAATTTGCTTAATCATCTTTTTAGGATGTTTAAAGCACAGTTGGAGATTGTTACACCCACTAACGTGGAACAGGGCTTTTGTTCCAACTTGATATGTGGATTTTGTAGCGGGTGAAATATCTAACTCATTCAAAATTCTTAAAACCGTCTCCTCATTATAAACAAGTTCCCCCCGATGTGGTTGTTCGTGTTGTTCTTGTTGTTCTTGTTGTTCGTGTTGTTCGTGTGGTGTATGTGTATTTCCTAGAATATGCATAGATGCAACCCTAGAAGTTTTCAGTGTGGGTTTGGAAAAATTTACAGATGCAACCCTAGAAGTTTGTAGTGTGGGTCTTGGACTTTGTTGAACCGTTTCAACAGGTGTAACGGCTACGTGGGTATCAGGTTCATCTCCACGTAACCGTTTCAACTCTGCTCTTTCTTGTTTCTTCTTTTCACACACCTTCTTCTTATTTTTAGCATAATACCTTTCTTGTCTCAATCTGTTAAGTTCTTTAATTCGTTCAATTTCATTCATTCTTTATATTATAACGTTGATATTCTAACGGGAAACATTTCTATGTTGTTTATGCGAAAAATCAAATCAATTTTTTGACATTATAAAATTATGCTCGGGAAGCATAAAATATGCTCGGGAAGCATAAAATATGCT
>Ga0209084_1001854_pt1 | contig 17170 bp, 21 predicted proteins | sample C_130820_MF_Meta_FD_187309 | JGI IMG/M metagenome (GOLD analysis project Ga0209084, IMG submission 187309) | Freshwater microbial communities from Lake Croche, Canada to study carbon cycling - C_130820_MF_MetaG (SPAdes) (version 2) | ecosystem: Environmental > Aquatic > Freshwater > Lake... | reverse complement strand
CGCGACCTGCCCGAATCCATCAAGGCGGGGCGTGCCCCCACGGCTGCACTTGCCAGGCTCGAGTATTCGCCCTCCCGAGTGCAACTACAGCGCAACGGACGTGTCGCCTTTTTCCTTTGACTTTTATCTTCTGGCATCTTGAAGCCGCTCCCCCTTCTTCCCTGTCTCTGTGGGAAAGGGGTAAATTATGGATATGTCTCGGATTCTCGCCACCAGCGATGTGGTTTTTAAGTACCTGTTTGGGGCAAAAAGCAGTACCGAGTTGCTCCGGGGGTTTGTGAACGCGGTACAAAGGCATGCGGGGATGGAGGAGTTCTCGTCCCTCGAAATCGTCAATCCCATCGGCGAACGAGATTTCTATTCGGCAAAACCGACGGTGATCGATATCAAGGCCAAAAGCCCCGACGGGACCGTGATCAACGTCGAAGTGCAGGTGCGCAGCCAAGCAGAGTACGGCGAACGCAGCCTCTACTACTGGGCCAAAAGCTACACCGAGCAAATCCTTGAGGGCGATAAGTACCACAAGCTGATGCCTGTGGTCAGTGTGAGCCTCTTAAACTTCAACCTTTTTCCCGACGAATTGCCGTTTCATTCGACTTTTCAGCTTATGGAGAAAACAAAGCCCGAGGTCTGCTTAACCGACGACTGCGTGATGCATTATCTTGAATTGAGAAAACTGCCCCAAAACGAGGGCTCAGAGCTTGCCGAATGGCTGTATGCCCTCAGGCACCTCGACGAACAGGAGGGACCTATGATGGTTTTGTTGAAGAAAAACCACAACCTGCAGGAACTTGCCGACCGCTACTACCGCTTTGAAAACGATTCCGAGGCCCGTATGATCTACGAGGCGCGGATGAAAGAAATGCGCGACCAAGCCGCCTGGCTCGACGAGGCCCAAACCAAAGGCTTGGCTGCCGGGAAGGCAGAAGGCTTAGCGGCTGGGAAGGCAGAGGGTTTGGCCCAGGGCATGGCAGAAGGCATTGCCCAGGGTATTACCCAAGGCATTACCCAAGGCCTTACCCAAGGCCTTACCCAAGGCATTGCCCAAGGCGAGGGCCGCAAAGCCCGCGAATTGGCTCTCAAACTACGCGAAAAAGGCATGGCAGACTCAGAAATCCTTGAACTCACGGGGATTGACTTAGGTTCTTGATCCGCTGCGGGCCACCGGTTAAACTTTCTCCATGCGTCTTGCCCTCACCTTTGTTCTGGTGCTGGTGGGTATGGCCCTGCCTGCCGAAAGCGCCCCCAACGCAAAGTTGACCCTCGCTTCGGTCACCTCCGAGCTCGATTCGCTGATCAGCGACCTCGAGGCCAACCAGAGCCGTACGCTGGAATTGCAAACCCGGCTGACGGAGCTGGAAGCCCTTTCGGCCACCCACGTGAACGCTCTTGCCGAGCAGGGCCAGCAGTTAGCCGCCTACGAGCAAACCGTTCACGCTCTCGAGGTCCACGACCGCAGAACTCTCGAGCTTTTGTCGAACGAGCGGTTGCTTAACTCGTGGTTGCTTCCCGTTGCAGGGGTGGCCACGGCTTTAGCTTTGGTCGAAACGGTAGTCTTAGTTTGGGTGACGCGGTGAAAGCCAAGTTCCTGCTCGCCGCAGTGTTCGCCGCGGGCATCGTTTTCGGAGCCCTGTTGCTCGAAGGCTTCCAAAGGGTCAGCTCAGATTCGGTCTTTCAAAAACAGAAGGCCGAACTGGCGCAGTTGCAAGGCGAACTCGAGGCCCAGGAAACATCGTTGGCCGCCTCGCGCCAGAAGGTGGAGCAGGGGGCAGCGGTGCTTCACCAAAAGGTGACGGCGGCCACTTCGCTGGCCACCGAGATTGTTGCCTCGCAAGGGTCAGCAGTCGAGAGGCTCAAAAAGGTGGTGGCAGTGCTCAAACAATTAGAAAACGAGCTCAAAGCGCCGTGAAACCCATCCGCACGCGTAGCGTGGGTGACTGGTCGCCTTCTTTCGCCACCCCGTAGTCAAACACACGCACGCCCGAGGGCAAAGGAGCCGCTTCGCTGACAAGGACTGCGTATTTCTCCCCACAAAACATCTCAGCCAAATAATTTACCTCAAGAAAACGGGGCCTGTGGGTGCTCAGAAACTCAAAATCGTGTTGGCCTAGGCACCATCCCAGAGAGCTAACGTTTCCCACGTGACCATTCATATCGATATCTTCCCAAGTGGCGAGCACAGTTTTGGTGGCCTCTCGTGAGGCCTCGAGGGGGGGTAGTACGGGAGGCATCTCGGCCAGAGGTTCCTCCGCCCGAATCTGGTTGAACATTTGTGTCCACGCTTCGGGCCTCTGAGGCCGGCGTTCTTTCAGAAGTACCCAAGCGGTGCTCGCCCGTCCGCACCAGCCCGCTTCCTCGGTGCCGTAACGGAAATCGCGTAGGGCCATCACAGCTTTTGTCCCACGCGTCCAGGTGTCTACCACCAGCGTGGCCGGCCAGAGCGGCCATTGCTGGAACTCAACGCTCATGCGCGACAGCACCCAGAACACCCCTTGGTCCAAGTGTTCGCGGTAGTTCCAGCCCAAACTGGCGGTATGCTCGCCGGCGAGGCTTTGCACCTGTTTGATCAGCGATGTGAATCGTATCGCGCCGGTGGCATCGGCGTCGACATAGGGAATCGGGGTTTTGCCCCGGAAGACCCCAGCAAGCGGCTCGCCTAGCATCTCATTCGTCCTGGCAGGTCGCGGAGGTGTTTGCGAAGAGCCTGACCATTTTGCGGCTGCCTTCTTCGGTGGGCCCCACGAGTTCCAAGGCCACAAGCCGATCCGTCCCCTCGGTGTCGATAAGCCGCACCACCCTAGCTTCCACTTGAAGCGGAATCTGAACACCACCTTCTTCCATGGCTAGCATGACGCCGAGTTTGGTGCCGAGCGGAAGCGTCTCATGGGTGCGGCAGAGTAATCCCCCTGCAGAGTAATTGAGGGTTTCGGCGTTGATGAGGCCTTCCCGGCCGAAGTCGAGGCGGATCATCTGGCAGATGCGATAACGCGGGGAGCGGCGGTGGTCCTGCATGGCTTTTAGTGTAGTCTTCTGGCCAAATATCGGCTACTATTGTGGTCATGATTGTCGAAAATACACCAGCACCCGAGTTCACTTTGCCCGACCAGGACGGCCGGCCCGTTTCGTTGTCAGACTTCCGTGGAAGTCATGTCGTCGTGTTTTTCTACCCCGGAGACGACACCCCGGTTTGCACAAAGGAGGCCTGTTCGTTGAGGGATGGGTTTGCCGAACTCACAGCCAAAAAAACCATCCTTTTGGGAATCAGCCCCGACGATGGCGTCTCGCATCAAAAGTTTCGCGCCAAGTACAAACTGCCTTTTGCCCTGTTGTCCGATCCGGACAAAAAGGTTCTCACGGCGTGGGGTGCCTGGGGCGAGAAAAACATGTACGGCAAAAAAGTGACCGGCGTGTTGCGAAGCACCGTGGTGATAGGCCCCGATGGCATGGTGAAGAAGCACATTAAGAAGGTCGACACCGCCAAGGCAGCCGGGCAACTGCTTCCCTATTTGAGCTAGGTTTTCCAGCGCTCTCGCAGGCGTTGCATCATCCAGAGGTTGATGTCCCACTGCGAGGCGACGGGTTGCCCGGTGTAAGGCAGGGCAGGCAAGTAGGGTGGCGGGCCAAACTCCGGTGTCACCGTGAACCGTTTTGTTTTGTCCGCGCGGCGGGCGGCCACAATGCGGTCCCACCACGCGTCGTGGGCCGACAGGGCCTCGGCCCATTCGGGAGCACGCGGATCGCTCACCTGAGGCCCTTCGGTGTGCCCGACTCGGGCATGCAGGTGCCCTGTGCGGGCAATAGCCAAGTCGACTGCTGCTTCCTGGCCCTGCAGATACGATTCCGAAACGTTGCACCAATGCGAAAAATCCGCAGTGATTTTGAGGTCGGGTTCTTGTCGGAGATAGGTGGCCGCCACCGACGCGGCGTAGCTGAACTTAGCGCGGTGCGTTTCGTGAAACAGCGGCACTTTAGCCTGGTGGGCCCGTCTGCTCGCTTTTCGGAGCAGTTCAAGGTTGTGCTCTGGTGCCCAATAGTCGCGACCCGTTTGACAGTTGATGCCTATGGGTTTCACTTCAAAGGCTAACTGCCATTCCAGCCGGTCGAAAAACTCGGCTTCGGCCCGCGACACCTGTGACCCCGCTTCGTCCCAATTCTGGGCGTACCATTTCAAACCTTGCAAAGTCAGGGCATCGAGGATGGCCTCCGACCCGGCCCGGTCACCGCGCGGTAAAGCGACTTCCACACCATCGTAGCCGGCCTCCCTCACGCGGTGGGCAAACTCAGGCCAGGCAACAGTTTCCGAGCCCCAGCGGGGGCAAAAGAACAGGATTTCCAAGGTAAACTCCTTTTAGTGGTGGTGGCCCAAAGAAGCCACAAGCTCGCGGCCCGGGCCAAACCTCGACTCTTCGGCTCCCAACACCAGCGCGAAATCGCAGTCGGCCGCATCCTCCAAATTGTGTGTGGCGGTAATCACCGTGGCACCACGCAGGCCCAGCGCCGTTACAGCCTCATAGTACTTCAACATTCCCCCTGAGTCGAGGTTGGACATCGGTTCATCAAGAAGCACCAACTCGGCGCGCCGAGCCAAAACGTAGCTCAAGTAGATGCGTTGGCGCTGACCTCCCGAGAGGTCGCTGATAGGTTGCCGGGCAAACTCCGCCGCCCCCATGGCCTCCACCGCCTGGTCGACCACCAGTTCGTCAGAAACTGTGATGCGCTTCCAAAGGCCCCGCTCGCCATAGAAGGCCATGCGGACCACATCTCGCCCTCGCAGGGGCAACAGCGGATTGGTGGTGGTGAACTGGCCCAGCCAAGCAAGCCTGCGCACGGCTTTGATGGGCGTGGTGCCCAGCACTTCCAAGCGGCCGCTGATTGGCGCTAGTAGCCCAGCTATCGTCCGCAGCAGGGCGGTTTTACCGCTTCCGTTGCCCCCCACCAGCGCCAGCGAGTGTCCGGGAAAAAGTTCCAAATCAACGGCCGGCAGGACGTTGGAACGCTCGTAGCCGGTGTGAAGATGCACGGCCCGCACGCTGGGGTGGGTTTCAGACACGCTGCACCAGTCCCTTCACGAAAAGTCCGCCGAAAAACAATGCTACGGCTGTCACGGTGATAGACGCTCCGGCGGCAAAGTTGAACCAGTAGCTCGCGTTGAGACCCAAGAACACACTCAGCGACCCCAGCGATCCGGCTACCAGCATGATACGGCTCATCCGGCGGGCAAAAAGGGCCGCCGTCGCGGCCGGGGCCACCAAGAGGCCAAACACCAGCATTGTCCCCACTGTTTGGAAGCTCACGATAACGGTGGTGGCAATCATGGTGAGCATCAGCACATGAAGCGCCTTCGGATTGTACCCCGACACCTGGGCGTGCTCGGGCGAAAAGCACAGGAGAAGGAAGGGGCGTCGTAGCAGCCACGCTAGAAAGCCCAGCAAGGCCAGTGCTGTGCTCTGAAGCATGAGGTCGGCCATCGTGGAACCGAGAATCTCACCGAAGAGGATTTTGATCAGGTCGCCAGAAAATGAGTTTGACCGGCTGACGATAACAACTCCGAGGGCTAACATGCCAACAAAGAGCAAACCGATGGCGGTGTCGCCCGAGAGGCGGGTGCGGCGGCCAATGAGGCTGATGCCCCCTATCATGGCCGCGCTGCCCACCGCGGCCCCCCATAAACCGGGAAAGCCCAGCAAAAGCGCACCCGCCACCCCCGGCAAAACCCCGTGACTCAGCGCGTCACCGATAAAACTCAGGCCTCGAAGCACCATGTAGGTGCCCACAATGGCGCAGGAGCAGGCGGCAAGCACACCGGCGGTCAGCGCGGTCAGGAGAAACGGATTATCAAGGAAGGGCTGCAGGAGACTCATGGTTGAGGGTGCGGCGACTCAAGCTCACAATGAATGTGCACGGCCTGACAGTCGTCGCAGGTCTCGATTTCATGGTGGGCGGCAAAGGAGTCCCAATGGCGTTTTTGGTCGGGATTCAGGCTTCCCGTGCCTTGGCACAAAGGGCAGGTATTCTCCAGTGCCGTCATGATAGCCTGCCGGATAAACTCACTCTTGTTGGGTACCCGGTGAATCAGTTCGGCTAAAGACTCGTCCACTTTGAAGGTGATCATTTCCTTTTTCACAACGCCAAGGTAATACAAGGTAAGACCTAGGTCAAGGCATAACCCTACAGGGGCCAAACTGGAGTACAATCCACTTCGATGAAAAACTTTCTTGCGGCTTTGCTGTTGGGCCTCCTTGCGGTGCCCACGTTGGCCCACCCCCACGAGTGGGTGGACTGGAGTGTGGGCTTGGTCGTCGAAGAAAAGTCGCCTTCGGTACTAGGGCCGCCAGTTGCCCGGGCTCTCCAGTTGGAACTCACCTGGGATTCCGTACTTTCCGCTCTCATTCTGGCGGATTTTCCGCAGATTAAGACCAGCACCATGCGACCCGCCGACTTGACCATGCTCGACAACACCTACGGCCTGGCTTCGTCGTTGCGGGCCTCGAGCCTCGCGGTTTCGTGGAAAGGAAAGCCAGTCAAACTTCCCAAACCCGTCCCCCTTCCGCCTGTGGCGGGCGCCAAGACTGTGACCCTCGTGTACTCCCTGCCCCTCGGCCTGAGAATCGACAGCCCGGGTGAGCTGCGGGTGAGCCTGTATGACCCCACCTACTACACCGACATGGGCATCAGCGCAAAAAAAGGCGCGTTTTTCCTGGGCGTGAAGGACGCGGCAAAGTACCAGAACAGCTTCGCCTTCGAGCAGGATTTTGACCACCCGTATTACGGCGGGGTGTTTCCCGAGGTAGTGGTTTTCCACCTCGAAAATCGATAGACTGGAACAAACCCCGATCGCCGGAGCCCTATGAACACCATCGACGCCCTTGAACCGTCTCTCGTTTGGAAGCATTTCGCCGCTCTGTCGGCTATACCCCGCTGTTCCCGCCAAGAGGCCCAGGTACTGGCCCACCTGGGGTCGCTGCTCGACCATTGGGGCTATTCTTGGAGCCAAGATGCCACGGGCAACCTTGTGGGCCGAAAACCTGCCAGCAGCGGCCGCGAAGGCCATCCCACTGTGGTACTGCAAGCCCACGTGGATATGGTTTGTGAGCAGAACCGCGGCCGGGGGCACGACTTCTCCTGCGATCCGATTGAGCTGATCGTGGAAGGCGAATGGGTGAGGGCCAACGAAACCACCCTCGGGGCCGACAACGGCATTGGTGTGGCCCTCATGCTCGCACTGCTCGAAGACCACAAGCTGATCCATGGCCCTCTGGAGTGCCTGTTCACCATCGACGAGGAGACCGCCCTCACCGGCGCGCTGGAACTCGACCCTAAACTCCTCACCGGGAGAATCCTCATCAACCTCGATAGCGAGGAAGTGGGCCATTTCACCGTGGGCTGCGCGGGGGGAACCACCACTTGGTCTGAGCTTCCCGTGGGGTCGTTGCCTCCCCGCACCACCCACGGTTGGTCGGTGTTCTTAAGCGGCCTCCCCGGCGGCCACTCGGGAGTCAACATCCATGAACAGCGGGGCAACGCGCTCAAGCTCGCCGAGCGGCTACTTTCGGCTCTAGAAGCTTCGGGGCCCAACTTGTGGGAGCTTGCGGGCTTGGAGGGAGGCGACAAGCACAACGCCATACCGCGCGAGGCCCTGATTACCCTTGGTGGTGAGGCCGAGGGCGGAGCCCAGCTGAAGAAACTCCTGGAACAGCTGGTTCCCATGTGGCGCTCGGAACTCGGGCCGGAGGGTGTAAACCTTGCGTTTGAGGTTAGTTCAGTTCCCCGGCCAGCTACGGTGCTGGGCCCCGATGGGCAGGCTCGCCTATTGGGCCTGCTCGCGGTGTTTCCCGATGGCGTGCAGGGGATGAGCAAAGTGGTGCCCGGCCTGGTGGAAAGTAGCACCAACTTGGCGTCCGTACGGCTGGAGAACGGCGTGGCGAGGCTTATGTCGAGCCAACGTTCCAGCGTTGCCAGCCAAACAGCCCTGCTGAACCGAAGGGTTTCGGCGGCGGTGGCTCTCGCCGGCGGCACCTCCAAACACGGCGACGGGTACCCCGCTTGGACTCCCCGCGCGGCCAGCCCCTTGCGCGAGCTCTGCGAGCGGATCTACGAGCAGACCAGCGGCAAAAAACCCATCGTCGAGCTCATTCACGCCGGTCTGGAGTGTGGGGTTATCGGCGACAAGATACCCGGCATGGATATGATTAGCCTTGGTCCAGACATTCAGGGTGCCCACACCCCGCAAGAAAGGGTCCATGTGAAGTCGGTTGGCCTTACCTACGAGCTCCTTCATCACGTTTTGAGGGCGCTCTAGTCTTGGTCCATCCCCTTCCTTTGCGGCGCATCGGTCTGATCGGTGGAGGCCAATTGGCCCGCATGATGATCTACCGCACCGCCAAGCTGGGGTTCCATTTCACGGTGCTCGACCCCGACCCGGACTGCGGGGCAGCACCCGTGGCCGATGTGGTGCAACAAGGCAGCCTGTACGACCGCGATGCCCTTACCCGACTGGTCAAAGGGTGCGAGGTGACCACTTATGACATTGAACACTGCGACACCACCGTGCTGGCCGAGCTGGAGGCTCAAGGGCACCAGATTTTACCCTCCCCCCGCCTCCTCCAAACCGTGCAAAACAAGGTGCTTCAGAAGCAACTGTTTCTGAGGCATGGACTTCCTGTAGCATCATTTCTGGATCAGGACCTCGCCGACTTGGCCCCAAGCGATTTTCCGGTAGTTCAAAAGCTGGTCACCGGGGGCTACGACGGCCGGGGAGTTACCATTTTGCGGGGCCCTAGAGACCGGGGTTTGGAGGGTAACACTTACCTTGAAGCCTTTGTCCCCTTCACCAAGGAACTGGGGGTCATGGTGGCCCGCTCGTCCACTGGCGAAAATGTGGTTTACCCTGTGGTCGAAATGCTGTTTGATCCTCAACGGCACTTGTGCAGTGAAGTTCTAGCCCCGGCAAACCTCACACCTGCGCTCGAAACCCGGGCCAGGGACCTCGCGGTCGCGGTGGTTGAGGCCTTGGATGGCGTCGGAGTGTTTGGCGTCGAGATGTTTCTCACCTCTGGGGGCGACCTTTTGGTCAACGAGGTGGCACCCCGACCGCACAATTCCGGCCACTACACGATGGAAGCCTGCAAGGTCTGCCAGTTCGAAAATCACCTCCGGGCAGTGGCCGGACTACCGCTGGGACTGCCGGGCTTTTTCAGCCCTGCGGCGATGGTGAACCTCTTAGGGCAAGGAACCGGCTCCACCGTTTTGGCGGGCCTTGAACTCGCCCTCGCCGAGCCAGGCTTTTCGCTCCACCTTTACGGCAAGCGCCAATGCCGTCCTGGCCGCAAGATGGGGCACTTCACGATAACCGCCGCCACGCCCCAGCGGGCACTGGAATCTGCTCGCCGGGTGAACGAAGCTTTTCAAGTGACAGGAGCGTAAACTTTGGCGAAAAACTTCGGGGCGTTGGTGGGCATCATCATGGGAAGCGACTCTGACCTCGAGGTGATGGCCCAGGCGGAAGCCGTTCTTGGCGAACTGGGCGTTGTCACCGAGATTTGTGTGGTCTCTGCCCATCGCACCCCCGAAAAACTGTTCGCCTACAGCCGTTCGGCGCGTGAGCGGGGACTGAAGGTCATCGTCGCGGGGGCCGGGGGTGCGGCCCATTTGCCTGGTATGGCCGCCTCCCTTACAGTGCTCCCGGTCATTGGTGTTCCCATTCAAACCAAAGCCTTTCAGGGTCTCGACAGCTTACTGTCTATCCTCCAGATGCCCTCGGGCATTCCCGTTGCCACCGTCGCGATCAACGGCGGGACCAATGCCGGTCTTTTGGCGGCGCGCATTCTTGCTCTCGGCGACCCGGCTTTGGCCGGGCGGCTTGAAACCTACGCCCAAGGGCTGGAGTCGCAGGTCCTAGCCAAATCGGCCAAGCTCGAGTCGCTGGGTGGGGCTGAATACCTGCTGCAGAGGCTTGGAAGTCCCTGAGATGGCAAAACCGTCGATCTTAATCATCGATGATTCGGCATTATTCCGCGACTTCTTGGCCAACAAGCTGAAGGCCAGCCACCTCGTGGTGATTGTAGCCAACAACGGCGCCGACGGCGCCAAAAAGATCAGCCATTATCACCCTGACCTCATCATCACGGATTACTACCTCAGTGAGCCGAGCCTGGTTGAGATTTTGCAGAGCAAGCGCCGAGACCCGTCAGTGGCGGCTATCCCCGTGGTGGTGTGCACCAGCCGCATCGGCCGCGCCAAAATTGTCGAGCTCGCTGAGCTAGGCGTCAGCAAGGTTTTCATGAAACCTCTTCAAGTCGACCAGCTGTGGCAGTTTGTCGGAAAAAAGCTAGGTCTTACGATTCCCATCGATGAAACTCCTTGCATCCTCGATGCCCAAGTGAACGACAACGTCATCTTTGTCGAAACTGCCATGGGCCTCAATCTCGAGAAGATCAACCTCATCCAACTCAAAATTGCCGAACTCATGGGCCTCCACAACCTAGCATTTCCCAAGATTCTCCTGATGCTGTCTGGTTTCGAGGTCAAGGAAGCCGATGCCCCTAAGTTGCGCAGACTCATGGAAATCTTAGTTGGCTCTACCCAGGGTCGGGGAAAGTGGATCAAGGTTCTCACCCAGTCAAAGTCCGTAGAGCGCCTGCTGAGGGGCTTCCGGGAGTTTCCAGAGCTCACCATTACCCCCAGCCTAGAGAAGGCGATGGATGAACTGGCCGAGACAGCCAACCTTGAGGGGTTCGTGAGCGAGCCCAAGGTAGGGAAAGCGACGTCGATGCAAATGCGTTTTGGAAATGAAACCGCCCTGCAAGCCCTTACCAACCGTATGCATACAGGAGGTACCGACCTCCACCTGGCTGTGGTGGACGACGATTTTATCGTTCAGGAAATCCTTAAGAGCACCTTTGCAGCCTCTGGAGCCACCGTTTCGACGTTTGACGATGGGGCGAGTTTTCTTGAGGCCATTCCCCCCGAACTCGACATTTTGTTCCTCGATCTCATGATGCCCCAGATGAACGGTTTCGAAGTGCTCGAAAAGCTTCAATCGCAAGGCTTTGCTGTGCCGATTATTGTCCTGTCGGCCCTCTCAGGACGGGAAAACGTGCTCCAAGCGATGGGACTGGGCATAAGCACCTACATGACTAAACCCCTGAATCCCGACGAACTGGTGCGCAAAACCTTTGAGGTGGTTGGTTCGCACTTCTAAGCCGCAGCTCCCAACATTCCCATCGAGAGCAGGGCCAACACGGCAGCGCCCAGCACGATGCGGTAGACACCAAAGGCCACGAAGTTGTTGTTCTGCACAAACTTGACAAACCCCACGATGACCGCCCACGCCACAAAAAACGCCACCACGAAACCGACCATCAGCGAACCGAGTTCGGTGCCTGTGAAGCCCAAAGGGGCATCCTTTACGTATTTATACAGCGAATAGAGCGTGGCAACTCCCATGGTAGGCAGGGCCAAAAAGAACGTGAACTCAGTAGCCGCTACCCGGCCGACCCCCAACAATAGGGCTCCGATGATCGTGATACCACTGCGGCTCGTTCCGGGCACCAAGCTAAGTACCTGAATAAAGCCGATGGCCAGGGCCAGTTTCCAGCCGAGTTCGGCTACATCAGTGACTTTAGGCTTGGGGGCGAACCTTTCGATGAACAGGAACACCACACCATAAAAAATGAGCGTCGAAGCCACCACGACCGGGGTCATCAGCGTGGCTTCGACCACATCCTTAAGCAACAAAGCGGCGATACCTGTGGGCACAAACGCGATAATGGAGTTTAGCCACAGGCCCCAGACCTTGGAACTGCCACCCGCGGCCTCCACATGCTTGCCCCAGGGCAACAGGCGCTTCCAGAACACCAACGCAACCGCCAAAATAGCTCCCAGCTGGATCACAATGTCAAACATCTTGGTAAACTGGGGGTTGGCGAAATACACAAACTGGTTGGCAATCACGAGATGGCCGGTAGAACTTACCGGCAAGAACTCTGTAAAGCCTTCCAGCACACCCAAAAGGGCCGCGCTCAGAAAATCGTTCATTGTCCGACTCCTTTCAAATGAGGCTCAAAAGCGGCGGCCAGTTCGGTGTAGTTCCAGGTCACCGGGAGCTGGGGAAATTGGGTCACAATGCCCTCAGGCGGGCAAAAGAAAAATCCTGCGTCGGCCTCCTGCAGCATCCCTGTATCGTTGTAGCTGTCGCCGGCTGCGAACACCTGAAGACCCATGGAATGGAAGGCCTTCACGGCTTTGGTTTTGCCGTCCTTCTGACGCAGTTGGTAGCCCGTCACCGCGCCGTGAGCATCGACATTGAGCGTGTTGCAAAAAATGGCCGGCCTACCGAGTTTTTCCATTAGCGGACCTGCAAACTGGGTAAAAGTATCGCTGAGAATTACCACCTGCGTGCGCGCCCGCAAGGCGTCGAGAAACTCCCGGGCGCCCTCCATAGGCTCCATCTGCCTTATCACGGCCTGAATATCGGCCAGCCTCAAGCCGTGGTCTTTCAGCAGGCCTATCCGTTTATGCATCAAAACGTCATAGTCTGGCACATCGCGAGTTGTGAGCTTCAGCTCGGGGATATTCGTAATCTTGGAAAACTCGATCCAGATTTCAGGGACCAAAACCCCTTCCAAGTCCAGAGTGATAACATTAAGCATAGAGGGGAACTCCTGTGCAGAGTTTTACCAGAAAGGGAGGGTGAGGGGGAGTCCCCCCCAATTTTTCGCTACAGCTTCTTCCCGAAAACAAGGGACTTTAGGTCGCCACCGGCTCCCCACATGTCGCCTGGTTTTTCATCGAGCAACTCAAAACCCAGCTTCTTGTAAAACGGAACCGCCTTCTCGTTGGCGCTGTTGGTGCCCAAATGCACTCCTGGCACGCCGAGGGCCTTAAACTCTTCGAGCAACTTCGCCATCAGCGCGGTTCCATGTCCTTGTCCCTGATAGCCCGGAAGCAGGTTGATGTGCAGATGGGCAGGGTAGTGGAGCAAAAACTCTTCGTCCAGACGCGGTCGTTTCCGGCTTTGGGCCCACGCGCGCATCTTGAGGTAGTCTTCGCGGTCTATCCAGAAGGTGTTGAAAAACAAATGCCTCCCAATGCGTGGAAGCATGGTGCTCACAAAACTGGCCTTTTGGGCCCGGGTATCGGCCGCACCGAGCACATAGCCGATGGCTTTACCGGTCTCATCAAGGGCTATATAGGCCAGCTCAGGGGCAAACTCGACGTAATGCAAGCAGAAGCAAAGGGCAAACACTTCCTTGTCGTGAAAGAGGTCTGTCCCTGTCAGGTCTCTTCCGTAGAAGCCCGTCCGCCAGCAAATCTCGATCAGGGCTTTGCGATACTTCAGTTCGTAGGGAACAATCATCGTTTCATCTCGCCGTCTTCCATCAGCACCAGCCGCGTGCCATCGTCCATTTCGAGCTCGATGGTCGGCTCTTTGACCAGTCCGTCGAGATGAATGAGGGCTGGCCCGTCGTTGTCGTAATTGCTGCCGATGGCGAGGTGGCAGGTGCGCGCGGCCTTCTCATCCACAAGCATGTTGCCGGTGATGCCGGCCAGTGGGTTCACTCCGATGCCCAGTTCTCCGAGGTGGCGTGCGTTGCGTCGGTATTCCTCAGCTTTGTCAGATAGGGCATCTGCTTTTTCTTCCCCTTCGCGGATTGTTTCGGCCAGAGCTTCGGCTTCTTCTCCCCCGGCAATTTGGCTGATGTAGCCCTCCTCGAACTCCACGGTGATGGGGTGGTACAAAAACAGGGTGCCGTCTTTGGTGCTCATCGAACCATCGTACACGATGCGCCCCTCGGTGCTGCCGTTCACCGGCGAGATGAAGGCCTCGCCCGCAGGAAGGTTGCCACCCGCGCCCGGGAGCCGGAAATCGCCGTCGTCGAGCTTGGCCTCTCTTCCGTTCACCGAAAACGTCACTTCGGTTCCACCCGGGGAGGTGATGCGCACCGCCACCGCCTTGGTAAGCCTCTCGGCCAGCCACTGGCAATCGGCCTTCAGGCGCCGGTAATTCACCGGAACGGTCTTGGCGTACAAGTGTCGGGTGATTCCTGGGCTCCAGAAGCCTCGGGTGCACTTTTTGCCGTTGATCAGGAACATCGGAAGGCTGTTGTAGGGCGTCCCGTCGGGAGCAAGGTAAGGCTTGGCCACGCCTTCCACGTCTTTGCCGAGCTTGTTTGCCGAAATCGAAATATACACCTCGGGTTCCGAGAGCAGGGCTGCGCGTACGGCTTTGTCCATGGGGTCGAGCAGGGTTTTGGGCTCTTGCCATAAAAGGTTGGGAACCCCGCCCACTTCGCGCACCCAATGGTAGAGGTAGCGCGAAATCTCATCCACGTCGGCAAGCGGATTGGTGATGATGAGCACCCGCTCTCCGGGGGCCACTCCCAAAGCTTCGGTAACAGTAATTCGGGCAGCTTCCGAAAGTGCCTCATCGGGCAGGGGATTCGACAGTTTCATCGCATCAGCGTAGATCAAGCCCTCCTCTTTTTCAACGTGAAGGGTTTGGCGTAGCATGTCAGGGTGATCCTCCTTCCGATGTCGGTGTACGTGCACATTCCCTTTTGCGACTACCGGTGCCATTACTGCAACTTTGTGTTTGAGACCGGTTGGTCACCGGCGTTGCTTCAGAAAACTTTGGATGCCATTGTTGCCGAGGCCTCGCGCGAGTTGGAGCGGTGCACGCGCGAAGGCATCGAGCCTCGTTTTCACACTTTATATCTCGGGGGCGGCACACCAGGAATTATTCCGCCCAACCAGATAGTCCCGTTCTTCTCCCGACTTAATGACGCACTTGGGGTTTCGGGTAGCTGGCAGGAGGTGGGCTTTGAGGTCAATCCCGAAAACGTGACTCCCGAACTGCTGGCAGAACTTGCTGAGGCCGGAGTCAACCGGCTCAGTGTGGGCCTCCAAAGCTTCTCCACCGAGCGGTTGCAACTGCTCGGGCGCTGGTGTACCCGCGAGACCAACCTTCGTGCCCTCGAATTGCTCTCCCGGCACTGGAGGGGTTCCTGGAGTGCCGACTTGATGACTGGACTTCCCGGCGAGGCAGGCGGCCAGGGGCAAACCTGGAGGGAACTCAAGAGCGACCTCGAAACCCTTCTTGCGTTTGAACCTCCGCACGTGAGCCTCTACAGCCTTATTGTTGAACCCGAAACGGCCCTGCATTCCCTTATCAGCAGCAAGAAACTCACCGCCGCCTCGGCCCCGATGCAAGACCAACTCTGGCTCAGCGCCAAGTCTCATTTGGAACACCATGGCTTTGAATGGTACGAGATCTCCAACTTTGCCCGACCGGGAAACCGTTCGCTTCACAATCCCGTGTACTGGCGCATGGACCACTGGATGGGCCTTGGACCAGGGGCCGAGGGAAACTTAGTTGCCCGTGATGCCAAGGGTGAGTATCGTCCGCTGCGAACCCGCAACGACCGGCTTTTCCCTTGGCTGACAGGGGGAGAAAGTGCGCGCACCGAGGAGCTCCTTACCGCCCCGGAATACCTTCTAGAGCACTTCCTCACAGGCTGGCGCACCAGCGACGGCCTGTCTGCCACCCGGTTGGCGCAGGTATTTCAAAACCTGCCAAACCACCTCGAGCTGTGCCTGACCGACGACCAACGTCTGGCCCTGAACCGCCATTTGGAGGCTCTACCCGGATTTGAAGAGACGAAACTGAGAAAAGGCTGGCTGGACGGGCCGCACGACTTGTCCTAAATAGTCTCTTGAAGTCCTTCATTGTTCCTTATAGATCCTTAAATACTTGATCCTGATAAACATTTCGTTACGGTTCGTTAATCTAATAACTTGTTCCACCAAATATATTTACCAATCCTATTTCAATAAAACTTTCGATTTTTGGACCCAGAAAAGGGAAATTAGAAAAAAAACCCTTGTCAAACCCGGAGTCCCGTGATCAAATAACATAAGCCTGTGAATATGGGCCTTCCTCTCGTAGAGGGGAAATAGAATATGGATGTGTTTACATCAGATCAATTTTTTTCAAGGAGTCTAAGATGAAGAAAGTCGCTCTTTCTTTCCTTGCCCTATTCGTAACGGCTGCTTTTGCTTTTGCAGAAGAAGGTGATATGCAGGCCGAAGCCCCCCCACCACCTCCCCCTGCTGTCAATACCTTTAGCGGCAGCATTATCAGTGGTGTTCGCATCAGTAACACTTCTTCAGGAACCACGTTTCAGCTGTACGACAACAACTGGGCAACCCCCGGTTATGAAGCAACCTTTAACCTCAAGAGTACTGGCTCTAACTTCGGGATGAATATCGGAGTTGCTCTGGTCAACGGAGTTGTGACAGCTAACGGTGCGAAAGCTTATGTGTCCCCCATGGAAGGCCTCAAATTAGAAGCCGGTACAGGAAACTCTGTCCTTGGTCCGCTCGACTGGTACGGTGCGGGTACGTTCAGCGGCACTGGCCTGACCGCTTCCTATACCGTTAGTGGACTCACCATCGGTTCGCAAATCCGCCCCGCAATCACGGCCGCCAGTGCGACGGTTCCTGTCGCTTACGGTGCCCGCTTGGACTTGGACAAGCTGGCAGCCGTCAACGTGGTAGCGGTTACGACGAACGGGTACACCCCGACGACGTTGAATGCAACTGCTAAGCTCACGGCTTTGGAGGACCTTGGCGTCTCTTTGAATGGCGGTCTCCTTCTGGGCACTATGAATACAACTCAGACCGTGTTTCTGAATGCCACCGCGGGACTCCATTTCGATGTGATCAGCATTTGGGTGAAAGCGATATCGACCAACCTAGTCGTTTCTACTGCAGACATCTGGGTTCGCCCGGAAATGCGGGTTGACTTGAGCGACAAATTTTTTGTTGCCGGTTACTACGACTACCACACCGGTAGCGGCGTTGCTGGCGTGTTTGATGTCTATTCCAACTTGAAAATCGATCCTGCCTTCACGCTGAAGTTGGACGGTAGCTTCACTACAGCCTCAGTGGGTACTCTTGATGTCATGTTGTACTACAATTTCTAGTTTTCTGAGGGGCTGGCCCAGCCAGCTTGCCTAGATTTTGGAGAGCCATCCGCAAGGGTGGCTCTTTTTTTTGCTCGAGGCGAAGTCGGACGCCCGAGCGTCTGGTGGGAGTCGCTGAAGCCCGGGACGGCTGACAAAGCCGAAGACCCGCCGAGGAGCGCAGCATACGAAAAAGTATGTGAGCA
>Ga0209084_1001853_pt1 | contig 17180 bp, 4 predicted proteins | sample C_130820_MF_Meta_FD_187309 | JGI IMG/M metagenome (GOLD analysis project Ga0209084, IMG submission 187309) | Freshwater microbial communities from Lake Croche, Canada to study carbon cycling - C_130820_MF_MetaG (SPAdes) (version 2) | ecosystem: Environmental > Aquatic > Freshwater > Lake | place... | reverse complement strand
ACGGGTCTTATTGCTGACAATATCTCCGCTCACCCGGATACCGATATTTCCCCTCTCGGCATAGTAAACACCTGCATCCAGATTTTTTCCGGTTTTTATCGTGATATCACCACCGCCGGTTTCGATCAGGGCTCTGGCGCCTGGCGTCAGAATCGCACCCAGATCGGAACGCGCCGCCATTCTTGCCTGCGTCGGTGCAGACACATCCACATTCATGACAGAGCCCAAAGCAGTCATGCTGACATTGCCTCCACCAAGGGTGGCTACGCCCTCGAAGAAATTGGCAAAGTCGATCCACCACGCAGTGCTTGCAACTTCGGAGTAACCTTCTCTATTCGGGTCTGTAAGTATTTTCCAGTTTCCATTGGCGTCCGTATTACCCCTGCGCATCAGCCAATTTCCAGGGAGTTGTCTCGAGGAATCCGCTGTTAGAGACGGATCCGGGGAATAAGGTTCCTGCAGCTGATTGCCTTGCGAATCATACTGGCTCACGATCAACTGGAGATGGGCAATATTCCCTCCTGCTTGAATCGTGATATTTCCACCACCAGAGGAAAATTGAGCCTTATTTTGACCGGGTTGCTGCCACTTTCCTAGAGTTGTCGTGTAATCCGCTAGTCCGTTTTGGGAAACAGTTGCCGAAGGGAGATCAAACTTGCCTGAAAGGGTGGCATCCACAATGCTGTTGCCCGCGGTGTAGATGGATGCGAATTGGTTAAGCAACTGGATGTCTCCGCCCGCTGATATGGATATATCTCCGGTTCCAGTCCTAATGACCTGATAGCTCGAGAGAAAATCCCTGATTGTGAATAATTGTGTGGACGAGGGATCATCCGCGGCAATCAGGTTTGAATTTTCGGTAGGTTTTCCGAGTTTCAGTGAACCAGAAAATGACGTTGCCAAAAGGCCGGCCGACGAGATATCAGCACCCGTAGCAATGCTGTAGCTCCACGATTTCTGTGAAACAACTGTACCATTGGCATCTTGGGCCAGAGGAATAAGTGTCTTATAGCAAAGGTTCGCCATTGAATTGTTAGGATCGGTTGTCGAAACAGCAGGACTCATGCTGTCACCGAAACCGTCAGAAATACTCCCTCTCAAAACAACATCGCCCGTCGCCCGAAGAGTCAAGAAACCAGCGTCTTTACCTATGGCATGGATCAATCCTGATGCATCCGTAAAAGACAACCCTTCACCATATCTGAGCACGGACAAATCCCAGTCACTGCCAAGGGAAAGATTCCCCAAGGCGTTCAGAATCTCCACACCGGGAGCGAGATTGAGAATATTGCTGATTCCTGATTTCTGATTGGCCGTCAGGCGCTGGAGAATTACAGTCGCCTGTGTCGTATCGCTCCTTGGTTGACCAAAGAAGGCAACGGCATCGGTATTGAGCTGATCCCGGAGTGACAGCGTTATTTCCCCGGATGTGCCTGTTAAGTCGTACAATCTATATCCCTCCACCGCGATGCTTGAAGCACCCGTGATCGTGGCATCAAGCGAACCAACCTGAATGTCCGCGCCATCGGCAGTGATCGGCGCTCTTAGATGCAAGGTGCCTCCCAATTGATCCGGTCTGGAAGTAGTCGCACTCACTCCAAGATCGATCGAAGATGCAGTCCGCAGATCAAGAACCGCGTCCGGGTTGATCCGGCCTCCTATCTCTGCTCCTGCACTCAGGAAGACGGATCCGCCCTTACCTGCATGGTCAAAATTGTCAGCATGAACATTCAAAAAGCTATTGGGCTCAAGGATCAGACTGTCCGAGGCTTGGAGGGAAATCGAGCCACCCGTTGTATACTGAGGTTTGATGGCATTTCCATTGTCATCATAGGTCGTTATGCCGGATGCATCGATAACGGATGTCACATCGACCGAGCCATGATCCGCAACCAGAGAGAAGTTGTGCGACTTGACGTATGTGTCTATATCAACATCACCGCTCCGAATACGGAACGAAAGAGATTTGGTGAAGCCTCCGTTACCGTTTTCATCGGGAGAGAGTTGAGGGATGATTGAGGAGAGCAGGGAGTGGCCCTGACCAGTCGTATCGAGCGTGGAGACATCCAATGAGAAAACACCGTTGGCACCTCCAGAGGCACCTCCTATCGCGTTCAGTTTTGCATCCGCATCAAGTGCCAAGAAGCCAGCAGGCGCAGAAATTTGCAGTGTCCCGGCGAAAGAAGAGCCTCTGGCCGAGAGATTCAGAGAGGCACCGGCCGCGAGATTTACATTCCCCTCATCCGATCTGAGCGAGATGGTGCCCGCATCAGCGGTGACAACGGCCAATTGAATTGTCTTGGAAACCCCAGAAACATCGACAAGTGCAGTTCCTGAGGCACCGATATTCAAATCTCCTGCGGTGGCATGAAGGGTAACCTGTCCTGAAGGGGCCGTGAGTTTCGTATCAGCTGAGATTGAGGATGCAGTGAAGTGGAGCGAGGCACCAGCACCTGGCTCGATCGTAGACTTCGTGGCGTATCCCAGATCAGGCGCCTGAAGCACAAGATCGCCCGAGGTAACAAGCGTGAGAGAGTTTCCCGCCGATGCAGTGATGAGCGGCGTTGTAATAAAGAGATTTGCGGGCATCTCCAAAGTGCCGACGGACAGCGATCCAGAAGACGTTCCGGCCACGACCCCGGTAGCATTGAGCGAGACATTGGCGAACTGATCGATGTGCAGTGTGTTTTTGCCGAGCGTGATGGTCGTGCCATCCAATTCCAGGTAACCATCGGGGGTCGTTGTAGGCGGACCGGCAGCGGATGCACCTGAGGCATTATCCAGCGCAATAGTCCGCGAAGAAAATGCCGCTGTTCCACCATTCAAATCAAATCCGCGGATCTCACCGGCATGCAATCCCAATGAAACCATGTCGCCGGATCCGAAGGATCCGGGACCGTAGATATCTACCGTGGAGTAGCTCGTGATATCGAGAGACTTGGACAAGGAAAGCCCGTCAAGGATAGTCCCAGCCAAAACTACCCGTCCCGAGGGAACGTCTGTAATCAGGTTTTTATCCAACACAAGAGCCACCGCTCCGGCATTCAAGATAACACTGGAGGCGTTCAATGAAGTCGATGGGCTGATCTGCAGAGAGGAACTCGAATCGATAATTACTGATGAGCCCGTCAGAGAAACACTTTCACCGAAGATCAGGGATGGCAATGCTGCCTGAGAGCCCAAGACCCTTGTTAGTGCCACCTTCGTATCGTCACTGACACGAACTAAGACCCCATTCCCGGTGACCATGATGTTTTCATCGGGTGCGCTGCCGACTCCCTCAGCTGTGATTCCGGAATTATCGCCAAATTGGATTCCGTTCTTTGCGGCCAGAATGATGTCGCTACTCGAGAGTTTCACACCTGGATCCAGAGCAATGCTGTCCGCCGCAACCGAAACCGGTGTGATCCCGGAGGAGTCGATCACTCCGCGGGAACCTCCGATGAGAAGGCTCCCGTAGCTCCAACTTGCAAGAAGTGACGGATTCAGCTTCACCGAGGCGTCGCTGGCTCCGAGCACGAACGATCCCGGCGCACTCAGGTCGATGGCGGCACCCACCCCACCCGATGATCCCATGCCGACGATCTTGCCGTTCACGGCAAGGGCACCGGTTGAGTTAATCACCGCATTGCCTGCATCTTTAGGTTTGGGTGATTTGGTCTGCTGAAAGAACTCATCCGCGTTCAGAATTCCATACTGCACCTTGGAAGCCAGAGCAGAGGGTTTGTAGAGTGTGAAGAGGGCCGAGTCATTGGCAGCGGTTCTATTACCCAACAAATCATTATAAATCGCACCCGATACCTGCACGGAACCATCAGGATTCGCGATGGATATTGGCAACCTTGTCTCCCTTGATGTAGAATTGACCGAGATCAGGTAGGCCCCGGGCAAATTCGCGTAAGTTGAGGGAAGCAAAGTGTAACTACCAGACTTAAGGCCCCCTCCCGAATTGATCAGAACCCTGTCACCAACCTTGACCGATCCATCAGCATATCCGGTGGGGGCGAACTGGAAATCATAACCGGGCAGAATGGAAAAAGCCTGGGCAACCTTGGACCAGTAAGGACCCACGACCGGGATCTTTCCCGTACTCAACAATCGCGCGGACCAAGTCGATCCATTATAGGTCACGAGATCGCCAGCGTTGTAAGAAACGCCGGAACTCCATGATCCCGTTGGGGAGCCTAGCAAGTTGATCGTGCCACCGAGCCCTGAGATCCATCGGAATGCTTTAATCGTTCCTCCTCCAGAAAGATCCAAAGTAGATCCGGGGTCGGTCGTGACCGATGCTCCTTCGATTACAATCGATTTGCCCGGAACTCCGGCAGATGTGATGTCGGTTCCCGCAATATCAACCCAACTGGTGCCATCCATTGATGTCCCGAAAGGGACTGCTAAACCTGATCCGGAGACGGACGTGATACTGCTTGCAGACAGTATGACATTAGCCGCAGAAGGGGCAGCGATCCCGGAGACAGGATCTTTGGCTCCAACAGAGGAACCGCCGAGCGTGATGCGACCGAAGGGGGCTAGGAGATTTCCTTGCTGTTGAATCGATGCGGCGAAGAACTCCATTCCTCCTCCCGAGGAGAGAGGCAGTAAGGGAGTTAATCCAGAAGGATTCAACACATGAATGGATCCCGGTGCCGCCGTTGGAAGTGATGATACCTTTCCCGAGGAATCGTGACCAAACGCAACGGCCTCAAATGTGACTCCGCTAACCGGATAGACTTCCCGGGCCGCCAAGGTCAGATCACCTGCCATCACGAATGTGCCGTCTCCCCTGATCGCCCCGCCACCTGCCTCCAGATCGGCAGCGCCTATGTTGCGAAGGGCAATGTTCCCAATATCAATCAAAGACGCCGAGGCTAAGATCCTGCCGGCGCCCCATGAAGGTGCTACATAATTAAGATTGTTGTCCGAGGATAAGTTGGCCGTAAAGACAGACACTTTGTTGGGATCGCTATCCTGGAGGGGGAGTGCGAATGGCATACCGAGAGCAAGATGGGCCGCCGAGAGTTGCACCTGACATGCCGACTCAAGAACTCCCTGTGTCGCGACGGCAAGATTTCCAGGCAGTGAGATGGAGACGTTTCCCCCTGAAAAAAGAACCTTTCCACCCAGGGTGAGCGAATGGAATCCACCGCCCGCAAATGTGGAAACAGAAACGTGCCCGCCACCTTCCGAAATACCGCCCGACGGTGCAGGGGTGAATCCCACGAGACTACCCAATGCCGGCAATCCAGTTGTCCATCGAGTGGATTGACCCACTGACAAGTTCAGATCCCTCGGATATTGAGTTTCATCTTCGTTGTAAAACCTGCCAGACTGCATGATCAAGTTTCCTCCGGTGGCGGTACTTCCTCCGGCCGATGAAAGAAGCATCGCGTCCGAGTAGAGAAATTGCCTTCCGGAAAGGGTGATTGCACCCCCCGCTGCATCGACAGTGTAGGAAGAAAATCCGAAATCATCGAAGATTGCTGATGCTCCGGAGGCCTTGATGGTAGAACCATCCCTCGCCAGCAGATTCCCTTCGATTTTGATGTCACCACCCGAAATCACGGTCCCGAAGTGGGCTCTAATTCCCTTCGGATCCGGAGTGTAGAGCACCACTCCCTCCGTGGAAATTCTGGCAGTTGATCCGATGACCACCGTGGCATAGGGAACCAGAGGCTTTTGTTCGTTGGGTTTGAATCCGACAGCCTTATCCGTGTCTGCCAATTGATCGGAAATTACCATGCTGCCACCGGCAACGATGAGATTGCCTTCGATATCAATTGTGTTTCCCCTGATCGTAAGAGCTCCAACGGATGCGCTAGGAATTCCACCCTGCAGGATCACCCCAGGATCGAGTATCACAGAACTTCCCTCACCCATGACTACATCACCCCTGATAAGGTATTTGGATCCGTCGGATAGACCATCATCCTTCAAACCGGTTGCTTTGAGTGCCATCGAGGGAGCAAATCCGAAGGATCCGTCAGGGGAGTACATGGAAAGCACTGGGGCAGTTCCGTTCCAAAGCAGACGATAACTTTGGATGGAAGGACGAATGGTTGCCCCGTGAGCTATGGAAATTCCTGGGACAAAATCCGATGTTCCCGGAATCTCCATACCGACTCCGGTGAGATTGAACGTTCCGAATCCTCCTTGGTTGAAAAAAGCGGCATTGAGACCAAGTTTCCGACCTGATGATTCCCCACCTAATTCGATGGCAGGTGCGGTGATTTCAAGCGTGCCTAGCTTTCCCCCAGTACCACCGGGCTGAAGCCCTGCAAAGCCGTAAAGTGTCGCCCCCAATCCCAGCATGCCATGGTGCAGATCCGCAACCTGAACATCGGATCCACCGGAGATTGAGAGCTTTCCAGCATCCCCATAAGCGATCTTTCCCGTTGACAGCAAAATGGCTCCTCCGGAGACGTCCAGCAAGGCCCCTTTTGCCAATGAAACGTTATATCCGCTGATCGAAATGCCCCCTCCGGTAATGGCAATGGGCTTGGCGTAGGAAACCATACCGTTAACCAGCAGGCCGGCGGTTGAGATGGTAGCCTTTGCACCCAATGCCACCTCTCCGGAGCCGGAGATAACGGTCGATGAGGAACTGACCGATCCATAGGTTCCGTCCTCATGAAGCACGGAGATCAATCCACCTGAATCGGCAGCGCCGTATTGTAGGACATTTTCCCCATCGAGAAGGAGAGTATCCGTCCAAGCCGCCGCACCCCGAGTCAATCCTGTCTCAGACATAGCCCTCAACAATCCACTCGAAACTCTGTAAGCCGAAATGGATACAGTCCCTCCAGGAGCAGAGATATCACCTTCAACTGAGACTGTGGAAGCCTTGAAGATAACACTTCCGCCCGCCCCGGCATTTAGGAGTATACCCTCGGGAATCACGATAGATCCATCATGGTTATCTAGTGAAAAGTTGCCAAATCCAGATGTCGAAAGCAGTGTTGGATCCAAAAATACTTCTTTGTTTCGTGTGGGCGGCAGAGAAAAGGACCGTTCCGTTGAAAAGTTGTCCGGAACGGCCAGAAGGGATGGATCTGCCCAGGAAAAAGTAATAGTCGGAGCATAGGGGGAAACAAGAGCAATGCCTCCCTTAGTCAAACCAACCTCCCTGCCTATCCTCAGTTTAAGGGTGGAAGAGGAAGGGAGGGCACTTGCCCCCGAGGAAGGTGTCGTCCTTAGTTGACGGGCACCTGCCACTGTTAACCCTTCCAAGGATCCATCCAACGCAAGAGCCGGTGACAGAATCGAGAGACTACCACCGTTGCCTCCGCTCAGGTAAGGTGCTTCGTAATAGGAGGCGGAGGACTTGACAATCTTAGTGTAAACTTGATTGGGCGTGGCTTTGGAGATATCGACGATTTGCCCCGTGCTGGAGTGGAGTTTCGAGGTGCTGAAAGTACCACCGGAGTACTGAACCCAACCTCCCGACACATTGATGGAAGCAGCGGGCGTAGCACCTGAGGCGCTCTGTATTACAACGGAATCACCAGCTGCCAAAGAGACACTGCCCCCATTCACCGTAAGCTGGCCAACGGCTCTCTGGATCAGCCCAACGTATCCTGTCACGTCTCCAAGTGGAGTACCCACCCAGTATTGACCATCGTAGGATCCGGTGTTCCGGATATCCACGGTGATGTTTTTTCCCCTGATGGCGCTGGTGCGTTGCAGCGGGCTATTGGCTAACTCCGCGCCTCGCAGCTGCAGTGTGAGATAGTTCTGGGCACTGTCGACCTGCACACCGGTTGATCCCGACACATCAATGACCGCCCCTGCATCGAGATAAATCTGACCGCTATCGTGCAACAGGGCGTTGCGACCGTTCTGGAATGACCATGATCCAGCATCAATTGTTACCCCGCTCAACAGATCCCTCCCAAAGAGGGAGACCGCGTGGGAACCATCCTGATAGGTCGTGGCGATGGCGCCTGGTGCCAGCAACTCCGATTCCCCGGAAAAGTGAACACTGTTACCAAGAAGGGAGATTAATGAGCTGATCGGAAGGGTCGTTCCGATCACCGTATCCTTGCTGTCATATTGGGGAAGAATACGTAGGAGCCCACCGTAATTCTTGCCGTCGACCATGAATGATCCTATCTCCACCATACCCGTCGAGGTTTGAATGATTGGGTCGACTTTTGGTCCATCCGGAGTGTAAGCGGGATTCGGAGCGGCGTTATAGGCGGCCATTAAATCAATCCGTCCGTTCAACGCAACGGAGGTGGTGCTGTCGATGACACCGTTCTGCCGAATCGTTTTTCCCGCCATCATGACGCTGCCGAGCGGGGCCGAGATCATCCCGGCATTGAGTGCAGTTCCTCCCGCGAGCGTTGTGAAATCACGAAGCGTAACGGAAGGATCGGACACCTTGCCCACGGCAACATCCAGTCCCCGCAGGGAGGGATCTGCAGAAGGATGCGGTGAAAGGATCACCTGCAACCCAGCGGCAAGAATGGTCTGTCCATTTGGAGTTTCAATCGTTCCCTCGTTACGAACAACCGGCCCGATAAGAGCCACAAGCCCACCGGAATTATTATTGTCTACTGGAGCTGAAATGGAGGCTCCCCTTTCCACCACGACGTTCCCAATTCCCCCTGACGGGGCAGGATCCGGTATGAATGGATCCGCTTTACCGTTGTTCACGGCCGAGAAAAGGAATAGATTCTTGGGATTATTCATGAGCCCGCTCGCAGCAAGCGGAGTCGTCGCCGCTCCCTGCGGCACCCCGGAGAGCCCCGGATTGATCGGCAACGTCGAGGCAACGAGTGAGCGGGTGTTCACGGCAGAGCCGTTGTTGAAGAGGATCCCGTTCTGGTTCAGGATGTATACCTGTCCCTCGCCGTTGATCTTTCCGAAAATGTGCGAGGGATCTGAGGGGCTCATCACCTTGTTAAAGGCAATATTCTGACCGGGATTCGCTTTAAGGTTCTCGGCGAGATGGAAGTTGAGGGTCGTCTGAGGGCCGACATTGAACTTATTCCAATAGAGATAGGCACTCTGCTGCCCCTGGGTGACGTTCACCGTTGAAGCTGCGGAGTCGGAGGCATTCACCCTTGTCTCAGCCAAGGAAGATACACCGTTCCACGTTATGGGCACATTGCCGCTGGCAGTGACTTGTCCGCTGGGATTGTAGACCTCAAGACCGCCTGCTCGTAGTCCATTGGGAATAGATAAGCCGTTGGGAAGTTTGCCTGTAGCCGCCAATCTGGCATCGGACTGGGCTTGCTTCATCGCCGTGATGATGTGGTTGGCCTTCTTCAGGTTCCCCTGAGCCATCGCGGCTGTTAGGGCCGCCGAGGCGGCTCCGGCATTCTGGAGATTGGAGAAAGATCCCTGACCTCCAGCTCCGGGAGTGGCCGAGCCCGCCTTAATCGCCGACATCGTGATGGCGAGGAGAGGAGGGCTTCCCGAGAAAACAATCAAAACGGCCTGAATCAGAGCCAGGAATCTGACCAGGGGGTGAGGGCTTCTCAGCCGATACTTAAATCTTGTTTGAAGAGGTGCGTTTTCAGCAGCATGAATCCTTCTTCGCATCAAGCGAAGAAACCCATAGGTGAACTGGTGAAAAATCCTCATTCTGATCTGAAAGACTACCCTAAAAAGGGGACTTTAAGTGTTACAATTCCGACATAAAAGAAAAGGAGATCTGCAGACCGCAGTTTCTACCACCAAGTGCCGACAAAAAAGCCATCTATGTTGATCGGAAAAGAAATACAGACTGAAGTTTTTACCACGAAGGACAGACAAAGGACCGGCAAAGATAACTGAAAAGGAACTGAGTAGGGAAGTCGAGCGTCGAGGGCTTGGCATGGACGCAGTGCCGAAGGTACTGCGGTGAGGTTTATCGAGATGATGTGCCAGGCATTGAGTCGCTCGTTCCCCCTCGTCTCACCCCTCCGGGGCTAACTTCGTTAGTCTATCCCAGCCGTTCCCACGGCTCGGTATCCCCTATTTCCCATTACCTATGCCCGATTACCCATTTCCCACTTGGATCTTCCTTTTGCTTCGATCGCTCCCGCGATCCGAACCCTTGCGCGCCATGCGTCAGCATAGAGGCTACGCCGTACCCCTCCGGCACTCGGCGTTGTGGTTCTAATCCTCAACTAAGCTGGTTCGATGACTTTCAGGTTGGTGAAGTAATCCCTGTAGTAGCCCCGATCCCGTGCCAGGAGGCGGTCGGCATGGTGCATAGCATGGGAGCCGATCAGGAAATCGGGAATCACCCTTTTGGCCGCTACTCCCCGGAGGAGATAGGAGCGGTACATTTCCCCGGCGGTGAGGGAGCTTTCCACGGTCGAGGGGAGATGAAGAATATTCCATTCCCGCAGAAAAATCGCCAATTCCCCTGGGGCGAATGCCGGGGCGATCTCAGCAATCACGCATTCGCAGACCACCAACTGCCCCTGCGTGTAGGCCTCCTTGATTAACCTTTCTGAAGCATCAGCCCACCGAGGATCATTGGTCACCACGTCGAGGATGACGCTGGAATCGAGCGCTGTTTTCATGATCCCCGGGCCGCGTTAAGGTAATCCATGACAGATAACTTCCCCGGCAACTGCCCCCTCCCTCGCCACGCCGAGATGGGATTTTCATCCACAATCTTGCGGACAATAATCACCCCATGGTCTTCCTGAAAATCAAGAACCACACCCGCAGTGAGACCCAAATCATCCCTAATCGCCTTGGGTATGGTGACCTGACCTTTCTCGGAGAGAACTGCATTCATACTTCTAATGTAGGAATTCATACCATTATGTCAAGATAGCGAGCGTCAAGCGTCGAGAGCAAAAAGTAGCGGGCAGTATAAAGTGGGAAGGTGCGAAGGTGGGTACCAAGGATCTTGGTAGCAGCGCTAAAGGAGCATGAAAGGAATTTACCACCAAGGAGACAGCCAAGGACCGGCAAAGTTTTCCCGAAAAGGAACTAAGTAGGGAAGTCGAGCGTCGACAGTCGAGCGTTGAGGGCTTGGCATGGACGCAGTGCCGAAGGTACTGCGGTGAGGTTTATCGAGATGATCTGCCAGGCATTGAGTCGCTCGTTCCCCCTCGTCTCACCCCTCCGGGGCTAACTTCGGTAGTCTATCCCAGCCGTTCCCACGGCTCGGTATCCCCTATTTGACGGCACTTTGCGCCCGCAAAGCCGTGCCTCCCTTTCAGGGCTACCTACGGTAGTCTTCCGCGCCGCTTCCCAGCGGCTTGGTTCCTATTTCCTATGCCCCATTTCCACCCTTGGATATCTCTTGGTGGTTTAAATCCTCCGCCGGCTTTTGGCCCTGCCTGCGAAAAGTAGAGCCAACGATCCAATAATCATGAGAGCCCAGGTGCTCGGTTCAGGGACGGCTTGAGTGGTCACTGGGGATGCTCCCAGATCCAGAGGCGTAAGGCCGGGATCCGTCATCGTGTGATTTAAGGCTGCTTCATCAAAGATTGCGGAAGAGCCGAGATCTTCACCGGAATAGAGACTGTTGTGGTTGATGACAGCCCAGGAGGTCTTGGTTGAGTTGTCATACCCAAAGGCACCCATGATCTTCGCAAGCGTCGTGTTGATCTGGGTGGCGGTCATTGCATTGATCTCTGCCAAGGTATCCTCGGCAGCGGTCAGGAGGCCGACTGATCTTGCCTGCAGCAGGAAGGTGCTGAAACTTCCTGCAAAGCTCTTGCCATTCATTCCGCTGATAGCGGCGGTCTTGTTGCTGTTTGCAATATTTCCCGCGACCGTGTTCTTCCAGGTCTTGGTTGCTGGATCGTACCACTGGATCGTGTTCTTGATGGAACTGAAGCTGGGATCGGTAATCGACATGACAATGGCATTGGAGTAAGTCCCCTTGAAATCCAAAGCACCCGCCGTGACCTTTGCGGTCAACGTCGCGCTCCCTGCAACGGATCCGGCTAGTAGCGAAAAACTCTTACCTGCTCCGATGCCTGCTCCAAATCCTGCCACGCTGGAAGAGGAATAGCTTTTGTTGAGAGTGCCACCTTCGGCGAGAACCACCTGACCCTTAATGGAGTCCTTGAATGCCCTACCTGAGTTGTCGGTCAATGTTCCTGCCACCGCATGGACCGCATTGGTGCTTATAAGAGAGGAACCCGTTCTTAATTCAGCGACCGCGTTCTTGTTCGCGATACTAAGTGCGCCTCCAAGTTGACTGTTGGTGCCAAGCACCACGGCCCCAGATGAGAGATAAGTGCTTCCGGTGAAGCCGCTATTGTTGGCGGTCAAGGTGGTGGTGCCCGATCCGGAACTGGTGATGGTTCCCCTTCCCGAGGTAAGGCTGGAGATGGAGTTGGAAACCGTCAGAGCCTCTCTCTGGTTGAAGATCAGATTTCCTGCTCCCGCCCCGAAGGAGATCGATCCATTGCCAAGTGCCAAGGAACCGACCCCGTTGCTATCTCCGAGCGTGACCGTTCCTCTGGATGCGGCATTGGAGGCGATGAGGAGGCCGGAGGCCGCAACCGTTCCTCCGGATCCGACCGTCAGGGAACCCAAGCCTGATCCTCCGACCGTGAGCTGGCCACTGTTCGTCCAGACTGCATTGCTACTCACCGTCACGCCGGCCAGGGCGTTGGTTGCGGAACCAATCACGGAGGCACTGCTCTGCATGGTGCCACCCGTGATCCGGACCGAACCGGAGGGCAGGGCTGAGGCGAGATTGAGAGTGCCGGAACCCGACTTGGTCAAGCCGCCAGTGCCGGCGAGTGAGGCGCTGATTGTCGAGTTGGAGTTGCCCGTGACAATCACGCCGGTCGAGGTCGTTAGAGTGCCGTTTCCGATCGATCCCACGGCAAGCGTGGCGGAGCCGACCCTCTGGTTGAAGCTCCCGAGATTCAAGGCCCCGCCGGCGACATTCAGCGATCCGTTTGTCGATCCGAGGGCGAAGGCATTCGAGGCAACAAGCGTTCCGTTATTGACCGTTGTGCCCCCCGTATAGCTGTTGCTTCCCGTGAGCGTGGTTGTTCCGGTGCCATTCTGGGTAAATCCACCTGTTCCAGCCAAGGACTCCGCAATAAGGGCCTCACCTGCATTGGTGGCCATAAGCGAAGTTTGCGTCAGCACACCCGTTCCCGTGATCGTCCCGTTACCCAGGGTGACAGCCCCGACGCCCTGGGAAATGGACGTGAGATTCAATGTGCCAGCGTTCACCGCAATGGAACCGCCGGCCAGAGCGAAGACGTTGGAAGCCACAAGTGTACCTCCGTTCACGGCAACTCCTCCGGCAAAGCTGTTACTACCGCTAAGAAGCGTGGTGCCTAAGGATTGTGTGACAGCTGCAGCACCGCCGAGATTTGCGGAAATGGTTCCTCCCTGAAGGCGCACATTCGTGGCTGAGAGCGTTCCCCCGGTAATCGTGCCTCCACCCAGCGTGACCTGCCCCTGCGTGATCGTCTGGGAGCCGAGATTCAGGGAACCTGCCACGGCTAGCGCATTTGTCGAGGCTCCGAGCGCAGAGGCATTCGAGGCGACCACATTGCCGCTCACCGTCGTCCCTCCGGTGTAGCTGTTGCTTCCCGAGAGGGTCATCGTACCGGATCCGGTTACCGCAACGGCCTCACCTCCAGTAATCGTCCCCGCGAAGCTCGACGCGTTACTTGGAGCAAGGGTCAGGGTGGTGGAGGATTGGCCGGTCACCGTGCCGCTGCCGCCAAGTGAGCCGAGTTGCTGGCTGTTGGTTCCGAGGTTCAGCGAGGATCCAGCGGCCACGGAGACGGAGGAGTTTGTCCAGAGACGGTTGTCTCCTCCCGAGAGAAGGAGCGATCCCGCAAAGATCGTCACTCCGCCCGTGAAGGTGTCGGCTCCCGAGAGGATCAGGGTTCCACTTCCTGACTTGACGATCCCCGCCGTCCCGGAAACCACACCGGAGAGGGTCGTGTTGTTGGATCCGGAAACAGTCAGAGCATTGCTGGAGATCCCGATATTTCCCGCGATCGTCAGACTGCCGCCACCAGCGGTGAATGTCTGGACGGATCCGAGCGTGATTGCATTGCTGATCACCTGGGCGTTGGTCGAGTTGTTGACGATGCCCAATCCCCCGTTGGTGATGGCATTCCCCGAGAGAGTGTAGCTCGCGGCATTCGTCGCGAATGTGATCCCGGAGAGAGAGGTCACGGCATTGTTGTTGGTGACACTTCCGCCGGCTCCCGAGAAGAGAAGAGAAACCCCGTTGGTGATCTGCGTCTTGGAACTCAGGTTTCCGGATCCCGTGTTCCACTCACCTGCACCGCCAGAAACAAAAGCCGTTGTGTAGCTCAACATAAGTCCCGAAGCATTGGTATTGATCCCGAAACTGCCGTTCAGTCCGTTTGCGAATCCGGTGGAATTGATCGTAAAGAGATTGGTCGAAAAAGTTCCCGTCATATTTCCATAGCTGGCGATCATCCAGTTCGTGGAGACATTCGCGTTGAAGTTAGTAGCACTTCCGGCAACAGCCGGATTGGTCGACGAGAGCGTCTGGAGATTGATTGTGAATTTATTGCCAGTATTCAGAGAAGAGAAGTCGAGCGCTCCAGTGATGCCAAGGGTGTCATAGCCATTTCCGGCGTCCCCGGCAGCATTGAACATCTTCCAGTTCATGGCCCCTCCCCCGTTCAGGATCAGACTTGAGAGTGACAGGTTGCCGACATTTCCGTTGGCACCTGCTGAGATCGTTCCTCCCGACTGGATCGTGGTTTTACCGACAGATCCGGTACCGGAGAGTGTTCCGCCACTCGCTACCGTCACGGTTCCAGTACCTAGAAGGGATCCGGTGACCTGCAGAGTTCCTCCGCTCAAAAGGGTGGTGGCGGAGTATGTGTTTGCACCTGAGAGAGTCAACGTTCCGGCGCTCTCCTTGGTTAGCCCCCCGTTGCCGCTGACTGATCCACTTTGGGTCCAGGCATTTACCGCGGTATTAAAGGTCACGGTCTGGCCAGAAGCGACCGCCATGGCATTCGTGGTGTTTAGGGTAGCCGTTCCTGCCGCGATGGTGGAATTTGAAGCCACCGAGATGCTTCCGCTTCCAAAGGAATTATTGTTCCCTGCCACCACCGTTCCTCCATTGAGTGTCGTGCCTCCACCGTAGCTGTTGGAAGCTCCCAATGTCGTCGTCCCGGCTCCACTTAGATTGAGGGCTCCTGTTCCACTGATCGCTCCGTTCTGCGTCCAGTTGTTGCCCTGATTGTCCAACCCTAAGGCCGCATTGAGTTGAAGGTCGTTACCCACGCTCAGATTGCTTACTCCCAGAATCGTGGATGCCGAGGCATTGATGATCACTCCGCTTCCGAAGGAGGCGCTGTTACCGGCCACCACCGTTCCCCCGTTGAGTGTCGTCCCTCCAGCATAAGTATTGGCAGCATTGAGGTTGAGAGTTCCTGATCCGGACTGGATCAGGGATCCGTTGCCGGAGATCTGTCCGCCTGCCGTGATGGATTTGCCCGCCCCCTCCTGTAGGGTGAGAATGGCAGTATTGGATACTGCGCCGAGTACGATGTTTCCGGAGGCGGCGTTGAAGGTCTGGTTGCTGGTTGTATTCAGAGCGATCCCGATCGTCTGATTTGCAGCCGAGTTGTTGGTGATGCCGCCTGAGATTATCAGGGTCTGCCCGGGATTCGTTCCCGTCAGGGTGTAGGTCCCTGCATTATTGCTGTAGGTCAGGCTGCCGATCGTGGAGACCGTGTCATTGGTGATCGTCCCGCCGGATCCAGTGATCCCGACGGAAAGACCATTGGTGGCGATGCTATTGCTCGTCCAGTTATTGGAGGCACTCCAGTTGCCGGAGCCATTCGTCCAGTTCCAGGGGCCGGCAAAAGAAACACCTCCACCTCCCCCACCCCCAGCGGTGAAGGGTTTAAGAGTGATGATACCATTGCTGAGCGTCAGCGACCCAACATCAACCGCAGGTATGCCTTGAAACGTATCTTGATCAATTGAATAGCGAGCAATATTGAGAGAGGTATTTGCCATCGAAAAATCGGTCACGCTGGGGAAGTAAGTCCATGCACCAAGAGAATTATTCTGATTCAGCGTCCATGAACCCGGGATACCTTTATCAAATACAGAGAGAGTCTGACCATTAATGGTATAAAGTGTAGCGAGAGGTGCGGCCGTGGTGCTTGCAGTAAGCTGCACAGCGTCCACATTAGATACGATCGAGTTTACATCTCCACCGCCTAACAAGGCAGGATTCTGTGCTGTTCCTAAAGCTGATCCCGAAACGCGTCCGAGCCATAAATCAAAAGTACTCGTATCTCCCCCTATCACACCGTAGTAGAGGTCGTTGCGGGTCCACCAATTGGCACCATAGGTAATGGACAGACCTGAACTAATAGCACTGAAATCATAAGAGACTCCAGAGGCCGACATAGAGGGCAGCGCGTTTGCGGAACCAAGGTCGAAGAGAGCATCATAGGAGGCACCTTTTCCACCGCTCGTGGCACGGATTCCGAGCAGCAGCTCGCCTGTCGATCCAAGATCGGCATGGAGTCCCTTCACCAGGGCAAGCAAGATCAAGGTCGAACAAACCGTTCTCAGAAACTTCATCATTATAACTATATTCAAAAGAGTAACCCATGGTCAGCTGATTCCATGTAACAAAACCGTCACTTGACAAGGGAGTCGACCGTTTCGGAACCAAGTTGTCTGACCATTTCCTCGTGAAAATCCTTCATCCGCTGATTCCAGACTTCGGGATCCCTGCCTGGTGCACGGTTCCACTCCTCAAAGAACTTTAAATACGCATTCTGGAGATTAACAATGGTCAATTGCTGATCTGTGGAAAGTGTGTCGATTGTCGCTGATGGGATCCTGTAAAAAAGCGGGAGCGTCAATTCCGGCTCCTGTGATGACTCGGGAGCAGATACCGGTACGACCGAAGAGGCATCGATTACGGGAGGATTGGGTGATTCAGCGAACGACGACTCGGATAGCGAATGATTCCGATTCTCATGAGACTTGCTTATCGAGTGTTGAAAATCCTTGGTTTCCTCACAAGAATTGTTCACTTGGATCTTTGCACCAGACCACACCAGGCACAGAAACAACAGCAGCGTAAATAGGGCCAAACCCCCGGAGATCATCGCAAGCCGTATCCTTGTCATGCCTGAGGTCGATATAAGGGGGTAAAAAAAGGGGTGGATGCCATTGCATCCACCCCTTGATAAACAGTTATAAGCTTATTAGTATATCAGACCTTCTGA
>Ga0209084_1001850_pt1 | contig 17208 bp, 16 predicted proteins | sample C_130820_MF_Meta_FD_187309 | JGI IMG/M metagenome (GOLD analysis project Ga0209084, IMG submission 187309) | Freshwater microbial communities from Lake Croche, Canada to study carbon cycling - C_130820_MF_MetaG (SPAdes) (version 2) | ecosystem: Environmental > Aquatic > Freshwater > Lake... | reverse complement strand
ATTTTGGGCCTGGTGGCCTACACTTTATCCAGAACTGGAACACTTCAGAATGACTGGTGGAGAACCTCTACTAGACAAGAATACCTATAGAGTGTTTGACTATGTGCTGGCTAATCCTAAGCCTAATCTACATTTAAATGTGACCAGCAACTTCAGTGTGGATGAAAAGTCATGGCAGAAGTACAAAGGCTATGTGAAACAGTTGTGTGAAGGCGAACAGATTGAACACTTCATGCAGTACATAAGTTTGGACTCCTGGGGCGATCAAGCCGAGTATATCAGACACGGATTGGACTTCAATCTGTTATGGGATCGAGTCAATCAATTCTTGATCGAAATACCCTATCGCAATAGTGTTACATTTATTGTGACCATGAACAATCTTAGTGTAACCGGACTGGGCAGTTTGATGGCTGGCATCTTGGGCCTTAGGCAACTTTACAGCACAACTTACCAGCGTGTGTGGTTTGATACTCCTGTACTAAGACAGCCTCATTGGCAAAGCCTACAACTGTTGCCTGAAAGTTATTGTGATCAACTGGAACAGTTATGGGCCTGGATGTTGACTCAAGCAGAAACTCCTGAAACTAGATTTCACGGATTCAAAGATTACGAACTGTCCAGACTGGATCGAGACATTGCCTGGATGCGAGCCGGACAACAACTAGATCCTGCATACTTACAACAGAACAAGGCAGACTTTTATAGATTCTTCACGGAAGCTGACCGTAGACACGGCACCAACTTCCTAGAGACCTTTCCAGAAATGCGTGCCTGGTGGTCAGAATGCGAATATCATGCTCGGCAATCGTAAGATTATTGTTGATACTCATTGTGAAATTTACTCAGCGATTAAACACCTAGCCGATGGTATCTTCTGGGACTTTGGCGAGCATGTAAATAAAACACAAATAGTTCCAGGAGCAGTATATGTGATTGGACGAGAGCAGATGCAAAAAAACTCTGCTCTGATAAGAGAATTAGTTGTGTCCAACACTGTCGATGTTGTGTTCAGTAACCCAGCCGAAGGATCTGAAACAATAAACAATCACTGTGCTCGTTATGGCATACTTGATCTTGTTAGAGCAAAAAAAATACCGGTGATTACCGGTGGGGATCAAGAACCCACATGGAATTATTTACAATACGACAGTTTTTTACCCAAACTACTGGATTACCAAGAAAATTTACAGGCCATACACGAGTACTCCACTAACTACACCACTGTCCGCCCTTATAAATTTTTATTTCTAAACGGACGCGGGCGGTCACATCGGCGCTATCTGTTGGAAAAATTACAACCTGTGCTTGATCAGGCCATATGGACCAATTTGGATACCGTGAACGGACAAATAAAATTGCTGGATCCACAGTACGAAATTGATCAGTTGGTTGCCAACATGGGTACCTTGCCTGCAACGGGCTTTGTCAAACACACGCTATTTGACAATACCTGGGCAGATGTTCTGTTAAAAAGCAATCTATATCTGGACAGTTATTTTAGCCTGGTAACTGAAACAGTACATGATTATCCTTACAGCTTTAGGACAGAAAAAATTTGGAAACCCGTTGCCATCGGACATCCCTGGATAGTATCAGCCAATCGTGGATTTTATCGAGACCTACGCAATATGGGATTCCAAACTTTTGATGGTATCATAGATGAAAGTTTTGATCTGATCGATAACAATCGAGCTCGCATTGATAGATTGATTGCTGTAGTAAACGATCTGTGTCAACAAGACCTTGCAAGTTTTCTTGATTCGTGTTATAATGTATGTAAATACAATCAACAACATCTTGAAGAATTAGGTTTGCAAGTACGAAGAGACTTTCCTGAACGTTTTATCCATTTTATAACCTCATATGTCACTGACTGATTTAGAATTCCGCCAGCAGATCTTGGACACTAAAAGTGCCAGCTTCTGTGCGGCCAAATGGTACAACGCCACCATATGGCTGGGTTCTGGACAGACTACCAGTTGTCATCATCCATTGCCACATGCGGTAGATCCAGAATCAATCAAACACAACCCCAGTGCGTTACACAACACACCAAGGAAGAAACAGGAACGAGCACAGATGCAACAGGGCCACCGTCCCGCAGGCTGTGAATACTGTTGGAAAATAGAAGACATTGGTCGAGACAACATCAGTGACCGTGTGTACAAAAGTCGCATTTACCCCCTGGAGGAGTTATCACGTGCATATCACACACCTGCAGAAGAAGACGTCAACTTACGCACCTTGGAGATTGCATTTGACCGTACTTGCCAATTGGCTTGTAGCTATTGTAATCCTGCTTTCAGTAGCACATGGGTTCGTGACATACGACAGCACGGTGCCTATACCAACCTGGTGTCTGATGGGCGCAATCACTTTACTCATGCTCACGATAGCAGTCAACCGTACCGCTTTGGAGAAACAAATCCGTATGTGGAAGCATTCTTTAAGTGGTGGGAAACAGACCTGCACCAAACACTCCAAGAGTTAAGGATCACTGGTGGTGAGCCATTGATGAGTGGTGATACTTGGAAGTTATTGGAGTGGTTCAAGAATAACCCTGGCCGAAGCCAAACAAGATTGGCTATTAATAGTAATCTAGGTCCTGGAGTTGATCTAGATCGCTTGTTGGTCGCAACTCAGAATGTTCCATTGGATCTATATACCAGCATGGAAAGTATGGGTCATCAAGCAGAATACATACGTGATGGGGTGGATTATGCTCTTTGGGTGCAAAATATGATACACCTGATCACCAGTGGTCAATTGCGTGGCCTGCATGTGATGTGTACCATAAATGCATTATGTTTAGATTCTTTGCCTGATCTACTCACAGTGTTCATGCGTTGGAAACAAGCATATGGTTCTGAATTTCCCAACTTCACTTTGAATATATTACGCTTTCCCAGTTTTCAAAGTGCCTTGGTCCTGCCTGAATCTATCCGCACCAGATATAAAAACAGTTTACAAACATGGTTGGACAAATGGGGAACAGATCCTTTAATGCACGAACACGAACATAATCATGTCCAGCGTCTAATAGATTACCTGGATGTGGTTAAAACTCCACACAGTGAAGCATTTGATCAGGCCAGTCTATTAAATGATTTCCGTCAATTTTACACACAGTATGATCAACGGCGTGGTCAAGATTTTGCAAGAACATTTCCTAACTTAAAGAAATGGTATAATGACATACAAATATAATTCGGCAGATTTAGTAACGCCCACCAGGCTTACAGAACGTGAGAAATTTTTACTTAAAGAAAGCAAAACATTTTGTATGTATCCCTGGATACACCTACATGCTCACCCCACTGGAGAGATACATCCTTGTTGTCATGCTGAATGGAGAGGAACGCCATTGGGGAATGCACGCAATAACACACTTGAGGAAGTTTGGAACAGTGATCTCATGTGCAAGCTTCGTGTAGACATGTTGACTGAAACACCCAATTCAATTTGTACACGCTGTTACGAACAGGAAACATCAGGATTTTTTTCAGGAAGAAAATCTGCTAATAAACACCATGGACATAAAATTAAACATGTTGGAGAAACAACTGATACCGGACAATTTGAACGTTTTGAAATGACCTATTGGGATATACGATTTAGTAACTTGTGTAATCTACGGTGTCGCACATGCGGACCTACCTTTAGTAGTCAATGGTATCAAGATCAAGTGCTACTAGTAGGCAAAAATTGGGGACTTAATAATAAAATATTAAACTACGCTGGACGTACTAAAACAGACATGTGGGAGCAACTGGTGCCACACTTAGATTATGTAGAAAAAATCTATTTTGCCGGCGGCGAGCCATTGATCATGGACGAACATTACAATATTCTGGACGAACTAGAGCGTAGAGGAAGATTTGATGTTAAATTAATATACAACACTAATTTTACTGAAATTAAACTGAAAGATCGCACGGTATTTGATTATTGGAAAAAGTTTAAAAGCGTGGCGGTTGGGGCCAGTCTGGACGCAATGGGACCACGTGCTGAATACATACGAAAAGGCACCAATTGGGATCAAATTGAACGTAACAGAGAAAAAATGTTGGCAATATGCCCTAAAGTTGATTTTTATATCAGTCCCACATTAAGCATAATGAATGCATGGCACTTGCCAGACTTTCATTGTAGTTGGGTTGAAAAAGGTTACATACAACCTAAAGATTTAAATGTAAATATCTTGCAAGATGGAGAACAATATAGAATAGACATTGCGCCTGTTGCATATAAAGAAAAGCTGTTAGAAAAATATCAACTGCACCTTGATTGGCTTCGTCCACTAGATTCACTACAGAGAGCCACTGTGGGCTTTGAAAGTGCTATTAAATTTATGTTGGCCACAGATAATACACGTTTGCTAGATACATTTTGGCGTAGAATCCACGAGCTAGATCGAGTTAGAAATGAAACCATCTTGGATGTTATTCCTGAACTAAAGGAATTACTATGAACATCCCGCACGATCAATTTTGTGTACTACCATGGGTCAGCTTAGAAACCAGTCCCGTTGGCACAGTTAGACCTTGCTGTTTAGCCGAAGAAGAAATTGTTGATGATTCGGGTAACAAGTTTGATCTCAATACCGCAAAATTTGGTAGCATACAGACCAGTCAGTACATGCAGGACCTAAGACAACAGTTTTTAGACCAAAAGCAACCAACCGCTTGCAGGAAATGCTGGCGAGAAGAATCAGCTGGTCGCACAAGCAAACGTATGCATGCCCTGGACAGACTCAAGCACATGATACCTGACCAGGAATGGACTGCTGATGCCAAACCGTTGATGTTTCTAGATTTAAAACTGGGCAACATTTGTAATCTCAAATGTCGAATCTGTGGATCATGGAGTTCCAGTACGTTTGCCGCAGAAGAATTGCAATGGCTAAAGCGCGACGAAGATCGTAAAAATAATCATCATTATCATATGTTGCGAGCCGGTGCCTGGCCTAGAGAGAATCCTACATTCTGGTCAGAGATTGAACTGGTAGTGGATCAAATACAATATATAGAATTTACCGGCGGAGAACCGTTCATGATCCAGGAACACTTTGACCTACTACAAGGCCTAGTTGATCGAGGACTGGCTGGATCAATTGAGATACATTATAATACCAATGGCACACAATGGCCCGAACAGGCTGAAGAGATATGGAAACATTTTAAAACTGTAGAAATTGCATTCAGTATTGATGATGTGGGTGATAGATTCGAATACCAACGTACCAATGCGGTTTGGTCACAAGTATGTTCCAACATCAACCTCTTCAAAAAAATGCGTGATTGTAATCCACGTATTAGATTACAAGTTTGTACCACAGTAAATGTGTTTAATGTTTACTACCTAGAACAAGTGGCCAATTGGATCAACAGTCAGAGATTTGATTTTGTTTATTGGAACATGTTGCATGAAGCGTACTATTTTAGTATCAGTACCCTGCCAGAATTAGCCAAACAGGCAATTGCAACAAAACTACAATCAGCACAGGTTGACGCACGAACACAACAGGAGTTTGTGCAAATCGTTGACTTCATGATGCGTGGTGTAAGCCTGGATGGCAATATATTACGTATGAGGATTCGAGATCTTGATCACAAACGCAATCAAAAACTAACTGAGGTCGAATCTGAACTGGCCCAATTGATCAACTATGAGTGATACCTTGTGCATGGCACCCTGGACTCATACCTATCTAAGCCCACAGACCGAACGACGACTGTGCTGTGCCAGCCGTGAGCCAGCGCAGAACTTTGAACAGTATATAGATACCAGTTCGGGAACTGGTCGTTACATTCCCGTCACCTTGGATGAACACTGGAATAGCGAGCACATGCGATCAGTACGTCGGCGAATGATGGCTGGAGAAACTCTACCCGAGTGCGCGGTATGTAATGATAAACTTCTTAACACTGATGTGTATAGGAGTTACTTCAACAGTTTATTTGGACACAAACGTGAGTTAATTGAATCCACAACCAATGACACAGGCTATACTACCATGTTGCCGGTAAGTTGGGATTATAGATTCAGCAACCTTTGCAACTTTAAATGTCGCATGTGTGGCGACATGTTGTCAAGTGCATGGGAAAGTGAACAACGGCAACATGACATGATTGACTGGACCAATACAAAAAACAGTTGGATGCAGCCAGAAGTCAAGGCCGAGATCGCCCAATTCCAAGACACGCAAATTGAAGCAGAATTTGCTCAAGCAGTAGAACAGCACAGGGTAGAAGAAATATACTGGGTAGGTGGAGAGCCACTCATGTATGAACAACACTGGCGCTACATGCGCAGAATCATTGAACTAGGAGATGGACAACGTGTTTATGCTAGATATAATACTAATCTTAGCCGTGTCAACTACGGTGGTAGCAATCTGTATCGCGATATTTTATCTGGGCTACGAGACTGGCAGATCTGTGCAAGCCTCGACGGAACCGGACCAATCGGAGAATACATCCGTACAGGACTCGATTACCCTGCATGGCTTGCAAATTTTGAGCAAGGAGTACAAATAGCACGCCACCCAAGGCAGATGCGTATAGACTTTACGCTTACCTTGCCCGGCATGTTTGAAGTAGAAAACATCATGAAGCTGGCACAAGAATTACAGGTTGATATACTGGCCAAAGTGGTATTTTCATTCTCACCAGACATAGTAATGAGTCCTCTAGCCCTGCCCAGAAACATACTAGATCCTTGGTTGGCAGAATTGATTGATCAAACGTCAGGAGCCATGCAAGCAGTATTGATGCAGTTACAATCGCGACAGACCTTTACGGAACAATGGCCTGACACTTATTGGAATGGCATTACAAAAGGCAAAAAGAGAATACAGCAACTTGAAAAAATCCGTAAAGATGTGTATACTATGAATGACATCCTGGCCTCAAGGCCAGCTGTACTAGAATGGTGGAATCAAATTGACAATTAAAGTAGTACTTAGAAACCCACTTGATCACTCAGATCAAGTTGATTATACGATACAGGCACAAGATCATGAACTGGCACAAGACTGGCAAATGGCCTTGAAAAATTTATTACAATCTGGCAACCTGTTAGAAAAAAACTTTTGCTTTATGGGCTTCCCTAATACTGTACGGACCCTGGACTATTTGTGCTATGAACTCAATCAACATGTTGCAACAATTAACGCATTTTTTCCTGATTATCGTATTGAAGAATCATTCAGGTCTGATAACATAGTGGATTACACCAACAATGGTATCAATCACTTGGTAATGAATGTGTTGCACAATCATTTTGAAATATTACAAGGCACTGTTTGGAATCTCAGCAGTTATTATCAACAAGCAGACTATGAAACAAAATATGCTATTAGACAGCTGAATAACATCTGTCATGAAATAGAGAATCTCATACTAAGTCAACGTAAGGCCAAGACAAGTCCATTCTGGGTTAGACCCAGTCAGATCACTACATTTTTAAATGCTCCTAGACTAGATCTCAAACCCGTGCATAGACAAGGATTCATTACCAACGGTTATGATAGAGTTCTGGGTGGAGTGTACATGCATTGGACTCAGATAGGAAAAACTCTATATGAAGTATTTAGAGACGAACATGCGCCGGAACTGACTGACACTGTGTGCGAAGCTATCACAGAATTACGCTACTACTCGGGCGAGTTTGATGTAGAGTGGGGCAACGATGTTGTGCGCAACGGAGGACATCCCTGGCATGATCAGGAACAAGGTCGTTTTGAAGAATGGCTAATCCAAAATGGACAAGACCCCACAAACCCTGATCTAAGTCTAGGATATTTGCCCCTAGGACAAGTAGACTTGCGTAGCAGTTTTGGCACTGCTAAAAGTTCTGACATATGGGAAATACTATCAGCACACCTGGATATCTACTGTATAGAAATCGACGGCGTATCACAAAAATTCAATTACTGTTGGACTGACGCTAATTATAAACAAATGCAAATTGACATGATGAAGCCTGGCTATGATTACTCAACCAAAGGAACACAACCATGAACTGGATCAAAAACATAATCGATCGTATCCGATTAGAAATACGATATCGTAAAAAATTAAAAGAATTGCGCAAACGAGATCCTTTTATCTATAAATGAAGTTGCAAAACATTCTTGGCATCAGTGCTGGATTTCATGACGCAGCCGCGTCGGTAATCAACACCCGGGGTGAAATCTTGTTTGCTGGACATAGCGAACGCTACAGCAAAAAGAAAAACGATGCTGATATACATCCTGCCCTGTTGTGTGATCTTGGTCAATACACCATTCATCATGTGGCCTATTATGAACGTCCCTGGAACAAACAACTAAGACAACTGTATTCCGGGCAAGGTATAGAATGGTCAAAACTAACAACCAACCAAATACTCACGACACAATTACATGGTTATTTTAAACATGCCACTGTTAGTTCGCACAATCATCATTTGAGTCATGCCGCTGGAGGATTCCAGACCAGCACGTTTGATCGTGCCACAGTTGTGGTCATTGATGCCATAGGCGAATGGGACACTGTGAGCATATGGGGTGCTGAGTATCGTAATGGCCAAGCAAGATATCATAAGCTATGGCGGCAACGGTATCCTCACAGTATAGGACTGTTTTATACTGCCATGACTGATAGAGTAGGCCTAAGGCCCATGGAAGATGAATATGTGCTAATGGGCATGGCAGCTTACGGAAAGGCCTGTTATAGCAATTATCTGCATAAAATTGCTCGGGACAATTTACATGCTGGAGTAGATCCAGAATTTTTATCCGGAGCACAAAATGAAGATATTGCGGCAAGTGCGCAGGTTGTTTGCGAAGAGATGATATATAGTGTTATGCGCCGAGCACGAGAATTTGCCTGGAGCACAAATTTGGTGTATTCGGGCGGAGTCGCTCTTAATTGTTTGGCAAATAGAAATCTTGGAGAGTATTTTGAAAAAATTTGGATCATGCCTTGTCCTGGTGATAGTGGCAGTAGTCTTGGCGCGGCCGCTCTGGCATACGGAGGACGGCTACAGTTCGACCATGCATACCTTGGTCACGACATCGGTGGACCATATCCTGTCGACGCCGTACTCCATAGTCTCTTGGATGATCGAATCTGTGGTGTTGCCTCCGGCAAAGCAGAATTTGGCCCCCGGGCGCTGGGGAACAGGAGTCTCCTTGCCGACCCGCGAGGACCAGATATAAAGTATCTAGTAAATGCAATCAAGCGTAGACAACGGTTTAGACCGTTTGCTCCTGCGATCCTGGAGGAGTATGTTGATCAGTATTTTGTTATGCCCGACAATTGGGTTGACAGTAGGTACATGCAAATTGTCGGTCATTGTAGGCGTCCTGACCTATATCCTGCCGTCACCCATCATGATGGCACCAGTCGCATACAGACTGTACCACAAGACGGTAGTGGAATAAGATTGCTGCTAGAAGCGTGGTATGCAGAAACTGGTTGTCCCTTGTTGCTTAATACCAGCTTAAATATTCGCGGAGAACCCATGGTGAACGATCGTAGAGATGCCAATCGTTTTGAAGAACAATATGGTGTAAAGGTATGCTCGTAAAAAATATCATTGTAGTGGGCGATAGTTTCTGTGCCAATCAACACATGTGGCCAGCTGAATTGGCAAAATATCTTGGTTTAAATCTTGTTGGACAAGGTATTGGCGGAGCCTCGTGGTGGCCCTCTAGACAGTTTTTAATATCATTGCCACAGACCACAATCGACAACACCGAAGTCATGGTATTTGCACACACTAACTCTGGTAGGATTCCCACATTGAATAACAATCTAGTATGTTTTGACCACAATGTTGAACCTCGTACCGAGATAGAAAAAGCAGTGAATCTCTACTACAAGTACATATCAGATCAACAATTTATGGATTGGGCACAGCAACAGTGGCTTTTAGAAATTGCTCAGCGTTGGGGGCACAAAAAATTGTGTCATCTACATTGTTTTCCGTGGACCACAGACTATCAAAATTCCATGGCTGGGTTGGTGGTACAACCCAATTTATCAGCTGTTAGCCTTAATGAAATTTCTGCTAAGAAATTTGATTTGTTTGATGATTGTCGACCAAATCACTTGAATCAGCATAACAATAAAGCTCTAGCACAAGAACTGGCACGCATGATTCGGTCTGACTCGATCGGGATTCACAATCTAAATTTAGAGTTGTTTGATCAACCAACTCAGCGTTGGCTAGACTGGCGTTAAAGATAAGTCTCTAATCCACCTTTGCGTATAAGATCCTGAGTGCAACAACTGATGCCACCATCCCAGAAGTAACTGTGTCTCAGTTCTGAAATAATAGGATTGATTCTGTGTCGTTTGCAAAAATCAAAAACATCTCGATTGTAAGCACTAAAGATAACATTTTCTTCATCGAGCACTAAACAGTTTACATCAAACACTGTTTCAGCCACAAACCCTGTCCATTTGTTCAGATAGGTATCAACAAATCTAGTAAACTCTGGAGTAGGTGTTTGTCCTTGTACATACCACGCACCTGGATTGCTTTCCCATTTGAACTTGCCCACTTCCATTGCGGCCCATATGCTCGAATCCCAGATTTTTAAAACTTCCCAGCCAGGAAAGTCCTGCGCAAGATGCAGATGCATGTCGTGTTTGCTTGACAGTATGACACCGGGTTTAAGGATAGCAAACACAGCATCACCGTGCCCATCTGTCACAGCTTCGTGGATACGATACTCAGAACCTAGCACATTGTCCACAATCCATTTGGTTTGCTTAGGTCGTAGATAATCACTGTTGTCAAAGAACACATCGCGCCCCACTCGCACTATGCAACTGGCACTGGCTCCATTTAATATGCAGTCTGGATCCCACGCACTTTGATGTGGATTCACCACTTGATCCGTAAATTCTGCACAGATAGAATCAAGTTCTTGAATGGCCAAAACTCTAAGCAATTTTTGTCCCAGGCTGATTTGCCAATCTCTAGGGGTCAGCGGAGGTAGCGGTACTCCATGTCCACGTATTTGGAGATTTTGGAATCGATCTCGATCCATTAAATTGGGCCTGCGCACACGAGCACCGTAGGTTTCAATAATACGTTGTAGGTTGTCAAGATCTTCTTCGGTTTCAATTAAAATTTGTTGTAGCTGATTACGCACTTGTGCATCATCAATAAAATCAAAATAGTCTGGGGTGTAGGCTCGACCTACTATGACTTCTTGTAGCGGTTGCCAACTGGTATATGCATTTATCATTTGGTATTTACTATAAGTATGTTACTGGATTAAAATTTATCTAACATGTCGGTCAGTTCGTGCCATAATATAGATTCAAACCCACCACGATAAAAATGGTTATAATTGTGTTCAACTATGGGCAAACAGGCCTGGTGTATATCATTTCGTTCCTCCACACTTAGATTATCAAGATCTTTCAATAGTCTAGTGACAGCTTCGATCCTTTTAACATCATCAGTTTCTAGATCGTAGCTTTCGTCAAAGATTTCATCAAATGTTTCAAATCCATATTCGCGTAGGTAGGCCAATGATCCTGATGGAGCTACCAACACAAATGGCATTTCTAATGCAATAGCCTTGAATGTTTTTTCTGTCAGGTGCAATCGATCGCCAAAATAAACAGTTTCAGTAGGAACATAAATCAAACTGTCCGCAGCTTCGGCATAGTTGCCCAACCAACAACTGGTCATGTGCTGAGTGTCCTCGCCAGCGAATAATTTAGGCAGGTCAGCCTGCTCAAACACTTGCATTATGTCCGGATACGTGTTACAATACTTACTAGCAACCACACTGATATCAACATTTTCGTAAGCACAAGTTCTAGGGGCTGAAACGTGATTATGGTCCAGTTGGTTTTTAAATACATTATAAAGAAACAACACACGATGATCACGCTTGCCAGCCACGATACGATTGGGACTCATAAAAGTTCGAGTAGGTTTTCGATCGCTGGCCCGGTCGATCAGGAATGTTCTATCGTATCCACGGAACCAATCCAGGCAGGCCCAACCATGGAAGAAATAGTAATGACTGGTCCAGCCGTACGTTTCGCAAAGTTCTTGAACATATTCTCCACGTTCACTGACAATGATGTGTCCGGTTGGCTTGTTGTAAATATCACGATTGCGACGAACAACAGCTTCGAACAGCGGTCGGTGTAGGTCTAAATGCACAGGCTCTTGATCATGCAGGTACACATAGTCGGTTTCTACAATGTTGTCGGACCCTAAGTTAAATAAGTGATCGCAATCAGTATACCCAAATGGATCACAAAAAAATACACGAGTTCCTGCTCGATGTTCTTTGAACCACGGCCAAATGGTGTTGTTATAAATTTCATCTATTCTAATCATGTTTGACGTATTTTATTCTGGAACGAAACCTAATCTGTTTGTGCATGAACGTGCGGCACTGGATATTGCTCATGCTAAATTGTTGTCGCGCACTAGATATTTTTGGTGGATCACATACTTAGCGGACTATACAGGGTGGGATTTTTTATGGGAACCAGTGCCATGGGAACAAAATTATACCCACACCTGGCCCAGCCAATGGCATGACTATTCTGGAACATATCTTGTTCCTAAAAATACAAGCACAATTGAATACAGATTCCACAAAAAAATTATAGCTAGTCGTGCAAGTCCAGAAAATTATAACGTCCTTGTAGAAAATGTAGATTTTGATTGGTCTTGGCACCCGCATCCATTGGATCCGCCTTACAACTATGTGTTTGGTAATCAGTGGTGGCCTGCCAATCGCATGGCCACGATACAGTATCCAATGCCAGGATCAACAGAAACCAAGTACATATTTACACCACATGCCTGGTTACCTGATCAAAGAAGTACAAAATGGCATACGTTACAAAAATGCGAATTTGATTACTCATGGTGTCCAGATCCAGGTGATCCTCCTTATATATATGTGTTTGGTAATCAATGGCACCGTGGCGAGATTATGCCCACGGTAGAATATCATGCGCTCAATGCCATTGAAAAAAAGTATCTACCGTATCCCAGAGCCAAACTGCTTGAAGATACAACCTTATGGACTGTGCCTGACACCATTGATCCAGCAAGTGTAGATTACACCTGGGTGCCTGATCCAAGCAGTCCGCCTTATATCTATCAGTTTGGTACGCAACATCAACGAACAGGAGGTCCGCAATATCATGTTCCTGGCGCCACAGAGACCAAGTATATAACTCAACTCAAAATTAAAACAGAAAGTGTGGCCAATGCCATCTACGAAATAGACCACTTGGATGGTAACGGTGGTAAAATAAAAAACTCTGTTAAAACTGTGAGATATTTTGATAACTATCTTGACACACTAATACGACTGGCTAAAAATATTCCGTCTGAACATGAGTTTGTTTGGATTTGTTCCAGTGTGTGTGACTATACTGATTTTGATTTTAGCTGGCATCCAGAGCAATGGCAGGCGGCAATGTTGCATGTATTTCCCAGTGACGGCGAAAAGTTTGGAGATACGTTTTTTATGCATGTTCCTACCTTTCAGTATCGGGCAGAAAAATGTCAGTTATTAGAATGGTACGATTTAAACTTTACAGATATCAATGTCTCTCGCAGACCGTTGCCAGTGGTTCAACACACATTTGACTCACATGTTGAGGCTGTCAAGACCATAGATTGGGCTGGTCCATTGGCAGTATTTTGTGTCACAGGATTACCCGAGCAGGTACCACCTGTGCCTTTGTGGAGAGAAAAGACCAAAACTATTGTACCATTGAGTGCTGGAGCAAGCCAGGTGATTGTGCCCAAGACAGCAGTTCCTTATATCAAGACACAGGCATACGATTATCCCTACATAGATCGTACACAAAGACATTTACATCAGGATCAGTTGTTGGATATTGTGTTTATTGACAACGGTGAATCCAATGCCGACGATAACTGGAACAGCCTTTTACAAATCGCGGCACAAGGTAAGAATATGATCCATCGCAGTAGTGGCATCAATGGTCGTGTGGTGGCATATCAGGCTGCTGCTAGACTCAGCACCACCCCTTGGTTCTTTGCTGTATTTGCCAAGTTGCGTGTTGCCTTGGACTTTGATTGGGCTTGGCACCCAGATCGACTACAGCAACCAAAACATTATATTTTCCATGCATTTAATCCCGTCAACGGTTTAACATATGGACACCAAGCCTTGATTGCCTACAATAAGAAGCTGGTTCTGGGCAATGCAGGTGTAGGCTTAGACTTTACTCTAGACAGCGAACATGAAGTCGTTCCAATTTTATCAGGAACAGCTGAATACGCACACACTCAATGGTCAGCTTGGCGCACGGCATTCCGTGAATGCATCAAGTTACGGCACAGTTTGCCCGATGTTGAAAACGAATACAGACTAGGCCAGTGGTGTAACAACGGCCACGGAGTAAATGCCAAATGGAGTACATGGGGAGCCCAAGACGCTGTGGAGTATTATGATAGTGTCAACGGCAATTTTTTTGAGTTACGAAAGAGCTACGACTGGGCCTGGTTGGCTAGCTATGCTTTTCAGAAGAGAAATCTAACACCTGATCAATAATATATTCTACTTCAAGATCTGTAAGTTCAGGGTAACACGGAAGTGATAGCGCACGACGACTTAGAGCACTAGCACCACTCAGGATATCAGGGCCTTGACACTTTTGATACACTGGCATTTCGTGCAAGGGTTGGGGGTAATGTATGCGTGTTTCAATTTTGTGTAGATCCAGATGTCGTTTAAGTAGATCTCTACAGTCCACATCAACTACAAATTTATGATAGGCATGTGTGCTGTAGTTGGTTTCGTCTATTAAACTTCTTATACCAGAACCTCGGAGTCGATCCATCCAGTAACGCACAATCACACCGCGGCGCTTTTGCCAGGCATCGATGTAGCGACTTTTTACCAGCATCTGGGCACAGTCTATTTCACTCATCCTACTATTGCTACCGGTAAGTCCATGATCAGGCTTGCCATTGTCTCTCCAGCCACGTGCAAACTCTAGCATATTCAAATCGTCAGTGACAACAGCACCACCGTTACCATAGTTGCCAAGATTCTTCATGGGATCAAAGCTAAGGGCCGCGGCAAATCCTGTACGGTTACCGTTGTCACTCAACCAGTGTTGTGCCGCATCTTCAACAATGACACCCATGCCTTTGAGATTTTTTACACGAGCATTGGACACACTTGCACCAAACATACCAACCTGCACTATGACTTGGTAGCTGATGTTGTTGTCAATTTTTCCATAATCAGCCATGCCGTGGAAGTTTGTATCCAGCAACACAATCTCGTATCCAGCCCGAATGAAAGCATTGGCTGTGGCTGCATAGGTAAAGCTGGGTATTAGGGCTCTTGGTGGAACTGGTACAGGGTGTATGTATTTGCGACCAAACTCGGCTATGATTTCCAAAGCCTGTGTGCCCGAGTGACAAGTGACAGCATACTTGACATGATTGCGGCGTGCCAGCCAATTTTCAAATTCAGCTGTGTAATTGCCATTCATGAGCTGACCCGATCTTAATACCTCATCGGTTGCATCAAGTATCTCGTTACGGATCGTGCTATACTGTTTTTTTATTCCGGTAAAAGGAATTTTTAAGCCACTGGAAGTAATTTTCAAATCCTTTTTCAATATCAATTGTGGGGTTGAAAGCAAAATCTTTTGTTGCTGCAGATATATTTAACTGGCCACGCACCGGAAACTCTCTATCTCGCGTGTTAATCTGTATAGAGCCAGCTCCAGCAACAGTTACGGCTAACTCAGCCGCTTCCAGTAGTCCACGGCTTACACCTCGCGTGATATTGTAAGTGCTGTTGCGAGCAAGTTCGCTGAGTGTAGCCTGCGCTATGCCTTGCGCCGCATCATCCACATAAGTAAAATCCAAGTATTCGTTGGATCCATTTACCTGGATTTCCTGGCCACGCATGGCTGTGAGCAGGAACCGTGATACCACACGATCTTCCACATCTCTGGGTCCATACACTGCGCTGGGTCTCAATATAGTGTAATCAGATCCAGTCCTGGCTGCATAGTCTCGCACCAACCATTCACCGGCCAACTTCATGATACCGTATTGTCCAATTGGGCGACACTGGGCCGATTCATGTAATCCGCTCACATGTTCTTCTTTGAAGTCACCGTACACCATGCTTGAACTCACATAAACAAATCTTGAGACTTGATTCTCTGTACAGGCTTCTAATAGGCTTAGTAAACCTTCACTCATGGTCCTGCTACCCAAGGCTGGATTGCTATTGACCACTTTCTGTCTGGGGAAACTGGCAAGATGGATCACAGCTTCAGGTCGGTGAACTCGCATCATCCAGGTCATACTGGCTTGGTCAGCCACGTCAACTCGATAAATCCTATCTGTCTTGATGTGTTTGCGTCGTTCACTGATTAATGATTCAAGTTCGTCTCGGGGAATGATACCATAGTCAGTTTGTGTATCTGTTATGACAATCTCGTGCCCTTGTGCTTCTAACAGGTGCACCACACAATGGCCTATAAAGCCAAGTCCTCCGGTTACTAGTATTTTCATTGGAATTTTAATTTAAAAAAAACATGATCGGCGTCGGTAAGACGTGCCACGATACGATATTGATATCCCCAGTTGTAGGGATCGGGTCCGCGATACCAAGAGGGTGTTTCTACTGCATGGGTCATGACCCATTGTCCCGCTTCGCTTCGTTCCCATTCACACATGGGCTGGGCCGCATAAAGATCAGGATCTTCAACATCTCCCATCCTAAACGTATGAACTGTGACTTCGCTAATCATAATATATTATAACATGATATAACTACATGATCAATCTAGAGTTTGCCTAACAGCTTGTCAGTTTCGGGTTGTACCATGTTGGCCACAGCCGATATATCCACTACAAAATCCACATCGCGGATCACAGCATCTAGTTCGTTGAATGTTCTAGTAAGCATGGCTTCAACTTCTTCCATGCTTAAACCTTGTTTGACCAAGGCATGTATGTTGATGGTCTTTTGCCGACCACCAGACATTTTGATCACGACTTTTTTAATACATTCTAAGGGAACATCAGTCTTGCTGACATCGTTGATTATGAGTTCCCACTGGTTTAGAAAATCATCACTGGGTTGCATCTGCCACCACAGTCGTTGGTTTGTTAGGACCACGAGTACGTTTGACCTTGACTATGTCTACGCTCTCA
>Ga0209084_1001848_pt1 | contig 17217 bp, 17 predicted proteins | sample C_130820_MF_Meta_FD_187309 | JGI IMG/M metagenome (GOLD analysis project Ga0209084, IMG submission 187309) | Freshwater microbial communities from Lake Croche, Canada to study carbon cycling - C_130820_MF_MetaG (SPAdes) (version 2) | ecosystem: Environmental > Aquatic > Freshwater > Lake... | reverse complement strand
AACAAATGCGCCGCTACCATGTAGATGTTGCGCAGGCCGCCCGCGTTGAATCTCTGGCGCTTCAGTTATACGAAGAGGCGCTTGAAAATAATGGGGATGAAGCCGATCGGCATCTGCTGTCTTGGGCGGCCAGGTTGCATGAAATGGGCTTATCAATTGCCTACAGCGGATACCACAAACATTCAGCCTACATTGCGCAAAATGCTGATATGCCAGGGTTTTCTCGCGGTGATCAAAATCATTTGGCGCTACTATTATTGGCGCAACGCGGGGGAATGGCAAAACTCCTCCCCTTTGTTACCCGTAATGAAGATTGGTTGCTCATATTGTGTTTAAGGTTGGCCGTGCTATTTCATCGTGGTAGAGCAGATCTTACCTTGCCGCATTTGCGCATACGCGGACGCGCTCAAGGGTGGGTGGTAGAGATTGATTCAGAATGGAGCGCAGCAAATATGCTCACACAAGCGAATTTGGAAGCCGAACAAGCTGGTTGGGAATCCGCCCCATTCTCATTGAGAATCAAAAACTTGCGAGTTGATTGATATCTTCAATATGAACCTGGCGTAAATTCTTACGGAAACGTCAGGTCATAGGATTGTCACAAAAAGTTGATATGCTTTTCGAAAGTCAAAACTTTTTCATTCGTTTCTCATCGCACTTTCGCTCATTTCTCATTTCTCATCTCTTTCCTGGAGTTTTATCCATGGCATTTTCATTAAAAACGCTTGTGATTTCCTTGGGTGTTGTATCTGCCCTCTCAACTTTCTCTGCAATTGCTGCCGACATTACGGGTGCAGGTGCCACCTTCCCTTATCCCATTTATGGTAAATGGGCAGAAGTCTACAAAGCCAAAACCGGTATCGGCCTAAACTATCAATCCATCGGTAGTGGTGGTGGCATTAAGCAGATCAAAGCTAAGACTGTTGACTTTGGCGCATCCGACAAGCCTTTGACCGTTGAAGAGTTGGCTAAAGACAATTTATTCCAGTTTCCCGCAGTAGTGGGTGGGTTGGTACCCGTAGCGAATTTGAAAGACGTAAAACCTGGTCAGCTTAAATTGACAGGCCCGGTTTTAGCCAATATTTACTTAGGTAAAATTACTAAGTGGAATGATCCCGCAATCGCTGCGATTAATGCTGGTGTTAACTTGCCAGATGCAGCAATCGTTCCCGTTTCTCGTTCAGATGGTTCTGGTTCTACCTTTATTTTCACTAACTACCTCTCCAAAGTTAGTTCTGAGTGGAAAGAAAAGATTGGTAGCGATACCTCTGTAAAATGGCCTGCTGGTATTAGCAGCAAAGGTAACGAAGGAGTGGCTTCCTCAATCAAACAACAACCCAACTCGATTGGCTATGTTGAGTACGCGTATGTCATCCAAAACAAAATGACTTATGTAGCCATGCAAAACAAAGATGGTAATTTTGTGGAACCGGATGACAAGACTTTCGGTGCAGCTGCATCCCACGCTGAGTGGGCAAAAGCACCTGGTTTCTATGAAATCTTGACCAATGAGCCTGGCAAAGACAGCTGGCCAATTTCTGGTGCAACCTTCATCTTGATGCAAAAAGTTCAAGACAAACCTGAAAACGGCAAGATGGTGCTTGAGTTCTTTGATTGGGCCTATAAAAACGGTTCCAAAGACGCGTTAGCACTGGACTACATTCCTATGCCTGAATCAGTGATTAAGTTGATTCAGACAGAATGGAAAGCAAACATCAAGGATGCTGCGGGTAAGCCAGTATTCTAAAAGATGTATTGAATAGGGGCCCTTATGGGGCCCCTTTTATGTTGTTTAGTTGAAGGGGTAGGGAAACTTACCCGATCTGGTATCCAGAAATAAAAGGCATTTTGAAACAGGATTTGCCAATCACTATTTCTCAGGGGACACAATGAATTCAGTTAGCTCAGCAACGGTTGCATCCGTTGCTTCTGCTCCAAAACGCCCAGATTTGCACAAAAGAAGTGCAGGTGCCATGGGTGATATTATTTTTGCATCCGTGACCAAAGGTTTTGCCTTCTTGGTGTTTGCGCTGTTACTCGCGATTTTGGCTTCATTGGTGATTGGCAGTTGGCCAGCCATACAAAAATTTGGCTTTAAGTTTTTTTATGACTCCGAGTGGGATCCCGTTGGAGAGCAATTTGGCGCTTTGGTCCCCATTTATGGCACCTTGGTGAGTTCATTTATAGCGATGCTGATTGCGGTTCCTGTGAGTTTTGGTATTGCTTTGTTTTTAACAGAGTTGGCGCCTGGTTGGCTAAAACGTCCCCTTGGAACAGCGATTGAGTTGTTAGCTGCGATTCCCAGCATTATCTATGGCATGTGGGGACTGTTTGTTTTTGTGCCATTGTTTTCTACCCACGTTCAGCCGCTTCTAATCAATACGCTTGGAAACGTCCCCTTCATTGGTTTCTTGTTCGCTGGCCCTCCAATGGGAATTGGTATGCTCACCGCCGGAATTATTTTGGCGATTATGGTCATCCCTTTCATTACTGCGGTGATGCGTGATGTTTTTGAGTTGGTTCCTGTAGTTCTTAAAGAGTCCGTATATGGTCTGGGTGCCACTACTTGGGAAGTGGTATGGAGAGTGGTCCTTCCCTACACCCGTGCTGGTGTGGTGGGTGGCATCATGTTAGGTTTGGGTCGTGCTCTTGGTGAAACCATGGCAGTGACTTTCGTCATTGGTAACACGCATCGCTTGTCTACCACCCTCTTAGCTCCTGGTGCCAGCATTGCATCTTCACTTGCCAGTGAGTTTACTGAGGCTGTAGAAGAAATTTATACCTCCTCCTTGATCGAACTCGGCTTAATCCTGTTCCTGATCACCACCATTGTTCTCGCCTGCGCCAAATTGATGTTGCTTCAATTGGCTAAGAGCGAAGGTACGCACAGCTAAGGAGGGTTGAAACATGGAACATATTGACGCAAGCACCACGCCTATTTTCAAGCGCCGTATGCTCACCAACAAGATCAATTTGATTTTGGCTGGATGCGCCATGGTTTTTGGACTGTTCTGGCTCACCTGGATTCTGGCTACCTTGTTGTATGAGGGTATATACGCGCTCGATTTAGCGATGTTCACGCAAAGCACCCCAGCCCCTGGAAGTACCGGAGGCTTATTCAATGCAATCATCGGTAGTTTGATGATGGCAGGGGTGGGAACCTTGATAGGTACCCCTGTTGGGATCTTGGCAGGCACCTACCTTGCTGAATACGGTCGCAAAGGCTGGTTGGCTCCCGCAACCCGCTTTATCAATGACATCTTGCTGTCAGCGCCTTCTATCGTGATTGGCTTATTTATCTACACGGTGGTTGTGGCCCCCATGAAACACTTTTCAGGTATTGCTGGCGCACTGGCATTAGCACTGATCGTTATTCCAGTGGTGGTGCGTACAACAGATGATATGTTGCGCTTGGTGCCCGATGCCCTTCGGGAAGCAACGGTTGGTTTGGGAGCCCCCAAGTGGATAATGATCACAACGGTTTCTTATCGTGCCGCGAGTGCCGGCATTGCAACGGGTGTGTTATTGGCCATTGCACGCGTAGCTGGTGAAACTGCACCACTGTTGTTTACAGCTTTGAACAATCAGTTCTTCAGCGCAAACCTCAATGGCCCGATGGCAAATCTGCCTGTTGTGATTTTCCAATTCGCAATGAGCCCATACGATGATTGGCATCGTCTTGCCTGGGGTGGCGCCATCCTAATTACCTTCGGCGTGTTAGGTTTGAACATCATCGCCCGCGTAGTTTTCCGTAAAAAGATCTGACCGTTTTCGAGGATTAAGACATGAATACAACCGCTACCGCACCAAAAGAAGAAATTCGGATCAAAGTTGACGGGCTGAACTTTTACTACGGTAAATATCACGCCATTAAGAATGTCTCTATGGATATTCCAACCAATAAGGTGACTGCGTTCATCGGACCTTCTGGTTGTGGAAAAAGTACTTTGCTGCGTACCTTTAATCGTCTGCATGAACTGTACCCAGAAAATCGCACTACCGGCCGTATATTGTTAGATGGTACGGATATTCTTGATAGCGGAGTGGATGCTACAGCGCTGCGTGCACGGGTAGGGATGGTCTTCCAAAAGCCTACCCCCTTTCCTATGTCAATTTACGACAACATCGCTTTTGGTGTGCGCTTGTATGAGCATCTCTCACATGCTGAGATGGATGAGCGTGTTGAGTGGGCCCTCACCAACGCAGCCCTATGGAATGAAGTAAAAGATAAATTGCACCAAAACGGTAATGGTTTGTCTGGTGGTCAACAACAGCGTCTTTGTATTGCACGTTGTATCGCTATTAAGCCTGAAGTGATTTTGTTGGATGAGCCATGCTCTGCACTAGATCCTATTTCTACTGCGCGCATTGAAGAGCTCGTCCACGAAATGAAGAAGGACTATACGGTTGTGATCGTGACGCACAATATGCAACAAGCTGCGCGTGTATCGGATTACACCGCTTACATGTATTTGGGCGAATTGATTGAGCTAGACGATACTAGCAAGATTTTCACTAAGCCGGTTCAGAAGGCAACCGAAGACTACATCACAGGTAAGTTCGGCTAATCCATCCTTTTGTTAACCTGTAGAGGTTCTCTACAGGCAGAAGATGACCTTGGACGTGGAGCACGACGTATGTTAAAAACGTCGGTCTCCTCGTCCTTTTTCATAATAAAGGGGAAATGTTTTGGCTAGAAATCTCGTTATCGGTAATTGGAAACTAAATGGAAGTTTGGCCGCTAACCAAGCCTTGCTTGAGGGTCTTATAGTCGGCAGTAGTGCCAGTCAGGCACTGCGTTCTTCGGTTGAGTGGGTGGTGTGTCCCCCCGCAATATATCTTCCTCAAGTTCACGCGCTTTTAAAGGATTCTTCGATACGCTGGGGTGCTCAAGATATTTCTAATGAATCCAAGGGCGCATACACTGGTGAGATCGCCGCAAGCATGTTGCTTGAATTTGGATGTCGCTATGCGTTGGTGGGGCATTCAGAACGCCGTCAAAGATTTACAGAGTCGAGTGCCTTAGTTGCCTCGAAAGCCATGGCAGCCCTTAACTCGGGTTTGATTCCAGTGGTATGTGTGGGTGAAACGCTTCATGATCGTGAAAGCGGCGCCACATTTAATGTGATTTCAGAGCAACTTGATCCTTTACTTCAGCTCATCAATCCTACTCAATTGACGGGTATTGTGATCGCATACGAGCCTTTGTGGGCAATTGGCACCGGACGCAACGCTGATGGTCATACCGCTCAAGAAGTCCACGCCTTTATCAGAAACAAGCTTGCACAAGTCGATTTAGCATGTGCTGCCGAGGTTTCTATCCTTTATGGGGGTAGCGTGAAAGCAGCTAATGCGTCAGAATACGCGGCTCAAAGCGATGTTGATGGTGTTTTAGTTGGCGGCGCTTCCTTGGTCATTACCGAATTCATTAGTATAGGCGAGGCTTTTGAGTCAAATGTTGACTGAAAGGGACTCCTTAGGTAGCTTTATCGATGATTGAAAATTTTGTTTGGTTAGTTCATGTCTTGGCCGCGGCCGGTGTCATAGGTCTTGTGTTGATCCAGCACGGTAAGGGCGCAGATGTGGGCGCTGCTTTCGGTAGCGGTTCGGCTGGAAGTTTATTTGGTTCAAGTGGTTCGGCTAACTTTTTGAGTCGATCAACAGCAATTCTTGCTGCTGTTTTTTTCTTGACTAGCCTCGGCTTGTCTTGGTTGTCTAGTAATCGTGTGCATGGGAGCAGCGTCATGGAACGCGCCGGCGTAGTGACCCCTGAAGATGTACCCAAGTCACCAACAAGTGAATTGCCTCCTGCGGCGGGTTCCTCGCGCTCGCAAGAGATACCTGTTTCATCTGTACCTGCTGGTGCAGCGGTGCCCGCAAGTCCAGCAAATAAATAAGCTTAATAAATAAAAATTTAGGCGTTGTCATCTCAGTAACATGCCGATGTGGTGAAATTGGTAGACACGCCGTCTTGAGGGGGCGGTGGCGAAAGCCGTAGCAGTTCGAGTCTGCTCATCGGCACCACGATTTAAGTGGGCTAGTGCGTTTGTGCTGGCCTAAATGATTGATAACCTAAGCCTTGCGGCGGTCGCGCCAAAGGGTGCCTGATCAGAGCAAATCTGGCGGGCCCGGGATATACCCGGTCAGAGGAAATGAGCCATGCTGCAAAACTATTTTCCAGTCTTGCTGTTCATTCTCGTCGGTATTCTGGTGGGAGTTGGGCCTATCTTATTGGGTAGGTTGATCGGGCCGCATCGTCCTGATGCTGAAAAAAATTCACCCTATGAGTGCGGTTTTGAGGCATTTGAAGATGCCCGCATGAAATTTGATGTGCGCTATTACCTGGTCGCCATTCTCTTCATTCTTTTTGATTTAGAAATTGCTTTCCTGTTTCCTTGGGCAGTCGTGCTGCGTGAAATAGGTTGGCCTGGTTTTATTGCAATGGTCATTTTCCTTGGGATATTGGTCGTAGGCTTCATTTATGAATGGATGAAGGGCGCTCTCGAGTGGGAGTAATAGTTCCTAGTTAACCTGTTGGCTGAAACGAATTGGAGACACCATGTCTATTGAAGGGGTAATGAGCGAGGGTTTCGTCACCGCGAAGCTTGACGCGGTAATTAACTGGACCCGAACAGGATCGTTATGGCCAATGACATTTGGCCTCGCTTGTTGCGCCGTTGAGATGATGCAGGCTGGAGCCGCTCGTTACGATTTAGACCGCTTCGGAATTGTATTTCGTCCCAGCCCACGTCAGTCAGACTTAATGATTGTTGCTGGCACCCTTTGCAACAAAATGGCACCTGCTTTGCGCAAAGTGTATGACCAGATGGCTGAACCCCGTTGGGTCATTTCAATGGGAAGTTGTGCTAATGGTGGTGGGTATTACCACTACAGCTACTCGGTGGTAAGAGGCTGTGACCGCATCGTTCCAGTAGACGTTTACGTACCCGGCTGCCCCCCTACAGCAGAAGCTTTGCTTTACGGCATCATTCAACTGCAGAAGAAAATTCGTCGAACTAACACCATCGCACGGGCAGCCTAAATCATGTCAGACATGCACGAACGACTGCTTATAGAGATTCAAGAAGCCTTGCCCGGCATTGAATGCCAACTCACCATTCAGCATGATGAAATTAATCTTAAGATCAATGCCAAACATTGGATTCAGGTTGCTTTAGCATTACGCGATCAGACTCATCTGCACTTTGAGCAGTTAATTGACCTGTGTGGCATGGATTGGTCGGAGTATGCCGGTCACGATGTCGACGCTCCCAGATATGGTGTAGTCGTGCATTTGTTATCCATCAAAAACAATGTGCGTATTCGCCTCAAGGCATACTGTCAGGATAATGATTACCCGATGATGAAATCGCTCGTAGAGGTCTGGCCTAATGCCAACTGGTATGAGCGTGAAGCCTTCGATGTCATGGGTATTGTTTTTGATGGTCACCCTGATCTGCGTCGTATCCTCACTGATTATGGATTTGTGGGGCACCCCTTCCGCAAAGACTTTCCCATCTCCGGCCATGTCGAGATGCGCTATGACGCAGAGCAACAGCGCGTTATTTACCAACCCGTCAGTATTGAACCTCGCAATAACGTTCCTCGCATCGTCCGCGAAGAGCATTATGGCGACACTCAGCTCTAAGGCGTCGTATGGCAGAGATTAGAAATTACACAATGAATTTTGGGCCGCAACATCCTGCGGCTCACGGTGTGTTGCGTCTGGTTTTGGAATTAGACGGTGAAGTGATTGAGCGGGCTGATCCGCACATTGGTTTGCTTCATCGTGGAACCGAAAAACTGGCAGAGCAACGCACATTCCTGCAATCTGTCCCTTACATGGATCGCCTAGACTACGTCTCGATGATGTGTAATGAGCATGGCTATGTGATGTCCATCGAAAAATTGCTCGGTGTTGATGTTCCTGTGCGTGCCCAATACATCCGTGTGATGTTTGATGAGATCACTCGAATTCTGAATCACCTATTATGGTTGGGTGCACACGCCTTAGACGTGGGTGCGATGACTGTTTTTTTGTATGCATTCCGCGAACGCGAAGATTTAATGGATTGCTATGAAACAGTATCGGGAGCGCGTTTGCATGCGGCTTACTATCGCCCAGGCGGAGTCTATCGAGATCTTCCCGATAGCATGCCCAAACATTTGCAGCACAAAAAGAGTACGGATGGAAAACTCAGCAGTCTGAATGCAAATCGCGAAGGCTCTTTGCTGGATTTTATAGAAGACTTCACCAATCGCTTTCCTGGTTATGTGGATGAGTACGAAACATTGCTCACCGATAACCGTATTTGGAAACAAAGAACAGTTGGGATTGGGGTGGTTTCACCTGAACGTGCCATGGCTCTGGGTTTTACTGGGCCCATGTTGCGGGGATCAGGGGTGGAGTGGGATTTGCGAAAGAAGCAACCCTATGAAGTGTATAGCAAATGTGATTTCCAGATACCTGTCGGGGTAAATGGGGATTGCTACGATCGTTATTTGGTACGTATCGAAGAGTTTCGCCAATCCAATAGAATTATTCGTCAGTGCGTGGAATGGCTCCGCAAAAACCCTGGTCCTGTGATTAGCGATAATCACAAACTCACCCCCCCAGCTCGCGAATCCATGAAGGGAAATATGGAAGCGCTCATCCACCACTTTAAACTGTTTACTGAGGGCTTTCACGTACCTCCTGGTGAAGCCTATGCCGCTGTTGAAGCGCCTAAAGGGGAGTTTGGTGTGTACTTGGTATCAGACGGTGCAAACAAACCTTATCGATTAAAAATTCGCGCGCCTGGCTTCCCGCATTTGGCTGCTCTAGATGAGATGGCAAGGGGCCATATGATTGCGGATGTGGTTGCAATCATTGGCACACAAGATATCGTTTTTGGGGAAATTGACCGCTAATATGCTCAGTCAACACGCACGTAGCCTCATTGATCATGAGGTCACAAAATACCCGGCAGATAGAAAGCAGTCTGCTGTGATCGCAGCCTTAGCCATTGCGCAGGATGAACATAGTTGGTTATCGCCAGATGTCATTCAAGCTGTTGCTGAGTATCTCGAAATGGCTCCCATGGCGGTGTATGAAGTTGCCTCGTTCTATGAGATGTTTAATCTCAAACCCATGGGGCGTCACAAGTTGACTTTATGTACTAACCTACCTTGTGCATTATCGGGTGCGCTCGATACCCAGAAACATTTGATGGATAAGCTGGGTATTGGATTCAACGAAGTCACCCCTGATGGACGCTTTAGCCTTAAAGAAGGTCAATGTTTTGGGGCGTGCGGTGATGCTCCTGTGCTGTTGGTAAATAACAAAGCCATTCATTGCAAAATGAGCATTGCAGATGTAGATCAATTGCTAGAGGACCTTAAATGAATAATCAAGCAATAACGGGTGGCCTAGAGGGCGATCGTACGTGGCGTCTCGCAGATTACGTTCAGCGTGGGGGATATGAAGCGCTGCGTAAAATTTTGACGAAGCCAATGACTCCGGATGAAGTGGTCGCAGAAGTGAAACTATCTGGCCTGCGTGGTCGAGGTGGAGCCGGATTTCCCACTGGAGTGAAATGGGGCTTTATGCCCAAGAATTACACGGGTGATAAATATGTGGTGTGCAACTCTGATGAAGGGGAGCCCGGCACATTTAAAGATCGAGATATTCTTCGCTATAACCCCCATGCCCTTATTGAGGGAATGATCATTGGCGGTTATGCCATGGGAGCTAAAGCGGGATACAACTATATTCATGGAGAAATCTGGTCTGTGTATGAGCGTTGCGAGGAGGCCATTGAAGAGGCTCGCGCAGCAGGGTATCTCGGCAATAACATCATGGGTTCAGGTTTTGACTTTCAGTTATACAACTCTCACGGCTATGGAGCTTATATCTGTGGAGAAGAGACTGCATTGCTTGAATCTTTAGAAGGCAAAAAAGGGCAGCCGCGTTTTAAGCCTCCCTTTCCTGCAAGTTTTGGTTTATATGGTAAACCCACCACTATCAATAACACTGAGACCTTTGCGTCTGTGCCTTACATCATTTTGCAAGGCGGTCAGCATTTTTTGGAAATTGGTAAGCCTAATAATGGCGGTTGCAAACTATTTTCAGTTTCAGGACATGTTGAGCGTCCGGGTAATTTTGAGATCCCACTGGGAACCCCATTTGCTGAATTACTAGAGATGGCAGGGGGTATGCGTGGTGGTCGTAAGCTCAAAGCAGTCATTCCCGGAGGATCTTCCGCGCCAGTGCTCCCCGCTGAGATCATGATGAATACCGACATGGATTACGATTCCATTGCTAAAGCAGGGTCTATGTTGGGTTCAGGTGCTGTCATCGTGATGGATGAAACTGTTTGTATGGTGAAGGCCTTAGAGCGGCTTTCGTATTTCTATCACGAAGAGTCTTGTGGTCAGTGCACTCCCTGCCGCGAGGGAACGGGCTGGCTGTACCGTGTGATTCATCGAATTGAACAAGGACAAGGGCGCCCTGAAGATTTAGATTTGTTGCTGAACCTGTCAGAAAACATTTCTGGTCGGACAATTTGCGCCCTAGGGGATGCAGCAGCAATGCCTGTGAAAAGTTTTGTGACGCATTTCCGAGCGGAGTTTGAATATCACATTCAGCATAAGCGCTGTTTGGTGGGTTCAGGCGCATCGCATAACCACGCAGAGGCCGCTTAAATTATGGCTTTGCTGAACATTGAAATCGACGGACAGGCCATCCAGATTGAGCCCGGACGCACCGTGATGGATGCTGCGCGCAAGCTGAATATTGCGATTCCGCATTTCTGTTATCACAACAAACTATCGATCGCTGCCAACTGCCGCATGTGTCTGGTGCAAGTTGAAAAAGCGCCTAAACCCTTGCCTGCCTGCGCTACTCCAGTCACAGAGGGAATGAAGGTATTTACCCATTCTGAGTTTGCGGTGAAATCGCAAAAAGCAGTAATGGAATTCTTGTTGATCAACCATCCGCTGGATTGCCCCATTTGCGACCAAGGTGGAGAGTGTCAACTGCAAGATTTGGCCGTAGGTTATGGTGGAAGTGATTCGCGATATCAAGAAGAAAAACGTGTGGTCGCCAATAAAGATTTGGGCCCTCTGATTTCAACTGATATGACTCGCTGTATTCACTGCACCCGTTGTGTACGCTATGGTGAAGAGATTGCGGGCATCATGGAATTGGGTATGGGGGGGCGCGGAGAGCACTCCGAGATCATGGCCTTTATGGGGCATACCGTTGATTCTGAGATTTCCGGAAATGCAATTGATCTTTGCCCAGTAGGGGCCCTCACCAGCAAACCTTTCCGTTTTTCCGCTCGTACTTGGGAATTGCGACGCAATCGTTCTGTTAGCCCGCATTGCAGCTTAGGTTCTAATTTAGTCGTTCAATCTAAGGCTGACCGCGTAATGCGTGTATTGCCTGGCGTGAATGAGGAATTGAATGAGTGCTGGTTATCCGATAAAGACCGTTTTTCTTATGACGCACTGAGTGCCTCTGATCGCGCAGTGAAGCCCATGATTAAGCTCAATGGTCAGTGGGCAGAAAGCACTTGGCAGGAGGCGCTAGATTTTGCGATAGAGGGCTTGCGCCAAGCATTACATTCTCCTGCAGGCCCTGATGCAATAGCCGCATTAGCAAGCCCTAATCAGACATTAGAAGAGCTTTATCTGCTGCAAGCTTTAGTTCGCGGTCTAGGCAGCGGTAACGTGGATCATCGTTTAAAACAAACCGATTTCCGCCTTGATTCTTCTGTGCAAGGCGCACCTTGGTTAGGAATGCCGGTCGCCTCTCTCTCTCAACTGAATGCTAGTTTGGTGATCGGTTCGAGTTTGCGCAAAGATCATCCTTTGATTGCAGTGCGTTTGCGACAAGCTGCGCGCAAAGGTTCTAAGCTTCATCTTATTCATATTGCCAATGATGACCTAGCTATAGCTCAAAGCGCTTCTTTGTTTGTGAAGCCTTCCGAGTTGCCTAATGCCTTGGCGCAAGTGCTATCGGCGGTGGCGCATCAAACCGGTCATGTGCTCCCCGCATCATTTGGCATTGAAAATGTGATGGTGAGTGCTGAGGCTCAAGAGATTGCCGCTAGCTTACTGCAAGGGGAACACTCTGCGGTGATGCTGGGTAATTTTGCCCAGCACCATCCCGAGTTTAGTCAGCTCTATGTGATGGGTGAAGAATTAGCTCGCCTTACCCAATCCACCTTTGGCGTCATAGGCGAGGCTGCGAATAGCGTAGGGGCAGATATTGTTGGCGCTGTTCCAAACCATGGTCCATTTGGCCATGATGCGATTAAAGGCAAACCTGCCAGCGACTTGATTTCTCATGGTCGAGAAGCCTATATATTGTTAGGTTCAGAACCTGATTTAGATTCTGCTGATGGGGTTGCGGCAATCTCAGCCATGAAGTCTGCTCGTTGCGTGATTGCTCTGAGCAGTTTCACTTCTCAAGTTGCAGACTATGCAAATGTCATTCTGCCCATTGCCCCGTTTAGCGAAACTGCGGGAAGCTATGTGAATACTGAAGGGCGTTTGCAATCTTTCACTGCATCGGTGAAACCTTTAGGAGAGTGTCGTCCTGCTTGGAAAGTATTGCGTGTTCTGGCAAATTTGCTTGCCCTTCCAGGTTTTGATTTTGAGGATATAGATGGGCTTCGTAGATCAATGGGCGGAGACTTGTCTGATCGTGTTCATCGCTATGCGTTTAACCCACTGAATGCGCACGCAAAGGATGTACTTCCCCCTGTACCCAATGGCTTGATGCCGGGACATTATTTGGAACGCGCAACTGAAACGCCTATTTATAGAGCCGATTCGATTGTACGTCGTTCCCCCTCCTTGCAGGCCCGTCCTGATGGCTGGAAAGCGAGTGTGGTCATGCATCCTGAAACCGCTAGATCCTTGCATGTTCAAGCAGGGGAGTTCGTTCGCGTTAAACATCTTGATGCCTTTGCGGATCTGCCAGTAGTAACGGATGCGCATCTCGTCATGGGGGTGGCAAGAATTCCTGCAGCTTGGTCAGAAACCTCTGTTATTGGCATCACCTCAGGCGCCGTTCATATCGAGCGTTTAGCATGATGCGCAACTTAGACACTATTTTCTTAGAGGGCGATCTTCATGGCTGAACTGCAGGCGTTCTTTGGTCCCGCCTGGCCTTTGGTTTGGGCATTATTTCGTATCGTTCTGATTGTCCTTCCCTTGCTGGGAGCGGTGGCCTATCTAACCTTAGCTGAGCGTAAAGTGATCGGCGCCATGCAAGTACGTAAAGGCCCAAACCGCGTAGGCCCAATGGGCTTCTTGCAACCGATTGCGGATGCGCTGAAGTTAATGACCAAAGAGATCGTGGTGCCGAGCGATGCAAGTAGCTTCTTGTTTGTCCTAGCACCTGTGTTGATCATCATGCCTGCAATGGCGGCATGGGCTGTAGTGCCATTTTCGCCGGAATTTGTTTTGGCAAACATTGATGCAGGTTTGCTTTACATCATGGCCATTACCTCAATGGGTGTGTATGGCGTAGTGGTTGCAGGTTGGGCTTCAAATTCTAAATATGCATTCTTGGGTGCAATGCGCTCTGCAGCGCAGATCGTTGCGTATGAAATTGCGATGGGTTTTGCGCTGGTCGGAGTTTTGGTGATGTCTCACAGCCTAAACCTCATACAAATTGTCCAACAGCAAACCGGGTCGCTGGGTTTTTTGCAATGGAATTTTGTGCCGCTGTTTCCGTTATTTGTTGTGTACTTCATTTCAGGTTTGGCAGAAACCAACCGTGCACCCTTTGACGTTGCCGAAGGCGAATCTGAAATTGTCGCCGGTTTCCATGTTGAATATTCCGGCATGACCTTTGCTGTGTTCTTCTTGGCCGAATATGCCAACATGATTCTGATCTCAACCCTGACCAGTATTATGTTTTTGGGGGGGTGGTTGGCTCCCTTCTCCTTCCTGCCATCAGGGATGATTTGGTTATTGCTGAAGACATCCTGTGTGCTTTTTCTGTTTTTGTGGTCTCGCGCTACCTTCCCTCGATATCGCTATGATCAGATCATGCGTTTGGGCTGGAAGGTGCTCATTCCGATTTCATTAACTTGGTTACTTGTCGTCGCATTGTTGATGCAGGCGCCAATTCGCCAACTCCCAATCATTAATATCTGGTTCCACTAAGGACATTTCCATGGGTGCCATCAAAGAATTTATTGGAAGTCTAATGCTGAGTGAGTTGCTAAAAGGAATGCAACTCACTGGCAAAAATTTCTTCGCACGTAAAATCACTATTCAATATCCCGAAGAAAAAACCCCGCAATCACCTCGATTTCGCGGTCTGCATGCCTTGCGTCGCTATCCCAACGGAGAAGAGCGCTGCATTGCATGCAAATTGTGCGAAGCGGTTTGTCCTGCATTGGCCATTACCATTGAATCGGAAAAGCGCGCGGATGGCTCGCGTCGCACGACGCGTTACGACATCGATTTGACCAAATGTATTTTTTGCGGCTTTTGTGAAGAATCGTGCCCGGTCGACTCCATTGTTGAGACCCGCCATTTTGAATATCACGGTGAAAAACGCGGTGATTTGTATTACACCAAACCTATGCTGTTAGCGGTGGGTGACAGACTAGAAGAGCAGATTGCACGTGATCGTGCTTCTGACGCGGCCTACCGATGAACGCTGAATCACAGAAGAAAGAACTGGAGAGCTGAACCCTGATGGAATTCTCGACTTTTGTTTTTTATGCGTTTGCTACGCTGCTATTAGCCGGAGGAATTGGAGTGATTCTCTCCCGTAACCCCGTTCATGCCGCTTTATTCCTAGTACTCGCATTCTTTTCGGGATCAGGGCTTTGGATGTTGCTTGAAGCTGAGTTTTTGGCGATTAGTCTTGTGCTTGTCTACGTAGGCGCTGTGATGGTGCTGTTCCTTTTTGTGGTGATGATGCTGGATATCAACCTTGATCAGTTGCGAGAAGGGTTTTGGAAATATTTCCCTTTAGGCGGTTTGGTTGCTTTGTTGATGGTGGGCGAATTGGTTTTATCAGTGATGACTCCTCGCTTCAATCATCTCGGCTCCAACCTGGTTCCTGCTCCTGAGGGATACAGTAATACGCGCGAGTTGGGCATGCAGCTCTATACCACATATGTGTATCCCTTTGAGCTCGCCTCGGTGGTTCTCTTGGTAGCGATTGTTGCCGCGATCGCTTTAACTTTACGACGCCGTAAAGGCACCAAATACCAGAATCCTGCCCAGCAAATTAGGGTGCGTCGCGAAGATCGAGTTCGTATGGTGGATATGAAGACCGAAGGTCAGGGAGAAGGATCATGATGACTTTGTCTCACTACCTGGTTCTTGCTGCGATTCTCTTTGCGATTAGCGTTGTCGGCATTTTTTTGAATCGCAAGAATGTAATTATCCTTTTGATGTCCATCGAGCTGATGCTCTTGGCTGTTAATCTCAATTTCATTGCTTTCTCTCATTACCTGCACGATACCGCGGGTCAGATTTTTGTTTTTTTTATTCTGACCGTAGCTGCTGCCGAATCAGCAATTGGCTTAGCCATTCTGGTGGTGCTGTTCCGTAATCTGTCGACGATTAACGTGGACGACCTTAATAGTTTGAAGGACTGATCGCCCACTATGAAATCATTACTTGTATTGATTCCTCTCGCGCCTCTATTCGGTTCCCTTCTAGCAGGACTGTTAGGGCGCACCATCGGCAAGACAGGCGCACATTTGGCTACCATCCTTGGGGTGGCGGTGGCGTTATGCATTTCCTTGTTTGTCGCAAATGAAGTATTTAGCCATGGCTTCCATTTTAACGAAGCGCTCTATACCTGGATCACCATAGGAACACTGCCTTTGCAAATTGGCTTCCTTATTGATCCTTTAACCGCGACGATGATGGTTGTAGTGACCTTTGTATCTCTTATGGTTCACGTTTATACCATTGGATATATGCACGAAGATCCTGGTTATCAGCGCTTCTTTAGCTACATTGCGCTTTTCACTTTTGCGATGTTGATGTTAGTGATGTCTAACAATTTCTTGCAATTGTTCTTTGGATGGGAAGCCGTAGGCTTGGTGTCCTATTTGCTGATTGGTTTCTGGTTTACTCGACCCACCGCAATTTACGCCAACATGAAAGCTTTTTTGGTCAATCGCGTGGGTGACTTTGGTTTCTTGTTGGGAATAGGTTTGGTTCTTGCGCACTTTGGTTCATTGGATTATCAAACAGTCTTCAATGCGGCTTCTTCACACATTAACGATACGGTAGAACTTTTTGCTGGGTCCCCGTGGTCTTTGATGACAGTGACATGTATCTTACTTTTCATCGGAGCGATGGGTAAGTCGGCTCAAATGCCATTGCATGTTTGGTTGCCTGATTCAATGGAAGGTCCTACACCTATCTCTGCGCTGATCCACGCGGCAACGATGGTGACCGCAGGTATCTTTATGGTGTCCCGCATGTCCCCGCTATTTGAGCTTTCCCCAACAGCGCGTTCCGTGGTCTTAATCATTGGAGCGACAACAGCGTTATTCATGGCTTTCCTGGGCATCATTCAGTACGACATCAAACGTGTGGTTGCGTACTCAACCTTATCGCAATTGGGCTATATGACCGTGGCATTAGGTGTCTCGGCTTACCCCGTCGCCATTTTCCATTTGGCTACGCATGCATTTTTCAAAGCGCTCTTATTTTTGGGAGCGGGAAGTGTGATCCACGCAATGCATCATGAGCAGGACATGCGTCATATGGGGGGACTGAGAAAGTATCTGCCCATTACATATTGGACGGCTGTCGTGGGCTCACTTGCCTTGGCAGGCATTCCCCCTTTCGCCGGCTTTTATTCTAAAGACGCCATCATTGAAGCAGTGCAGGCCTCTAATGCCGTTGGAAGTAGCTATGCCTTATTTGCGGTGATGGCAGGGGTGTTTATTACAGCCTTCTATTCATTCCGTATGTTGTTCATGACCTTTCATGGTAAAGAACGCATGGACCATCACACCAAAGAACATCTTCATGAGTCACCTTGGGTGATTACCTTGCCACTTGTCATGTTGGCTATTCCGTCATTCTTTGCTGGATTCATGGGGATAGAGCCTTTGTTATTTGGAGATTACTTTGGACCATCGATCTATTTAGCACCTGAAGGTCCGATGTCAGTTCTGCGGGAAGAATGGCATGGTGTAGTGGAGTTCACCTTGCATGGAATGATGGCGCCTCCCT
>Ga0209084_1001847_pt1 | contig 17219 bp, 15 predicted proteins | sample C_130820_MF_Meta_FD_187309 | JGI IMG/M metagenome (GOLD analysis project Ga0209084, IMG submission 187309) | Freshwater microbial communities from Lake Croche, Canada to study carbon cycling - C_130820_MF_MetaG (SPAdes) (version 2) | ecosystem: Environmental > Aquatic > Freshwater > Lake... | reverse complement strand
GCAAGCGCACATTGGTGGTGCCGTTGTATTTTTTGAAAAAAGCCATCAGAAAGCCTCCTCGGGCATGGTTGCGCAGGTCATATCCCGTGATTGAACCACAGACAGCCAGGCGCCGATTTTGGGCAATTCGTAGTGGTAAAAGAACTGCGCCGCACCCAGGCGGCCCACCGTGGCGCTGTGGGTTTGCTGCGGATCTTGCGCCACAGCAGTTGCGGCCACGTCCAGCCAAATCCAGGCTAGCACGGTGTGCCCGAAAGCTTGCATATAGGGCACGGCATTGGCCAGCGCCTCGGTGGGGTTGGCGCTGGCCCAGGCTTTCTGCGTGGCGGCGCCGACCTGGCCCAGGGTCTGGCCCAGGGCCGCAGCATGGGGCGCAAGCGCTGCGTGCGCGCTTGCGCGGGCCATGGTTTCTTGCATGCGCGCGGCCAGCAGTTGCATGCCGCGTCCGTTTTCCATCAGCACTTTGCGGCCCAGCAAATCCATGGCCTGGATGCCGTGGCTGCCTTCGTGGATCATGTTCAGGCGGTTGTCGCGCCAGTATTGCTCTACCGGGAAATCACGCGTGTAACCGTAGCCACCGTGCACCTGGATGGCCAGGGAGTTGGCCTCCAGGCACCACTCGCTGGGCCAGCTTTTGGCAATCGGGGTGAGCACCTCCAGCAGCAAGCGGGCTTCGTCGGCCTGCGCGCTATCGGCAGTGTGTTGTTCGTCAACCAGGCGCGCGCAGTACAGGGCCAGCGCCAAAGCCCCCTCGCCGTAGGCTTTTTGCGCCAGCAACATGCGCCGCACATCGCTGTGCTCGATGATGCGCACCTGCGGCTGCGAGGCGTCTTTACCGCCTGCGCCGATGGGGCGTCCTTGCGGGCGGTTTTTCGCGTATTCCAACGAGGCGTAATACCCTGCCAAGCCCAGCATGGTGGCGGCGATGCCCACGCCGATGCGCGCCTCGTTCATCATGTGGAACATGCAGCGCAGGCCTTCGCCGGGTTTGCCGACCAGGTAGCCAATGGCGCCCGCACCCTGCCCGTCCAGGCCGGCACTGCTAGTCACTGGGAATTTGCCCTCGCCAAAATTGAGCAAGGTGTTGGTGGTGCCGCGCCAGCCCAGCTTGTGGTTCAGACCGGCCAGCGCTACATCGTTGCGCACGCCGGTCAGGGCGCCTTGGGTGTCGACCAGCTTTTTGGGCACGATAAAGAGCGAGATGCCGCGCGTGCCGGGCACCAGCTTGCCATCGGCGTCCGGAATCTTGGCCAGCACCAAATGGATGATGTTGTCGCTCAGCTCATGCTCGCCGCTGGAGATCCACATCTTGTTGCCTTTGAGACGGTAGCGCGGACCCAGGGGGTCGGCCTCGGATCCATCACCGTCGGGTAGCGCCCGCGTGACGATGTCCGACAGGCTGGAGCCCGCTTGCGGCTCACTCAGGCACATGGTGCCCGAGAAACGGCCGGCAAATTCTTGCTTGGCAAACACCTCTTTTTGCATCTCGGTGCCGTGCACCATCAGCAAATTGGCGTTGCCCGTGGTCAGCATGCTTGCGCTGATACCGACCGAGGCGCAGGCAAAAAAGGCATTGGCCGCCGCCTCCACGCTGTAGGGTAGTTGCATGCCGCCGATGTCATAGTCCTGGGCGGCGCTGAGCATGCCCGAGGCGGCGTAGGCCACCGCCGCATCGTGCGTGGCTTGGGGCAGGATGACACGTTCACCGTCAAAGCGCGGCTCCTCGGTGTCTATCAGGCGATTGAACGGGGCAAACTTCTCGCGGGCGATGCGCTCGCAGGTATCGAGCACTGCGTCAAAGGTCTCACGCGAATGGTCGGCAAAGCGCTCGCGTTGGGCCAGTTGCGCTGTACGCAACCAATCGTGGAGTAAAAAGTCGATGGTTGCGCGCAGCTTCATGGCAGGCACCGTTTAGAGAACTTCGAACACGCCCGCCGCGCCCATGCCGCCACCAATACACATGGTGATGCACACGCGCTTGGCGCCACGGCGCTTGCCCTCGATCAGGGCGTGGCCGGTCAGGCGCTGGCCGCTCATGCCAAAGGGGTGGCCCACCGCAATGGCGCCGCCGTTAACGTTCAAGCGGTCGGCCGGAATACCCAGCTTGTCGCGGCAGTAAATGACTTGCACGGCAAAGGCTTCATTGAGTTCCCAAAGGTCGATGTCATCAACCGTCAGGCCCAGGCGCTTGAGTACTTTGGGCACGGCAAACACCGGGCCAATACCCATCTCGTCTGGCTCGCAACCGGCCACCGCAAAGCCCAGAAAGCGGCCCAAGGGCTGCAGGCCTTTTTGCTCGGCGGTTTTCTCGTTCATGACCACCACAGCGCCTGCACCGTCGGACAACTGGCTGGCATTGCCGGCCGAGATCACACCGCCTGGCAGCGCCGAGCGCAGGTCTTTGATGCCTTCGTAGGTGGTGCCAGCGCGGATACCCTCGTCATCGCTGACAGTGACTTGCTTGCTCATCATGCCCATGACTTTGTCGGCTACGCCCATGGTGACCTTGATCGGTGCGATTTCGTCTTTAAACAGGCCTTTTTCAAGGGCAGCAGCGGCTTTTTGCTGGCTGGCGGCGCCGTATTCGTCCATCACCTGGCGCGAAATGTTGTAGCGCTTGGCCACTTGCTCGGCCGTTTGCAGCATGGCCCAGTAGACCTCGGGCTTGTTTTTAACCAACCACGGGTCCGAGATCATGTGCTGGTTCATGTTTTGCACAGTGTGCGAGATCGCCTCGACGCCGCCGGCCACGTACACGTCGCCCTCGCCCGTCATGATGCGCTGGGCCGCTGTGGCAATGGTTTGCAGGCCCGAGGAGCAAAAACGGTTGATCGTCATACCCGACACCGTGACCGGGCAGCCCGCACGCAAAGCGATTTGGCGCGCGATATTGGCGCCGGTCGCCCCTTCGGGGTTGCCGCAGCCGATGATGACGTCGTCCACTTCGGCGGCGTCGATACCGGCGCGCTTGATGGCGTGCTCGACCGCATGGCCGCCCATGGTGGCGCCGTGGGTCATATTGAAAGCGCCTTTCCAGCTCCGGGTCAGAGGGGTGCGGGCAGTAGAAACAATTACAGCTGAAGTCATGGCAGTTCCTTAATTAAATGTCTTACCTTCGGCCACCAAGCGCGCCAACAGGGGCGCAGGTTTCCAGAAATTGGCGTCGTCAAGCGGGTTTTGGGCAAAGCGGTGCATGGCTTGCACCACATTAAAGAGGCCCACCTCATCCGCATAAAGCATGGGGCCGCCACGGTAAATCGGGAACCCGTAGCCAAAGATGTAGACGATGTCGATGTCGCTGGCCTTGTTGGCAATGCCTTCTTCCAAAATGTGTGCCGCTTCGTTGACCAGTGCAAAAACCAGGCGTTGAACAATTTCTTGGTCGCTGACCTTGCGCGGGGTGATGCCTTGGGCGGCGCGGTAGTCCTCAATCATCTTGATGACTTCGGCATTGGGGATGGCTTCGCGCTTGCCCGCTTGGTAGTCGTACCAGCCGGCGCCGGTTTTTTGGCCGAAGCGGCCTTTCTCGCAGAGCAGATCGGCGGTGCGGCTGTATTTAACGTGGGCCAGTTCGACAGCGCGGCGCTTGCGGATGGCCCAGCCGATGTCATTGCCCGCCAAATCGCCCATGCGGAAGGGGCCCATGGCCATGCCAAATTTCTCCATGGCTTTGTCGACTTGGGCGGGGGTGCAGCCTTCATCGAGCAGCAATCCGGCTTGACGGGCGTATTGCTCGATCATGCGGTTGCCGATAAAGCCGTCGCACACGCCCGAGACCACGGCGGTTTTGCGGATCTTTTTGGCCACCGCCATGGCCGTTGCCATGACGTCTTTGGAGGTCTTGGCGCCACGCACCACTTCAAGCAGCTTCATCACGTTGGCGGGGCTGAAGAAATGCAGGCCCACCACGTCCTGCGGGCGCTGGGTGAAGGCGGCAATTTTGTTGACGTCCAGCGTGGAGGTGTTCGATGCCAGGATGGCGCCGGGCTTCATCACGCGGTCGAGTTCTGTGAACACTTTTTCCTTGACGCCAATGTCCTCAAACACGGCTTCAATCACCATGTCGGCGCTGCCCAGGTCGTCGTAGCTCAACGTGGTGGACAAAAGCGCCATGCGCTGCTCGTATTTGTCTTGCTTGAGCTTGCCTTTTTTGACCTGCGCCTCGTAGTTTCCGCGCATGATGCCCACGCCTTTGTCCAAGGCTTCTTGCTTCATTTCCAGCATCTTGACCGCAATGCCCGCGTTCAGGAAGTTCATGGCAATGCCGCCGCCCATGGTGCCCGCACCGATGATGGCCACGCTTTTGATTTCGCGCAGTGGCGTGTCCGAGGGTACATCGGGAATTTTGGAGGCGGCCCGCTCGCTCAGGAACAGGTGACGCAAGGCGCGGCTCTCCGAGCTCATCATCAGGCTGATGAAGATGTCGCGCTCGACGGCCAGGCCATCGTCAAACTTCTTCTTGGTAGCGGCCTCGACCGCGTCCACACACTTAAGCGGGGCAGGCAGGTTTTTGACCATCGCACCCACGCCGTTGCGCACAAATTGAAAGAAAGCGTCGCCCATGGGGTGGCTGCACGGCAGGTTGCGCACCAGCGGCAGGGGCCGGGTGGCAGCGACCGAATGCGCCAAATCCATGGCCTCTTGGGCCAGGGTATCGGCCGATTTGGCCATTTTGTCGAACAGTTTTTGGCCCGGCAGCATGGCCAGCATTTCGCTCTTGATGGCCTCGCCCGAGACCACCATATTGACGGCCGGCTCTACGCCCAGCACGCGCGGCAGGCGCTGCGTGCCGCCCGCGCCGGGCAGCAAACCGAGCTTGACTTCGGGCAGCGCAATGCTGGCGCCCGGTGCGGCGATACGGTAGTGGCAACCCAGCGCAAGCTCCAGGCCGCCGCCCATGGCCACCGAATGGATGGCCGCGACGACCGGCTTGGTGGCGTTTTCGATCATGCGAATGACGCTGCCCAGGTTGGGCTCTTGCATGGCCTTGGGTGAACCAAACTCGCGGATATCGGCACCGCCAGAGAATGCGCCTCCCGCGCCGGTAATGACGACGGCAACCACCGCCGAATCCGCCATGGCCTGCTCCAGGCCCTGGGTAATCCCCAGGCGGGTGCTGTAGCCCAGGCCGTTGACGGGCGGGTTGTCTAAGGTGATGACGGCAAGGTCACCGTGAACTTTGTAATGGGCGGTCATGCGTGAGGTCCTTGTAGAAATACAGTCAGAGAGAAACGGAAACGCAAAATAGAACGATCGTTCTTTTTTGTAAATTGTAGGGCCTTTTGGCGGGGCGGCGGTGTTCTTTGTCTCTGGTGAGACTCAGGTCGGCCTAGACTTCCAGCCACTCTTTGCGCACCGCCACCTCGCCACGCAGCGCCTGGGGGCTGCCTTCGTACACGATGGCGCCATGCCCCATGACCAAACAGCGGTCCGAGATTTGGAGGGCAATCGTGAGTTTTTGCTCGATCAGCAGCACCGAATGGCCGCGCGCGCGCAAGGCCTGCAAAAAGCCGCCGACGAGTTCGACAATTTTGGGCGCCAGGCCTTCGGTGGGCTCGTCGATGATGAGCAGGTCGGGGTCGCCCATCAGGGTGCGGCACAAGGTGAGCATTTGCTGCTCGCCGCCCGAGAGCACCCCGGCCTCGACCTGGGCACGCTCGCGCAGCCGGGGAAAGAGGGTGTACATGTCCTCAAACGACCAGCGCGGATTTTTCTGTCCGGTCTTTTGGCCAAGCAGCAGGTTTTGCTGCACCGTCAGGCCCGGGAAGATGTCGCGGTTTTCCGGCACGTAACCGATGCCGCGCTGCGCAATCTCAAAAGGCTTGCAGCCCTGGATGGGCCGGCCTTGCCACAGCACCTCGCCCTGGCAGTCGACCAGGCCCATGATGGCCTTGGCCGTGGTGGAGCGGCCTGAGCCATTGCGCCCTAGCAGCGCGACGATCTCGCCGGGCCCCACCTGCAAGTCCACGCCGTGCAGCACATGGCTTTTGCCATAAAACGCGTGCAAGCCTTTGATGTCTAACATTTAATGCCCCTGCCCTGTCACTTGGGCGTCCGCCACGGCCGAGCCCAGATAGGCTTCCTGCACCCGCGGATCGGCGCGCACCGCCTCGGGGCTGTCAAAGGCAATCACTTCGCCATAGACCAGCACCGCGATTTTGTCGGCCAAGCCGAACACCACCCCCATGTCATGCTCGACGGTGAGCAAGGTTTTGCCCTGCGTGGCCTCGCGGATCAGGGCGACGAAGCGGGTGGTTTCGCTGGCACTCATGCCAGCGGTGGGTTCGTCCAGCAGCACCACGTCGGCGCCGCCGCCAATGGTGATGCCCACCTCCAAGGCCCGCTGCTCGGCATAAGTCAGGTCCATGGCCAGCACATCGCGCTTATGGGCCAGGCCGATGCGCTCCATCAGCCCGGCGGCCTGCGCGTTGGCATCGCTCAGGTCGGCCAGGAAGCGCAAAAAAGTGTAGCCATAGCCTAGGCTCCAAAGCACGCTGCAACGCAGGTTTTCAAACACACTGAGCTTGGGGAAAATATTGGTGATCTGGAAACTGCGCGACAAGCCCAAGCGATTGATTTCGAAAGGTTTTTTGCCCAACAGGGACTGGCCATGCAAGAGCACGTCGCCACTGCTCGGCGCAAAGCGGCCGCTGATCAGGTTAAACAAGGTGGACTTGCCCGCCCCGTTGGGCCCGATGATGGCCACGCGCTCGCCGGCCTGCACCTGAAGGTCGACGCCCCGGATGATTTCGGTCTTTCCAAAGGACTTGCGTAGGCCACGCAACTCTAGGGCTGGAACTGGCGCAGGCAGGCTCATGGCGCCTCCCCAGCATGCTGCAGGCGCGCCTGCTCGATGGATTGCTGGGCCGCGTCCCATTGGATGGCAAAGCGCTTGCGCGCCCACTCAAAAAACGCAGCTGCCAGCAGCAGCGCTGCCCCCAGGGTGCACCAATGCAGGGGCGAGGCGGTGTCCACGGCGCCGCCCAAAAACCGCAGTTGCGTGCCCATGGCGGCATTGAGCTGGCGGTGGTAGACCATCTCGATCAGGGCCGAGACGCCCAGCGCGCACAGGCCAAAGGCCAGGCCCAACAAGCTATAAGCGCCCAGCATGGGCCGTAACAAACCGTGGCGCGCCAGTTGCAAATTGCGCATCACCAGGCTGGCAATGCCGCCGGGCGCGTACATCACCATCAGCATGAACACCGCGCCCAGGTAGAGCAGCCAGGCCTTGGTCAGTTCGCTGAGCAGCACAAAAGCCAGCACCATCAGAATGGCCCCGACGATGGGACCAAAAAAGAAGGTGGCGCCGCCCAAGAACGTAAACAGCAAATAGCCCCCCGAGCGCGCCGCGCCCACCACCTCGGCATTGACGATCTCAAAGTTAAGTGCGCCCAAGCCGCCCGAAATACCAGCAAAAAAGCCTGCGATGATGAAGGCGCTGTAACGCACCCGATGTGGGTTGTAACCAACGAACTCGACGCGCTCGGGGTTGTCGCGCACCGCATTGAGCAAGCGGCCCAGCGGGGTTTGGGTAAAGGCATACATCAGCACCACCGAGGCCAGGGTGTACAGCGCAATCAGGTAATACACCTGGATAGCCGGACCAAAGCTGATACCGAAGACCGGCGTGCCCACCACCCGGTTGCCCGTTACGCCACCCTCGCCGCCGAAAAACTCGGGCACCATCAAGGACATGGCAAACACCAACTCGGCCAGACCCAGCGTAATCATGGCAAAGGTCGTGCCCGACTTGCGGGTGGTCACATAGCCAAACAGGGCCGCAAAACCCATACCGGCCACGCCGCCGACCAGCGGCACCAGGGACACGGGCAAAGGCAGGGCTGCCGCGCTCCAGTTGTTGAGCGCGTGGATGGCGACGAAAGCACCCAAGCCGGTGTACACCGCATGCCCAAAACTGAGCATGCCGCCCTGCCCCAGCAACATGTTGTAAGACAAGCAGGCAATGATGGCGATTCCCATTTGCGAGAGCATGGTGATGGCCAAGCCACTGCCAAATACCCAAGGCGCCACAGCCATGACAAGCGCCGCGACGAACCAGACGCGGGGCGAGCCCCAGCGTGCATCGTGGACAGAATAGGCGTTCATGCGTCGCGTGTCCCCAGCAGGCCGCGAGGGCGGAAAATCAATATCAGGACCAGCAACAAATAGGGCAGGATGGGCGCGACCTGCGCAATCGTCAAATGCCCCAGGCTGCTGGCCTGCCACGCGGGTGAAAGACCCAGGCCCCACGCGGCCAAAACGCTGCCCACCGAATAATCCAGCGCTACTGCAAAGGTTTGCACCACGCCAATCAGCAAAGAGGCGATAAAAGCGCCCGACAAAGACCCCAGGCCGCCCACGACCACCACCACAAAAACAATAGAGCCCACAGTGGCGGCCATGGCTGGTTCGGTCAGAAAGGTGCTGCCGCCAATCACGCCGGCCAGGCCCGCCAAAGCCGCACCAGCCCCAAAGACCAGCATGAATACGCGTGGCACGTTGTGGCCCAGGGCCTGCACCGCGTCGGGGTGGGTCAAGGCTGCCTGAATCACCAGTCCAATGCGGGTGCGCGTGAGCAGCAGCCACAAAGACAGCAGCATGGCCAGGGCCACCAGCATCATGAAGCCGCGCGTAGCCGGAAAAGGCGAACACACGATGCGCAAGGACGCATCGGCAGCGCTGCACAGCGTCAGCGGCACCGCGCCCCAGACCCAGCGCAAACCCTCTAATGAATGGTTGACCAAGGTAAACGCCGGGCCTTGCAAAGCCGGTGGCGGTGCAAAATCCACCGCAATACGGCCCCAAAGCAGCTGCACCACTTCCAAGACCACATAGGTCAGGCCAAAGGTAATCAGCAGTTCGGGCACATGGCCAAAGGGGTGCACCCGGCGCAGGCAATAACGCTCAAACAACGCGCCCAGCGCCCCGGTCAGCAGCGGCGCAAGCACCAGCGCCGGCCAAAAGCCCAGCACGCCTGAGAGCGTGTAGCCAATGTAAGCACCCAGCATATAGAAGCTGGCGTGGGCGAAATTGAGCACGCCCATCATGCTGAAAATCAGTGTCAGCCCTGAGCTGAGCATGAACAGCAACAGCCCGTAACTCAGGCCGTTGAGCATCGAAATAATGAAAAACTCCATACCGCCATCGCACCACTGCGACGGGCCTAGCGCCTAAGGCAGCCAGTCCATCGCATGCGCCTATTCCCCAGGTTAATCAAGAAGGTCGCTTCATCTGGCAGCTGGTGGGGGTGCTCGAGACGTAGTTCGGGTAGGTCTTGACCGGCACCAGCGTCATGCCGGTGTTCTCAGGGCTGTAGGGGTATTTTTTATCCGCCTTTTGCCACACCGTCATGTACAGCGGCTGCTGCAACTGGTGGTCCAGCTTGCGCATTTCCACTTCGCCGTTAAAGCTGTCCACGCGGATGCCGTCCAGAGCCGCAGCCACTTTGACCGGGTCGGTCGATTTGGCCTTGGCCATGGCGGCGCCCAGCGTTTCGTAAATGCGGATGACCGAGCCGGTGTAGAAATCGTCGTTGTACTTGGCCTTGAACTCGGCCATCCATTTGTCCATCTGGCCGCCCATGTTGTAGTGGCTGTAGGCGATTTGGTAGACCTTGCCTGCACCATTGGTGCCCATGGCGGTCGGCGTGCCGGTCACGCCAGCGTAGTAGGTGTAGAAATTGCCGGTGTAGCCGCCTTCATTGGCCGCTTTGACCAACAGCGACAGGTCCGAGCCCCAGTTGCCGGTCACCACCGTGTCCGCGCCCGAGGCCTTGATCTTGGCGATGTAGGGTGCGAAATCACGCACCTGCGCCAGGGGATGCAGGTCCTCGCCCACGATTTGGATATCCGGGCGTTTGCGCGCCAAAGTCTCTTTGGTGTACTTGGCTACCTGCACGCCGTGCGAGTAGTTTTGGCCCAGGATATAGACCTTTTTGATGTCTTTTTGCTCGGCCATGAAGCTGGACATGGCTTCCATCTTCATCGAGGTGTCCGCGTCAAAGCGGAAATGCCAGTAGCTGCATTTGCTATTGGTCAGATCCGGGTCCACTGCGGCGTCATTGAGGAACAAAACCTCTTTGCCCGGATTGCGCTCGTTGTGCTTGGTAATCGCATCGGTCAGGGCCAAAGCGACCGAGGAGCCGTTGCCCTGGATGATGTAGCGCACGCCCTGGTCGATGGCCGATTTGAGCGCGTTCAGGCTCTCGGTGGGGCTGAGCTTGTTGTCGATGCCGGTGACCTCAAAGGTCACACCCGCCGGATTGCCCTTGCCGCTGAACTTTTCGGCGAAAAACTGGTAGCTCTTGAGCTGGTTCACGCCCACGGGCCCGAGCAAGCCGGACTGGGCATCAATACGCACCATTTTGACGACTTCGCCCTTTTGCGCCAGGGCGCTGCCGGCAAACGCGACAGCCAAAGCAGCGATGAGGATGTGTGAGGACTTGCGCATAGGAAAACTCCTGAATTGATGTTGCGCCAAGCCTAGCGGATCTCCAGGCCCCTCACCATTGGGGTTGCACCTTAGGCCAGCCCGCGCCAGTCACGCGTGTGACGCAGGCGGCCGACCTTTACAAAGTCGGGAGCTGGTAATCCTTCAAGGTTTCGCGCAACTTGGTCTTTTGCATCTTGCCGGTGGCGCCCAGCGGAATGGCATCCACAAAGACCACGTCGTCCGGGATTTGCCATTTGGCGGTCTTGCCATCAAAAAAGGCCAGTAACTCCAGGCGGCTGACTTCGGCACCCGGCTTTTTCACTACCACCACGATGGGACGTTCATCCCATTTGGGGTGCTTCATACCCACGCAGGCGGCCATGGCCACCGCCGGATGGGCCATGGCGATGTTCTCAACGTCGATGGAGCTGATCCATTCGCCGCCGGACTTGATGACATCCTTGCTGCGGTCGGTAATTTGCATATAGCCATCGGGGTCGATGGTGGCCACGTCACCCGTCGGAAACCAGCCATTGACCAGCGGCGAGCCGCCCTCGCCTTTGTAGTATTCCTTGATGACCCAGGGGCCTTTGACCAGCAAATCGCCAAAAGCCTTACCGTCCCAGGGTAATTCGGCGCCGCTTTCGTCCACGATTTTCATATCCACGCCGTAAATGCCGCGGCCCTGTTTCATGCGCACGGCCATTTTTTGGGTCGAGTCCATGCCCGCATGCTTGTTTTTGAGGGTGCAGACGGTGCCCAGGGGCGACATTTCCGTCATGCCCCAAGCGTGCAGCACCTCCACGCCGTAGAGGTCGTTAAAGGACGTAATCATGGCCGGCGGGCAAGCCGAGCCGCCAATGACGGTGCGTTTGAGGGTCGAAAAGCGCAGGCTGCCTTGCTGCATATGCCCGAGCAGCATTTGCCATACCGTGGGCACACCAGCGGCGAAGGTGACTTTTTCGTTCTCAATGAGGTCGTAAATCGACTTGCCGTCCATGGCCGGGCCAGGAAATACCATTTTGGCGCCGGTCATGGCGGCCGAGTAAGGAAGGCCCCATGCGTTCACGTGGAACATGGGCACCACGGGGAGCACGCTGTCGCGCGCGCTCATATTGAGCGCATCGGGCATGGCTCCGGCCCAGGCGTGCAAGATGGTGGAGCGGTGGCTGTACAGCGCCGCCTTGGGGTTGCCGGTGGTGCCGCTGGTGTAGCACATGCTGGACGCGCTGTTTTCGTCAAACTCGGGCCAGGTGAAGCTTTCTGGCTGTTTGGCAATCCAAGCCTCATAGCTTTGCAGGCCAGGAATGCCGGTATCGGCCGGCAGTTGGTCGGCGTCACACAGGGCGATGTAATGCTTGATAGTGGTGCAGCGCGCGTGCACCGCCTTCACGATGGGCAAAAAGGTCATGTCAAAGCACAAAACCTGGTCTTCGGAGTGGTTGGCGATCCACACCACTTGATCGGGATGCAGGCGCGGATTCAATGTGTGCAGCACCTGGCCCGAGCCGCTCACGCCGAAGTACAGCTCCAGGTGGCGGTAGCCATTCCAGGCCAGGGTAGCCACCCGGTCGCCAAAGGCCAGATGCAGCCCGGCCAGCGCATTGGCCACTTTGCGCGATCGCTTGGCGATGTCGCGGTACGTGCAGCGGTGGATGTCGCCTTCGACCCGCCGCGAAACGATTTCGCCCTCGCCATGGTGTCGTTCGGCGAAGTCAATCAGAGAAGAAATCAGCAATTGCTGGCTTTGCATCAACCCGAGCATGAAAAACCTCCAAATTTGTACGCCGCAGATGGCCGGGACGCATATTACCCCCACGCCTAAATCCCCCTTTCGCCCGATCGTTGAAAATGCGCCCATGACGCCCACCCCCACCCAACCGCCCTCGTCACCGGCCGCTGCCCCCGCAGCCGGGCCTGCAGCGCTGCCCTGGCAGCACCGATTTAGCGCCTTGGGCCCGCAATTTGTGGCGCCGATCGCAACGGCGCCCCTGCCATCGCCCTACTGGGTCGGCCACAGCGCTCCGCTGGGTGAGGCTTTGCAGCTGCCCTCAGGCTGGAACCAGGCCGACAATTTTTTGCACGCGCTCAGCGGCAACGCGCTGCAGCAAGGCAGCCAAATGCACGCCAGCGTCTACAGCGGCCACCAGTTTGGCATCTGGGCCGGCCAGCTGGGCGACGGCCGCGCCTGCTTGCTGGGGGAACTGGCCGGTCAGGAAGTACAGCTTAAGGGAGCGGGGCCCACGCCGTTTTCGCGCCGAGGAGACGGGCGCGCGGTGCTGCGCAGCTCGATCCGCGAGTTTTTGTGCAGTGAAGCCATGCACGGCCTGGGCATCCCCACCACCCGCGCGCTGAGCGTGACCGGCTCGGACGCCACAGTTTGGCGCGAGCAGGCCGAAACGGCCGCCGTGGTCACCCGCGTAGCGCCCAGCTTTATCCGCTTCGGGCATTTCGAGCACTTCAGCAAAAGCGGGCAAACCGAGCAGCTGCGCCAGTTGGCCGACTTTGTGATCGCAAACTTTTACCCCCATTGCCTGGAAACCGACCCGGGCGCGGCGCGCTACCTGGCCCTGCTGGCCGCTGTCACCGAGCGCACCGCCGACCTGCTGGCCCAGTGGCAGGCCGTAGGCTTTTGCCATGGCGTGATGAACACCGACAACATGAGCATCCTGGGCCTGACGCTCGATTACGGCCCCTTCCAGTTTCTGGACGGTTTTGACCCGGGCCACATCTGCAACCATTCGGACCACGAGGGCCGCTACGCTTTTGGTCAGCAGCCCAATATGGCCTACTGGAATCTGTATTGCCTGGCAGACGCGCTGATCCCGCTGATCGGCGACGAAGACGCAGCCACCGAGGTGGTGGACGGGTTTCCGATGCGCTTTCCCCAGGCCACCGCCCAATGCCTGGCCCGAAAAATGGGGCTCGAGGTGCCCGACGCCAAGCAAAAAGCGCTCACCGACATGCTGCTGCCCATGCTCGCCTCCGAGCGCATCGACCACACCATCTTTTGGCGCCGCCTGAGCCGCTGGGCCGCGCGCATGGACGACGAGGACGGTTTGGTCATGGACCTTTTCGTCACCCGCCAGCCCATCCAGACCTGGCTGTACGCCTTCGAGTCCATGCACAAAGCCTTGGGTTTGCCCCATGTGTCCGAGCGCATGTTGCGCGCCAACCCCAAATATGTGTTGCGCAACCATCTGGCCGAGCATGCCATTGCAGCGGCGAAGGAAAAAGACTTCTCGGTGCTGCAGCAACTCCAGCATGTCCTGGCCACGCCCTTTGACGAGCACCCCGAGCACCAGGCCTGGGCCGACTTCCCGCCCGACTGGGCTGCGGGCATCCAGATTAGCTGCAGTTCTTAAAACCATTTTTCTACGCCAAAACCCATGATCGATAAAACCGAAGCCCAATGGCGCGACATACTGCAGGCCAAAAACGCCGAGCCGCTGGCCTTTGCCGTTACCCGCCAAGAGGCCACCGAGCGCGCCTTCACCGGTCGCTGGGAGTCCAATAAGCAAAAAGGCATTTACCGCTGCATTTGCTGCGGCAAGGACTTGTTCTCGTCCGAGACCAAGTACGAGTCGGGCTCTGGCTGGCCTAGCTACTTTGCCCCGCTGGCGCCCGAGGCGGTAGGCACCAAGGTCGACGGCATGCTGTGGATGAAGCGCACCGAGGTGCACTGTGCCGACTGCCATGCCCATTTGGGCCATGTGTTTGAAGATGGCCCGCCGCCCACCGGACTGCGCTACTGCATGAACTCGGCATCCTTGGATTTCAGCCCCGAATGAAACTTTTCCTCGATTTCTTCCCGTTCCTGCTGTTTTTCGGCGCCTACAAGCTCGCTGACATTTACACCGCCACCGGCGTTCTGATGGCCGCCACGGTGCTGCAAATGGGCCTGATCTACCTGCGCGAGCGCCAACTGCAGCTCATGAACAAAGTGACACTGGTGCTGGTCCTGGGATTTGGCGCGCTGACGCTGGGCCTGCATGACGAGCGCTTTATCAAATGGAAACCCACCGTTTTGTACTGCGCCATGGGCCTGGCGCTGGCGTTTGCGCTGTGGGTGCTGCGCAAAAACTTTTTGCGCTCGCTGCTGGGCAGCCAAATGGAACTGCCCGATGCGGTGTGGTACCGACTCAACCAGATCTGGGTGCTCTACTGCGCCTTTATGGCGGCGTCCAATGCCTATGTGGCCCTGTATTTCAGCACCGAAGAATGGGTTAATTTCAAGCTCTGGGGTTATATCTTCCCGCTGATCTTCATCGTCGGCCAGGGCCTGTACATCGCCCCGCACGTCAAGATGATCGAACCTGAGGAGGGCCCCGCGCCATGAGTGAAACAGCCCTGCCCCGAACTGCCGAACTCGAGGCGCGCTTGCAGCAGCGCCTGACCCCTACCCGCCTGGAAGTGATTGACGAAAGCTACCAGCACGCCGGCCATGTCGGCGCCCATGCCAGTGGCGTGGGCACGCACTTTCGGGTGCGCATCGCTTCACCCTACTTTGCGGGCAAATCACGGGTGGCCTGCCACCGCCTTGTGTATGATGCGCTGCAGGATTTCATTGCGCAAGGCCTGCACGCCCTGGCGATTGAAACGGAAAACAACCCTTAGGATATCGAATGAAAAAGCAAGCATTGGTCGCCATCGCGGCGGCGCTGTTGGCGCTGCAGGCAGTGCCGGCATCGGCACAAAACGTGGCTATCGTTAACGGCAAAGCCGTACCCACCGCCCGTCTGGAGGCTCTGGCACAGCAAGTGGCGCGCTCAGGCCGCCCCGTCACCCCCGACATGCAAGGCCAGCTCAAGGAAGAAATCATCGCCCGTGAAATCTTCGCCCAAGCAGCCCAAGCCCAGGGCCTCGATGGCACCGACGAGTTCAAATCGCAAATGGAGCAGGCGCGCCAATCCATTTTGATTCGCGAGTTGTTCATGGGCTACCAGGCCAAAAATCCGGTCAGTGACGCTGAAGTCAAGGCCGAATTCGACCGCTACGCCGCAGCGAACGCCGGCAAAGAATACAAAGCACGCCATATCCTAGTAGAAAAAGAAGACCAGGCCAAGGCCATCATTGCCCAGATCAAAAAAGGCGCCAAGTTTGAAGACCTGGCCAAAAAAGCTTCCAAAGACCCCGGCTCTGCCGTGAAGGGTGGCGAGCTCGATTGGGCCAATCCAGGCAGCTATGTCAAAGAATTCTCTGATGCGCTAGTGACCCTGGGCAAAGGCAAAATGACCGAGAACCCCGTGAAAAGCCAGTTTGGCTTTCACATCATCCGCGTAGACGATGTGCGTGAAGCCACGGTGCCCAAGTTTGACGAAGTCAAACCGCAAATCGCCCAGCACCTCTCGCAGCAAAAACTAGCCAAATACCAGGAAGAGCTGCGCAGCAAAGCCAAAGTGGAATAAGCCTTATCGGCCCAATTCAAGCGCGGCCCAGGCCGCGCTTTTTTTTGGCTGCCCGGGGGCAAGCCCCGCACACCAACTAGCCAATCACGCGGGCGTACTGCCAAAGCGCCAGGCCGCCCAACATCACGGGCTGGTGCAGCATGTAATAAGTCAGGCTCCAGCGCCCCAAAAAGGCAAAGGGGCGCAGCAGCACCTGCTCCAGCGCACCGGCTTGCCGGCCCTGGGGTCGGCGCTGCGCCCAGAGCATGGCGGCCATGCCGCCGAGCATGACGGCTAGCCAGGGTGCCAGGGGCACATAGTCTTCGGTAAAGGGCTTGGCGCTGATCAGGCCCAGCCAGTTAAGGGCTTTGCCGTTGAGCGCTGCGCTCCACCAGCCTTGCGCAATCAGTTCGGGCGCCGCCCAATAGGCAGTAAGTACCAGCACCGCCCCCGCCAAAAGCCGGCGCAGCGGCGTGTCGCGGCTGGCCAGCGCACGGCACACCAACAGCATGACGGCCATGCCATGCAGAACGCCAAAGTAAATATAGGTTTGCGGGAACATCAGGTAGGAGCCCGCGCTCACCAGCAGGGCGCAGCCGCTGATTTGCAGCCAACGCTTTGCAAAATGACGCCAGCTTTGCCCGCGCGCAATCGCCAAGGCCTGCCCTGCCCCCGCGCACAGCAGAAACAGGCTCAGGATGCAGGTGCGCTGGCGCGTCCAAAAAGGATCGGCATTAAAATTGGTCTGCAACAGGCCAGCGCTGGCCAGGTCAAAGCAGAAATGAAAGCCGGTCATCCACAGCAGCGCCAAGCCGCGCAAGGCGTCTACGCGCTGCAGGCGGGCGCTAGGCATGGCGCCTCGCTATCCCAGCCAGCGCCGGGCGTTGTGCCACAGGTGCATCCAGGGGCTGGGGGCGCTGTCGTCCAGCGGCGTCCAGCTGCTTTGGATGTTGCGAAACACCCGCTCGGGGTGCGGCATCATGGCGGTAAAGCGGCCGTCGGCCGTGGTCACGGCCGTGAGGCCGCCGGGGCTTCCATTGGGGTTGTACGGGTAGGCTTCGCTGGGCTGGCCGGCGTTATCAATAAAGCGCATGGCGGGCAGCACACGCGCCGCATTGCCGCGCTGAGAAAAATTGGCAAAACCTTCGCCGTGCGCCACCGCGATGGGCAGGCGCGCACCCGCCATGCCCTGGAAAAAGACCGACGGGCTGTCCAGCACCTCGACCAAGGACAGACGCGCCTCAAAGCGCTCGCTTTGGTTGGTGGTAAAGCGCGGCCAGTCTTGCGCGCCGGGGATGATGTCGGCCAATTCAGCAAACATTTGGCAGCCATTGCATACGCCCAGGCCAAAGGTATCGGTGCGCCCGAAAAATGCCTGGAACTGCGCCGCCAGACGCGCAT
>Ga0209084_1001843_pt1 | contig 17241 bp, 22 predicted proteins | sample C_130820_MF_Meta_FD_187309 | JGI IMG/M metagenome (GOLD analysis project Ga0209084, IMG submission 187309) | Freshwater microbial communities from Lake Croche, Canada to study carbon cycling - C_130820_MF_MetaG (SPAdes) (version 2) | ecosystem: Environmental > Aquatic > Freshwater > Lake... | reverse complement strand
TGGGGACTTTTCTAGTTCCAAGTCGGTTGTTAACGGCGACACCATTGCGGTTTCTTATACTTGCACATTGACCTAAAATGGCAACCGGCTGGGGATTCAGCACTTGGAGTTCTGGTATATGGGGCGGTGGCACTCCCTTTGCGGATAGTGTCACCGAAACAATTGCAACCTCAACTCTTGAGGACGCCTCTGTAGCTTTTCCGGGTTCCGTATCTGACAGCCTAGCAACGTCAACATCTGAGTCTGTAGCCGCAACATTTGCTTTTTCAAGAACTGAACCAATAGGAACAATAAGTACAACAGAATCAATTAGAATTGATTTTGATGCACAGATTACCGAATCATCAACAATAACCGTTTCTGAAACAGCAACAACATCTTATAAGGTTTCGTTTGCAGATACATTTAATATTGTTGAAACAAACGTTGTAAATGCAACTTTTGCTTTTTCCAATTCTGAAACTATTGCAATCGCCAATAATCAAGATGCTGCATATGGTTTGTCTAGAACCGAGACTATGGCAACCAGCACAACGCAGGTTGTTGGTACTTACTTTAACGCAGACAGAACAGAAACAGTAACAACCGCAACAACAGAAACGGCTCTTACAAATTACAATGGTTCAATATTTGAAATTGCTCCAATATTTACTTATGAAACTGTAAATGCAACATTTAAATTTTTGGTTTCTGATTCTTCTGCAATTTCTGATTCTTCCAGTGTTTTAACTTCATATACTGCATCTGTATCTGAAACAGTACCGATATCAACAACGCAAAGCGTTAGGTATCTTTGGGAACCAATTGATGATACTCAAACACCAAACTGGCAATTAATTAACACTACACTTGATGCCTCTTGGGCACCAGTGGTTAACGTACCGTAAAGGACTGACATGGCAACCTCATATACCTCGCTACTAGGGCTTGCCCTCCCCGCTACGGGGGAGTTGTCAGGTACTTGGGGCGACACTGTTAACAACTATATTTCAACGTATCTTGACTCTGCTATTGCAGGTGCGTTGACTCTTACTGCTGATACAACGCTTACCAAGTCAACTGGTTCAAGTCTTGGCGCTACTTCTTCTCAGTATGCAATCATTATTGCTTCGCCCGCATCAGCCGCAATTACCATTACGGCACCGGCAGCAAGTAAGACGTATATTGTTATCAATACGTCAGCGACGTACACGGTCACGTTTAAAGCATCAGGCCAATCTGGTGTGTCACTTGCCGTAAGCGAAAGGGCTGTTCTTGCCTTTAACGGTACAGACTTTGTAAAGATTACCCCGCCATTTGACGGGACCAATCTTACGCTTACTGGCAGTTCAACCGCAACTTCGTTTATTCCTTCCGGTTCTACTGTTCCAACAAACGGTGTGTACCTGTCTGCGGCTAACACAGTTAGTATTGCAACCAACTCCACACGGCGACTTTCTTTCACTTCTACGGGTTATTCGCAGCCGGTAGCATATGCCGATACAGTGTCTGCTATTGGCAACACCGGAACCGCGCAAACAATCACTTGTACCAACGGTAACGTGTTTACTGCCACACTTACCGGCAACTGCACGTTTACACTTGCTTCTGCTGTTGCAACAGGCTCGTCTTCGTTTACACTTATACTAACGAACGACGCAACTGCTGGGCGAACTGTGGCATGGTCTGGTGGTTCGTTTAAATTTCCCAATGGTTCCGCTTCTCTCTCTCGCACCACGACAGCTAGCGCAACTGACATCTGGGTCTTCTTCACCCCTGATGGCGGTACAACGTGGTACGGTAATATCTCAATGAAGAACATGTCCACTTAATTTAGGAGTTTAAAATGGAATTTACCCCCGAACAATTAACCGCAATCAATACCGAAGTTGCAAGACAACTTAGTGCGGCTATCTCTGCCCAAACAAGTCAATTGGCTTTTATGCAAAAGCAACATGACAATGCATTAGAGCTTCAAGTTTCTAGTCAAAATGCCGCTGCCGCCGGTCAGGCTGCTCAAGCCGCAGCTAACGCAGAAATGCAAGCAAAACAGGCTAAACTTTCTGCCGTTCAACTTGCTCAAAATACGTTAATTGCAAACCGTAATAACCAGCCAGTTGATGCTAGAGAAGTTTCCGCTGCTGATATTACTGCATATGCAGATACCCTTGTAAACTACATTAACAGCTAATGCAATATTTAATAACTCCAATTTCTAAAGACATTGTTTCCGCAGTTTGGTGGGAAAATGCATTTAGCAAAGAGCAGCTTGATTGGTTGCAAAACAAAGCGAAACAGTCAGACCAAGATGCAGGTGTGGGAGCGGACTTATTAAATTCAAACAGGATTGACAAAAATATCAGAAAATCTCAAGTAAGTTGGATTCAGATTAATTCTGAAACGTCTTGGGTTTTTCATACGCTTAATAAAGTTGTTTCTGAAATAAATTCTCAGTTTTATGGGTTTGATTTAACAGGATTTTCAGAGCCATTGCAATTAGCTAATTATTCTGCCTCAGAAAATGGTAATTATGGATGGCATCAAGATATAGGACATGGGTTATGCAGAAAGTTATCCGTTAGCGTTCAATTGACTGACGCATCTGAATACGAAGGTGGAAATCTTCAATTAATTACAGCAAAAGGAACTCAAACCGCACAGAAACAACGTGGTTTTATTTCAGTTTTTCCATCTTTTGTTAGACATCAAGTTGAACCCGTAACAAAAGGAAGTAGACAATCTTTAGTTGCATGGGTTTCTGGACCTCCATTTAAATGAAAATAGAACATAAAGATTTTATTGGAATATACACTGGGGTTTACCCAGACGGGTATTGCCAACATTTAATAAATGAATTTGAGCGATTAGCTCACTCCGGTGCTGGAGCAAATCGTCTAGCATCTGAAAAAGCACCATCGCATATTAAAAATGACTATCAAATTAGTTTAAACATTGGCGTACATAATGTTGAACTTTTTGAAGAAAAAGATTCAGTAAACATGTTTTTTCATGGCCTTCAAAGTTGCTATGAAGACTACTCAAATAATTTCTCGGTATTAAAAGACGCAAAAATTCGTGGAACAACCATGAAAATGCAGCGCACAGGCTCTGGTGGCGGGTATCATGTTTGGCATTGCGAACAAAACAACGCAAATCAATCATCAAGGGCTTTAGTGTATATGTTATATTTAAATACACTTGGTCCAGAATCCGCAGGGGAAACTGAATTTTTATATCAACAGACTAGGGTTTGCCCTGTTGAAAATACTATGATTCTTTGGCCCGCTGGATATACCCACGCACATCGGGGCAATACTGTATTTGGAAATACTAGCAAGTACATTGTTACTGGTTGGTTTTATTATGATTGAGGTTTAAACATGCCAGCAGGTACTCCAAAAATTGCAATGTTTGGGGGGTTAAATGCCCCAGCCGGAAGTCAAACCTTTAATACATCTGGCACTTTCACATCTCCTGCCGGGGTGACAAAAGTTAACGTTACCGGGAAAGGCGCACCCGGTAATTCAGGAAATCCGGGAAACATTGGTAATACTGGAACCGGGGGTTCTCCGGGGGGTTCAGGAAATCCGGGAACCGGTGCGGGTGGTGCTGCTCGCGGGAAATTCGCTTGCGGTACATATCAAGGTTGCTACTACGTTCAGTATTACTACATCTGTAACACTTGTTTTTTCATAAATTTTCGTGGTGCAAATTGCCAGACTTATTATTCAAGAGGTGGTAGCGGCGGGGGCGGTGCATCGGGAGGAAACTACCCCGGCTCAAACGACGATTCTTCTTATGTCGCCATGAATCCGGCTTCATCAGGAAGTAGTGGTAATAGTGGAAGTGGTGGTGGCGCAGGAAGCAATGGAAATTCGGGAACCGCAGGAAATGCAGGAAGCACGGGAGGTTCTTCTACTGCGCTTTCTTATACTTTTACTGGTGGTACCGCTGGGAATGGTGGAAACGCTGGAACCGGAGGTTCTGCTGGCAATCCGGGTTCGGGTGGTGGAGGTGGTTCAGGCGGTAACGCTGGTTATTTTGGCGGCAATACTTATTATTGTAATGGTTCAAATTTTAAATTTGTTTACGCTTCTAGCGGCCAAGGTGGAAACGGGGGTGGCGCAGCAGGTAGACTTTGGAATGCAAACACAGGTCGCCCAACTTGTGACGGGCCACCGCCACTCCCATATCTAGGTTCTCCTTCTTACGGTTGGGGTGCTGGTGGTGGCGGCGGCGGCGCAGGTGCGAATGGAAATGCAAACTGGTCTTGCTCATATAACTCCCCAGCTTACTGCGCTGGGGGCATGTTTGGACAACCCGGTGGAGCATGTGGTGGTGGAAACGGTGGAAACGGAACCCATGCAAATCCGTATCTTCCCGGTGCATGTGCATACTACGCTCAAAATATTGGTGGTCCGGGTAATCCAGCAAACAATAGCCGGGCTGGAGGCGGTGGCGCTGGCGGCATTCAAAATCCGTTTTATCCATTTTCTGTTTTTGGTTCTAGTTATGCTTCAAACGGGGGCGGTGGAGGGGGCCGAGGAAATGCTGGAGGAGGTGGAAACCCCGGTTCCTCCGGAAATGCAGGAAACCCCGGTGGCGCGGGAAATCCGGGCAGTGCTGCAACTCCAGCAACGTATAATTGTGTGTCTGTAAATTCAGGTGGAAGTTACCCAGTTAGCGTACCATCTGGAGGCCAAGTGACTATTAGTTGGAATGCTCAATGAAAACTACTTTGCAAAAAAATCAAAAACGCCTAAACGATGAGTTTTCGCTTGCAGATATGGAAGCGGCTAAACTAAGAGCGCGTTCTTTTAGTGTTGGAACGGCTTTTGGTGGAAACACCGAAGTTTCTATGCGAATGAATGATGGCAAAGTTACATGGGCAGTTTTAAACCCGCCCGAAGTAATTGAAATAATTCATCAATTATCAGCAAACATTGGATGTCATATTCATTTAACTCCAAGAGATGATTTTTCTAGTTGGAGAAACTGGCGAGTTACTGAAGATGAAAGAAAACGTTTAAATGGTCATCCAACTTTTCCGAATGACATGGAGCCGCACATGAAAGTTGGGACAGACAAGTTTTCTCTTGAAGACCAACGAAAGGCAGACAGCTTTTTTCCTCCAGAAATGGTAAAAAACGAACGCGAAAAGGAACTTGATAATGTTGTGGCAGCTCAAGAAACTATCGACCGGCGAAGCATTGAACAGTCCTCAACCTCTTCCTGAAAACTGGGGACCAATCTTTGGGATGTCTGGTTTTATTGACCAGATTGGCGACCTGTCCTTTGTAGGTATTGAGGACCAAGGCTGGTTTCAGGTTGCGGGCGAAGCACCTGCTGCGCCACCGCAATCTACTTCTAGTGAGCTTGCATGGGAAGCAGCAAAGTCTCTTTTGGCGGCATCAGATTGGACGATGCTTCCAGATGTGCCATTGCATAATGGCGATAGGCAGCTTTGGCAATCTTATCGCAAAGCTTTGCGTGAGATTCGTCTTCAAGTTGGTTTCCCTAACAACATTGTTTGGCCTGTTAAACCTTGAACGACGAAATCAACCAAGCGTTTTACTTTCCGTCTGCCGTCTACACTAAAAGCAAACCAGAGTTTGTAGACACAGTTAAAGAAGTGTCTTATGAATCGTTTTCTAAACAGCCTAAAGATGTGGACGAAATCTACCCGGTTCGTATGAGCCATGACCTTCGGGAAGACTCAAGGTTAGCTGACTTTTCTCAATATGTTCTTCAAACTGCGTGGAACATACTTGGTGTACAGGGCTATGCAAACGCCAATTTAAACACATTCTTCACAGGGATTTGGGCGCAAGAGCATCATAAACATTCTCTTATGGAGCAACATGTCCACGGTGGCATGGACCAACTTGTTGGGTTTTACTTCTTTGACTGCCCAGCAAATTGTTCCAGAGTACTTTTTCACGACCCGCGCCCCGGCAAAGTTCAAATCAATCTACCAGAGGCAAACTTTAATGACGTAACCTATGGCAGCAACATAATTAACTTTGTTCCAGAACCGGGTATGTTGATGTTTTCAAATGCATGGCTACCCCATTCTTTTAGCCGACACGCAGCCACCGAACCGCTGACTTTTGTACATTTTAATATTGGCGTTCAGTTTGCACAAATTTGCCACCCCCCTGCCGCTGCGGAAGTTATATAATGTTTTTTTGGATTAAAAAGAAAGACGTTGTTTTAGACTGCTTTACATGGTCATACGTTGCGTATGAGTTTGCAAAACCAGATTTTTCATATAAATTTTTTCCAGAATGGTTTATTAAGCTACCAAAATTTTACCCTGAAGATTTTGGTAAAACAATAAAAAATGTTTCTGTTGGAACAATAAAAAATTGCAAAGCTTTTACAAGGTATCATACGGCTAACTCTATAGTAGTTCCTTGGCACTGCGATATCTCAATTAAACCAACTGATTCAGACGAAAAAAAATTTGAGTATTCTCATGTAGGTTTATCCGACAAACCGTTGGACCATAATAGACTACAATTTCAAGGAATGTTAAATGATAATTATCAACAATTAAAAATAGAAATACCTTGGGCAATAAGGTCTAATAAATTTGTAGAATTTGTATGGAGCGACCCGGTTTGGAATAGACAAAATATTTTAGACTACTGCGTTTTGCCCGGAGTTGTAGATTTTAAATACAATCACGGCGTTGCAGTAAACATAATTTTTCAATATAAATCCGAACCTCACTCATTTGAATTAAACCTTGGCGAGCCTGCGATTTCACTCATACCTATTAATGAATGCAATATAAAAATAAAACACCATCTTATTGAACAAAAAGACTTTGGAAGATACTCAAAACCATTGGGGTATTACCTTCAAAAGCCATACTATAAAATCATTAAAAGACTAACAGATGCGGCAGACCATAGAGAAAATATGACTAAATGTCCTTTTGGATTTGGAAAGTAATTTGAACAAGTACCTCATCCGGTTTAACAAAAGTCGAGGTCAACCGGGCCGGGGTACGATGGACCATGTGTGGCGCGTTTTTGAGAATGACAAAGAGTACCTGTTTAAACACTTCAAGCTAGAAGTTCCTGCCGAGAGCGAGATGTCGGCGGGGCCAGATTGGAACATAGCCTGTCATGGGTACATGACAATTGACCGAGAAACGTCTACTGCAATCATCAAAGGCAAGTAACTTTCCTGTCTTACGCAAAAGTTAAACTTGTCGCGGGCGTCCGCCCATCAATCATCGGAGATTATTGTGAAAGACCAAATCATTGAAATCCTTGACGGTTCTGAGCCTATCGATGCGCTGAACGTCCTGTTCTCAGCTATCTACGCAGTTGCTTCGGCAAACGGTGTTAGCGAGTTCACGTTGAGCAGCCTCTTCTCTTCTAACATCGAAGCTCAATTTGAGATTGACGCTGAAGTTGAAGAAGAAGAAGATACAGACGAGCAGACCGACGACTAACGTCAAACCCCGGTAACACGGGGTATTATTGTGTTTTCACAATACTATGCTATTAGGTGGGTTCCTCAACAAGGAACCCAGCCATGAAAAGCAAGGTATCTGACAAAGAGTTCTTGGACGCTTGGGAAAGACACAGGTCTCCGGTAGCGTTGGCAAAGTTGTTTAACATCTCTGAGCGCCGCATCCACAGCAGAAGACGCGCCCTAGAGAGCGGTTTAAACATCAAGCTTTCATCAGAAAAATCAATTGAACCACACATAAAAAAAGCTCGCCATCACGCGGGTTTGACAGACGGCATAGTTATCGTTTTCTCAGATGCCCACTTCTGGCCCGGTATTAGAAGCACCGCTTTCAAGGGCCTTTTATGGGCGATAGGGCACCTTAAACCGCACGTTATAATTAACAATGGCGATGCCTTTGATGGAGCCGCGATTAGCAGGTACCCTAGAATTGGTTGGGGTAACCAGCCCTCGGTCCGCCAAGAGCTAGAAGCCTGTCAGGAGGCTCTAGGAGAGATTGAAAAGGCGGCACACAAAGCTAGGCACCACACACAGTTAATCTGGCCTCTAGGCAATCATGACAGCCGATTTGAGACTAGGTTGGCTCAGTCGGCATCAGAGTTTGAAGGGGTTTCGGGCCTTGCTCTTAAAGACCATTTTCCTAAATGGCATCCGTGTTGGTCATGTTGGTTAACTGATAACGTGATTGTCAAACACCGATATAAGGGTGGCATTCACGCTACTCATCAGAATACCCAGTCAGCCGGGATTTCAATTATTACTGGGCATCTGCACAGTCTGAAATGTACCCCATACAGTGACTATCGGGGCACGAGATTTGGGGTCGATACCGGAACATTGGCAGAGATTGATGGTCCACAGTTTATGGACTACCTTGAGGATTCCCCAGTAAACTGGAGGTCTGGATTCGCGGTCCTCACATTCAAAGACTCGCGCATGCTTTGGCCTGAGTTGGTAAGCAAGCACAAAGATGGGATAATAGACTTTCGCGGGCAACTTATAGATGTAAGCGGATACTAATGGAAATAGTTGAACTTTTCCTCAAAGCGTGGCCGGTGCTTCTAGGTATCGTCACGCTTATCGTTGTTCTTTCTAAACTTGACCTGCGCGTAGCGGTTCTTGAAGAAAAAGTAAAGAGTGCCTTTGAAATCATCAACAAGATGAGGGACAAACAATGAGCGAAAAACTTGAAGCCAAAAGTCAACTTATCGAGAAGACGGCTTTTGCCGTGCTTCCAATTTTGTTTACCTGCGTTGTGTATCTGATGTCGTCTCTGGACAAACTCAGCCACGATGTGACGGTCCTAAACGCAAAAATCAGTCTGGTGGTCACATCAGACAACAAACAAGCTGCCAATTCTGGGGCTGAACTGGCGCGGGAAAAGTTGAGGCAGGATATGGAAAAAGAAATCCAGCACAACCGCGAAATGATTATGGAAAACCAAAAGCACATTAGCATTATCGAAGACCGGATGGCGAGGAAATAATGGCTAACTTTGAACAAGCTTTTGAAAAGATGATTGCCGACGAAGGCGGTTACGTTCTACACACTATTCCCGGCGACACAGGTGGGATGACATATGCAGGTATCGCGCGAAACAAAAACCCTAACTGGCCCGGTTGGAACCTCATCGACCACGAAGCTACCAGCAATCCGTTACTTAGTGGGATGGTGCGTAACTTTTATAAGGTTGAGTTTTGGGACCGTCTCAGAGGGGATGAGGTTACGAACCAAGTTGTTGCAGAAAACCTCTTCAACTTCGGCGTAAATACTGGGTTGGGGGTCGCAGTCAAGCTTGCCCAGCTTATCGTTGGAGTCACTCCAGATGGTGCTGTTGGTGACAAGACTCTGCAAAAGTTCAACACAATTGACGGCGAAGCCTTTAAGAAAGCGTATGCGTTGGCTAAGATTACAAGATACGCCGACATTTGTAACAAAAACCGCAGTCAGTCCAAGTTTCTCTTGGGTTGGCTTAATCGCACTCTGAAAGGGCTCAAGTAATGGACTTAATAGGAATTGGGTCAATCATTGAAGGAGTTGGCAAAGTTGCGGATTCGCTTATTACAACGGACAAAGAACGAGCGGAGATGGCGCTGGAAGAGCGCAAGCTCGACTTGGAGGAAAAGAAGATTGACCAAGCCACTGACTTGGCACAAGTCGAAATCAACAAGATTGAGGCCGGTTCATCTAGCGTATTTGTCTCTGGTTGGCGTCCTGCTGTGGGCTGGGTTGGGGTTCTTGGCTTGGCTTACCAGTTCCTCGGATATCCCCTGATGCAGTGGTTGTGGGCTTTTGGTCAAGGTTACGATATCATTCCAAAAGGTTTAAACCCACCTCCTGACCTGCAAACCGACCAGCTTATGGTTTTGCTTTCTGGGCTTCTAGGGTTTGGCGGTATGCGAAGCTTTGAGAAGCATAAGGGTGTAGCGAGCAAGTAATGCCACTCAAGAAGATACTGTTTAAACCGGGAGTCAACAGAGAAAACACACGCTATACAAACGAAGGCGGGTGGTATGAGTCTGACAAAATCCGGTTTCGACAAGGCACACCACAGAAGATTGGTGGTTGGGCGCGTATCTCTGCGAACATATTCCAAGGCATATGCCGTTCGCTTTGGAACTGGGTGACCCTTGGTGGTCAAAACCTTGTTGGGGTTGGCACAAACCTCAAGTTCTACATTGAGAACGGCGGTGCGTACTACGACATCACCCCATTTAGAACAACGTCTACCCTTACAACTAACTACTTTACTACCAGCACCTCCACTAACTCTGGAGGCAAAACTACCGTTACGGTTAACCATACCGGTCACGGCGCAATCAACAATGACTTTGTAACCATTTCGTATGCCACCTCTGCTCCCACCGTGGGAGGAGTTACAGTTGCTGCGGGCGAATACCAAATCACTTTTGTAAGTGCTAACAGTTACACAATCAGCGTAACAGGTACTGCTTTAAGCAATGCAACCGGTCCCGGTTCATCGACAACTGCATACTTTGTTTATCAAATCAACGTAGGTCCATCCGTTGCGGTTCCTACGGTTGGATGGGGGGCGGGTGCTTGGTCATCAGGGTCTTGGGGTAACGGCGGGACATCTACTGATGCCATTCGCCTTTGGAACCAAGTCAACTTTGGTCAAAACCTTTTGTATGGTCCGCGTGGTGGTCCTTTATATTATTGGGACGCCTCAACCGGGTATACAACTTCTTCAGTAAGCATCTCGGTTGCCACCCCTGCGGTTGTGACTTCGACCGTTACGATTGCAACAGGCACTCCAATTTCGTTTTCTACAACCGGAGCTTTGCCTACTGGACTTACTCCGGGCACAACTTACTACGCCCTAGCCTCTACAGGCACATCGTTTAATCTTGCTTTGACCGCTGGCGGGGCGGCAATCAATACAACAGGCTCTGGTAGCGGTACTGCCTATATCAATGCTAACGGCCAACTAGTGTCTAGTCTTTCCGGTACTGATGGGTACTGCCCTCTTTACCAAAACAACTTTACGGTATCTGATGCCAGCCGTTTTGTAATTGTGTTTGGCACAAATGATTACGGGTCTACTGTACTAGACCCAATGCTAATTCGATGGTCAGACCAAGAGTCTTTGATTATTTGGTATCCAGCAGCAACTAACCAAGCAGGAAGTATTCGACTTTCGCATGGCTCTAAGATTGTTACTTACCTGCAAAGCCGACAAGAAATTCTGGTTCTTACGGATTCCAGTTTCTATTCAATGCAGTATCTTGGGCCTCCAGCTATTTGGCAGACTCAGTTGCTTGCAGACAATATCTCTATTGCAGGTCCAAATGCAATTGCAGTAGCTGCCGGTGTTGTATATTGGATGGGTGTAGATAAGTTTTATAAATACGACGGTCGATTTCAAAGTCTTCGTTGTGATTTGCGTCAATACATATTTGATAACATAAACATTAACCAACTTGACCAAATTGTATCCAGTACAAACGAAGGTTTTAATGAAGTTTGGTTTTTTTATTGTTCATATGGCTCCAGCGTTGTAGACAAATATGTTGTATACAACTACGCAGAAGACATTTGGTATTACGGTTCTATGGGCAGAACCGCTTGGTTAGATAGCGGATTGTTGCCGTACCCAATTGCCGCAACGTACAGCTACAACATTGTTCAACATGAGTATGGTTTAAACGACGCAACAGATTCTGATGCGGGCGTGGCAATCCAAGCCTACATCAACTCATCTCAGTTCGACATTGATGATGGTCATAACTTTGGATTTATCTGGCGTATGGTGCCTGACGTTACCTTCCGTGGGTCAACCGCCACTTCGCCTAGCGTGACGATGACTTTGTTGCCGCTTCAGAACTCTGGTTCTGGGTACAACAATCCAACCTCTGTTGGGGGTACAAGCTATGCGGCTGTCACTGGGACTACGGACCAAGCAATCACTGTTGGCGGCAAAGCCTACGAAATTGAAAAGTTTACGGGGCAAGTGTATACCCGAGTTCGCGGCAGACAAATGTCTTTATCTGTCTATTCCAACCAAACAAATATGACTTGGCAGCTTGGCGCTCCTCGTATTGACATTCGCTCGGACGGCAGACGATGAGCTACATTGTTACTTCAGATAATGAAATATCCCAAGCTATCGCGCCTCGGTTGCCTAATGCACCGATTGATTATGACTACCGGTATATTGACCAGCTTAATAACATACTGCGGTTGTACTTCAATCAACTCGACAAAATCATAGGGCAACTAAACGCCAACGTTCCTGTTCTTGTTGCCAATTTGCCAAGCGCATCTGTTGCCGGGGTTGGCTCTAGAGCGTTTGTAACTAACTCTTCTGTTTCCACATTTGGCTCCACAGTAGCAGGTGGCGGGTCAACTAAGGTGCCTGTGTATTCAGATGGCACCAATTGGAAAGTGGGCTAATTACTATGACCAAAACTGATGATTTGTTTAACGGTGAAATGACCGAAGACGATGGTCTTCTGGCTGCAAGGCAGGAAGCCGCAACCGCGCAACAAAAACGCAATCAAGAAACTGCCGCTAAAAAAGACGCCGCGTTAAAACCATTGTTAGCGGAGCTTGGCGGGGACAATCCCCAGAACCGGGCTATTGCTGAAGGGCTTTTTAAGCAGGGTGTTGGCAGTACCAAGGACATTCAAGTAAAACAAATTGATGTTCCGGGGTATTGGTCTGGCAGTGACGAATCTACTACATATACTCCCGATACAACTAGAAACGTTTATTTTAACAAAGCAAATGGACAAGAAATCAATCCTACTCGTCTTGGCGTTTATCAGGTAGACAAGAACGGTAAAGCCCAAGGTGATATCTTCTTTCATTTAAACGCTGACGATAAAGGCAACGTTAGCTTTCAGCCTCAGTGGAGTCCTCGCGCTCATGGTTTTTTGCGTGACAATCCGATTGGTCAAGCAATCATGGCTGTTGGGAAGATTATCCCAGCCACATCCCCGTTCTTCCTTGCTGCCAGTGCAATAGACGCCGCAGCGCATGGTAACTATGGGGCCGCTATTGCCAATCTAGTCCCTATGGGGCTACAACAACTTGCTTCTGGAACTGATGTATTAACTCAGCTTGCCGGTCCAGATTTCAACCCCACTGCTGTCACTCCCGGTGGTCAGATTGCCGAAGCTCTTGGGGTTCCTGTTCAAGTGGCAGACCAAGTAGGAAAGGCCGCGACTCAAGCAGTTAAAGCTGGGTTATCAGGCAAAGATGCTGGCGAAGCTTTATTAAAAAGCGGTATTGGGTCGCTTGTTGGGACTGGGGTAGATTATTTAAAAGAAGCTGGCGGTGAGATTTTAAACGATGTGAAAGGCGGTATTACCACATTGTTTGGTAACAGCGCAGAAGATGCAACCGAAGGAATACCGGGAGCTGGTTCTGCAATAACTTATCTTGCCTCTCCTCCCAATCCCGGAGAAACAGATTTTAACTATGAAAACCAACAGGGCGTAAACACTGGAGCAGCAGAAAAAGATGTGGCGCTTCCAGATACAAGTGCAGATAAAAACGGTATTGGCGGTTTAAACATAGACGCAAAAGACAGCCCTACGGGCGGTATCTCCGATTTGAAACCTGTTGCCTATGATGAAGAAGGCAACATGATGCCGGGGTATGAGTTAGACAGCGAAGGCAATGCTGTTTGGATGGGTGGCGGTTCAGACTATGTATCCCCAGAAGGTGGGGGAATGGTTGATGACGCTGGTGGCGTAGAAGCCGTTGACGGTGGCAGTCCAGAATACAGCTTAGGAGGCGGTGCTGGAAATGATTATGTATCTCCTCCAAGCGATGGAGATACAGATGGCACTATGGTTGATGATGCCGGTGGCGTTGCTACTGTTGATGGCGGTGAAGGCAACGACACTATTGAAGGCGGTGGAGGTAATAGCACAATTGACGGTGGTGGTGGTAACGACACCCTTACAGGCGGCGGTATAAACGACATTATTAGTACCGTTGGAAAAATTCTTCCTGTAGTACCGGCAATTTTTCCTCCAAAGAAAAAAGAACCAATAATAAAAACCGTTACCCCAACTGTCACGGGCAAGACGGCTGTAGACACCATTACCGGCGGCATAAGGAACGACACTATTACTGGTGGCGGCAGTAACGATACCTTGAAAGGCGGTGGCGGCAACGATACCATTAAAGGCGGTGGCGGTAATGATGGGCTAACCGGGATTGTTGATACATTGCTTGGTGGAACTGACGCCTTAAAGGGCAAGTACAACTTTAGTTGGAATCAACAACAGACTAAAGCCCCTGAAAAGGGAGTTGCATACAGTCAGCGTTACTTTGGCAATCATTGGAATAAGTCTGAACCCACAAAGAACGAAATGCCCCAAACAGATAACCCAACTAAAATGGTTGCTATTGCAAGCGAAGACCCAAACATGGCTACTCAATTTGCTGAAGGTGGTTTGATGGCGTTGGATAAAACAATGCTAAATACAACGTTTAAACCCACCATGACTGACAGTGGTATCCAAGCCAGCGACCTTACAAAACAAGACGTTGCTAATGAAGCTCTTCAGCATATGCGCCGTGGCGGTCATGTGATTGACCATAAAGCCCATAGAGATGTTCATTATCTTGCAAGCAAAGGCGAACCGGTTCATCATATCGTTGGCTTTATGAATCATCGTAAGCGCATGGCAGAAGGGGGTATTACATCCCATTCGCTAGGTTCTTATTCAGATGGCGGTCATCTTCTCAAAGGCCCCGGCGACGGCATGTCTGATGACATCCCAGCCACTATCGCAGACAAGCAACCCGCCCGTCTTGCGAACGAAGAGTTTGTAATCCCCGCTGACGTTGTGTCCCATCTTGGGAACGGCTCGTCAGAGTCTGGCGCAAAGGTTCTATACGAAATGATGGCTAAGATTAGGAAAGCTAGAACCGGGAATCCAAAACAGGGCAAACAGATTGACCCGCATAAGCTAATGCCAAAGGTTTAAACATGCCTAATATCCTGCAACCGTCGCTGTCGAATACGCCGACTACAAAAACTATTGCCGAAAACGCAACGATTACTCCGTATGCGACGGACCTATTGCAGCGTGGACAAGCATTTACAACTGCTGAAACTCCAGTCTATGGAGGGCAGTTAACTACCGGGCCTTCACAGTATCAGAACCAAGCGTGGCAGGGTCTTGCCAATCTAACAGTTCCCAAAAACATCACTGAAGCCGGTAATCAGTTGGGAAATATCTCCCAACAGCAGCAAGGTTTGGGATACGACACCAGCACATACAACAACATGTACACCGCTGCTGGAGGAAACTATAAGCCTATTGATGTCAAAGCCGGGACCTTTGGAGCAGAACAAGCCCAGCAGTACATGAACCCGTATATCCAGCAAGCACTTGACCCGCAGATGGAGTACCAACGTAGGCAAGCCGCTATTAACCAACAAGCTGATATGGCTAAGTTGGCTCAAGCTGGTGCGTTTGGTGGTTCTCGTCAAGCAATCCTACAAGGGCAGAATCAAGAAGCGTTAGGTCGATTGCAAGCTGCAACCGCTGGCGCTGGTTATGAAAAAGCATTTACTGCGGCACAGAATCAGTTCAATGCTGACCAAGCCCGTCAGATGGAAGCTACCAAGGCTAACATTCAACAGGCACAAAAAGCTGCTGACCTTGGCATGTCTGATGCCGAGTTGACTGCACGTTATGGTATGGACGCCGCAAAGGCGAACGAAGCCAGCAAACAGTTTGGGGCAACTTACAAACAGAATGCTCTTACTAACGCAGCCAATACAGAACAAGCTAGAGCGCAAGCCGGAGGCTTAGAGGCTCAACATGGTTTGGCTAATTTAAACGCTCTTTCTGCCGCTGGCGCACAACAACACGACATAGAACAAGCCGCTTTAGACGCGCAGTACAAAGAATATTTGCGTCAAACTGAGTACCCCGGCAAACAGCTTGAGCAGATGAAAGGTCTTATCACCGCAATGGCTCCGGTAACGCCAGAAACCAAAACAGTGTATGGGCAAAAAGAAAAAGCCGCATCTACCGCCGCAGGTGTTCTTGGTGCCGCCGCTGGCGCTCTTGGCATTAAAACTATGGCTGATTTGGAAAAAAGAGCAAATCAGCTTGGAGTGCCTGTTGAGAAGTTTAAGAATATGCTTGGGATTGGTAGTGAAGCCGCTAAGAAAAAATCTGACTCAAGTTATGGAAAGATTGGAGATACAAAAGGGGAGACGGCGAAAACAGATACCCCAGAGGGCACTCACAGAGATGCGGAAGGCAACCTAGTTGACGATGAAACTGGTGAAAGAGTTGGTGGTTATACAACCCCTAAAGGCGAAGGTATGGTTGATGACGGTGGTGGAGGGTTTTCAGAACCTGAACCCCCGTTTGACCCGGGCGATGATATGTTTGAAATTCCTGAAGAAACTTTTGGCGAAGGTCAGTACGCCAGAGGCGGTTTGATTGATTTGCTGCACAAGATGCGGAGTTACAAATGAACTTGATTCAAATTACTGAACAACTCAAAAACCCCGCCGTCTCTGTACAGCAGTTGATGCAGTACGCAAACAACTCCAATCCTCAAGTGCCTTCTTATGTTGCCCTTGCAGAGATGCAAAGGCGACAGTCTATGCAAGCGCCGCCACAGGCTCCGCAACAGACAGTGAAAGACCAGCTTGGTTCACAGTTGATGGGGCTACCTGCCGCCGCCCCTCAAGCTCCCGGTGCCGCTCCCGGTGCTGCACCGCAACAACCGCCTCAACCTCAGCAACCACAACAACAAGTTCCAGAGCCTCCCCCTCAACCTACTGGCGCCCCTCAAGCCCCAATGCCTGAGCCGCGCCAACCAGCGCCAACGCCCGGTATGGCGGGTGGCGGTATTACTTCACTGCCTTTAAACATGCACCATGATTTTGCTGCGGGCGGCATCATTGCATTTACTGGTGGCGGGGAAACCGATTTGGCGGCGCAATATCCTGAACAAACCACGTTAGAGCAGGAAAGGGCTGAAAGGCTAAAGAACCAAGAACTTTATGGTTTTGGTGGTGACCCATACGCCGAAGCCAAACGCCGTTATTCTGAGATTGAAAAGAAACAGCAAGAACGCGAAAAGAACGCAGGTTCAGACCGATTCTTTGCTGGCCTTTCTACGTTTGCTGGCTCTGGAACTAAGGTTTTGGTGAGTCAATGGGCATGGCAATGAAGACCGCTCAAGACCTAGAGAAAGAACAAAACGCCCAAGGTGACGCACAGCGTACCAAGATGGCAGAACTTGCCACTCTGTGGGGCAAAGAGC
>Ga0209084_1001842_pt1 | contig 17243 bp, 14 predicted proteins | sample C_130820_MF_Meta_FD_187309 | JGI IMG/M metagenome (GOLD analysis project Ga0209084, IMG submission 187309) | Freshwater microbial communities from Lake Croche, Canada to study carbon cycling - C_130820_MF_MetaG (SPAdes) (version 2) | ecosystem: Environmental > Aquatic > Freshwater > Lake... | reverse complement strand
GGTCTCATGCGCACCTAAATGCGCCAAGAGGACGTCGTAATGATTTTTTAAAGTGACGGGTAAATCCCCCCACCAATCGTCAAGACACTCTGCCTGCAAACGCTTGCTATCTTCACGCAAACTAAAGCCCGGCTGAATTCCTGTAGAAATTGGTGCGGCACCTAATAACCTCCCAAACCAGCCATGAAAAGTATCAATCACAATCCCTTGCGGACTAGCTAAAACCTTGGCGTATAAAGCCCTAGCTTCTGGTAATGCAGTATTAGCCTGTGCTGCACTTAAGCCCCGCTTTGTCAGCTCATCAAGTAATTGCGTATCACTAGCTTCGGCGAATTGTGCGAGCAAACCATACAGGCGAGCGCGCATTTCTTGTGCGGCTTTGCGGGTAAAAGTTAAGGCTAAAATTTCTTGTGGTTTCGTACCAGCCAGCAGCAAACGTACCATGCGGGCTACTAATAACCAAGTTTTCCCGCTACCAGCACAAGCTGAAACCACTACGCTGCGATGAGGATCGCAAGCAAGCGCAACATCAAATTGGGCTGGCGAATCTGAGTTTATCTGGCTCACCATACCCCCTTACGACAGACGCCGCGTGCTTCGCAATACAAGCAGACCCCATCAGGGGCAAATGCGGTCAGCTTTGCGCCCGACCATAGCTGAGTCAAATCTTCAGTGAGTTGCTCATTAAACTCAGTCATGAGTTCAGGCATTTGCTCGAGTGTTAACGCGCGTTCGACATCTGCTTGCCCGGCTTTAATTGCTGGTCTTAAAGCAACCCAGGCAGCAAGATTAACCTGATGCGCAGGAAACAGCTGACTTTCATTAGCGCCGCGCGCATAAATTAACAGCTGGGGATCTTCTAAAATACCTTCAGCGCGTGAAATAATTTTATCCAGACGCTGATGCTTATAGTCAATCACTTCGGCACTTTGGTTATGGGTATTGATATCGAACCGATCTGCGCGGCCCTCAATGCGCATCGTCCGCTCAATGCCATTGCTATCTTGAAAAAATAAATCAAAGCCGACTGGAGTCTCGGCATTCATAAAATGCCAGCCATTCGCTTCGCGCCCTAATTGCCATTCAACAAAACTGGGAATTTGTTTTTGCCAATCGCGCAATACCCCCAAAACTCTAGCATCACCATCAATTAAACGCTTAAAAACGTGCTCTGAAATTTGCGCTAAATTCTTCTGCATCCATAGGCGTCGAGCTACGAGATTCTCTGTGAGATCAAGATGGGATTGCATCTCAGCACTTTTAAGTGCGTCATAAAATTGCCGCAACACCTTATGTAAAGTTTGGCCTGCTAAAGAAGCGTCAAACCCTTCATCAAAATCACGCAATTTCCTCAGGTTCAATAAACTACGAACATAATAGCGATAGGGACAATCTCGCAGTGCACGATAAGCACTGGGGCTCATCGACAACGGCATGGGTAACTCCGCGCCAATCGTCGCACTAGCCCTCCGCAGAGGCTGTGTTTTGCCTGTTCGCAGCGTTGCGCTTGCCAGCTGAACTTGCCAAAGTGGAAATTCAAGCTGTAATCGCTGAATCCAGGGTGAAGGGCGCAATGGTTCTGCTTGATTCGTTTTGCTCTGCCACAATAAATCCACCTGGGGACAACTCATTAATAATTGCGATAAATCTTTTGCCTGTTGAATATATTGCGCAGCAATCGTAGAGCTCTTCAGAAAATAATTGAGCGCCTCTGAAAAAAATAAAGGCGGCTCTGCATAGGCAGGCAGTTGCTGCTCATCGCAACCAATAACCACTACTGCATCGAATTGACGTAGGCGAGTAGAACTTAAAGGCAAAATACTAAGACTAGCGGCTGCTTCCTTACCAGACTCTTCATAAGCAGCTTCTTCAATTGCTGTTTTTAATAAACTTAACCATTCACTCAAGCGCATTTTTTGATTTTTATAATCGCTTGAACCCAAATCAAAGCTCTGTATAACCTTTAATAATTGTTGACCTGCAGAATCTTGCTCTAAGCCTTTAGCCATTCCTAGCATTTCTAAATCTGCATTCAGCGTTTCATAAGCAGTTGCACACGTCAACTTTAATTTCTGCCATGCATTTAAACGTCCACGAATACATTGCACCAGTTGCAATAGGAGGGGGTTTGGCCCCGTTACTGACGCATACGGCGACACCCCTTCAATTGCCAAATAAAATGTTTCCCACCCTGCTTGTGCTTGTCGTGCAATGAAGAGGTCTTCTAGCTCGGCTACTAAGCCCGCACAAATCTCAGGGGTTTGTTCTAAGCAATGCGGTAAATTTAAAAATGGATTTTTTAAAAACTCTAATAGATCTAATGCGCTTGGACCTTGCTCGGGTGCTCGTAATAAAACCAACCAACTATTTAAAGCCGCAGCGGCACGGGTAGTTGATAATTTCCAGCCTGTTTCATCGAGAATATTCAGTGCGGGCCCAAGACGCGCCAATAAAGCCCGTGCACGACGTGCAGCTAAACGATCTTGGGCAACCAAAGCGATCTTGGTTTTGCCAGCTCTTACTTGCTCTTCAATGCTGCGGGCTGCAGTCCAGGCTAGCTCTTCAAAACTGCGCGCAGATATTAGGCGCCAATTTTTCATGGGCGCATGCGCTAAATTGTGCGCAATTTGGTCGGTGATTTGGGTTTCATGGTCTTGCGCAAACTGATCTGAGGGAATCGAAGTAAGTGCTTCAGACCACAAGGCTACTGCTTGCCAGGCCATCTCAATTTGGACAACTACAGCATGCTGCGCATAATTATCCAAAAACGTTTGCACCATATCTTGTTCAATGGGTTTAGCATCAGCAGTTTGCACCCAAAGCAAGGGCCGTGCACAGGCCACCTGCCCTACGCTTCTCAATTCTTGCGCTGCTTGTAAGTGCGCTGCCATAGCAAAATGCCGCCGAAATATCGGATCGCCTACGCCACTTAAATAACGCCAAAAATTGAGTAGTACCTGCGCTTCTTTATCAACCACTTGCCGCGCTAAGACTGGGTATGCTGCAGCCAAAGCTTTTTCTAAAATGGGCTCTAAGGTTGCTAACCATGTAGCAGAATTTTGCGTTGATAAATCAAGCGCTTTTTGTAACTCAGGCAAAGCAGCTGCCGATAAGGTATCGCAAGCCTCAATTATGGCTTGTGCCAAACCCCAAGTACCGGCTTCACTATCAACGGTAAACCAAGCTTGTAATTGCGGGTGTTTCTTGAGGGTGGCATACACTGCCAACCAACGCTTCAACGTATTTTGCGCTGGTGGTAGAGACCAAATTTTGGGAGCGGTCTCCAACCAATCACTGGTACTCATGACCTGGGGTAAGAATGCAATTTCAGGATGCGCATGCGTACTTAAATCGCTCGGTCGATACTGCTCAAGTGCCGCTCGTAAACCCATTACGGGCCCTGCAGTACTTAATACAACTAAAGGTCGTTGACCCGTTTGCACCGCGCACTGCCAAATCCCTTTTGCTAAGGTCTCTAAAGCAGTGCTATTGGGTGGCACTTGCCAAGCATAAATGCCAGTAGCCTTGTCAACTGCGGGCATTACTAAATGGGGAAAGGGTTGGTTCATTAAATGCTAATATAAGCGCTGTAACGCTATCCACCTATCTATTGAAGGAATTTTCATGAGTGCCGGCATTAAACATGTGAGTGATGCATCTTTCGAACAAGATGTGCTGAAATCGGACAAACCTGTACTGCTGGATTTTTGGGCAGAATGGTGCGGGCCTTGCAAAATGATTGGCCCCATTTTAGAAGAACTTTCCCAGGAATATGGCGATAAATTGCAAATTGCCAAGATGAATGTTGATGAAAATCAAGGGGTTCCAGCTCAATTTAATATTCGTGGCATTCCTACCCTGATTCTCTTTAAAAACGGGGCTGTTGCTGCCCAAAAGGTCGGGGCACTGGCAAAATCGCAAATGACCGCATTTATCGATAGTCATATCTAAAGTCTGCGCTTTCATTAGCTCACCCATTGATCTAATCAGGGCTGAGCTAATGGATTACTATTTTTCCGGTTATTTGCCTTTTTTAGTGTAGTATTCGTTCTCAATAGCGCTGTTATTCAATACGGCCACCCCCGCAGCTCATCCCTTCCCCCATAGTTTCTTTTTAAGCTCTCCCCCTCCCTAAATCGCGCTTTCCTGATTTCCACTTAATTACTCTGATTTACCCACCAAAAATCTATGCAACTTACTGAACTTAAAGTCCTCCACGTTTCCGCTCTGCTTGAAATGGCAGCTAGCCTTGAAATTGAAAATACCCAGCGGATGCGCAAACAAGAGTTAATGTTTGCGATTCTTAAAAAACGCGCTAAAACGGGTGAATCTGTTTTTGGTGATGGTGTACTTGAAGTGTTGCCTGATGGCTTTGGTTTCTTGCGCTCACCCGAATCGTCATACATGGCTTCGCCAGATGATATTTATATTTCACCGGCGCAAATTCGTCGCTTTAACCTCCATACCGGTGATGGCATCGAAGGTGAAGTACGCACGCCAAAAGATGGGGAACGCTACTTTGCTTTAGTGAAGGTCGACAAAATTAACGGTCTTCCCCCCGAGGCGCTTAAAAACCGCATCATGTTTGAAAACTTAACTCCCTTGCACCCGAATCGCACCATTCATTTAGAACGCGATATTAAGGCAGAAGAAAATTTAACCGGGCGCATTATCGATATGATTTCGCCGATTGGCTTTGGTCAGCGTGGCCTCATCGTATCGTCACCAAAGTCTGGTAAGACGGTGATGATGCAGCACATTGCCCATGCTATTTCAACCAATTTTCCGGATGCTATTTTAATTGTGCTGCTGGTTGATGAGCGCCCCGAAGAGGTTACTGAAATGCAGCGTTCCGTACGCGGTGAAGTGGTCGCTTCCACCTTTGATGAACCCGCTGTACGACACGTACAAGTTGCTGAAATGGTGATTGAAAAAGCCAAGCGTTTAGTCGAGATGGGTAAAGATGTCATCATCTTGTTGGATTCGATTACCCGTTTAGCGCGCGCCTATAACACCGTGGTTCCTTCCTCTGGCAAGGTACTCTCTGGTGGTGTCGATGCGAATGCTTTGCAACGCCCAAAACGCTTTTTTGGTGCCGCCCGTAATATTGAAGAAGGCGGTTCGCTCACGATTATTGCAACTGCCCTAATAGAAACAGGCAGCCGTATGGATGACCTGATTTACGAGGAATTTAAAGGCACGGGCAATATGGAAGTCCACCTTGAGCGTCGGTTAGCTGAGCGCCGGGTCTATCCTGCCATTAATCTCAATAAATCCGGTACCCGCCGTGAAGAGCTGCTGGTTAAGGCCGAAAACCTGCAAAAAATCTGGGTTTTACGCAAATTATTGGCCGATATGGACGATATTGAAGCCATGAACTTTATTGTCGATAAGCTTAAATCGACTAAAAATAATGCGGAATTCTTTGATTTAATGCGGCGCGGCGGCTAAACTCCCTTTCCTGGAAAAGGCTAAAGTTCGCCTTTCCCATTGATTTCATGGCATAATTTTGCTTTCCCAATAAAACCTGGACAAGTATTTCCCCCTCTTCCGCCTTTTTAGGCTGAAATTAAGGGCTGAAACGGCTACCCGCTAAAGGACTTGATATGAAACCTGGCATTCACCCCGATTACCGCGAAGTCGTCTTTGTCGACGTCTCGAATAACTTTAGCTTTAAAACCCGCTCTACCATTGTGACCAAAGAAAAGATTAAATGGGAAGATGGCCAAGAATACCCCTTAGCTAAAGTTGAAACCTCATCTGAATCTCATCCCTTCTACACTGGTACCCAAAAAATTATGGATACGGCTGGACGAGTTGAGAAATTCCGCCAGAAATTTGGTAGCAAAGCAGTAGCTAAAGCCACCGGTGATGGCGCTGCCAAAACCGCTGAAAAGAAAGCTGCCGCTAAAGAAGCAAAAGCAACTGAAAAACCAGTGGCTAAAAAAGCTGCTGCTAAAAAACCCGCTTAATTTTGCTGGGGGTAAGCAGCACATCCCCCGCGGTAGAAAAAAGGCAGCCTGTGCTGCCTTTTTTATTGGTACACATAGAGTAGTTGCAATAAAAGTACTCGCTATTGAAACTGAAAACTTGAAATTTTTAAAATTGCGTAACTGATGGTCAAACTTACTGCCGCTGCTACCGCTTCGATTCCACGAGTCATTATTTTTTCTCTGACTTTAGTGTATGGCTTAGCCGGTCTTTTTGAGCGCGACCCCTGGAAGAACGAAGACGCTATTGGTTTTGGCGTGATGTGGACTTTACATCACGGTGGCCTGCAAGATTGGTTGGTTCCCCATTTGGCTGGACGTGATGCCTCGATGGGCGCGCCTCTACCCTACTGGTTTGGTGCCCTGCTAATGGATTGGATTGGACCATTAGTGGGTTTGGCCAATGCAACTCGCATTTATTCGGCGCTATGTTTTTTTGCAGCTGCTTTAGCAATTTGGTATGCCAGCTATTTGCTCGGTCGACGTCCCGAAGTGCAGCCAATGAGTTTTGCGCTCGGCGGTCAACCAAATCCCAAAGAATATGGCATGACCTTAGCTGATGGTGCACTCCTCATTTTTTTAGCCTGTGTCGGTATTGCCCAGCAAGCCCATGAAACTACCCCAATGATGGCGCAACTCGTGGGTGTTAGTCTCATTCTCTACGGCACCATTCGTGGCTTAGATAAACCATGGCAAGGGGGCATCTGGACAGGTCTTGGGCTTGGCGTTGTGATTCTTTCAGGCAATTTAATCATGGCGGCTTTATTGGCCATTGGTACCGCTAGCGCAGTTGCCGCAAGTAATGCTCGTCTCCGCTTTCGTTGGTCGATTACATCGATTGCCTTAGGATTTATTGGACTCATATTCTGGCCTTTACTCTGGCTCTATTTCGATCTCAGTGCCGCGCAACAAGCCAATGCACTCGAAGGTTGGCTCAATTGGCCACTCATGCAAGCTTATCCCTCATATAAATCCCTCAGTTTTTTAAGTATTAATTTTTGGCTCTATGCATGGCCAGTTTGGCCTTTAGCACTCATTGCATTAGTTCACTGGGTACGGCAGAAAAAAGCTGGGTCATGGCGCGCACCCCATATCTGCATTCCCTTGGGTATTGCGCTCGGTGGTCTGCTGTACAACTTATTTCGCACCGAAGCAAATGATCATGATTTAATTATTTTGATTCCACCGCTATCAGTATTAGCCGTTTTTAGCTTACCAATTTTAAAACGTAACCTCATTAGCTTTATCGATTGGTTTGCCATGCTCAGCTTTACTGTGATTGGCTTCATGATTTGGCTCATTTGGTTTGCCAAAATTACTGGCTTTCCTGCAAGCACGGCAAGTAATGTTGGGCGCTACATTCCTGGTTTTCAAGCGGAATTTAATTTAACGACGTTTATTGCTGCCATCATCATCACTTCGCTATGGGCTTTAGTTATTCGCTGGCGCACCTCGCGCGCGCCCAAAGTCATTTGGCGTTGTTTAATTATTTCTGCTTCAGGCACTACCCTCATGTGGGTTTTATTAATGACGCTCTGGTTGCCCACCATTAACTACGCTAAGACCTATCAATACGTTGCTAAACGATTAACTCAAGCTGTTCCCAAAGAGGCTTATTGCATCGACACCACGCATTTGGGCTACTCACAATTAGCTTCGTTTGATTATTTCACTCGCCTACCCTTGCGCGATGACCTCAATTGCCCTTGGCTACTTACCCACAACCCTAATGAAGTGCAAGGTTTGGGCCACTTAAATCGAGAAAAGTTAACTTTACTTTGGGAAGACCGGCGCGCGGCTGACCGCGATGAACGGTTACGACTCTATCAAGAACAATTGCAGTAGAGCGCGCGGACACTGCAGATGATGCATTTTAAATTAGCGCGTTTACGCGAAGATGTCCCTGCTATTTTAAAGTTGGCCACGCCTATCTTAGTTGGTCAGCTTGCTGTCATCGCTTTTGGAGTGCTCGATACTGCCATGACTGCTCGCTATTCGGCTGAAGATTTAGCAGCCCTAGCGATGGCCTCAGCCATCTTCATTAGTATTTACGTCGGCTTAACCGGCATTGTTTCTGCCTTGGCGCCAATTGCGGGCCAACTTTTTGGCGCCAAAAGACTCAATGAAATTGGCGAAGAAGTAAGACAAGCCACCTGGCTGGCTATTGGTCTATCCATATTGGGCTGTCTGGTTTTACTGAACGCCGATCACCTCTTAGACCTTGCCCATGCTAGCGCAGAAATTCATGCTAAAGCAAATTTGTATTTATCGATCTTGGCTATTGGCCTGCCAGCAAGTTTAGGCATGCGGGTATTAATGGGGCTACATAACGCTGTCTCACGACCGGCAGTTATTACTGCGGTACAACTTGCTGGGTTAGCCTTAAAGCTTCCTTTAAATGCTCTATTTATTTATGGCGGCCTTGGTATCGAGGCAATGGGTGGGCCAGGCTGCGCAGTTGCTACTGTTATTGTTACTTGGTTGTGGCTATTGGTCACCTTAATCATTGTTTGGAATGGGCGGTTTTATCAATCTTTTGAAATCTTTAAACAATTCAGTCGGCCTAATCTACAGCGCATTTGGGTGATCTTAAAATTAGGTGCACCAATTGGATTTAGCTATCTCATTGAGGTGACTTCTTTTACGTTTATGTCTTTATTTATTGCTCGGTTTGGCGTCACTGCTTTAGCAGGCCATCAAATTGTGGCTAATCTTGGTACCGTCATTTACATGGTTCCGCTTTCACTCTCCATTGCTACGATGACACTCGTCTCACAATCGATTGGGGCAAATCGCCAAGATCGCGCCGAAGAAATTGGCTGGTCGGCGGTTACCTTTACCACCTTGTTATGTATTGTGATTGGTATTGCAGTCTGGTTTCTGCGCATGTTTTTACTAGACTTGTACAGCCCACCGGAAGCAGTTAAACAATTTGCAATTCCCTTATTCTTATTCATTGCCCTGTATCAAATCTTCGATTCTTTACAAGTCACTGCAGCGTTTATCTTGCGCGCCTACCGCATTGCATTTTTACCGATGATTATCTACGCGATATCGCTCTGGGGCGTCGGCTTGGGTGGCGGCTATATTTTGGGATTTAACTTGACTGGCAGCATTCCCTTGTCAATGCAAGGCGCAAGTGGGTTTTGGTTAGCCAATAGCATTAGCCTTGGCTTAGCGGCTATTCTTTTGCTCTATTTATTTAGAAGGACTGCCGAACGGTTTGAATTAACGCGGCCGGCAGTGGTAACTTAAGCCAATAAAAATAATCGTCTTAGCGCGTTTCTAGCGCTGCGTTGGAAAGCTTGGTATTTGATTGCCCTTGGCATACATACATTGCTGATAAGCAATGTTATATTGAGTTTGCGATTGATTTTGTTTGCCTGCTGCGTTTGCCGCACCCATTGCCGCACCACCTAATAGCCCTACCCCGGCACCGGTGCCCACATTTTGATGATTACCACCTTGAATGACAGCACCAGCAACCGCACCTAATGCAGCACCAACCGCTGCGCTAGTTGCGCCCTCTTTCAAAGCCGCATTGGAAGTATCTACGGTAGAGGTAGTAGCGTATTGTTTGCATTCTTGATCTTCTTTCTGAAAGACATCAAAAGGCTTACCTGCTCTTGGCATGACTGCTACCGTAGGGCCAGTTGGAGCTGAAGTACAAGCAGCAAAGCCAACTACAGTAGCGGCTATGCCAAAAGTGATGCAAATAAGGCGTTTCATCAAAACCCTTTTATTAAATAAAGAATGGAGTTTATTGCGGCTTTACTTCATGTGCACTAGAGGGCGGCATAGCCGGCAGTACCTGCCAATCAGTTGCACAACTTTGTACATAGGGAAAATAGGCTTTGCTTGGTGCGCAGTAATACCAAACGTTAGGCTGGGGTTGAGAAACCATAACCATAGGCTCGGGAGGTGCATATACTATTGGAGCGGCATAGGGATAAGCAGACGCGCCATAAAATCCGGCACCGACAACAATCGGGGCAACCGCATAGGGGTAAGCCCAACCATACCCGTAACGAAATCCGCCGCCGTAGCCGTAACGGTATCCGCCACCATAACCGTAAGCGGGCCCTCCGCGCCAGCCAACATTCCATGCAGCACCGCTACCGTTGCCACCTCGCCAACCACCATGAGCACCAGCCTGCGCATGGCTAGTGTGAGCTAAACCGATAAACCCGAATAAAACTGCCAAAATAATAATGGCTGTTTTCCCAAAAAAGGGATGCGGATAAAATTCAGCTTGAGTTGCATTAGGTTCTAGCATTTTTTGCATATTCCCTCCACAAGTTCTGTAATGGTCGTCAGTAGATATTCTATGCTGATCAGCTATTAACGCCTGAAACTATTCTAAGCTGACAAAGCGCTTTATTTAATCTCACCAAAAATAAGCCTAATCGGCCTTGGCACCCGACTTTTTCACAATTGCAGCCCATTTTTCACGTTCTTGTTCAATAAAACGCGCTAATTCGGCAGGGCTATTTGGGGCGGGTTCAAGACCACTAGCCCTTAATTTAGTTTGTACAGTCGGCTGGAGCAAGGTTTCTTTAGTAAGCCGGCTTAGGCGATGTTGTACTGGAGCCGGTAGGCCCGCTGGGCCCACTAAGGCAAACCAAGAAACTGCTTCAAACCCAGGCAGTCCTTGCTCTGCGATGGTTGGAATATCGGGAGCAGCTGCAGAGCGTCGCCCTGAAGTAACACCAATAGCGCGTATTTCATTTGCCCGTATTAATGGTAAAGCGGAGGCCAAATTATCAAAGGCGAGGCTAATGCGCCCACTGACCAGGTCAGGCAAAAATTGCGCCCGCCCTTTATAGGGAATATGGCGTATTTGGATCCCGGTCATTTCCATTAATAGCTCGCCCGACATATGTAAAGAAGTGCCAGACCCAGACGAACCATAAGTCAGTTGGTTAGGTTCTGCTTTTGCCAGGGTGATCAGTTCGCTTAAATTACTGACGGCTAATTTATTATTCACCACCAACACATTGGGGGTGCTAGCCAAAAAACTAATCGGCGCAAAATCGCGGCTAGGGTCATAACTCAATTTCTCGTAAAGCGTACCGTTAATTGCATGAATGCCCACCGTGCCAATTAACAAGGTGTAGCCGTCTGCCTCGCTCTTAGCCACATAGTCGGCACCAATATTGCCGCCAAACCCTGGGCGATTTTCAACTAAGACATTTACTCCTAGCATCTTCTGCCAGCTTTCAGCCAAAATACGCGCCAACGTATCCGGGGCACCCCCAGGCGTAAAGCTTACAACCAGATGAATCGACTTTTTAGGCCACAATACTGCATCTGTTAATGCGCTACTACCCACATTACTTTTATTAGCATTAACTTGCGCGTAACTTACCGTACTGAGAAGGCTCAATGCCAAACTGAATAATAAATTGACGAGCAATTGAAAACGGTTTTGCACGGGAAAATTAGTGCGTACTAAGTTGACGCGCTAAGTCGATAAAATCTTTTGCATGAAAATCAGTCCAAGTCTCTACTTGCATATCTTGGCGTAAATGGTTGGGGCCGTGCTCAAAGGGCCGCTCAACAAACGCTGTTTTCAGACCGAGTTTGTGGGCTGCTAATAAGTCATCTTTATGGGTGGCTACCAGCATCACCTGCTCGGGGGCAATATCAAAGGTGGCCGCAACCCCTAAATAGGTTTCTGGATCAGGTTTGTAATGGCGAAACACTTCGGCCGATAAAATTAAATCCCAGGGTAAGCCTGCATTTTTTGCCATCTCGGCTAATAAACCTAAGTTACCATTCGATAAAGTGACAATCGTGTATTTACTTTTTAGCTGTTGTAAACCTAAAACTGCATCAGGCCAGGCAGCTAGACGATGCCAAACCCGATTGAGCTCTTTTTTCTGCGCTTCATTCAGCACATCAATCTTGAAATCAAGTAATACTTGGTCAAGAATCAGGCGATGTAAATCGTCGATCCGTGTCCAGGGTAACTCACCTGAACGTACCCGCGCCATCGCAGGCTTATAGCCATCACGCCAAGCAGTGGCAAATGCCAATGGATCAACGTTGAGGTTCAATTGAGAAACTTCTTCTGTAATTGAACCGTGCCAATCGACAACGGTTCCAAAAACATCAAATGCCAATACTTGAATTGCCTCTGCCTTAGGTGAAGCTAAGCCATTACTTGATCTATTTTTAGCAATACTTTCCATCCCTGAATTATCTCATCCCCATCCAAATAGGAGCGCAGTTTGATAGGTCACAAAAGAGGCTATATAGGCTAAAACAAACAAATAACTGAGCAAAAGCAGGGGAATTTTCCACCCACCCGTTTCACGCTTCACAGCAGCAATTGTTGAGAGGCACTGTGGTGCAAATACAAACCAAGCCAATAAAGACAGTGCGGTGGCTAAACTCCACGCCTGTGAAATTAAGGGAATCAAGGCATCATTCGCTGAATTATTTACTGTGGATAAAGCATAAACTGTGGCTAGTGAACTAACGACCACCTCACGTGCCGCTAGACCTGGAACCAAGGCAATGCTAATTTGCCAGTTAAAACCAATCGGTTGAAAAAGTACTGCTAGCGCTTTTCCCAGCATTCCCGCAATACTATATTCAATTGGTGCGCCAGTAGCATTCAGAGGCGGAGCAGGAAAACTAGATAGCGCCCATAGACAGACTGTAAGGATAAAAATGATTCCGCCTACTCGACGCAAAAATATTTCACAGCGCTGCCATAAACCTAGTATTAAATTACCCAAACGCGGCAAATGATAACTCGGTAACTCCATCATCAAAGCATGAACTTGAAATTGTTTACTAGTAAAGTGCTGCAAAATCCACGCCACTGCCATTGCTCCAACAATACCCATAAGATAAAGCAAAAATAAGACGAGACCCTGCAAATCAAGATCGGCCCATAACTTTTGGTTTGGAATAAAGGCAGAAATTAGTAAAGCATATACGGGTAAGCGTGCCGAACAAGTCATCATTGGCGCAATTAAGATGGTTACCAGACGATCGCGTGGATTAGAAATACTTCGCGTCGCCATGATGCCTGGAATAGCGCATGCAAAACTGGATAGCAAGGGAATAAACGAGCGGCCCGATAAACCAACCGTTGCCATTAAGCGATCCAATAAAAAAGCGGCGCGTGGCAGGTAACCCGATTCCTCAAGTAATAAAATAAAAAAGAATAAAATTAAAATTTGCGGTAAAAATACCAACACACCACCTAAGCCTGCCAAAATGCCATTAATAAGTAAGCTGCGTAACCAGGAATCTGACATGTGACTACTGAAGAAACCCGCCGCGGCATCAACAGCCCACTTAATTGCTTCCATCGGTAGAGTAGCCCAACTAAAGACGGCTTGAAAAATAAAAAATAGCATAGCAACCAAAATAATTGGGCCTAATATGGGCTGCAGCAACACACGATCAAGACGATCGGCCAAGACATCTGGCACAAGTTCATTGAGGGCTAATTTTTCTAATATTTGCTGTACGCGCTGATTATCAGTTTCGGTGAAATTGGTCTGGGTATTTATTGCCGTAGACTGCGCAGGTAAATTCCGCCAGTCAAGCCCATCTAAAAAGTGCCTTAATTCATCAACGCCATGCGCATTTACGCCAATCGTCGGTATCACTGGCAAACCTAATTCTGCGGCTAAATCAGCAGCATGAATCTTTAAACCGTTGCGCTTAGCAATGTCTGACATATTGAGCAAAACAATGCAAGGCAAACCTAAGCGTTTTGCTGCTAACACGAGGCGTAAATTCCTGCGCAGATTTGTGGCGTTTAATACGCATAAAACTAAATCAGGGCGCTTTTCGCCTTCGGCACGTCCGAGCAGCACATTACAAGTGACCCGCTCATCAAGCGAACGGGGATACAAACTATATGCGCCCGGTAGATCGAGAATGCGCAGTGATTGACCAGAGGCTAAGGTTAGGCGCCCCTCTTTACGCTCCACGGTTACGCCTGCGTAATTAGCAACTTTTTGCCGACTACCAGTAAGCAGGTTGAAGAGTGCTGTTTTACCGCAATTCGGATTACCTAATAATGCTAGTAGCGGATAACTGTCAAAAAAATGAATCTTGCTTAATTTCATTGAGAGATATTTGCCACCTCAATCAATTGAGCCTCGGCACGTCGTAAAGCGAAGGTTGAAGAACCAATTCGTACCATTAAAGGATCGCCAAGTAGGCTACGCCGTAAAACGGTTACCTGCTCGCCGGGTAAAAATCCAATATCTTCCAATTGTTGGGCTAATGCTGGCTTATTAATCGGCGCATTGACTCGCTCGACCTGACTTACTGAGCCGATAGGTAGTTGGTTCACAGTCATGGGTTTCATGGTTGTTTCACAGTAACAAGCTAAAATCGCGCAAGCATTTCATATACCGAAAATAGTTATTAAGAATCATTATCATCATATACTATTCTATTGAGAATGATTCTTATTAGCTGTTTAGCTCGTTTTTTTGATTTTGGCGTTAAAACATGTTGGATTTCAAGTTCCCATCGAGCCATCTTCTTGGCCAACTGCGAACCCAAAAAAAGCGCTGGGAGGGGAAGTTTCAAGTCAATTTTCTTGCCCTACTCAGCTTCCTCGTGATATCTATTATTGTCATACCGCCGGCAAATGCTGCTGAAGCTGTCTCCGATACGCCGATTATTGATAGCTTAACGCCATTAGCCAATGATACTGAGCAATGGAGCATTCACGCACAATCGACTTATATATCCCAATGGAAAAATAACTTTAATTCACCCTACTATGGTGAAAAAAGTATGCTGAATAAAACCGAGGGTGACATTGGTCGCAGCTACACGTTTTCTGCCACAGTATTTTTGGGTGCCCGCTTATGGGAAGGTGCGGAAGTGTATTACAACCCAGAAATGTTTGAGGGGCTACCCTTTTCAAACTTTAGTGGTCTTGGTGGTTTTACTAATGGTGAATTACAAAAAGGAACTACTGTTCCTCCAGCGTATTACACTGCGCGCGCATTTATTCGACAAACATTTGGCCTAGGTGGTGGTCAGGAACATATTGAAGGGGAAGCCAATCAATTAGCTGGTAATGTGGATAAAAATCGTTTGGTGTTAAGTTACGGCAAATTTGCTGCTTTAGATTTTTTTGATGCCAATACATATAGCCGTGATCCGCGCACCCAATTTTTAAACTATGCGATTATGTCTAGTGGTGCCTATAGCTTCGCGGCCGATAATAAAGGCTATACCTATGGCGTGGTTGCAGAGTGGTATCAGGGTGATTGGGTTACCCGAGCAGCCCGTTTTGCCATGCCTACCCAGCCTAATACTATGCAGCTTGATTACAGCATGAAGCAAGATTACGGCAATCAAGTTGAAATTACCCGCGCACATACTATCGGTGATCAAGAAGGAAAAATTCGGGCCCTTTGGTTTCAAACGCATGCCTTCATGGCTAATTATCAAAATGCGATTAAGCAGGGCTATGAAACCAATACAGTGCCATCGATTTATAACGCGCGTCAAGCCAATCAAACCTCATGGGGTTATGGTTTAAATGCCGAACAAGCCTTAAGCAAAGAGATTGGAATTTTTGCCCGCTGGAGTTGGAATAATGGCCAAACTGAAACACAAACCTACGACATTAGTAAGTCATTATCTGGTGGCGTTTCAGTGAATGGCGCAATTTGGAACCGCAAAGAAGATACCTTTGGACTAGCGTTTGCTGCCAATGGAATTTCTGCTTCCGAAATAAACTACTTGCAACTTAAAGCCAGCACGATGTTTATTGGCGATGGTGCTTTGAAATATAAACAGGAACAAATTCTTGAAACTTACTATAGTTTTAATGTTTATAAAGGCGTCTACTTAACTGCCGATTATCAGCGTATTGCCAATCCTGCCTATAACGCTGCACGCGGCCCCGTTAATTTCTTTGGCCTACGCGCCCATCTGAAGATCTAAAGTCATTATTCATAACGCAGAGCTTGAATGGGTTGCATATTGGCAGCTTTCTTAGCAGGATAGTAGCCAAAAAATACGCCAATTGCAGCAGAAAAACCGACTGCAAGCGCAATCGATGCAAACGATAGCTCGACTGGCCATCCCGCAAGCGAGCCTACTAAAAATGAGGCAATTGCACCCAACAAGACCCCAATCACGCCCCCAATAGTAGCTAAGGTCATCGCCTCAACTAAAAATTGCGCCAAAATATCTTTACTGCGCGCCCCAATTGCCATACGTAAACCAATTTCCCGAGTGCGCTCGGTTACCGAAACTAGCATGATGTTCATAATGCCAATACCCCCTACCATCAAGCTTACCGATGCCACAGCGGCTAATAAAAGCGACATCACTTTACTCGAAGCCTCTTGTGCTTGTAAGATCTCGGTCAAATTACGCACTGTAAAGTCATTATCAGCTGCGGGCTGTATACGATGGCGTTGACGCAATAATTCAGTAATATGCTCTTCGGCTAGCTTCATACTCTCACCAGCGCCAACCTTCACAATAATCGACCCAACCCGCGAAATTCTTCCCAACGCTTCACCAAATAAACGCCGCCGCCCAGTTGATAACGGTACAAACACCGAGTCATCTTGATCTTGACCTTGACTACTTTGACCTTTGCGCTCAGCAACCCCAATCACTAAAAAAGGAATGCCTTTAATGCGCACCATTTGATCGATTGGATCGGTATCTTCAAATAATTCGCGTGCCACCGTTTGTCCCAATATGACGACTTTACTAGCGCCTTGCAATTCGCCCGCATCAAACAAGCGGCCTTTAGCTAAGGGCCACTCCCGCGCATCAAAATAGTCATTCTTCACGCCATAGATAGTGGTACCCCAATTATTATTACCAGTGACGATTTGGCCAGCGCCCCGCGAAGTTGGCGCAGCGACTGCAACCTCAGGTACCTCACGCACGATGGCAAGAGCGTCTTCTTCTGTCAAGCTTTGAGCATTGCCTGCGCCTAGACGCACCCCTGATTGTAATAAAGTGCCTGGAATTAAAATCATGAGATTAGAGCCGAGGCTAGAAATTTGCTCTTTCACGCGCGCCTGAGCGCCACTACCCACAGCCACCATCGTAATCACCGCAGCTACACCAATGATGATGCCCAGCATGGTTAATACCGAGCGTAATTTATTTATCCGTAAGGCCAATAAGGCGATCGATAAATTAGTTTTAAGATCCAGTTGCATTAGCTTAATTCACCTGAATATCAACGATTTGACCATCACGAAAGGTAATTTGTCTTTTGGCATAAGC
>Ga0209084_1001837_pt1 | contig 17253 bp, 17 predicted proteins | sample C_130820_MF_Meta_FD_187309 | JGI IMG/M metagenome (GOLD analysis project Ga0209084, IMG submission 187309) | Freshwater microbial communities from Lake Croche, Canada to study carbon cycling - C_130820_MF_MetaG (SPAdes) (version 2) | ecosystem: Environmental > Aquatic > Freshwater > Lake... | reverse complement strand
GCCTTCCGTCCACTGATGTCCATAACGATGTAGAAACCTTTGCTCCACTAGCTAGGGCAAACGACAACGCGAAACTTACTGCGGCGGAAACGACAACTATCAATAGCGCAAATAGCGACATAGCCAAATACTTGCCGCCAAGAACTTTCATGCGACTTGGCTGGCGCACCAAGATATTGCGCAAAGTTCCATAGGTATATTCCTGGGCTGTCTGGGCCGCGAATACACACAAGGCAATGACTCCTAGAAGTGTCGCAGCGCTTTGGAACCCGAATACCAAGCCATCGGGCGCAGAAAGGCGTTTGGCCGTGACTCTCATGCCTTCTCGCCCGTTTCCGTTCGGCGAATCAATCAGTAAATAAAGTAACGATGTGGTCAAAGCGGTCAAACCTGATGCTGCCAGCATCGTGGGCAGAAACAAGGTGGGTCGACGTAATTTGCGAAGTTCAGCGCGCAAAACAGCAATCATCATGCACCTTCTGTCATGTCAAAGAAAGTTTCTTCCAGAGTTGGCATCTGTATCTGCAACTCGCTAAGCGTTATTCCACGTTCAAAGGCGGTGCGATTTAAAGTTGGAGCCCATTGGCTCGAAGCCATGATTTCAAGCGCGCCATCGACCGCCTTAAAGCTCTTCGCCAAGGATTCAACAATTTTGCCTAGGGCAGTTAAATCCTCATTATTTTCAGGCCTAGCAATAATCAACGGTTGCTGTGCTGCTAATAATTCCTGGGTAGCACCAGAGAAAATAACCCGACCGGCGCGCAGCATGACGAGTGAATCACAGATCATTTCAATTTCGCTCAGTAAATGCGAGGAGACGAAGACGGTCGTACCCGACTTTGCTAAATCGCGCAACAATGTGCGCACCTCATGTATTCCTGACGGATCTAAACCATTGGTCGGTTCATCAAGTATCAGCAGCTGCGGATTAGGCAAAAGAGCCGCAGCAATTCCAAGTCGTTGCTTCATTCCTAGCGAATAAGTTTTGAATTTAGATCCGCCACGATCTGCAAGTCCGACAGTTTCCAATAATTGGTCAACTCGCTCTTTAGGAAACTTTCCAAGGGTTGCTAATACGTTTAAGTTCTCTCGGCCCGAAAGTGCCGGATAAAAAGCAGGACCCTCAATCAGTGCGCCCACTCGCGGCAGATAATTCTGCGGCTGCGCAATTGATGAACCTAAGACACTTCCAGTTCCACCAGTTGGTGAGATTAGGCCGAGCAACATTCTGATGGTTGTGGTTTTGCCAGATCCATTTGGGCCAACAAACCCGCAAACTGATCCCTGTGGCACATCAAAAGTGGCATGAGATACCGCCACTTGATTGCCATACGTCTTGGTTAAGTCATTAACTGATACCGCGAAAGTCACTTCTAAAGAGTATGCCATCAACACAAGTTCTGCTTGAGTAATCAACAGGCTTGCGCCCAAGTGGCGCAAAGGAAGTGTCACCCCTTTTTACTCGCCTGAGTCAATAGGATTGGATGAGTAACTTAGAAATTTTCCTAGTCAAATACCAGGGGCCAAAATGCGCTTTACCATCAAAATCTTCTTGACGACGATTGCTTTCATCAGCATTCTTTTTGCGCTCACCACCTACACAATGAACAGCAAACTCGGTTCTCCTGAAGCGACTAGCAAAACAGTTAGCAACCTACTCAAAAATGATGACGTTGCCCTAGCAGCAGGCACATTCTTTGTTAAAGAATTGCTAAAGGACGTTTCCCCACAGGCACGAGCACAGATGAAGGTTCCCTATTCCATTTTGAACAAACGCGCAGCTGATGCAATTCAAAAATCAAGTGGCTCAGTATCCGTGGCAGCCGGTAAGGCATACGATGCACTGCTCAACAACAAAACAACGCGGGTTAATTTGCGTGCTCTCATCGTCACAACCGCAGCAGCCTTACACTCGCTTGATCGTCACATCCCTACCTCAGTTGGGCTAGGAAATGCCGGCTACGTCGTAATAACTGCGGATAATTCAGCAAGTCGTAAAAACTTTGTCAAAATACTGTCCACATTGAAACGACTAATGAATATGTGGTGGATCTTCTTGCTGATTGCACTGGGCTTGTTTGTTGGAATTTCTGTTGTAGACAAACGCAGTGGTGTTGGAGCATGGCGCTGGCCAGGCTACATATTGTTCGTAACCGGAGGCATATGGCTGTTTATTGCATCACTTTTGCCGAAATTGGCGAGTCAGAAAATCGGCGTAGACAAACAAGATATTTTCAACACTGCCTCAGATGCAATTAATGGCGGGCTGATGGCCGCAGCGGTTGGCGCAACAATCGTAGGCGCTGTTCTTATCGTGCTCTCCTTTGTAATGAAAAGTTAAGCGCATAACTACTACAAAGAATCCACTTGGAAAGTAGATTGAAATCATGACAGTACATATTGGCGCACAGCGCGGAGATATTGCAGAGACAGTTTTGTTACCTGGCGACCCTTTGCGAGCACAATGGGTGGCAGAGAACTTCCTCGAAGGCGCGGTTAAGTACAACACTGTTCGCAACATGTTGGGCTTCACTGGAACCTACAAAGGTAACCCGGTTTCTGTACAAGGAACTGGCATGGGCGTTCCGTCGCTTTCAATTTATGTGCACGAGCTGTTCAACGATTTTGATGTGCAAACTGCGATTCGAGTTGGCACTTGTGGCGGAATTGGCACTTCAAAACTTCACGACATCATTATTGCGATGGCAGCATCGACAGACTCAGGAATCAACCGCAGACTAACTGGCGGATTAGATTTTGCGCCAATTGCAAACTTTGATTTACTAGCAAACGCTGTTGAAATTGCCCGAGCACGCGGACTTAATTACCACGTTGGTGGAATCGCGACAATGGATCGGTTCTACGACACCAGCAATGCAGTAGACGTGCTAGAGAGTCTTGGGGTTTTAGGTCTTGAAATGGAGACCAGCGGACTCTACACAATTGCGGCCCAATTTAATCGCAAAGCACTTACTATCTGCACAGTGAGTGACGTAATTCGAACTCATGAGGCAACAACGGCCCAAGAACGGGAAAGCACCTTCAGTGCAATGATTGAGCTGGCTTTAGAAGCTGCCTTTAAATAGGAGCAGATAATTTCTGCTCCCCCGGTTGGACTCGAACCAACAACCTGCCGATTAACAGTCGGCTGCTCTGCCAATTGAGCTACAGGGGATTGTGAAATAAATACTAACAGCCAGAGCCACTTCAATGCACATATGGCTAGGGCATAGCCACTGCCGCACAATTTCTGCTAAATTCCAAGGTTTGACCGCAGTGACCGCAATGACTCTCGAATACGTTCTTGGATAGGTGCGGATTGCGCATCAATTGAACCCTCTGGCACGGTACTCCAAATCACCCCATTGGCTGTTCGCCTAGCGATGAAGCGAACTCGGCCGACTTCTGGAACATCTACGAGGCGGTCAATCACAATGGTTGCAGTCACTCGATCACGAACCGCCGTTGGAACTAAGCCCGGCTCATCGAGCTTCCAAGATAAAGTTTGGGTTGCTTGCTCGTGCAAAACGACCAAACTCAATAGCGGTTCTTCCCACTTGGCCGACAGGGAGTCTTCCCACAGGACGGTCGAAACTACCTGCGCCTGCGCACTAATCAAGCGCTTATCAGTAACAGCCAAAACCCCAGATGAATGCGTGCTCCAAGCCAACAAGTACTCGTTTGATTCCATCACAGATCTGATTTGTGCTGGCAGCGGCTCTGGTCGTTGGAAGAATTTCACACCAAATCACCAACTGCAAATTCACGCATTGTCCGGCGGTACTGTTCCAAGGCCAACAAATCCCCCAAGAGTCTCGCTTGCTCTGCAGCATCGTCTTGTAGGTCACTTCGCTGTAAAACACCTTTGATTTCGTCAATACGCCTACCAGCATCTAGTTCAAGCACTCTGGCTAACACAGCCTGCACATAACGCTCGTCGGGACGATCTACGGGCAATGGCTCAACAGATAGCGCGCGAACTTGTGAGGCTGTGGCTTCATCTGAAACCTCAATCACTGCTTGCACCCATTTATTTGCATCGGCATAATCCAATGGATTTCCAGCTTTTGCACACGCGCAATAAACCGCCGCTGCCGCTGGAACTGTGAAAACGGATTCTTCAAGTGAGCCAAACCACTCGCCTACTTGGTCCGGTGCCTGCAAGACACATTTGAGCGCAGTTCGTTCAACTGCGCCAACATTACTTGAACCAAAAGTTGACTGTGTAGGCACGTTAGATGTGGGGCGCTGAGCACTAAGGTTTGACTTTCCTGCGCCTTTAGTTATTTCTTGTCTGATTGTGGCCTCGTCAATTGATAACCACCCAGCCACCATCCGAATGTACTCAGGGCGAAGTGCGACATCTTTGATGCCAGCTAGTACTGGAGCCACTGCGCGCATGGCAAGAACTCGACCTTCAGGTCCTGCCAAGTCATAGTCGGTAATTGTTGCTCGCATAACAAACTCAAATAGTGGTACACGTGCGGCAACTAAATCTTGGACAGCTTGGTCGCCACCTTTAAGACGCAAGTCACACGGATCTAAGCCATGCGGCTCGACGGCGACATAAGTTGAAGCAACAAAATGCTGGTCCTCATTGAATGCTTTTAATGCAGCTTTGCGCCCAGCGGCATCACCATCGAATGTGAACACGATTTGCGCCTGTGCTATTTCATCATCGAGCAAGATTCGACGCAAAATACGCACATGGTCGGTGCCAAATGCGGTGCCACAGGTTGCAACTGCGGTAGTGATACCGGCTAAGTGACATGCCATTACATCGGTATAGCCTTCAACGATTACTGCCTGATGAGTTTTCGCCATCTCTCGGCGAGCCAAATCGAGCCCATACAAAACTTGAGATTTGCGATAGATCGGGGTCTCGGGGGTATTCAAATATTTGGGGCCTTGATCACTTTCGGAAAGTTTCCGAGCGCCAAATCCAATTGGGTCTCCACCAGCATCACGAATTGGCCACATCACGCGATCGCGGAATCTGTCGTATGCACCGCGCTGTCCGGCAACTGCCAAACCGCCAGCCAAAGCTTCTTCTTGGGTGAATCCGCGCTGTTTGAGCACATTCGTAAGCCCATCCCAGCCAGCAGGCGAATAGCCAACGCCAAATGTGGCCCAAGAAGCTTGATCAAAGCCGCGTTGGGTTAAGAAATCTCGGGCGTGAGTAGCTTCTGGAGTTAGTAACTGTTGTTGGAAGAACGCCATCGCAACCTTATGCGCCTCAATTAAACGACTGCGTTGACCTTGTTGGCTTGGTGTTTTATTAGATCCTTCTTCGTAGCGAAGCGAGATGCTGTACTTGTCCGCAAGACGTTCAACCGCTTCAGTAAACGAGAGTGCATCAATTTTACGGACATAGGTAATTACGTCGCCGCCCTCGCCACAGGAAAAGCAGTGGTACAAACCTTTGCTTGGTGTTACATGAAATGATGGGCTGCGTTCATCATGGAATGGACACAGACCTTTGAAACTTCCGCCACCTGCCGGTTTAAGAGTTACCGTCTCACGAACAATCTCATCAATTTGGGCACGCTCGCGAACAATGTTCACATCTTCTTCGCGAATCCGGCCAGCCATAAGTCAATGTTACGCGCATAGCGTTGTGTGCCACTGAACAACGCTTACATCTGTCAGGGACGCAACCTGGTCAATAACACATCGGGTTTTTGCAGCTGGTGTTTGGGCCGCAATCCATAGGTCGCGGTGAAGTGGATCAAGTCTGGCGATTGGGTCATCTGAAATAGCCCCAACTAGATCAGCAATCTGCTGACGCTGTTGCGTGTAAATAACCTCCACACCTGTGCGATTCATAACAAAGCGCGCCGCTAAGGCTTTTAGCGCCGTTACCTCATAGCGAGCCTCTTGCGGCACAATCAAGTCGGCTTCATATCGTGTCAACGCATCTGTTCCGTATTCGCTTCGCGTGGCATCCGCTGCTGCGATGCAGAATCTGCCGATTAACGTGCTGGTGGTATTTTTCAGAGCAGCCATTGATCGCGTGGTGCCATCAAAAGATTGTGGCCAACAAGGCAAGTCGTACAGGCGCTGCAACGCAGCATCGAGTCCAGCTGCTTGGAAGTCGTTGCCATACCAACTGCGCGCAATTTCGATGACTTCGGTGCGACCATCTACTGATCCTAAAATTTCAACTGTTAAATGGCCCGCGTAAATAGCATCTTCAATGTCATGCACGCTGTATGAAACATCGTCCGACCAATCCATTACTTGTGCTTCAAAACAGGTTTTTGTATCGGTACGATCGCCGCGCATCCAATTGAATACATCTACATCGTCGTCGTAGACACCGAACTTATTTGAGTCCGGTTTGCGCGCCCACGGATATTTTGAAGCCGCATCCAAAGTGGCCCTCGTCAGGTTTAAGCCGATACTCGCGTTTGGTCGTGCAGCCGTTTCATCAGTAAACGATTTAGGTTCAAGTCGCGTTAGCAAGCGAAATGATTGAGCATTACCTTCAAACCCACCAATGTCGCCAGCAAGTTCATTGAGCGCAGATTCGCCATTGTGACCAAACGGTGGATGCCCTAAATCGTGCGACAAACATGCTGCATCGACTAAATCAGGATTACAACCCAGTGATGCGCCAAGTTCGCGGCCGACTTGAGCGCATTCAAGCGAATGTGTTAAGCGTGTGCGGGGAAAATCGTCTTGTCCTGCCACCATGACCTGAGTTTTAACACCAAGTCGGCGAAGTGCTGACGAATGCATCACTCGAGCCCGATCGCGGGCGAACTCAGTGCGGTCGACACTTTTATTGGGCTCGGTAACCCAACGTTCAATATCAGACTGGGCGTACCCATTATGGAGGTTCACGCTATCTACCATGCCACATAGCTACGTCATCCACCGCTGACATTAAGTTCTGCTTCGCGCACTTCTGCCTGATCTTGCACAGATAGTTGGTCGGAATCCAACCAGCCTTCAGGAAGAACCACGCGACGACTTGGCGCCGTGCGACCTCTTGGCGAATGAGCAATTTCATTACTTAACTGTTGATTTCGATCAATCGTTGCAATTAAGCCGTCTAGTTCAGAAAGAGAATCTATTTTTGCCATAGCGCCACGAACTTCACTACCAACTACTAAACCTTTAAGGTACCAAGCCATATGTTTACGCATTTCGCGACAGCCATAAAATTCGTCATTGTGCATTGTGGCCAGCAGACCTGCATGCCGACGCAGCAGATTCAAGATCACATCTGCCGTTGGTTCATCTGGAATTGGCAGACCAGCGAACGCAGAGCGAATTTGCCCGAACAGCCACGGTCGCCCTAAACAGCCGCGGCCAATTACAACTCCCCTGGCCCCGGTTTGTTCCATCATTTCTTGGGCATTAGCCGCGCTCCAAATGTCGCCGTTGCCTAGCACTGGCGTGTTCGGGATATGTTCAACAAGTTGCGAGATCGCTTGCCAATCGGCATTACCGCCGTAGTACTGCGCTGCGGTTCGACCATGTAAGGCAACCCAATAAACCCCGGCGTTCGCTGCAATCTTGCCCGCATCTAAAAATGTGTGATGTTCGTCATCAATTCCAATGCGCATTTTCACAGTAACGGGCACTTTGCCAGCTGCATTTTTCACTGCTGCATTTACGATGCCTGCGAATAAATCGCGTTTCCAAGGCAATGCGCTTCCGCCACCCTTACGCGTAACTTTTGGCACAGGGCAACCAAAGTTTAAGTCAATGTGATCGGCTAAATCTTGTTCAACGACCATCGCGACAGCACGGCCCACGATGTCCGGATCCACACCATAAAGCTGGATGCTTCGCGGTGCTTCATCTGAATCGAAGGTAATGATATCTAGGGTTTCTTGATTACCCATGAGCAGCGCAATAGATGTGGTCATCTCGGCGACATAAATTGTGCCATCGTTATCGGTTTGCCCAGCCGAAGTTCGGATATCGCGCGACGCTTCTCGGCAGACTCGACGAAATGCTCGGTTGGTGATTCCAGCCATTGGAGCTAACTCAATAACGGGTTCACTTGCTAATAGGTCTGCAAACATCAGCAGCCTGGCAGTCGAGCCGCTAACCACCCTTGTAGCGAATCTAGTGAAATACGAGTCTGCGCCATTGTGTCGCGTTCGCGGACAGTTACTGCATTATCTTCAAGAGTGTCAAAGTCCACAGTGATACAGAACGGGGTACCAATTTCGTCCTGACGGCGGTAGCGCCGACCAATCGCGCCAGCATCATCAAACTCAATGTTCCAGTACTTGCGCAAATCTGTTGCTAAATCGCGAGCCTTAGGGCTCAGATCTGAGTTTCGAGAAAGTGGAAGCACTGCGGCTTTAACAGGGGCAAGGCGAGGATCAAATCGCATAACAACTCGAGTATCAACGCCACCCTTTGTGTTAGGTGCCTGATCTTCGTCATAAGCCTCAAGTAAGAATGCAAAGACGGCGCGAGTTAATCCAGCGGCTGGCTCAATCACAAATGGAATGTACTTTTCGCCAGTTTCCTGATCGAAGAACGACAAATCTTTACCCGAGTGCTCCATGTGTGTCTTCAAGTCAAAGTCTGTGCGATTGGCAATACCTTCAAGTTCAGCGAATTCACTTCCGCCAAACTGGAACCGGTATTCAATATCCACAGTGCGCTTTGAATAATGGGAAAGCTTTTCTTTTGGATGTTCAAAGTAACGCAAGTTATCTGCAGACAACCCAAGATCGATGTACCAGTTCCAACGCTGCTCGAGCCAGTAATCATGCCACTGTTCATCCGTGCCTGGTGGAACAAAGAATTCCATTTCCATCTGTTCGAATTCGCGCGTTCGGAAAATGAAGTTTCCTGGCGTGATTTCGTTACGGAACGACTTGCCTGTTTGGCCAATACCAAACGGTGGCTTTTTACGGGACGACGCTGCAACGTTGGCGTAATTAACAAAAATACCCTGTGCGGTTTCTGGGCGCAGGTAATGCTTTGAGTTATCGTCCACTACTGGACCTAGGTGTGTTGATAGCAAGCCGTTGAACATTTTTGGTTCAGTGAACTGACCTTTACCGCCACAATTCGGGCAAGGAATACCAGCTAATCCGCCTTCAGGTTCGCGGCCCTTTCGCTCAGTGAATTCTTCAATCAAGTGATCTTCACGGAACCGCTTGTGGCACGCCATGCACTCGGTTAGTGGATCTACGAAAGCTTCAAGATGGCCCGATGCTGCCCAAACCTGCGGCGACAAAATGACAGATGAGTCGAGACCAACTACATCTTCACGCGCCTGCACCATAGTGCGCCACCATTGGCGACGAACATTCTCTTTGAGTTCAACACCTAAAGGTCCGTAATCCCAAGCTGAGCGGGTACCGCCATAAATTTCACTACACGGAAAAACAAATCCGCGGCGCTTGGAAAGGCTTACTACTGCATCTACGCGATCCATGAGTTCTCTACATTCAATCATGTCGCCGACTGGTTGCCGGCGCCCAGAGTCATTAGTCTATCGGGAGCAGTTGGTTCTAACTCTCACTAACACTTGATACATATTCCACAGAACTATCGGCAGTTACCTCAAGGAGAGTTTCAAAAATGCTCGGTAGCTCAATCATGTTTGCTAGAAATGGCCAAACTACAAGTTTCGCTGCCGTAGCCGATGTTGCTCGGCGATATGAGCCAACATCTTTCCAGGTGGACTGAACTAAGTATCTATCGACTTGATCAGGAGAATGCAGTAGCTGCAAATTCACAAAACCAGCGGACTGCTGCAAGACATTTTGGACCTCTGCCAGTTGTGCACGCCAAGCGGCGTAGTTCACTACATCGAATGACCACTGCGACCTAAAAGGTTGATCCACCATAGAGATAGTCAACCAGAGTTATCACTAAGTACAAATTTCCAGTGATACATGCTTAATCCGCTACGCTTAAGCCATGGCGTCTAACGTGAATTACCTCGGCATTGCAGTTGCCTTTATCACTGTGCTGGGCACAGCACTTGGTGGGCTACTTGCACTTCGCACCAGAGACAAGATGCACTTGCTTCTTGGTTTTTCTGGCGGGCTCCTACTTGGCCTGGCAGCATTTGACCTCATTCCTGAAGTTTTTTCACTAAGCAACGAACAACTATTTAAAGTGCCAACAGTGATGGTCTGCGTGGTAGTCGGATTTTTACTACTGCACGTAATTGAGCAGATTTCTGGTGCGCATGAACCAGTAGAAACTGAATACGTGCACGACCATCAACACAGCCACGGAATAACCACCGGCTACATCGGCGCTGCTGCCATGGTGGTACATGTGTTCCTTGACGGTGTTGCTGTTGGACTTTCATTCCAAGTAAGCAATGCGCTAGGTGTCGCAGTAGCAATTGCGGTGGTAGCTCACGCATTCACCGATGGACTAAACACGGTTGCCTTGCTCGTTAATACTGGCAATTGGACAAAGCAGTCGATTTACTTACTAGCGGTAGATGGCGTTGCCCGACTTAGTGGCGCTGCTTTTGGTACCTACGTATTAATAAGTGACCGTTTTGTTTCGCTATACCTAGCACTTTTTGCTGGAATGCTGATTTACCTGGCAACTTCCCACATTTTGCCCGAAGCACACAGCAAACATCCATCACGCTTGACTTTGGTTAGCACGATTACTGGCGTGTTAGTGATGTTCTTAATTATTAACTTGGCACATCACTAGTTTCATTGGGTACTGCCCCGCCAAATCTGCGATCACGAGAAGCATAAATTTCACAGGCTTGCCAAAGATGCCGGCGGTCAAAATCTGGCCAAAGTGTTGGCAAGAAGACCATTTCGGCATAAGCGCTTTGCCATAGTAAGAAATTGCTCATTCGTTGTTCGCCACTTGAGCGAATAAACAAATCAACATCTGGCATGTCAGGTTCATCTAGTTGGCGCTTAATAGACTTTTCTGAGATTTTGTCGGGATCCATTTTCCCAGTTGCCACTTCTTTGGCGATTCGTTGCACTGCATCGACAATTTCGGCTCGGCCACCATAGTTGACGCACATGTACAGAGTTAAATTGCGATTTTTCTTGGTTAATTCTTCAGCGGCTTCAAGTTCTTCGATTACCGATTTCCAAAGCTTTGGTCGCCGGCCCACCCAGCGAATTCGAACACCTAAGTCATTCATTTCATCTCTGCGACGGCGAATCACTTCCCGGTTGAAATTCATCAGGAACCGAACTTCTTCTGGCGACCTGCGCCAATTCTCAGTTGAGAATGCGTAGGCAGAAATATTCTTGATTCCAAGTTCTAATGCGCCATGCACGCAGTCAAGCAAACTTGCTTCGCCAGCTTCGTGACCCGCGGTTCTAGGAAGTCCGCGCTCTTTAGCCCAACGACCATTACCATCCATCACAATGGCGACATGATCTGGCACAAACTGGCTCGGGATTTTTGGAGACTTCGCCCCACTTGGGTGGGCAGTTGGTTTTAGAACCATGTCCTACATCTTGCCATGAATACTGTTACTGGCGGTCAACTAGTGGCAAGGAACGTAGCCCACGTTCAAGATGCCACTGCGTGTAGGCAGCGATCAGCCCAGATGCTTCACGAACCTCGGCTTGCGTTGCGTTATCGGCCAGATTCCAGTCTCCTTGTAACAAAGCCAGTAATAATTCGATTGATTCTGCCTTCGGTGCAACGCTTCCTGGTTGCCTGTGATCTGAACACAAAGCGCCACCAGTTGGGACATTAAAGAATGGTTGGGTACCAGGCAAACCACAAATCGCGCATTGGTTTAAAGCTGCAGCGTAACCAGCAAGTGAGAGAGCTCGAAGTAGGTACGCGTTAAGCACTAACATTCCGTCGTGCTCTTTTTCAGTCAAAGAACGCAGCGCGCCAACTAGTAGCAGGTACTGAGTTTCGGCCGGAACCGATTCTTCTGAGGCGATACGATCTGCAGTTTCCAAGATGGTTTGCCCAATAGTCCACAGTGGGTAATCGAGAACCAACGCTTCACCATAAACATTTAAAGTTTCGGCTTGCGTGATTATGTCTAAGTTCTTGCCAGGTGCAATAAATAATTCGACCCGGCTAAGTGGCTCTAGCCTTGCGCCAAATTTACTCCTAGTGCGCCGGACCCCTTTAGCAACAGCACGAATCTTGCCTTTTTCCCGAGTGAGCAAGGTAATGATGCGATCTGCTTCACCTAATTTGTGCGTACGAAGAACGATAGCCTCAACCCGATAATTTCGCACAGTCCTATCGTGTCATGCGTTTGCTCCGAACTTGCACAGGCTTCATGCATTAGCGTTAGAGACATGGCATTAAAAGAAACCCCAGACACATCTGAACCCAGAAATGATGGGCATTCTCATGTGATGACCATTTCTCTTGACCGAAACGGCCTCAATCGTTCACTGCGCACCATTACATTGTGGCTTGGCATTGTTTCTATTGGACTATGGGTTTTCAAAAGTAACGGCAATTTTCTATTCCTAATGCTGCTTGCTTGGTTGTTCTCAATCGCAATGGATCCACCCGTTGGCGCTTTAGCCAAGCGAGGTTGGAGGCGCGGTAGCGCAACTGGGCTCGTGATGTTTGCGGTAGTGCTTGCTTTTTCTGGATTTATCGCGGTATTTGGCAGCGTGTTGTTCAGTCAGTGCGTGCAATTTATTAGTTCTTTGCCAAGTGTGATCACTGACGCAGTCAAGTGGGTAAACGACGCATTTAACTTAGACCTAAATTCACAAAACGTAATTAGCTCATTAAACGTAACTCCGGCTCAACTAGCTAGTTGGACCTCTAATTTTTCTGGTGGAGTTGTAGGTTTCCTCACTTCCATTATCGGTGGGCTCTTTCAAGTGATGACAGCATTGCTATTTGCTTTCTACTTCTGCGCAGATGGACCCAGGCTTCGCCGAGTCATCGGATCTTGGCTCTCGCCTTCAGCGCAAGAAGTCTTTGTAACTACCTGGGATCTAGCTGTGCAGAAAACTGGCGGCTTTGTAATGTCAAAAGTTATTTTGGCTGCATTTTCTTTCACAGTTCACGCTATCTTCTTTGCAACTATCGGAGTTCCTTACTGGTTAGCCATGGCATTGATTACCGGTCTTGTGAGTCAGTTCATTCCAACAATCGGCACCTACCTCGCAATTATGATTCCGATGCTTGTGGCGTTCTTCAACCAACCACTTGATGCGCTCTGGGTAATGACTTTTGCAGTCATTTGGCAACAAGTAGAGAATTACGTGTTAAGTCCAAGAATCAGTCAGATGACCATGAACATACATCCAGCAATTGCATTCGGATCCGTGATTGTGTTCGCTAACCTCTTTGGCCCAATGGGCGCAGTAATTTCAATCCCACTGGCAGCTGTTTTGGTGGCGGCAGTCGATACATACGGAAACCGTTATGAGTTGATTCCGCAGTTACATGAAACGCAGGCGTTAGAAGAATTAGAAGCCGAGGCGTTGTAACTGCTTTGGATCGCGCTGCCAATCTTTTGCAATTTTCACTCTGATATCTAGATGCACTTGCACGCCTAACAATTTACTGATGGATTCACGCGCCGTGATACCAACTTCTTTAAGTCGACTTCCGCCCTTGCCGATGACAATATGCTTTTGACTTTCGCGTTCAACATAAATGTGAACATAAACATCCATTAATGGCTTGTCGGCCGGGCGACCTGAGCGTAATTCCATTTCTTCCACTACTACCGCGATCGAGTGCGGCAATTCATCGCGCACACCTTCAAGAGCCGCCTCGCGAACGAATTCCGCAATCATTACCCGCTCTGGCTCATCCGTTAATTCGCCATCAGGATAAAGTGCCTCACCCGCAGGCAGTTGCCCCACTAACAAGTCGCAAAGTAACGTAACTTGGTCATTTGCAACTGCGCTTACTGGGACTACGTGCACCCAATCAATACCAAGTTTTACGCCAAGTTCGGAAACCGCTAGTAACTGTTCACCAATCTGCTGCTTTGTGGCACGATCTGTTTTGGTAATTACTGCAAACTTTTTAACTCGTGGCACGCTCGCCAACTCAGTAGCGATGAATAAATCGCCAGGTCCAATTGGTTCATCTGCTGGAAAACACATCGCGACAACATCTACTTCAGACCAAGTATCTGATACCAAGGCATTGAGGCGCTCACCCAATAAAGTGCGTGGGCGATGAACGCCGGGAGTATCGACTAGTACCAATTGAGCATCGGGGCGGTGCACAATGCCACGAATTACATGCCGAGTGGTTTGCGGCTTATCTGAGGTGATTGCTACTTTTTGACCCACTAATGCGTTAGTGAGTGTGGACTTGCCAACATTTGGTCGACCAACAAAGCAGGCAAAACCACTGCAAAAATCACTCATGAATAAAGAGTCCGCAACAAGGCGCCAGCGTTGTCAACCACGTGCACCGGAATGCCCACGCCAGCAACTGCTTCGAGCACGTCAATGTCATTAGTGGTTACCAAAACATCATCCGCGACAACTACCACCGCTTCAATTCCAGTGGACCCAGATGATATCGCCTGCGCCACAACCAACTCGATTGCGGTAAAAGATAACGGCCCACGATTCACATTTGTGCCGGAGTAAGTGCGCCCAGTGGTGTCGCGAAGTGCTGCGCCACTTTCGGCACTAACACGCGCTCTGGCTCCACGAGCCAAGGTGACTAGTTTGTCATCCTCTGTTGTCCACTCACTCATTTTCAGATTCCTGCTTTTTTCCAAGATTTTCGTCACGGGCCACCAACAAGGTGCCGATGCGATGGCGACGACCTGCCGCAGACTCTGCAGTCAAGGTCCAATTGTTAATTCTTACATGTGCACCAGGGATTGGCACAATCCCAAGGCGCTTGGCCAAAACCCCTGCTGCGGTATCGACACCTTCATCCGCAATTTCTTCACCAATAAGTTCAGCTAGGTCATCGATGTGCAATCTTGAACTGACTCGATATTCATGATCTGAAATCTTTTCAATATCCGGTCCTGCAACATCGAACTCGTCTGAAATGTCACCAACAATTTCTTCAAGGACATCTTCAATGGTGACCATTCCTGCTGTACCCCCATATTCGTCAACCAGCACAACCAAATGAGTACGAGCTAATTGCATGTCACTTAGCAACTCATCAACTGGCCTACTATCGGGCACCATAAATGCTGGTCGCATCAAATCGCTTACTCGCTCTGAGGTTTGCGCATCATTGTGTTCAAATATGCGACCGGCAATATCTTTTACATAGATCACGCCAACGATGTCGTCAACGCTCTCGCCGATAACAGGAATGCGCGAAAAGCCTGAACGAAGAGCAAGTGACATGGCCTGGCGCAGGGTCTTGTGTTGTTCAATCCAGACCATTTCAGTACGTGGAACCATCACTTCGCGAGCAACGGTGTCGCCAAGTTCAAATACTGAGTGAATCATGGCCCGCTCGTCATCTTCAATAACTAAGTCAGCGCCAGCTAAATCAACTAACTCGCGCAATTCAGCTTGCGTTGCGAACGGGCCTTCACGAAAACCTTTACCAGGGGTGATGGCGTTGCCAACCAGAATCAAAAGGCGGGTAAGCGGACTAAGAAGTAAAGTCAATCCAACTGTAGGTCGGGCCATAAAGAGTGCGATGCGCTCGGCCCGCTGGCGACCAAGAGTTTGCGCGGTTACTCCAAGAATTATGTAGCCAACAAAAACCATGACAACCGAAGCTAAAGCCAATGCCAATGCCACACTAAGTTTTGGATTTATAAACAAGAATCCAGCAGCTACAAGTACTACCGACAAGGTAGACAATGTCAGATTTACGAATAGCAACACATTCACATAGCGAGCGCGGTCTTCAAGCATATGAAGTACACGTTCTGCTTTGCGATTACCTTTGCGTTTTGCCTGCTCAATTCCCGTTTTGCTAACTCGGGCTAGCGCGGTTTCGGCGGCAACAAAAATGCCTGAAATTACTACACAGATTGCCGCAGAAATAAACAGCAGAGTTGAGGTCACGAACCTATCCCTCGCTTATTGCGCTCGCCTTCCCATTGCGCAAGTAACTGCGCCTGCAAGCCAAACATCACTTTGTGTTCTTCTGGCTCGCCATGATCGTGGCCAAGTAAATGCAAAATTCCGTGAGTTAGCAACAACCTAATCTCGGCAGCAAATGAATGGTCTGCGGCTTTTGCCTGGCGCTGTGCTACATCCGGACACAGAACAATGTCGCCCAAAATACCTTCCGGACTAATTTCGGAATCAGTTCCAGCCCGCATTTCATCCATAGGAAAACTAAGTACATCTGTTGAGCCTGGTTCATCCATGTACTTTTCGTGCAATACAGCCATTTCAATTTCATCGACAATCAAAATAGAAAGTTCCGCAGCCGGATTAATGTGCAGGCGCTGCAAAACAAATTCAGCTTGGTAAACCAACTCGAGTTCATCGAGTTCAAAACCAGATTCGTTTGATACGTCAATGGCCATTTCAGCGTGTCTCTTTTTCTGACTTGCCTTTGTCGCGTTTTACTTGTTTTGCCTCATCGTGGCGCGCATAGGCATCGACAATTTGCCCAACAAGTCTGTGGCGAACTACGTCCTGTGAAGTTAATTCACAAAAAGCTACGTCCTCAATACCCTCAAGGATTTCCCGAACGATGCGCAATCCACTTGTCGTTCCAGTTGGTAGATCAACTTGGGTGATGTCGCCAGTAATCACCATTGTGGAACCAAAACCTAGACGAGTCAGGAACATCTTCATTTGCTCAGCGGACGTATTCTGCGCTTCATCCAAAATAATGAAAGCGTCATTTAATGTGCGCCCACGCATGTAGGCAAGAGGAGCCACTTCGATAGTTCCACTGGCCATTAGTCGCGGAATTGAATCTACGTCAACCATGTCATGGAGAGCGTCGTATAAAGGTCGCAGATATGGATCGATTTTCTCACTCAGAGTGCCCGGCAAAAAACCCAGACGCTCGCCTGCTTCAACAGCAGGACGGGTCAGAATTATTCGACTGATTTTCTTGCTTTGCAGAGCCTGAACTGCTTTGGCAACTGCTAGATAAGTTTTGCCAGTTCCTGCTGGACCGATGCCGAATACCACAGTGTTCGCATCGATTGCATCAACGTAATGCTTTTGATTCAGAGTTTTCGCTCGAATAGCTTTGCCGCGATTCGACAAAATATTTGCCGTGAGAATTTCTGCGGGCAAAACATCTGAACGCAACATCTTGATTGCGCGTTCAATCGCATCAGGCGTCAAGCCCTGGCCAGTGCGCAAGATGACGATTAATTCAGCGATGAGCATTTCAATTTGCCGCACCTGCTGATCA
>Ga0209084_1001835_pt1 | contig 17254 bp, 31 predicted proteins | sample C_130820_MF_Meta_FD_187309 | JGI IMG/M metagenome (GOLD analysis project Ga0209084, IMG submission 187309) | Freshwater microbial communities from Lake Croche, Canada to study carbon cycling - C_130820_MF_MetaG (SPAdes) (version 2) | ecosystem: Environmental > Aquatic > Freshwater > Lake... | reverse complement strand
CCCGCTAAAAAAACAGATTTTCTGTTTCTATCTCTTAATGCAATATTTTCCGGTGCTCGGTATATACTCATATTATTAATTTTTTTCTAAACTGTTAGGAAAGTACAAAATTGAGGGATTTTTTTTTTGAACATCAATATTTGGATATTGTTTACTAAAATTCAACATATCAAATTTCTTTGTTATTAAATGATAACCATTTGGTGTTGGTATTATATACTCAACCTTATCACCTTCTGGTTTTAATTTACTTAAATCTAATATTAATTTATTAATAAAAAGATCATCCTTGGTGTCAATATCTACAATCCATCTCTTTTCATAGGTCTTTAATTGTCCTACAACACTATCAAATATATTTTTTTGATTATAAGAACCACATTTGATTCTTTCAACCAATTCAGACATCAAGTTTAACGAAACATCTTTATGATTTTGTTTTTGTACATGAATATATGCTCTTGCTTTAAAAACCTCACATAAAAGTTTAATTTCTTCATATCTTTTTTCCAAATAATCGATACTTTCAACACAATAAGTTTTTATTGTTCTTACTGATTGGTGATTATTTCTTTCTTCTTCTGGTTGATCTTTCTTCCTGAGTAAAATGAGTAGATAATAAAAATCACCTTGATTTTCAAAATTCAGTAAATTCTTTATTATGTTTATATTGTCTATCATATTGCAAATATAGGGATAATATATGAAATAAAAAAATCCCCGAAGGGAGTTCTTTATTAATTTTTTTCTACTTTTGAAATTAAACGGAATCTTCTACCTTTATAATTAAAAAAAGTTTGGTCTCCTGCATTCTCATTGGTACTCCAAGTTTGTATAAAACCTTCTTTTCCTTCTAATGGTTTTGTAACCGCTTTTTTTTCTGTGAATTTAATGTAACCTTTTATCTCTCTTTCCATATAATGAATTTTATCAAATATAATAAAAAGATATCATAAAAAAAAATGTTATAATCCCAATTTTTTTAATTGTTTAATAGTATCTTCTGTTGAGGTATGTAATATTCCAATACCGCCTGATTCATTCCAATCATTGATATTACTTTCCCTATCATCAATTAATATTGATTCAGGGTTTGCAAATTCTTTTTTCCTACCAGCACTTCTTAAAATTAAATCAACTCCCGGTAGTTCACGTTCGGTCCATAATTTCTTTCCAACAATTGAACTATGATCTCGTGTTGGTGCAGATAATAGTTTTGGATTATATTTTTTAACATAATTCCATAGTTCTCTTCCATCAAAAGTCCATTCAAGATTTTCCCAATATTTTACACCTGCTTTAGTTATTGGTTCAAAGAATTCTCGACTACTATAATGATTATCACCAATATCAATACCGGTTAAATCACAATAACCTTTATTGAAATCAACTATAACACCATCAAGGTCGACAAATAAATTATATTTTTTTTCCATGATGCAAATATAATGAAAAAATTAATTAAAACAAAAAACCCACATAAAAATATGTGGGTTTTACATTTTGGTTTTTATAGGTGTTATTCTGCTGCTTGTTTTATTTGTGATTGATTTCCTTTAACTTGTGCAACGATGACAGGTTTTCCATTAACATTTCTAAGGATAACATAATTACCATCCTCGTCTCTACCTACTTGTAATGGTACTCCACCTTTTGTTTCATATTCTGAAAGATTGTCGTTTTTTTGATTATCATTCATTGAAACAACTTTTCCTTGGTTGGAAATATCATCATGTTGTTCAATTATGTTTTTTACAATATTTGTAATATCTGATTGTTTTAATTTTACTACTTTCTTCATGTGTTCTTTTTATATAAATATCACCGATTATATCTTTTTGTATATTATTAAATATTTTAAAAAATATGAAAAGATATATTATCCAACGATATTTTTAATTTCATCAGTATGATGGTCAAATAAAAGATCAGATTTTATTTCTCTTGCATCCATTAAAGGGATAATTTCTGTTTTCAAGTTATATGGTCTAAATTCTGGATGACCATCCATACCAACATCCATTTTTTTACCCTTACCGAATTTCAAATGATTTGGTAAATGTACATGTCCATGAAGATGAATATGACCTTTATTTAAACCATCCCATGAACTAATTGGGTAATGCATTAAATTAAATGTACGGTTACAATATTTAATTACTTTATAATGAGATGTTGAAAGAAATAAATCTCTAGAATTTTGTCGATTACTCTCAATATGATGGTCGTGATTTCCAAAAATCAAATAAATATTTTTACAAACCAATCTTTGATAAAATTCAAAAATTTGTTCAATACCCCCAAACGACCAGTCACCAAGACAAATTAATATGTCATCTTGTTCAGCAACATTATTAATATTATTAACAATTGTTGAGTTCATTATCTCTAAAGTTTCAAAATTCCTTGTTTGGTCTATTGGTATTTTTCCATCTTCTGTTCTCCATTTTGTTACACCTCGACATAAATTTTGGTGCGAAAAGTGTGGATCAGAGAAAATCCACACTTTTTTGTTATCATCTATTTTTATCATAATTAAAATGGATATGATTCTTTTAATTTTTTATTTGACAATTGTTCTTTTGGTTTCTTAACTTCCTCAATTATTTTACCCATTACATCGAAAGGTATTGGTAACAACATCGGTGAAGTTTCCGTATCATCATCCAACCAAGCTTGGATATTTTTCGGATCATTAAATTCTCTAGAAATGGCGAATTTTTCATTCGTTTTCTTACTTAAAATGAAGAAAATCCTATGAGTTTCTTGATAACGTGTGTAATGTGATTCTTGTGTTACACACCATTTGGTATTTGCACCATATGATTTAGATGCTTCATAACTTAATGGTATTAATACTAACCAATCATCAGTTTCATAAAGTTTTGCAACTTCTTTCTCAAGACGTTTCAATTTAACTGCTTCGTCAGCTTTCTTAACTGCGATATCCAAATCCTCAAAAGATTTGTATTGAGTGATATCAAGTTTTTCCAAACGTTTTGCTTTGGAATGTTCTTCAAATAAGTTAAGACATTCGGCTTCTTTTTTTGTTAAGAAGTGAGAGGCCAATTCTTTTTTAACATCTTCAATGTTAATTTCTTTTTTTATTGACTTAATAATGAAGTCTGTGTACTTGTAAGTACTTGTTGGGTCTAAACTGACAATGATGTCTAAAAAAGAGACATTTAAATCTGGATGTTGTTTACGAAGTTCATCAATACGTGCCATAATTACTATTTTTTATTTTTCGTTTTTCGTTGGCAAATATAAGAGGAATATTTTAAATGGCAAAAAAAATCCTGATTTCTCAGGATTAATTTTTTTATTTTTTTCTCATAACTTCTTTTATTACATTTTGTACTACTCTTTCTACTATACTTTCATTAAGTTGTGGTTCTCTCTGAATGTCTGATATACCATAGTTTGCAACATTTAACATTTCACTTGGATGGTAATCTTTTATTTGTGCCGCAACATCGTCCAATGTTGTTATTAAACAATCCTTAATTGATGGGTTATCAACGACAGTATATGAATCTGAAAAATCATTTTCATTTGGAGGAAGTTCGTAACTAGTTCTTTTTGTTAGTTCAAAATCTTTCAATAGTTGCATACCTCCTTCAATAGATTTTTCTGTTGGTTTTTTTCTTGCAAATAATATTGAAAATTTAACTACCCAAGTATATGTATCATCATTATTTTTTTGACCATGTATAGCTAAGTTAGACATTATTGTTATATCTAAATTTTCAGGAGCAAACCCCTGTTTTTCTAAACCATATACAGGTGTTTTACCCATATATTTCACCCTATTCTTTTTTGTTGGATCATTGTTACTATATATTTCGTTATATAGTCTTGACATATAATAACTTTCTCTATACTCCAAATCTTCCGGCAATTCATCTTCTGTTGCTCTTTCAGCCGCAGATTTTCTAAAATCTGCAGCACTTCTATAAGAACTTAATGAATGTGATTCTAAATTTATCTCATTATTGTTAACTTTGTCACTTAAATAACGATTTGTATAATGTTCATCATCAAGGTGAAGAAGAGGTAATGATAATTGTTCAAAAGTGGGTCTCAATTCTCCATCATAATTAAAACATTTTTTAACTATTGGGTTGAAAACTCTTCTAATATTTTCTGTTTCTGAATATTTCTCACCAGAATGTTGGTATGCCTTTCTTGTATTTTCGATACCTTCACCACCTTCTAATGGAACAATTATTCTACCTGCTTTTTGATATGGCCAGTTAAATGGTAATGTATCGGTGGTTAAATAAAAACCCCCATCACCTTCGAATTCCTCTTTTAATTTTTCCAATAAATCACGATGTGTTTCTTTAAATTCTTCAATATCAATGCCTTTAGTAAAAATAATTCTTTTAAGTGGTGTATTTTCTGGATTATCAGGATTATCTAGTAAATCCCAACCCACATGTGCTGCCTTCCATTCTTTATCTCTCAAAGAACCTTTTATGCCTTTAGTAAATTTTTTTTTCATTTCAGGATCGTAAATTCTTTTTCCGCCTAATGGAAAATTTGACCATTGACCCATTTCATCCAATTCATTTTCTTCTTGGATTATATTTAATAAATCTTTTTTAAGTATTTCTTTCATTTTTAATTTTATATATAAATAGTTTATTTTAAACGTTTGTCTTATTCTATTTAATTATTTGTTTAGATATGTTATTAACTCTACTTGCAACTTTACTAATTTCATTTTCATAATTAGTTTCTGCTGCATATCTTTGATTATCTTTATTAACAAAATTCTTAAATAAATCACTTGCAGTTTTTCCCTTTCCGATATATGATCTAGCAATTAATAAGAAATATGTATTAATTGCCTCTTGAATTGATGAAAATTCTTTTGTTCCGGTTTCTGTATTACCAACATTGAATGGGTTTTTTGTTCTGATTGGTTTTGCGTTAGGGTCTTTACTTAAACCACCTTCAATTGTTAATTGTGATAATGCCAATTCAGGTGGAACATATTTGTGATATTCATAGTAAGCTTGTTTTGCACCATATGCCAACATATCACCACTAATTCCAGCACTTGGGTTAACTGAATTAAGATATGTTTGACAAATTTTTGCATATTGGTCATATCCTTCTTTTGTTGTTAAATCCAAATCAGTTAAATTATCTCCACCACCCGATTTAACTACATCAATATATTTACTTAAATCATCAGATGTAATACCCTTTTCTCTTAATTTGTCAATTAAAACCTTTATCATTGCAGGAGTAATAACAGATTTTGTTATATTAATCATGGAATCTAATTTGAAACCACTTTTATCGATATAATCCAATGGATCAACCAATTGACCGTCTTTCTTTAATTCAAAATGTAAATGTGCATGTATTGAATTACCAGTACCTTTATCACCTTTATTACCACCACTAACACCAATAAAATCACCTTGTGATACACTTTGTCCAGCGGTAACATTAATTTCTTTTAAATGACAATATCTACTTTGAAAATGGTTATCATGTTTTATTGTTACAGTTCCACCACATGCCCCATTTGAAAATTCTGCACTTATTACTGTACCATTTGCTGGTGATTTTACTTTTGTTCCTGACATTGCCCTTAGATCGACACCAGGATGACTTGATTCATGGTCATTAGACACACCAAACGCTTGAGTTACGGTCGTTGTTGGTAATGGTGCGTCTAAAGTATTTTCATTTAAACTATTTGATATATTATTGTCTTTCTTAAATTTATTAACTACAGTTGCAGTCTCAGGTCCAAATAAACCATCAACACCATATTGTGGTAAAGTATAACCAAGAAGTATTAAACCAATTTGTACAGTCTCAACTTCTTTTTGATATTCCATCGAACCCAATTTTTGTTGGTAAATAGAAGAGTCTATATTATCTAATGTATTAAAAAAATCACCAACATCATTGGAAACATAATCGGCTTTCTTTGGGTCATCAAATTTTCTAACTTGGTCTTTAATATAATCCCCAAAATGTAAAATTTTATCCAAAAAACCATTTTCAGATAAAATTTTCTCACCATAGGTTAAGGTATGGATTCTTTCCAATTCCTCTTTTAAAGTCATTTTCCTCATAATAAATAAATATAAGGAAAACTGACTTTATTTTATAGTTTTTTTAATTAAATTAAGGATTTTGTTCTTATGATTAGTTTGTTTTAAACCTTCCGTATCTTTACATATGATAAAATTATTATTTTTTAAATGTGGTGATAATGGTAAATCATCAAGTATTACAAAATTCTTAATATTATGTTCTTCTATATATAAATCTATTTCATTTGCACGATCTTCCTCCAAATTTTTAAAAGATTTGGGATAATTACCTGTAACATCTATTGGTGATTGTATTACCTTGTTCCACTTAAATATTTTATCCAACTCATCTAAAGTCCAATGATGTCTCCAATCTGAGGAAAGAACAATTTGACATTCGGTTTCTTGAAGTATTTCATTTAAAATTTGAACACACTTCTTATTAAAATTATATGGTATTCTCAATTCTTTTGCGTCAGGATTCTTTAACCAAAATTTCATTTGGTTTTGCATCATTTCACGATTAGTTGTTATCACACCATCAATATCAAGAAAGATTGTTGTCATTATTTTTTTTTAATACGTCAATAAATTTATTTGCTTTGTACTGTTTACTATACATGACTTGACCAAGTTTTGTCCATTTTTCAATTTCTTCTAGTGTCATATCATGGGTTATTTTATATACTTTACCATCAGAACCATCCAATGATAAATTAAAATTTTTCATTGTTAAAATATAAGGAACATTATAATGAATTCCCAATTTTCCATCAACTACTTCTTGATAACCAAACCATTTAACTTCACCAAAATTTATACTTCCGTACTTCGTAAAATGTATATATTTTGAACCAATTGTAAAACCTAAATCATTATTCATATTTTATTAATTTAAAAAATCGTCACCTTTATAATCAGGATGATTTTCTTTCATATTATCAAATCCTTTACTCCAAAAATAACCAATTATTCCAGCAAATGTACATGAAATTATAATACTAATTATCATACTATTTTTTAAAAAGGTTTTTTAATTTTTTTTCTTTAACAATTACCTTACCATTTTCATCAAGTAATGGTGCAACCCAAAATAAATATATTACAATAACAATCATTAGAATATAAAACAAAAAACCTATCATTGTATAAAATATTTACTTCTCCAAAATTGATACCATTTTCTCTTTATCACTGGTTTACATTGGGAAAAATTATTATCGCCAAATGAAACTTTATTCATATATTTTGCAGTTAATATATTTAAAAAAACCTCATGATATTTTTCAGGTACATCAACAAAATCTGCATTTATGTCAACTTTTAAAGAAATAGGACCATCGTCAGTATAAATAAGAAATTCCTCATTTAATTTAACTATGGTACTTGTTTTAATATTAATGTATGAATTACCTATATTGTATGTCTTTTTATTTTCCATTCTGCAAATATATATTAAAAAAATTAATTAAAAAAAAGTATTTTGTTCTTCAAATGTATTTTGTTTAACTTCAATTCCATTAATAACGGTTTTAACTTTTTTCTTTGATAATGAATTTAACATACCTAATCTTGAGTATTTATTAGTCTTATCACATAATATTTCCAACGCCATTTTAAAATATTCTGGCGGACTTTGATTACAGAAATGTTTTGATTGCATTAACATACCCGTTTGTGTTGAAAATTCGGAAGTTACTCTATCTAATTTATCTTTAGTTCTTAATGAAATAATAATGGAAGTTTGTTTATCTGCGTAAGTTGCAACACAATGATGCATAAATTTACCTTCTTCTGCGTATTCTTCTTCTCTTTTAAGAATATGTGGATATAACGTTATTTTTTTATTATCTTTATACGTCTCAATTGGTGTTTCAACATCTACTACCATCTTTTCATTGAATTCATATTGTGTTACCCAACCCTTTCTTATTGCTGTAATAATATTAGATAATTCAAAATGTTCAGTATTAAAATCAGGGTATGTCTTACATCTAATAGTGAGTTCCAATTCATATTCTCTTATTTTTCTAATCATTTGAATATGATCAACATAATCATCAATAAATCTATCTATAATATTAATATCATCAATTGAATTTAATATATGTATAAGATTTTCTTTTTCTATATGTTCCATCGATACGTAACCATTTATTTGATTATACAATGATTTATTAACTAATGTTTTTGGTTTTCCACCATATCTTTCTTTTTTATTTTCTAAATTAAATAAGTTTATTTTTAAATTTGCAATAAACTTTGAATAATCATCCCCAATTAAACGACATATCCTTATAAAAAAATCAATATCAATATTAGGTACTGAATGAAATAATTTAATTGTTGATTTGGTTTTAAGACCATAATAATCTAAAACACTAGCAATTAATTTATTTCCATTCTTTTTTAAGAATTTCTCTGTTGGATAGAAATTTATTAAAAGATTTTCATAATCATTAGGTACTTTAATACCTTTACGTTCAACAAACTTTTTTAAAAATGAATCAAAAAATGTGTGTCTATCAATAACATCGGTTCTTGTAATACCAAATTCACGACATACCACATCATAGAATTCTTCATCGTTAAAAATATTATTGAAGTCATTAGTTAATTCATCATAATATGACGGGATTAAATTTTGTTTCTTTCCAAATAGTCCATTATTTGATATGATAATATCTTTAAATGTTGAAAATGCATTTTTCCTAAAAAACTTACGATTTAAATTTGCAGATTTATCTGATGATAGGGTAATAAAATTAAAATTTTTATCTATTGTTACTAAGTGTACAGATGATGTTTTGCGATAAAATTTACAAAAAACATCTCTCTTTTTTTCTTGTTTGTAGATTTTGATGATGATTTTACCATCTTTAATTCGAATAGATCTACTCAATCTAATTAAAATAACCTCGGAAAATGGATTGATGAAATGTTTTTTTATGGTTTCTTCCTTATTTGTTAATAAACCTGTTGTATTAACACTAGGATGTTTATACGCAAAGTTTATCTGAATTTTTTCATCAAGATTTTCGATTCCACTATAAAAGAATTTGGTGTTCTTCTTTGGGTTTTTCTCAGTTAAAGTGACAAATCTACCAATTTTATTTTCAACATTTACAATTTTGAAACTACTTTTTTTAGTTTCATCACTAAAAAAATCATCATCAAGTTCATTCATAAAATTATTCATTGATTTACGTCTTTCACTTAAATCACTATAATTTTTAAATGGTGTAATAACCGCGTGATCAAAAATTTGTTCTAATAATATCTCCATTGATTAAAATTTATTTATGGTAAATATAAGTTTAAAAAATATAATCACCAAATATTTATTAAAAAATTAAAAACTATGGCAAAAGCAAAAGGTGGTGTATCCTCAAACAAAGTTACATTTGGTAAAAGAAAAGGCGGTAAAGCAAAAAAATCTTTTAACAAACATGAAAACAAAAAAGTTTATAAGGGTCAAGGTAGGTAATTTAAAAAGGGAGAAATAAATTCTCCCTTTTTTTAATATTAATAATTCATCCATAATGTTTCAATCTTTGTCTTTTTATTGAAATTACCGTCAATTGTTTTAACCTCAAAGTTTAGTTTTTTAAACCCATTATCTGTTAGTCGGTCATACAAATCACATTCATAACCACTAATAATAATCTTAGATTTACTTTCAATTACTGCATCCAAGAACTCAATATGACCATTTCTATCCATATCAACTTTATATCTAGCAGACGTTCTAGTTGATTGTTCGTATGGTGGGTCCAAATATAATAAATTATTTGGTGCATTGTATTTTCTTATTAACTTTACACCATCAGTATTTGATACAATTACTCTTGATAATCTATCATGTAATTCAGGTAATCTATCAATACATGATAAAAAGTCGGATACCGCTTTACTCATACCTCTACGAATACTAGAATTCATTGAGAACCCACCGATACCATTATGTGAGGTTCTATTAACATAGAAAAAATAAAATGCTCTAGATACCATATCCAAGTCATCAAATTTCAATTTATCTTTGAAGTCCTTTCTTAAATCCTCAGAATAGATTGTTAAATCACATTTCATTTTGAATAATTCAAACATATCTTTGTCAGATATTACTTTATATAAAGAATAAACATTTTGTTCCAAATCATTATATACTTCAATTTTGGATGGTTCTTTTTTAAGACCTATACTAAAAGAACCTCCATACGCCTCAACGTATGTGTCGTATTCACTATTTAATGGGAAATGTTGAATTATGTTGTTTGCCATGTTAAATTTACCTCCATAATATCTAATTGGTGGGTTTATACTTTTCATTTTTTTTATTTTAAAGTGATGTCTCAATATATGAATAATAACAATTACTATTATTATCATTAGATTCCTTAATAATAGTATTAATCAAAAAATTATTTGGTAAAGTATTACATGTAATAATCATTTTACTATTCATTCTATTAGCATTTATATGATAAGGTATTGTGTTAGTAATTCGATCTATGCTATAATCATTAAATGAATCAATGTTATCAAATATAATAACATCAAATAGTTTACTATGAACTACAGATAAAAAATTATTTTCTGTACAAAAATTTACTCTACTACCGTTAAAATACATTATGTTATAATATCTTTCTTGTAATATATTACCATTATTAATTAAATTTTTAATTGTTTTATATTGTTGAATATTTGGTAATACAAATAAAATTTTTAAATTTATATTATTCTGAATAAGATATTTCACATAATAAGATAAAAGATATGTAATACCAACTCTTCTATCTTGTTGTATTATGATATTATTATATGAATCATCATTTAAAACATTAAACAACTCTAATTGATGTGGGTAAAGTTCATCTTTGAACTCATTTTTTCTATATAATTTAAAAATTCTCATTTAAATTCCTTATATTTGCGGATTATTAGTTCTTTGAATTAAAAACTCGTCTATTTCTATCAATGGTAGTTGATACTAGTGTATTGTCATCTAAAATACTTAATCTAATTTTCATTACTTTTTAATTAAAAGTCTATCATAAAATAAACTGAACATAAAATTTCTTGTAATACCTAATATCAAAAGATATGATAAAAGGAATATTATTCCATAATGAAATGTTATGAATCCTGCTAGTACTATTGCAACCGCATTAAAAATTTCTCTCGTCATTTTCAAGAAATGCCATGCGTCTGTTAATTGTACTGGTTTAGTGACAAATATAGTAAAAATTTTCCATTTTACCAAACCGTTCTTAGGGTTTCCATCAACATATTTATTCTTCCAACTAAATAACGGATTCCAAAATAATTGATTTTTATCTTTAAAAATACTGATATTATAGTGGTGGGATAATGTGTCCATAATTGCATCACATATACCACTTAGACAATATATGATGATTGGGATGATCGTGTAATACATATTAACGTTTTTTTCTTTTTAATTTAAATGGAATTCTCATTTAATAATTTGTCATCTATCTTATTTTTTATAAGTATTTAGTTATTTTTTTCTTCTAAACACTTTGGACATGGTACATTTACTGGATGTAAAATTCCATGTTTATCACATAATTTTGTTTTTTCCATAATTTAACATTCGGGGTTATATGAAACATCGGTTGTTAATTTAAATACCATATCAAGTAAGTCAAACATGGTACTTGTCATTGTGACTCCATTTCTATCAACCGGTTTTACCAATTCTTCAATTGCCACCGCAGTATCTCTACATTTCTGTTTATATGCATAATTATACACGGTGGAAACTCCTTTGATTGGCATCCATGATCGTTGTTTTATATTATACATTCCACTATAATCACCTTCTAGTTCCAATTCATCTTTACGAATACCAACTATTTCTAATGGTTCTCTATGTTCATAGATATCTCTATGGTAAACTATTTGTCCAATGTAAAAATCCATAATTTAATTATTTAATTATTTATATGTGTAATTTTGAAAAACTTATATAACTACCGAAAAAAAATCATATACCTAGTTCTAATTCACTAATTAATGGTGTTGGTTTATCAAAATTTATGAATTCAAAATCATTAATTGTATAATCATAAAAATTCTTTTTTTCCTTTAAATGGAACATTGGGTAATCATTTAATGGTGTTTTATTTAATAATTCATTAACTGCATTGATATGTCTGTCATATATGTGTAAATTTTGTACTAAGTGACAAAATTTACCAACTTTATAATCACAATGACCAGCAATCATCATTTGTAACGCCAAATATTGACCCTTGTTAATTGCATTTGCGACAATATAATCTGAGCTACGTTGAATTAGTGTCATATCCAACATTAAATCATTATTTTCTTTTCTTACTGAAAATATAGTTTCATATGCACATGGATAAAGTCCTTTAGTTTCCTCTAAATCAGAATATTGATACATATTCATGATATGTCGTCTTGAAAATGGTTCTTCAATTAATGTTTTTAAAATATTATCAATTAAATTCCATTTTTTTATTGTAGATCCATATCTTTGACCGATTGTATTATTACCAATATCCCATTCATCCCACCATTTTATACCCATTCCATGAGCGTCATCTAATGAAGATGACTGTTTTTGATAAATCCAAAGAACTTCTTTTATTCCTGTTTTAATTGCGGTATTTCTTAAAGTTGGTATTGGAAATTCTTCTTTTGAAATATCATATTCTTCAAATATACCTGTTATAAATTTGGAATGTGCTGGAGTACCATCATTATATTTAGGTCTTGGATCAACATCCCAACAACCATTATCTAATATTTTTTTTAAATTAGTTTTATAATATACGTCAGCTTTATTCATTTATTTTAATAATTTTATAAAGTTCAAATTTTAATCTATCAGGTATTATCGGATCATTACCATTACGTGCCCATTCCTCTGCTTCAGAAATACTATTAAAAATTTTAGGTAAAATTTCCGGATATGTTTTTTTATGTTGTTCTGGTTGTGCTTCAACATAATAATATTACTTTGAATAAGTTGAATTTAACATTCTAGTGTGTATTGCTTCGGAATTTTCATCATGAATATATTCGTTAAATTCTTTTTGAGTTAATTTAACAACGTCTGAAATTTCCCATTCAAACATTTCAATAACCTTATTATATTCAGAAGAACGATTAACTGGTGTTACCAGATTTAGTCTTAAAGTTAAGACACCATCTTTTAAATCCTTAGTTAACTTTTTTAACTGAATTTCTGCTTCTTTCTTATAAGCAATTTCCGCTTCTTCGTACTCCTTAATGTGGATGTCACGATTTTCTTTAATTTTCTCGATTAGTTTACCTTTTTCAATACTAACCTCTCTGTTATGATGATTGTGCATGATATATATTTGTTTTATTTATTAAATAAGTTATTATTTTATTCTGGACAAGAATCACTTTGTTCTAAATCTTCCCATGTTAAGTGCATTATTACGCTATCTTTTGTCCATCCTTTACCAAAATCAACAACATGACTAGTACTAAAGTGTTGACCAGTTGTCGGATTTTTTATTGAGAAGAATAACTTTCTATCTTCAAGACCTTCAGATACTGAAAGTTCATATAATTCTTTAATTGTTAAAGGACCTTCAATAAGAAAATCATCCATTTTATTTTTTTCTCTCATATTATATATTTATTGACCTAATTATATTTAAAAATAACCTAAAAAATAAAGATAATTTTACTCCATATATATTTAAAGTTAAAACACTATTTTTTGTATTATAACCAATTACATTGATTGTTTTATCTTTATTTTTATCAAACCACTCATCTATTGTTTTTTTTTCTTTTGGATTTATATCATAACATAAATTTCTTAATGTTTTTTTAAATGATTTTTTTCTTATTGTAAGGTATGTCATATCATTTTCACCATTTTTGTACCATCCTCCATCATAAAAATTTTTTGTATTTGATAATGTTATTTTTTCTTTTATTAAATTTATAAATTCATCTACATAGTCTTTTGAATTTTTTATTAAATAATATTCACTATGTTGTTTATTATTTAAACCATATGATATTATTATTGGTAATTCATCTATTGGAGATATGTATTCAATATATATCTCTATTGATTGGTTTGAATAACCTAATATTACATTGTGTATTTTGTCTCCATATTTTTTTTTAGACTCGTCAATAAATAAAATAACGTCTTGGTAATCTACGAAAAATTCATTTATAAAATTAGTTAAATTTTTTTCAGTTATACTGTTTTTTTTTATTAAAATTCCTACCCTATCTATATTAATTGAATTATTAGATATTTTTAAACTATGTTCAATAATATATTTAGGTTTTATTTTTAATTTTTTACATGTATCTTCAAATTTACTAATAAAATCAAATTTATTCATCCAATCTTTTTATTACGTCTTTTATATTTAGGTATGATGTCATTATTGCTGGCAATCCTAATAATGAATTACAGAAATCAAACATATACCGATATGTTGAAAATACACTACCAATTGTTACTCTATTATACATTACATAATATGTTAATATCGATGTAACACTACCATAAACAATAAACTGAATAATCAAATAGAAATTTGTATTTATATTTGCTCTTCTTATTGAAATCCTTTGAGTTTTTCTTAATAAGTTATTAATTAAACCAATTTTTCTTTGACCAATAATATCAGTTTGTTCTTCTGAAATATCATTTGTTTGTCTGGTTAAATCAGCTAACTTTGGTGAGTAATAATAACTGGTACAAATTATTGCAACACCTGATATTAATAAAAACCCAACTACTTTCCAACTAACCAATGATAAGAAATATAATGACCCTATAACACCAAAAGTGGTTTGTAAGACATTAATCATATCAAATTCAAAGAAATTAACAATATAACTCATCATTGTCAATCTTCCATTTATTTTGGTTGTTTCGACTCCATTATCAATTTGTCTATTAATTTCATTGGAGGAAAACTTCCTGTATATACCAGAGAATATCTTTACATCATATATTCGACTAATATAACCAAAAAACATCATTAAACCAAATGTTAATACCAAATACCATATATATGAATATTGTTTTAATATCATATGGTCAATTGCATTACCCAATACCTTTGGGTATATTAACATCAATATTGAATTGATAGAAAATAGTGTATATGAAAATATTATTGATTTCCAATTATCCTTAAATATTATTTTTAATTTATTCATTTTCTATTTTTTCAATTTGTTCTATTGCTTCTGTAATATCTATTGTTCCTACTACATAAAACTTTGTTTCGTAATCTACTTTTTGTGGAACATATTCATCACCATTTGGTAATGTACTTTTTCCTGTTTCAAAATTCATATAAACTAAACCAATATTATTTCTATCTTTATGTTCTTCTATTGGTCCTCTACTTCTTATTACAGAACCTTTATAATATTTGCAGTAATACACCGGTATTAATCTCCATTCACCAATTTTATACAAATCATCATTCATATTACCAACTATCAAAATCTGTTAAATTAATATCCATTTCTGGAACATCGTCTCTACCTGCGGTAACTACTGTACCTATACTTGTTGGTGTGAACTTAAACCAATATCCACCCCCAACCACCCCAAAATAACCTGATGGTACTTGCGGTAATGTTTCTAACCATTGATTATATTTATTTATCTCAATGTCACTCAATTCGAATCTATATTTATGACTCATATATTAAAAATAATAATTAAAAATTTTACATTCTGAATTTAGATTTCTAAAATCAGGAAATGTTGTATCACCTATTGTATTGTCATTTATATGTGATATGTGTAATTCAGTAAATAAATGACAATATTTTTCATAAGTTTTTTTTCCGCCAATACACCAGTCTATTTTTTCTAATACATTTAACTCAGGGTTAAATATATTGTCCCTGCGGACATCCATTAGTATGGTTCTTCCTTTTAATTCTGGAAGGGTTTGATATGTATTATATCCAACAAGTAATGTACAACCAGATGTTTTCTCTTTGAAGTGTTTAAAATCTTCTTTATTTGGTGGCCAAGGTAAAGAATTATTTAACCCAATCATTCCAATTGAGTTAACTGCAATTATTGCTCTCATTTTTTTCTGTTGCCAATTTTACTAAAAAATTATGATATTCAATATATGGTTTTGTTGGATAAGGAAAAACCATATTAAATCTTCTAATTTTTGTATCATAAAAATCTACTTCAATTACAACATGAACATCATATTCAACTCCCTTTACTTTAAATTGTTCTGGTTCACAAACCTTAACAACTTCTAAAATATTTTGATTAGGTCTATCTTTCCTAATTAGTTCCAACATTTCCTGATTCGTCATCATATTCTATATTTTCTTTATCTATATCATTTAAAATATAAATTTCTTTTGTTTCTTTATCCGCAAATAACGTTGTTATTGGGTTACCTACTCTATATAATCTTTTGTCATCTAGATGACCAAATTCACCATTAACAACAATGTAATCTAAAAAATCATCAGGTACTTTATTTACCCATTCTTTTAACTCTGAAAATTTCATCTTTTTTTTCTTTTTAAATAATCTATTATTATGTTAAATGATCCTAACGCAATAACTGTTCCACCAAAAAATGGTTCTAATGGGTTATTGGTATTTAATCCATATTTATTAATCAGTATCCCCGTTAGTATCATTATTATGTAAATTACCGTTTTTATTTTCATCTTCTTTAAGTTTTGTAAGACATTTATACAAACAATATGATTCTTGAAGAGAATATAAACCTTTTTTTTGTCCATATTCTATTACTATTTCAATTATTTTAATTGAAGATTTCTTATCCATTTTATCTACAAAAAAATCAAGATCACTTTCCGATTCAAATTCAAATAAACCATCAAACATTGTATTCATAAAATCAAATATAATAAAAATTTTTGATATTTCCAAATATTTATTGATATGAGTGTACGAATAAACAATATTACATTTCCTGCTGAATATCTTTCTGAACCTGAAGACCTACAAAGAGGAATGATGGGTAGAGATAGTCTTGAAGGTTGTATGGTATTCAAAATGGGAAACGGTGTTCACAGTTTTCACATGTTGAATTGCAAGTTACCTTTAGATATTGTGTTTGTTCACAAAAATAGAATCAGTCGCATTCATTCAAATTGTCAACCAT
>Ga0209084_1001834_pt1 | contig 17259 bp, 21 predicted proteins | sample C_130820_MF_Meta_FD_187309 | JGI IMG/M metagenome (GOLD analysis project Ga0209084, IMG submission 187309) | Freshwater microbial communities from Lake Croche, Canada to study carbon cycling - C_130820_MF_MetaG (SPAdes) (version 2) | ecosystem: Environmental > Aquatic > Freshwater > Lake... | reverse complement strand
GGAAATGGCTGATTTCCCGGACATCTGTTACGAAGATTTTGATCTATTGTGTTTTGGTGGTTGCTATGCAGGGCCTGAATATCGTTTATGGGGAATGAAGTCAGATCTCAGTCAACTCCATGCGGCACAAATGAGAGGAAGTACTCATGTTGATAACTGCTGTTTTTGGCAAGCGCACGCTTATCTTCTTTCTCGTAAGGGAGCTTATAGATTGTTGCAAGATTACGCTGAGTGGGCTAGTTCGACAGAATATAAAAGACCGCACATTGATGTGTACATCTCTAGCAACCCCAATATCCGTCGTAAATTTCTATGCAATCAGAAAATAGCCGACGCCTCCCAGTACATGCACTCTAGTGGTAGATTGTGTGGTATTTTATTGCAAAAAAATAATTATAAACGTAGTATAAAAAATATTGAGCATATGGAGCAAACAGCTAAAGGTCTAACTGTCGTTATCTCTTGTAGCTATCTGGAATCTCATCCAGAGATCACCTTTGTAAAAGAAGTAATCGAATCTCTCGAACTCACAGGAATAAGTCACAATACACCCATCCTGCTTTCTCATGACAAGATCAAACCAGGCACTGAGGGTGCTGAGGAAAAGGAGAAGTCATACTCTAAGTATTTCGAGAATCTCGAGGAGTACGTCAAAACTTCCAAGTTCAATAACATTCAAATAGTTCAAGCTCCTGAGTGGGGGCATCTCACCAGAACGCTCAAATATACTGTATCTAAAGTAACTACAAAGTACATGCTTGTGCTTCAGCACGACATTCATATTCGTAGAGAGGTCCCTGTATTGGATATGCTTGACCTGATGGAGAAGAACGAGCACGTCAAACATCTCAGATTTAATGTACGTAGAAATCACCCTACATTCATGTGGTGGGATGGCTATAAGGGAGGCAAGCGTCAGTTTGCTGAAGAAGAGGTCGATGGTGTTAAACTGTGCTTTACTCCAGCTTGGAGTGATCAGAATCATCTAGCTACTAAAGAATATTATGAGAACGTTGTTTTTCCTGATTGCACTAACGCTGACGGCGAACTAATCTATGATTTCATGGAGAACAGACTGAATGGTCTTTGCCATCATAATCACGAACGTTATGGTACTTATATCTATGGAGAATATGGTGCACCCAGAACGTCCCGGCATTCTGATGGTCGAAAGAGCTCTCCAGAAGCAGACGAAGACTAGCTTTACCTTTTGGTGTACTTCCTTGTTTATATGGTATAATATTATGATATACACAGTATTTTATGCCTAAGCAAAAAACAATAAAGTTAAAGCTAGTTAAGGTAGTTCCTGATGTGGACCTTCCTTTGTTGAGTGGCTCGGTATTGACTGAGCTGAAAGAAATTAGCAGGAAACCACAGAATGTGTTCAGCCTGGTAAAGAAAGCATTCACTCAAGTTAAGTAAAAGCTATGCGCTTGTTTCCAGACAGTTTCGTAAAGATAGCGAAATCTCTGCAGCTTAAACAGCTGATTGAAGCCAAGCGCATGAGCGATAATAACGACTATTCCAAAAAGAATAGTATTCTAGCGGAACTATTAGACAAGTACCCAAAGGAGTTTAAGGTCGACTCGGCATTAAACAATAAATACGTTGGGCTTACACACAAACCCAGCGGATTTAGAATACATGCTCCCAGGACCTTGATACCTACAGGTATAGAACATAAGGTAGCAGCAATGAAAAAGAAAAAAGAGCGGGTTAGAGTTATTCTTCCATACAAAGGAAGTTACTTGCTAGAGAAGCTCAATAATCCTTCCTGGCCAGACAACCTTGGTAAAAGGAGACATGTTGGTGGAGGGATAGAATCGGGTGAGATGCCTTCTCAGGCAGCTGCCAGAGAAATGAAAGAGGAGCTTGGTATTCATGTAGACCCTTCAGACTTCAAGCATGTGGGTAAGCATGAGAACCAGCACTATCTGTTGCTAAAGAACCATGGGCTACACCCAGGTAATTTTAAAGCGACTGTAGGATCTGATCCTATTATTACTCTGGTTCATGGTAAGCCTGAAGGTGATGACTATATGGGTCCTGACATTCATCAGTTCCTAAAATGAAAGCCTCGGAAGCTTGTGAACAAATCATGAGCAACCGAAGATACCCAATCATGCATTGGTTGGGTGAGATCGTTGAAACCATTGAGGCGGCCCTAATTAAAAATAGGGCCGCTTTCGATTTAGAGTTTGAACAGGTTTTATGGGGACTACAGATACACATCTACCAGCTATTCAAAGTTGACTTCGAACTCAGGTTTTGCAATTCTGTAATAGAAGAAGATTTGTTTAGGCGTAAAGTATGGAAGAAGATATTCTCTTCTTTTGGTGTACAGTTTAGTAACGATTATTTACTGAATGGTGCCAATTACAAACGCCCAAATAAAATAAGAAAGGCTCTGGCTCTGGCTGGGGTAGATATAACTGAAAAACAATCTGTAGCAGTATGCGAAAAGTATTATGAAATTACGCCCGATCAAGTATGAGTTTAGTGCGCAAAGAAAGGAAGCTCACCAAGAAATAGAGCAGCACATAACAGCTACACTAAGGAACGACCTTGGAAAGATTCTTTTTCTTAAAAGACCCTTGGCCTTAACCAAAGCCATCCTCAACAAAATTAAACATGATAACGGAACTAAGTAAGGAACAAAAAGACAAGCTCATCGACTACGGACTTAAATGGACCAGAGTAGGCTTGAGTACAGAAGCTGTATCTCTACCTATAGCTATCGAGGCGGTAAAAAACGCCTACAAGTATGCAGGAGTAAAAACGATGCCCAAGATTTTTCTAGGCCCGTTCGATAACCCTGTAGATTGTGCGAAAGCTCAGGTCATGTTCAAACGCATGCCTGCTAACACAGATTTATCTAAATTAAAATATATAGATATTCCTGCTGGCGAAGAGTTCTCTCAGGATGAACTCTACGACGCTATCGAAGATCAGGTATATGGATTCCATGAGTCCAGCTGGTTAGGGTACTACGAGTTCATTAAAAATGAGTTAGATGTACCGGAGTTAGAACAACTTGACGGCTTGATGGACGTGGCTGAAGAACTAGGTTGGTGGGCGCCATACGATAAGGTAGTGTTTATCCAGAATCGCCCTGAGGAGATACACCTGGATGAAGAGGGTAGATTGCATAATGAGAATGGTCCTGCGTTAAAATGGCGCGGAGACAACAGAGATTATGATATCTACGCGATTCACGGAGAGCTGCAATCTCCCAAATAAGTAAACAAATAAACTAGAGCCCCTTCAGCGGGGCTCTTTTTTTTAGCTGTAATGAAAACATAAAAGTGCTATTATATAATCATGAATAGACCTAACACACGCGAAGGCTTGGCAGCAAACATTGGTAGCGCTGCCACATATATCAATCAATACTATTACGCAACTGATGTAGGGTTGTATTACTACTCAGACGGCAGCGATTGGAAAATCTCCATATTTGACCAAGTATATAGCGTGACCAATTATTCAGGAGCAATCACTACAGGAGGCACTGCTCAGTTAGTCATGGTCGCCAATTTAAAACGTAAGTGGCTGCTATTTCAGAATACCTCCAGCGCGGACATGTACATCGGTATAGGTTATGCTCCTACAGCCATTAACGGGTTGCTTGTCGCTAAGGCCGGGGGGCAAGTGAGGTTCGATACCTTCATACCTACCGATGCAATTTATGTGTTGTGCGATACCTCTACTAAAACTTTCTGCTGTCTTGAAGGTTAGCTGCACCACCTTTTAGCTGTCTAAATCAATTTAGATAAGCTATAATAGGGGTATGGCAAAACCTAAAGTAACCAAGCCGGACAATAGCCCTAAGGTCTATCAGAGAGAAAAGATTGATTTTGATTTAAAGATAAGGGAGCTTCCCTGGACAGAGAAGCAACAAGCCCTGCTAGAGCTCGGCGCGGATAAAAACAGTAGAGTAATATTTCTTTCTGGCCCAGCTGGTAGTTCCAAGACTACAGTAGCCATGCGTATAGGGCTGGAACTTATGCAGCAGAAAAAGGTCTCTGATATTGTGTTTGTCCGGGCTGCTGTAGAGTCAGCTGACTCAAAACTAGGTTACCTTCCTGGAGATATCAACGGTAAGTATGAGCCTTATATGGGTCCGTTTGAGGATAAGTTAGAAGAGCTTCTCCCTGCTGGAGATGTCAAAAGACTCAAGCTAGAGAACAGGCTAATCTATCAGCCTATCAACTTTGTTCGTGGAGCTAGCTGGACAGCCAAATTTATTGTGATAGACGAATGCTTTCCAGGTTATACGAGAGTATTGAAAGAAGATGGCAAGGCTGTCAGTATTTTCAACTTGTATGAAAAATATAAGTTAGGCAAAGAGCTTCCTAGGGTTGTTTCTTTTAACGAAACAACCAAGCAGTTTGAAATGAAGCAAGTTAAATCTGCCACATATAAAGGAAGCAAAAAAACTATACAAATAAAGGCAGCTAATAGAAAAATAAACTGCACAGAAGAGCATCCTTTTTTAACTCAAAGAGGTTGGGTGGTGGCAAAAGAATTGGCGGCTGGCGATTGCTTGTATGTAAATGACGATTCTTTTCAGACAATAGCTGCGCTAACTAAAACACAAGAGCAGGTCGTATATGGGTCATATTTGGGAGATGGATCAATTTCTAATCACGGGAATAATAGACAAAGACTACGCGTGATCCATGGAGAAAAGCAGAGAGATTATTGTGTATGGAAAGCCTCATTATTTAATGCCGAATTAATCAATGTTAGTGAGAATGGTTTCTCAAAAAAACCTGCAGTTAAATTCGCATCTAAAATCTTTGCATTAGATAATAATGAAAAATTAGGAAAGAAAGATACTTGCCCTGATTGGTTGTTGAACAAGCTAGATGCTCTTGGTGTAGCTGTGTGGTTTATGGATGATGGTTGTTATTATGCAGATAACCAGTATATCACATTACATACAGAGTCGTTTGATTACACCTCTCAAGAAAAATTCGTTAACTTTTTTAAAACCAAATACAATATTGATGTAAAAATACAAAAAACGGCAGGTCCCGACTATGAGTATCATTTTCTTCGTATAAACAAGGGAGATGGTAATGCTTTAAAATTTCTAAATCTAGTAGCTCCTTACATGCATGAGAGTATGCGCTACAAGAATCCTGTGGTTGTCGATAACACGGTCAATTATTCTGAAAAATTGAGCTATCGCTATGTTGTTGTAGATAGTATAAAAGATTCAGGGTTAACTGAAGACGTTTACGATATTGAAGTAGAGGACAATCATAATTTTCTGGTTGTACCTGGCACAAGAGGTAAGGATTGCAAAAAACTAACAGGAGTCGTGGCGCACAACTGTCAGAATCTCACAATCAACGAGCTCCAGACGTTGCTTACCAGGATAGGTAAGTTTACTAAAATGATTCTTTGTGCAGACAGTGCGCAGAGTGATCTTCCCAAGGCTAAACAAGGAGGTTTTGAAAAAGCTGCGCACGTATTTAATACTACAGAAGCGCAGAGGTTTGGTATGTATAGTGTAGCCTTTAATAACGACGACATCATGCGTAGCGAGCTCTGCAAGTTTATCGTGAAGACCTTTGAAGAGAACCATGACAGTCTAGTCCAGCAAGCTAAATAATATGAAACGGGGAGCGTGGATATTACTCATATCTTTAACGCTCTCTTTGGGTGAGGTTCTTGCGGGTGGTCGTAAAGACGAGTCCTACCTTATACGTAGGGCTTATCTTGACGTCTTAGGGGTAGTACCTACTATAAATGAACTTGAATGGTACTGCGTGTACAATACAGACAGTTATGAGAAGGCTGTGGCCTGGCTGTTGACTAGACCAATAATCAGATGCATAAACGGTGAGGATGTAGCTAAAAAGAAAGTATTACTATTATCCAAGTCTTATAGAGAGCAGGGCAAGACTTTACTGCCTGAAGGAAAGCTTGAGGATATAATATACTATCTGGCAGGTTATGATGGTCCTCGCTCGGAGGAGTCTTTAAAGAACGCAAAGCTTCAACTGATTTCTTTTTCCAGAGTATATGAAGACGGAGATATGCAAGCTTTGGATAGATTGGCTGTTTCCTTGATGGGTAGAGAGACTAGTGTAGATGAAACTAACCATCTATTGAGAATATTGAAATGTGGCCTAGATGTTGTGAGTGAGGAAGAATCCTGGCTCAATACTCTAGAGCAATTACTGACTTTTGAGGACGTAACTCACAAGTAACCCCCCTGTATATTTGGCAGTTATTGTGGTATAGTATTTTGTATGAGCAATACAAAACAGACCGGCTTCGAGCGAGGCCTTTTTTTAAGTAAGGGGCAATATTGGACACTTATTCACCCGCCGAAAGGTAGGGTGCGTGTAAGCGTACCAGCTGACTGGCACGGGAAGTTTTCCCATTACTATATGGGGAAAGCTAATAGCTATCTCCTGGAGCTAAACCCATCTCCGTTTAAGTTCCAGAAGAGAATAGCAGCTGAAGAATTTCTTCAGCACGCCCCTGAGGTAACAGTCACCCACTAGTATATAAGAGCGCTCCCTTTGAGGGAGGTAAGTCTCTTTTTTAGCCGTTGGTAACTATCGAGTCATTATTGCCTGCGGACTTATTTCTCTTAGCCAACTCAGCTTTTCTTTGTTCTTCAGAAAGCTGCACAGCTTTAGCTGACACATCGCCTAAAGGCATATTACTCACGATGTCTAGAGGAGCTTCTTTTTGTTTAATCTCTTTTTTAAAAGGTTTAAAAGGAACCTCTTTTTTAACCTCTGGCTGCTTCAGTGCTACTGTAGGAGCCGAAGCACTCACAAAGGCCACCTCTTGCTTTGCCGGAAGAGTCAGTACAGGGAAAGGAATTTTTTCAGGCTCGACGTCTTCTTTCTTTTTAGCTGCCCCCCTATTTTCGAGTAGATTGTTCCAAGCTAGAACAAGCGACAAAGCCAAAGGGTCGAACACAGCTATAAGAGCGAATATGAAATATCGTACAGAGGTATCTACATCTGTATTCAAGGCGTCTGCAATGAACTTAAAAGAGCCTACGTCAGTGGTTGTATTTAAGCTTATTTTAAGCTCAGCCATTTCTTTTTCGAGTTCTATTGCTCTGGCTCGTCCTTTACTGACATCTTCTTCTTTCTTTTGTATTTCTTCGTTGGCCTCGGCTATTGCCTTGTAGGCTTGATCTCTGGGAGCCTTATAGTTTCCTGCGGCCTGTACCCGCTGTTCCTGGGTGGCCCTTACTTCTGTCAGGGTTTTTATTCTGCCGGAGTACTCCGCCATAGCCTCTTCTATGGAAGTCTTCTCCGTAGCGAGTGCAGCAATCTTTGTATCAAAGGTACCCACTTTGGCGGAATGCACTTGATAGGCTCCTGTGAGGAATCCGAATATCCCCAGGCTGGTAATACACATAAGAACAAACACAGCGATACAAAGATATAATTTTAATAATAGATTAATCTTTTTCCACCGTGCGTGAAGAAAGCTGGCAGCTACAAGCTTACCAACTTCAAGACTGCTGGCCATGATGCCTATAGCTAGAGCGCTGCCTGAGAATAATACAATTAGTCCTTTTATACTAAAGAAGGCTGCGCAGCCTGCTACAAATAACGCTGAGAGAGCGACAAGTAGTATGAATAACATAGAATATCATTATACTTCAAGTACAAAAAAATAACCAGCCCATAATCACAAGGACCATGGGCTGGTTAGCAGGTAACAACAACAGCTACAAATTAATAAATATGCTCTAGCTCCTCTTCAGAATAAATCAGTACAGGATTTGCAATAGTCAGTGTCAGTACAGGATAATCGTAATCTGTGTCATAGCCTAGCTGCGCTGATGATACATTGGCAATTTCTTGCATACCTACAAAGATCTTGGTGGCTTCCGTAGTGTTCTTAGGAAGAATGAATACCTGTCCTGCATTTGGACTTTTACCTACTTTGGAAAAATCCACATCGCCCTTGGGTTTCTTATCTTCAACAGGCTCAAAGAAATCGAAATGTCCCTGCTCATGCGAGGGGGACTTTGTGTTACACTTATTTTCTTCACGAAGCTTGTTAAAAAAGCTTTTGGCTTCTTCCATTGAGCCGTCCCAGCTTTCTAGCAAAACTTTGATTTTATTTTCGTTATTATACTTACTCATGTGTTTATTTGGTTTTTGGTTACGCTGTCGAAATACCTGGCTAGCAGATGTAGGAAATCGCTTAGCCTGTTTATATACTGCGAGAGTATTGGTCTATAATCAAGCTCAGGATTCTCTACTTGTTCCTGTTCTTTAGCTAGCGAAAAAGTTCTTTCTGCTCTACGGCAAATTTTGCTGGCGAAGTCGCAGTGTGCACCAATCTCGCTATCTCCATACATAATCCAATCAGTTTGTTTTGTTGAGGGATTTTCCTCAAGTTTTTTGATCTCCAGATCTAACCTATCTAGATGCAGTTGATTTACAAAATCAAACTTTTCTATGTAGCTTGCTCTCTTTTGTGCTTCAGTAACAACCTCACCCATAAAGAAAGTTAGTACCCTCTGCACATTCTCCAGATAGCCTGGGTAGTAGTCTTTAAAAGAGCACTTCCTTATTAAAGGCTTTATCATCCCTATAGCAGCACTCAACTCGTCTATGTCTCCTACAGCAGCTATGCTTTTGTCTGATTTGCTTACTCTATAGCCGTACAATAGTGAGGTTGTTCCTTTGTCTCCGGTTTTTGTAGCGATACTCATACAAGAATATATACCGCCAGGTTGAAAGCTTCTTAGTCTAATAATCGTGCCGCAAAGCTTAATAGGAGATCGTGCTGTAGACAGTCTCTCCAGCGTTTGGTTATTCTTGTTTGAGAATAGAACCACCATCTCTGCGCTTCAGGGTGAGGGCCCATCACACCTACTTTACCGTCCTTGTAGGTCTGTATTAGCGCAGCAGCATCCCCATTACTGTATCTCGCCACGACATCTCCACTCATTCTGCTGTACCACCTCTTTGGCACAAAAGCTGCACCATCGTGGAAGTACACCGTGCGTTTTTCTCCAGCCCAATCAACAGTCACCACGGCGTGTTCTTCATGTTTAACAGTACTGCTCTTTCTGCGCACATACTGAGCTGCTTTGGTACTAGGCTTTAGTATATCCATATAGTGGTGCCCAGCAAAATACCCGCCTGCGCATATGCCTAGATATCTGCCTCCTTTAGCTAGGTATCTTTTTATAATAGGGGCCAAAGCTTTTAAAAAAGAGTCATCATATTGATCTGCGTCACCTAGCCCTCCAGGGACAATCAAACAGTCTGCCTGAGCTAGCAAGGTTTCAGATACTATGGTGTAAGGAAAACTTGATGGTCCTACCAGCTTGGCTGTGTACTCTCCCGAAAGGTTCAATACATCACAAACAGCATCTGCGCAGTCTAGGCTGCACATGGGGTGCTCTACATACACCAGACAATATGGTTTTTGTTTGCTCACTCTAGCAGTATACCTCAGTAACGCAGAATTTTCAACTTTAGGGTTAGTTAAATAATATCTTATTTTTTTGGTATAATATATTGAATAGGAAGTTTGTCCTTGTGGACAGTTCCGTTCTTTTACCCAACCAACAATGCAAGTTAAACAAACAAAAGAAGTGCAGAAGAAGTCAGTGTTAAAGCCGATGTCGTCGGTGACAGAAAAGGAGCTACGGGAAATCGTAGCTATTCTCGAAAAGAGAAAAGGTACCGTGCGTGCAGGCTCTGGTGTGATGTGGGGGTCGGATAAGCCTCCGCTAAGGGACCCAGGGCCGACCGTGTACGGAAGAATGACCTTCCACCCGGGCGCCCCCATTGCGGGGAGGGGGGCAAGCGCAGACATCGCCTTCTACAGGCAAACAATATGGCTGTAGATGAGCTTAAGCTAGGGTTATGCTTGCATAGACCTGAGGCTGAAGTGAGCCTAGCGTTAGAAGAGTGTGCCATGAAATTTGGTGCGCATGCGTTGGCCACAAGGGTGTGTAAAGATCATGCAGACCTATTGCTGGCCATAAATGAAGTTAAGACTGTGTTGGATCTGGCTAGTCTGGGTGGACCAGCGAGGTTAGACCTGTTTTTAACCACAGCAGTTACTCCTGACCTTCAGGGGTTGTTGCTGAAACATACCCCTACAAAGATAAAGCTGTTTGTTCAAGAGGACGATCGCTTTATTGAGTGGGGATATTATTAAAAGATAGATAATAAGAAAGACCTGGCTCCCGAAAGGGAAAACCAGGTCTTTTTTTAGCTATTACCCCCCCAGTATATTTATGCCCGGTTGAGGTATAATAATTTGAATCAGTCTCGTAAACATATCAGAGATTGAAGACCGCCGAAAGGTATTGAAGACATTTCCACTATGTGGATTTTGCGTAGGGTGTAGAGGTTCTGCAGAGCTTCTACACCCTATCTTCTATAATGAAGATATTACCTTTCTGCCTGTTCCTTGACCTGACAATCAAGCAACAGTATCAACGCCATCAATACTTATGCGTATCATTACCCACAGCGGACCATTTCACGCAGACGACGTAATCGGCACGGCGTTAGCAGTGGAGCACATCAAGATGCTCAAAGATCAGGATTATTATCCTGAGATTATCCGGACGCGGGAAAAAGAGGTTTTACAGGAGGGCTGCGCAGATGTGTTCACCATTATGGTGGATGTCGGGGGTGAGTATGCCCCTGGAGTAAACAACTATGATCACCATTTCATTGGTGCACCTGTCCGGGAAAAAGGGCAACCGTATGCATCCGCAGGGTTGATGGCAAAACACTTCTTTACGGAAGCGTTGGACGCTTTGTGCCTGCAGGTAGATCTGGCGGACAACGGCATCCGCCAGGAGGGGTGGACTCTCAGCAAGACGATCCATAAGTGCAATCCGGTTAACGGCGCTGAATTCGACCACAGATTCAACTATCTCGTGCGTCTCGCGCATCGAGAGATAGTTGAGGGAATGATCTACTCGGAGTATCCCGAGGAGTTCGCCGTCGATCGGTTTGAGAGTGACTGGCAGGTAATGGAGTGGGTTGAGGAGTATGAGGCTGCGCTGGCAGCTTCCGAGGCCCGAGTCAGAGAGGCCTTCCGGCAAGAGGGACCTATGGTGGAGCTGACTCAGTATGAGCCCGCTCTCATGGAGGTTGCTCATGAGGCACCGGAAGGAAAGCTGTATTCTATCTTCCCCAACCCAGGGGGAGAGTGGATGGTGCAGCAGATCCCTCTGGAAGAAAAATCCCCGAAGGGGCGTAAGGCTCTTCCAGAGGTTTGGGCTGGCAAGAGGACACAGGAGTTGGATGCTGTGACAGGTATCCAAGACTGTGTGTTCTGTCACCACGGCCGGTTCATCGGGGGCCACAAGTCCCTAGATGGAGCTAGGCAGATGGCCGCTCTGGCTGTCACCGCATAGCCTTCCCTCCATCCACACATCCCTTCGTCAGGGCGAGTGTGTGGACCAATCAATAATAAAAACGGAAAAAAGAGTAGCTCAGGGTGCATGCCCGAGTCTACTCTTTTTTTAGCTATCAGCTATTCCCGTCAGATTCGCCGGGGTTAGTCGATAGTGCACGCACCACCCGCACAAGCAATTTCACCCTTAAAGTCGGTGTTGTCTTTCTTTTCTTTAATATCTTCAAAGCTAAAATTTTCGACTATTTGAGAAAACGCCCTATCCAGGATTTCAAAAACTTCCGGGTGCGGGGGTTGACTATAAGGAAGGTACTTATAATCTCCACCATCATAAGGAATAAGACTAATCCCATAGTATGAGTCCTTATTCTCTATCATCCACTTCTTAATGGCTTCTTTCTCATGCTCATGGTAATTGATAGTGAGACTGATGTTGTGGGTATTAACTCCCTCAACGTGTCCTGGCACTATCCAATTATCGTACAGTTTCTTTACTCTTTCAAGACATTGTACAGCTGTCTCCTGGCTTCTGAGTAAAGTAGTATCATACAGCTTGACTGGTACCTGCATAATCATGTCATTGCTGTTGAACGGGTCGTCCACTACAAAGGCAGGGAATTTCTTATTTAGGGCTTTAGCCAGAGCACTAAACTTATCCATGCGCACACGACGAATATATCTGATCTCGTGACCTGCGTGCACACCTGCAGTTGTACCCAACCAGGAACTACTAGTTCCGCTAGGTTTAGTAGTTGTGATTCTTTTTGCTGGGTTAATTCCTAGCTTAGCTGCCCAGTCTTTGTTTACTTTGACAGTTAACTCTGCACCATCTCGCAGGTTGTCTACGGTGAGGATAGGCTGGTTCTCTGCTTGTCCTGTAATGGATACTCCTAGCAAAGCTTCAGCTTCAGCATTCTCTCTCCACCCTGGGTGCACATATTTAAAGTCTGTGTAGGAGCATTGTAGTGTCCCGATAATTGTGGCTGCTTCCACAGCATGCATCCACTCTTCACGGCTGAAGCATTTTGCTGCATTGACTTCAGTAAGGTTGCATACACCTCTGGATTTAAGGCTGATTTCGTGGCATGGATTAAACCCGAGGTCGTCATTGTCGCCTGTGAGACTCAAGCCTGGCTCAGCTTGACCACCATCAAAACATGCTTGAATAATGTAATTTGCTTTAGACGCAAATTCCGGATCGTCTTTTCTTAATACTGCAGAGTTGTTGGCTCGGGCTAGCTCAGGATATTTTTCCCACCATGCTCCTGCTTTGCAGTATACAAGTTCATCCTCATCAGCATCGAAAAGGCTGATTAGTGCACCTCTACGCACGCCGCCAACTACAACACAATCAGCAACAAGGCAACAGATACGATGACACTCAAAAGGAGACAGTTTACGATTCTCAGCTTTCCTTAAGATAGCCCTTACGTTTGCATGCATCTTTATTAAGGCCTTGGGTCCGCTTGCTGTGCCTCCTGTACTGAGAGGACTACCCATCGGACGTATCTTTGTATAGTCAAACTGCAAATCAGGATTTGTGAACAAGGCAATTAGAGAGTCGCACCAGCCTTCTGCAGAATCTTCTACGATATATGGAGGAACTACAAAGCCTTCTGGAATATCTGGAAGCTGCGATACGTGGCGTTTCTTTACACTAAACCCTACCCCAGCACCACTCATACTCATATAGAACAAGTCTGCAAAGTCCTTGAATGAGGTGATGTTTAGGAAGCTGCAGTTGTACATTCTATTATGTCTGCGCTCGATAGCGTCTCCTGCAAACTGGAAGCTACGCATACTAGGTACTACACGGCCGGCATATACCTGTTCGTAAGCTTTAGCGATCTCTTGTTCCAGCTGTGGAAACTTGCGTACGTGCATGTCCATGTTTCTCTTGATCGTCTCTTCTTTAGTTTCTCTCCTAAACTCCTCAGGGAGATACTTTGCATATGTACGGTAGTGGACGATTTTTGATAGAAATTCTTTACTCATAGTTGTTCTTTCTTTTGGAGCTAAGTGAACGTTTATAGTAGCAAAAATTAGGTTTTGCCATCAAGACTTAAAAATTTAAAGGCAAAAATATAAGACTTGCCTTTTCAATTAGTCCACTAGTTCTAATCCTGCCAGCTCAAGTTTATTAGTAGCCCATGCAGGTAGAGGTAAACTAAACGATCTGTCGTTGAGATTCCCACAACCCACGATACCTGCTTTAGATATCAACGAGGGATTGTATTTTAAAGTGTCCCTAGCCATCGTCAATGGAATGTTTAGCCTAGAGGAAACGTCTTTTAATAGCTCTACTAGCGCAGCTATCTGGGCTTCCTCGTAGTCTGCCCAGTACTTGTAGCCCATGGCAGAATGTTCGAATACTCCTCCCTTGTACATGTTGTGAGGCTTGTTGAACCCGAAAGCGTAATATTTGCTATTCTCTTTCTCTAGATAAAGCTCGTTACACAAGTACACAGCGATGGTTTTTTTATTTAGCTCAGCAAACTTCTTGTGCGCTCCTGTGTGGTTTGTCCAGAACTCCTCATCAACACAGCTGTAAATATTTGCATTCCTACCTATCACATAGTGACCTGCATTCTTGTCAGCCATGATGTTCCAGTTCTGCATCAAGCAAGTTTCACTAGACTGTGCAGCTGTAAAAGAATATTTTGTTCTAGAGAATGACCCGTGGAGAACAATGTTTGTTTTTGTTGTACATCCTGAGATATAGGCCTTGTGGCCCAGCTCAAATGACTCTGAGGCTAGTGTTGATGTGCTCATGTGGTAGAGATAATTGTTTAATAGTTATGCCATACACGCTTGCCTGTGTCAAAGTGGTTGAGTCTCTCTCATAGACTTTATCGTATATTATTTCTTTAACTCCGTGATGGGCTGCCGCACTGAGACACTGCAAGCACGGAGACATGGTGACATACAGATAGTATGGCTCGCCCAGCTTGGCATACTTGAGACAGTTCCTCTCTGCATGAACAACCAGAGGTCTCCTAGCCTCTCTATCAGACCAGTCGATCTCTTCTCCAGCAGGCGCTCCATTGTAGCCTGTAGACACGGTAGACCTGTCTTCTCTAAAGGCGGCAGCTCCTACCATGACATAAGGGTCAGGAGATCTTTGTGCTGCTGTGTAGGCAAGCAGCATGCCGTACTCGTCCCAAGAAGGACGCTTTCTTTCTGTGTTGTTCATAATTGTTAGGCTAACAAATTATAAGTCGCACGACACAGATTCTTTAGTATGTTTTCTATTTCCTCGTCTTGTAGCTTGTCGAAGTTTTTGAAGCTAATCCGCTCCCCGTCAAAATCAGCCTTGAGAACATACGAGCCATCATACACAATGGTGATTTGATCAGTATTTTGGTCGTAATCGAATTCAAATGTCATCTGGGAAGTTGTCTTTTTATCTATTAACCATTAATATATCTAAATATGAGCGTAAGTAAACAAGAAAAAATATCCAAACTAAAAGAGTATTTTAAAAATATGCGATTGGATGCTAGCGTTATGGGGCGAACACTAGGTAGCTCAGCCAATTCTGTCAGTCCTCAGCTCATGCTAGCAGCATCTAAAAAGCTATTGGACGTGTTTGCTCGTAAGGTAGACCCTGACGATCGCGATAATGTCGTGTTCTCAAAGTTCCTTGGACCAGAAGATTATATTAAAGAGCATATCGACCACGATGCGGGGAAGCTTCAATTTAAAGCTAAAAGCAAACTCAGGCAAAAAAGAAATTTATCTTGGCTGCATGCAGGGTTTTTTAGCCCTCAGATCAAGAGTGTATTTGTAGGAAATTCACTAGCTCAGAATATCGAGGGTGTGAACCCTATGGAGCAGTATATGCTAGCTCACAAGGTTACCAAGATGGGGCAAGGAGGCATCGGCAGTAGTGAGGCCATTCCGGATAGTTCTCGAGAGGTTAACGAAAGTCAGTTTGGTTTACTCGACCCTATTCAAACTGTAGAAGCTACTACTATAGGTGTGGTAAACTTCTTTGTTAATAATTTACGCAAAGGGGACGACGGTAAACTATACCGACAGGTTGTGGACAATGCGACTGGGAAAGCTGTATGGATTGATCATCAGGAGTTTTTAAGCTCTACGATCGACATACCCGAGCATTAATTATCTACAGAAGTCGATCGGATAATTGTGACCTGTAATACCAATCCCAAAAATCTCCCGACTCCCTATGGGGTTGGCCACTTTATTAAACCAAACCTCGGCGTAGTTTGCGCCGCTAGATCCGCACCCTCCTCCGTCAGTAGTAATCTCAGAGACAACACGACAGCATGAAGTGAGCAAACCTGCAGGTATGGTTATTTCCTTAGTTAGCCAGGACCGGTGGGCGGCTCCCTGGCTGGTACCGACCCCTTCCAGCACAAGGTCATCGCAAATGCAGTGGTTTGGATCATAAATATCCCCTGCTTCTCCAGAGGATTGGCATCCAAAATCAACAGAGTCTATCTCTATACTTGTACCGTCCTCTGTTATTAGGTTTACGGTTATTGCTGGTCCGTTTAAAAAATGTTCAAAGGCTATGAAACCATTTTCATCATAAGTAGTATGAGATGCTCTTCGGTATTCTAAAAATATTTTAAGCGTGCCGTCTTCGTCTGTATTAAGACAACCAGTATGACAGGATGTATTTAGTATAATAGCCATAAACTATACGAGCTCAGTAGTTAAACGCACATTTTAAGTCCCGACAGCTTGAGGGACAGTCATTAGCACCCAAGCTTCTTTGCTTGCCCCATCTACGCAAAAGGTAATTTTTGTCCAGTCTGCGCTCATAGCTCTGTTTTGTTCATCTTTAGGGACAGGGATATACACAGTACCTATCCCATCCGTAATAGTTATACCATCACTTGCAATATAAACATTATGTAATTGTGGGTTAGCTGCAGCTTCCTCAGCTACAGTTATGCTTCCTGTGGCTATTGTTACGCCGCCTTTACCTCCAGGAGGAGCGAGCCTCACTGAGTCAGGAGTTATGTAAACGTAATTATCATTGGTGACATCAAACGTCTCATCAGGTTGCGCAACTCCCAAAGCTGTCCTTCCAATTTTGACTCCGTCTGGGCCAAGATAAGAAAAATTGCCTGTATTGTTATATACTGAAACTTGCCCTTTATCTATGTATGCCCCATTTTGGGCTGAAAGGCCGTTTGTATTTAAGAGTGCGTCGTGAATAAATAAGAACTCGTCATTCAATGTTGTCCCTATCGTTTCGCTGCCGTACGTAAATGAGATCTCATGATCCGTTATTTTGGTCTTTGTAAAGCCTGTAGAACTTATTGCAATTTCACCCACACCCACTGAACAAGTCTGGTCTTCTTCGCCTTGTGCTGAAGCAGGCATTGTAAAAATAACACCCGCTCCGTCCATGATTGATCGGGCGTTTGTATATACCGGCAGGCCTGTGTCGTTAGTGCAACCGGTATTTTGTAAATATACCTGCCCTGGAGTTATTTGTGTATTACAGTGTCCTCCAGATGAAATACCCAACTCCATCTTGTCCCAAGAATAGCTTGCGTAGTTTGTTATTTTCGCCAGATACAGTGTACCATTAACAAAGTCTAGGCTATTGGCAAAGCCAATCTCTGCACAGTCTGACGTCTGGATATAGTTGGTCTGTAGCGTCTTCATCTTCAGGATGCTGTTGCACAGGTCTATATAAGACAGACATGTAGCTCGGCAACAGGGGTTCCCGGGGTGCTTAATGAAGTTTACATCTAACTCGGCTAATCGTAGGGTTTGCTGGCATCCTGCTTTTGGATCGCAATCGTAGCAGCAACAGCCTCCTTTTCCTCCTGATCCTCCTCCTCCTCCTGATCCTCCTCCTACTCCACCACCGAAAAATGT
>Ga0209084_1001833_pt1 | contig 17265 bp, 22 predicted proteins | sample C_130820_MF_Meta_FD_187309 | JGI IMG/M metagenome (GOLD analysis project Ga0209084, IMG submission 187309) | Freshwater microbial communities from Lake Croche, Canada to study carbon cycling - C_130820_MF_MetaG (SPAdes) (version 2) | ecosystem: Environmental > Aquatic > Freshwater > Lake... | reverse complement strand
TTGCTCGCGCAGTTTTTCGCAAATTTCGTTGCACATTTTTTCATCGAGCTCGATTGGTAGTTCGCGAATTGGAAACTTTTTAGCATAAAGTTTATAACTGTTTTCAACTGCAGGTTTGAATAAACTAGGTTTAGTCTTAACCTTCTTTTTTGATTGATGGATACATTGTAGCACAGGATGATGCAAATGTCTACGATAAACATGATCGTCGCTGTTCATAAAATGTATTAAATCTTCTGGTAGATCGAAATCTATTTCGCGCCCATCTTCCGAGTCTCTGACAAAATCAAGATCGTTAAAATGTTTGCCTTCTAATAATTCTGTAATACGCATATTTAATTCCGGTGGTTATTTCAGCAGAAAAGACTGTAATTAGTGTATTTATCGTATTAACAACGAACTGGCAACGCTTTGGAAATGCAGCTACTGTGTAAGTAGCTGCAGTATGTGAGAGTTAGATAACGTCTTCTACGGTATCTACAGTTAACAGAGGAACTTTTGATTGTTTTGGTTTAGAAGTTAGCAATATTTTGTTATCTACTACTGAAATATGCAACCATCCGCCGTTTTTAAGGTCGCCAAATAACATCATTTTAGCAAGATCTCGTTTAATTTCTTTATCGATTACACGATGTAAAGGTCTTGCACCCATTTTAGGGTCAAATCCTTTTTCAATTAACCAACTAACAGTTAATTTATCTGTTTTAATACGAATTGCTTTGTCTTTGACCTGCTCACGTAGCTCATCGAGAAATTTATTAACAACTTTTGCCATTGATTCTTTAGTAAGTTTATTAAATGTAATAATCCCGTCTAACCTGTTACGGAATTCAGGACTTAAAAACTTTTTAAGCTCGGTATCGGAGTATTCCTTTGCTTGAGTACCAAATCCGATGTTGTTTTTCTCAGATGCCTGCGCACCTGCATTTGTAGTTAGGATTAAAACAATATTTCTGCAGTCGGCTTTCTTACCATTTGACCCTGTAATAAATCCATTGTCCATGACCTGTAATAACACTGTCATTACATCTGGATGCGCCTTCTCGACTTCGTCTAATAATAACACTGCATTAGGATGTTCTTGAATTTGTGTGATCAACAAGCCTGCATTTTCTTCGAACCCGACATATCCCGGAGGACTACCAATTAATTTACTAATACTGTGCTTTTCTTGGTACTCTGACATATCAAATCGAACCAAAGATGTACCTAAATGTTTAGCAAGGGCTCTGGCCGTTTCAGTCTTACCACAACCTGTTGGTCCCATAAACACAAAACTACCAATCGGTTTGTTTTCCGGTTTCAATCCTGCTTGTGCAACTAAAATTTTATCAACAATTTCGTGTAATGCAGTGTCCTGGCCGTAAACTTCGGCTTCAAGTTTTTCTTGTAGAGTAGAAAGATTATCACTTTCGGTCTCCATTATTTGTTCTTCAGGAATGCTAACCATTTTTGCTAGTTCAAACTGAATTTCACGTTCGGTGACAACCCGCTCATCTGCTAATTTTAAATTAAATCTCGAACATGCACAGTCGATTAAGTCGATTGCTTTGTCGGGTAGTTTTTTATCTGCTTGGTATTTTACAGATAGTTTAATTGACGCCTGTAGCGCATCGTCTTTAATTTTTACGTTATGGTGATTCTCGTAATATTTTTTCAAACCTTTTAGAATCTGCATAGTTACTGCTTGCGTTGGTTCGTCAACTGTAATACGCTGGAATCTACGCATTAATGCACGGTCTTTTTCAAAATGTTTACGATATTCTTCCCATGTTGTACTTGCAATAACCTTAATATTGCCTTTGCTCAATGCAGGTTTCATCATATTTGCTAGATCATTTGCTGAACTATTACCTGCACCTGCACCGCTTATCATGTGAGCTTCGTCGATAAATAAAACCGTTTTACCTTTCTTCTGTAATGCTTTAAGAACTGCCTTAAATCGTTCTTCAAAGTCACCTCGGTACTTCGAACCTGCTAACATAGCAGCGATATCTAAATTATATACTGTATAATCTTTTAAGAAGTCCGGAACTGCACCATTAACGATATTAAATGCAAGGCCTTCGGCAATTGCAGTTTTACCAACACCAGGATCACCTACTAAGATAACATTGTTTTTAGTACGACGACCTAATCCTAATGAAATATGCTCAAGTTCGTCGACTCGACCAATAACAGGGTCAACTTTGCCTTTTTTAACTTCATCATTTAGGTTAGTAGTATACGCTGATAATGCTTTACTCTCTCCGACTACGGTACGGTCTGGTTCATCAGCGTCTGTTTCGACTGCATTATTAATAAAGTCAGCAAAACGATCTTTTTCGATCCCTGCTTCACAGATATAAAAATACGCCCACGATTTTTTCTCGCTCATCATCGCAAGAAATACATCAGTATGTTCAATTTTCTGGCGTCCGTTAAAAAGTACCTGTGAAAATGTACGATTTAATACACGTTCGACAATTTGGGTCTTTTTGGGCTTGACTACTACTTCGTTAACTGTAATCTCACCACATTTTTGAACAAGATAATTGCCTACTGATCGATACAACTGATCAGGGTCAGAACCAAAACTTCTAATGCAATTAGCAAAAGTGAGATCTTGAAGCATTGAATGTAATACATGTTCAATTGTCAGGTATTCATGATGCAATTTCTTAGCGGTGTCGATTGATTTATCGAAAATTGCTTGTAAGTTGTCGCTTGGTTCTACCATTATTATTCCTTTGTTGTTAGTGTACTGTTATTGTACACGATTTAATAAAAAAGTCAATGCTACGATAGCCGATCATTGATATTACGGAGTTGCTCTATAATAACCGGATCGGTAACCTTTAAAGATTTAATTTTAATGACAGTTACAAACCGTCCTTTTCGTCCTGTGTGTATATTTGTAAATCCTGCGCCCATTTTTGCAAATTCGGTACCAGTTTCAACACCTGCACGTACATCTAGCATTGATGTTTCGCCTACGATGTTTTTAATTTGTTCCCTGCATCCGATTATTGCTTCAATTGGATTAATTTCTAATTCAGCAAACACATCGTCGTGTACTCGTTTAAAAGATGGGTCAGGTTGTACAATTATAGTAACATTTAAACTTCCTCGAGGCGCACCTGGCACGCTATCGTCTCCGAGACCGGAATATTTAATAGTGTCACCGTGTTCAACACCTGCAGGTACGTTGATTACAACACTTTGTTGTTTTCCGCTCGGTAACCTATACGATGCTTCGATTTGTTTTCCGATAAACGAGTCAACAAGTGTTACTTGGCATTGAATGTTTAAGTCCCTATTTCGATGCATTTGCTGACGTCCAAAAATGTCGCCAAACGGACTATGTTGTCCAAAAATATCGTGGAAGCCGCCAAAACTATTTCCAAACTGTTGCGAATTCCCGTGTGGATTAAAATGTTGGTTATCATACTCTGCACGCTTTTGCGGGTCGCCTAATGTGTCGTACGCAACTGAAATATCTTTAAAAGTAGCTTGATCGCCACCTTTGTCAGGATGATGCCTGTTTGCCAATGAGCGATATGCTCGTTTAATGTCGTCTTGCGATGCGTCTTTAGACACACCTAATTTTTGATAAAAGTCTGTCATGATTAAATTCTCAATAAAAAGGTCAAGCTATAAAGTAATTATACTTTATAAAACTTGACCTGTCAAGAGTTGATTACTTCTTCTTAGCTGCTTTTTTTGTTACTTTTTTAGCAGGTACTGCCGGTTTTACTACAGGAGCTTTGGCCGGAATCGCAGTTCCTTCGAACTTTTTATGCACTCTAACTTTTTTGCATTGTTGGATAACTTTGCCTTTTTTATCTTTAACATCTTTGCAAACTTGTTTAAATTTTGCAACGGGTGCAGTAGCAACTTCGGCGTCTGCTACTGCAACGGTGCTCAAACTAAACAAACTTACTAATAATAATACTAATAGTTTTTTCATAGTTGTTCCTTATAATGCTTGATCGGGTCCAGCAACTGGACCCGATGCTGCTTTTCTACGTCTTACCGGTGCTGCTGCAGGTGCCGGTTCAACTACTGGAGCAGGTGCTACGTAGACAGGTGCAGGCGCTGCATAAACAGGAGCCGGTGCAGGTGCATAAACAGGTGCCTGCGGTGGTTCTTGCAGCGACGGTAAAAAGTTACCCATTCCTGGAATCGACGGTGCATTAATTTTTTCTTGAGTACGACCGTGTGCAGAAACTCCTAATACAACACCCATTGCAATGTGGTAAAGTCCGCCACCTTGTAACGTTAACGGTACCCACATTTCAACATGTTGTCCCGGATTATAATATTGTAATATATTGTATAAAATCGGTCCTAAAATAAAGTCAAACAAACATGTTGCCATGTAAGTCATTGCCATTAGCGGACGCCAGTATTTTGTCATAAAATCCTCTTTTTCTTCCATTATCGTTCCTTATTTAAATTGCTTTTGCTGCAATTGATGCAATTGTGATTGCAGTGTTTATAATTTTGTTTAATTCTGTTTGTGCAGCCAGTGCCGCTGCATCTTCGACAATAATACCAGAAGTAGAAATATCTTCTAGTAGTTCTTTGTACTCCGATGCACTAATATCACCTATTTCAAAGTCTTGTGTTAGTTCTTTAAGTTCTACAGCAACCGATGCAAGGTGTGCGTTTTTAGTAAATTCATATCCGCTTAGGTTTAGCAAAATATCTTGTGTACTACTCATCGTGGTTTACTCCCTATGACTTGTGCAATCGTAGTTGCAGATTTGTTTAAAATTGACATTTTTTGTTTACAGTATGATTCACTGATCTTTTCAGTACCGTGATACCGTTTGTGTAAAGGTTCAGTCAAATCCATTAGCGATTCTGATAATTTAATCGAAGATTTATTTTCCGGTATAAATTCGGCATAGTTTTTAAATTCAAGACTTTTTAAATATATTCGATCTACAATAGGAACCATTTGTTGCTGGTTACTACAAAATTCTGCGCTTATTTCAGAAAGGCTACGAACATCATTAATTAGCTGATATTCATTTACATCAAATTTTGCCATAAAATACGCATCCATTGCTGCACAACCAGATAGCATACTAAGTATAATAATTGCTAATACTTTTTTCATTTTACGTCCTCATATATTTTCTTTTGTTGTTTGTACCAATCTTGCCAAGCAAGATATCGTTCTTGTAACTCATAGTAAGAACCGTAATTCTCACTAGCATTGTCTAATATATCACTTAATTCTGGTTTAGTTTGAGATAATGTCTTTAACGTTGGTGCTGGCTCCATCAAGGACGGAGGTACCTGCGGGAAGCTCATTGTTAACGGCACTGTTGTAGAGCACCCTTGCAACATCAGGAACAGTACATTCAGCGTTAATAATCTCTTTGTGTTCTTGGATAATTTTTTTAGTTGCATAAACTTTTTCTTTGATAATTTTTACTTTTTCTACTACACGAGTTTCGATTTGAACATTAACTTCGTGTGACTGAGCTTCTGCTTCTGCTATTTTTTGTTCAAGTTCTGCTACACGGTTGCGCCATTCCATTTCAACGCTATAACCACCTTTAAAGTAAACACCTGCAACCAATAAAATTGTTGATAGTATATTCAACAGTAATTTATATTGATTTAAAAATGGAATAAACTTTATAAAAAATCCTGCCACGGTACTAATAATACCTAATAGCAGGATCGTATTGACTACCCAAAGTAAATATGAATCAGGTAGGAAATGTAAGATAAACATTTACAATCCAGCTGCACCAGTAGTTGCCCATTCACGAGCACCATTTGGTAATGTTCTGCTGCAAGCTAATTGAGCAGTTAACGTAGTTACAATTCCTGCCACGACTGCAGCACACGATTGCGGAATAATCATTGCACCTGCTGCTTTGCTAATTGTTTTTGCTAATGTAAACGCAATTGCATCTGTTAAAATTTGTTTATTATCGTTTCCAATAGCTTTTCTAACTTCCGGAATAAGCCAAATTAGCTCAACAAACCCTTTTGCAGTTAGATCGCATGCAGTTCCTAATGCTACTGCACCTACTGTTTCGCTAGCAGCAAGGTATAATATTGCAGTAGCAGTTAACGGTGCAGTTACTTCGACAGTAGTTGCTTGCGCAACCGGTTCTGGACGATATAACAATGCTGCAAATGCCGTACCTAATGCAAGACTAACTCCAATTTGACAATAGTTTGCTTCGGCCCATTCAGCAACTAATTCACCAACTGCCGCAACTTCGTATACACCTTGTTCAAGAACTGCGCCTGTTAACTTTGCACCGGCTTCGATTTCACTAATTGCTTGCTCGGCAACATTTGCAGTTGCCATTGCAGCATTAGTAGTGTCTGCGTATGCTTGCACTGCTACACTAACAGTTTCGGTGGCAATAACGTTGGCTGTATTTTTAGCAAACTGAATGCCTTCGCTAGTAACTGTGCCTGCAGTATCAACAATTGCAGTACCTGCAACGTTAACTGCCTTGGTTGTTTCTTTAGCGATTGTAGTTGCAGTATTAACTGCTACATGCTCGATAGTATGCGATGTGTCAACCGCTGTCTCGACAACGGTGTTGACTACATGATTACTAACATCAGCTACTGGCTGAATTACAGTATTGTTAATATCTTTACCAACTTTGTCCCAGCTTTTTTTACTGAACGGGTTGAATCCCATGTTATGCTCCGAGAACGTGTTTTGCGTGTTCGTAATGTTTTTTACGATCTTCTAAACCGATTGTTCCACCGTTGATACGTTTAGTCATAGTTAAAATGTCACCTTTATCAGCATGAGTATTTAAACTATTTGATTCCCAGAACCAGCAAGCACTTTGGATTGCACCTTCAAACGTAGCAAGATATTCGGGTACTTCGTCGACTTCCATTTCTAAACTTTCAGCAAAACGACAATAGTTGTCTTTACCTGTTAACTGTATAAGACCGCGACCACAAAATTTAAATCCGTCGCCGGTTGCTTCTGGACCATTGCCCATTCTGCCACCGTATACTTTGTTGGCAATTTTTTCTGGTTGTCCTGCATACGCTTCTGCCAATGCAGCAGTTGGAAAGTATTTAGGAAATACTTTTTGCAATGTTACTGCTTTATAGTTGAGGTTTTCTTTTAATGCTTTGAATCCGCCACTTTCGTGTGCGCATTGTGCTAGAAATGAAGCTACACGTTGAGTAGTGTTGATTTCATATTCTGGTAAAATTTCAACTAATGCAGTATACCAATTATCTAGGTACTGATTACCTGGGATAATTTGGCCTAGTTTTTCTTTTGTAAAATTAAAATTAAATCCTGGGGTCATTATTTTTTCTCCAATGCTACTGCCCAACCAGAGTTTTCAAATACAAATGCATTTCCGACTTTGGTTATATTAAAATTACCGATGAACTTAGAAAAAAACATTATCTCAGCAATGTCTTTACTTTCTAACATAATCGGACCTCGAATCGAATCATAAACACTTTGTCTAGGACCGCTTTCAAGGATTTTAAAAGATACTGGATCTTTCCAGATTCTTTTGAATGTTATCGATTCGTCAATAACCTTTACATCATCTGCGTAGCTACTTGCAAAGAAGTTGCTAAAATTGTTTAGTTGGTTTCGTTTTGTTGCTTCTTCGTATGAATTTTTATCTGTTGGAATCGCTGCAGTTAAATTTTCTAAATTTGCATCTTGGCTTTTAAAACTTTTAAAATACCTAAACCGCATATCGGACATTCCGGTTAATCGTTCGACGCCTGCTAGTAATTCTAATACTTGTTCTGCAACATGTCTGCCACGTTCCAACTCAACAAATACTTTGTAGTTACCGTCTTCTGTTTCACCGGGTGTTACATCTGCATCTAATACATAATTGTAGCCCATTTCGATAAAGTTTTCTAAATCTTTAGCAGCATCTTCGTGATCTACAGTAAATGATAATACTACTACATCTTGGTCGTCGCCAATCTTACTTCTATATGAGTCAATTTCAAATACTTTTTTGACCAGGTCTTCTAAATCATGTTCTCTTAAACTTTCATTAAGTGCTGTCATATTATCCTACCGGTGGTACTGGTGCCGCAGGTGGTGGCATGCCTGCTGGTGCTGCTCCTGGCATTGCTCCTGGCATTGCTGCAGGCGGCGGAGTTTGCGGAACAGCTTGTTGCTGTTGCGGATCTTCGGCCTGATTTTCGTTTTTCATCTTATCCATATACCCTTTGTACATGTCAAATGCTAGTTTTTTAGGCATGTGAATTTCTACAATCCATATAGGTTTATGGTCTAATTTGCCTTTTTTAGTACCTGGACGCAGATCATTTTCTGATTTAATTTTACGTGGTTCAATAACGTGAGATTTTTGGTACATAACTTTGCAGCCAGCATCTATTAATCGTTTACCTCCGTTAGGGTCGGGCATTTTATCTTTTGGCCACATAATCCCAACAGTAATCCAATGTCGATCTACTTTTGGACCGTATGCAATCTCGCCTTCTTCCCAATTTTTGTATGCGTACAAATCTAATACATCAAACACTCTCTCAAAATCTTTTAGTATTGCCAGACTTGAATTGTTTTCGTACAGACCTTGCACATTTTTAATAATGTCTAATATGTCATGCATGCTTATTCCTAAAACGTTTACACTTATTTATCTGGTTTAAAATGATACAGTATTTCTTTGTATTTCCGGTATAACCGTTAAATAAATGTATAATACTTTATGTCGCTGTAAGGTATTATAATTCTAACAACAACTAGGAGTTTACTATATATGGCCCAAAAACGAGTACAAAAACGTTTCACATCGCAAGTTAACATAGTCGAGTTTCAACAACCAAAATTAATCAAACCAAAAAGATACAGCGTATCATTAAATCCACGTAACCGAAGTCAGAAAGAATACGTAGCAATGCTTCAAGATGAAAGCACTAGCATCGTGTTTGCAGTCGGACCGGCCGGTACAGGGAAAACAATGTTAGCAGTTCAGAATGGAATTAAATTATTTCAAGAAGGGTTAATAGATAAGATTATTGTGACTAGACCAGCAGTATCGGTCGACGAGGAATTAGGTTTTTTACCGGGTACATTAAACGAAAAGATGGCTCCTTGGACACGACCTATTTTTGACGTGTTTGGCGAGTATTACCATCAGACAGATATTGCAAAATTTCTAGCTGAAGGTGAGATTGAAATTAGTCCACTAAGCTATATGAGAGGTAGAACATTTAAGAATGCTTATATCATTTTTGACGAAGCGCAGAATACTACGCCGAACCAAATGAAAATGGCTCTTACCCGCTTAGGAGAAAATTCACGTATGGTTGTAACAGGAGATTTGGCACAAGCTGATCGCTTGCATGACAATGGTTTATTAGAATTTATTGATAGATTAGATAAAAATAAAACAGCGTTAAGCCATATTGATGTTGCGTATTTTACGCATAAGGATATTGAACGTCATAGTGCTGTAAAGGAGGTTTTAGCACTCTACGGAGAAAGTTAGAAGTTACAAATAAAGATAGCAGCTGATTTCTCAGCTGCTATATTTTTATAGTTGTTCGATAGTAATTCCACATTTTTGTAAAAATTCAATACCGTCTACATTACGATATGCTTCGGTGTAATACACTTCAGTTATACCCGATTGGTATATTCCTTTAGCACATTCGATACATGGAGAATGTGTAATAAAAATAGCTGCACCTTTGCCAGATTCAGTCGAGCTTGCTAGTTTCATTAGTGCATTCATTTCTGCATGAATGACTTCTGATTTAGTTTTAAGCTGAACAGAGCCGTCTTGGAAGTTAATGATCTCAAGTTCGCATGTATTATCCCAACCGGTTGGTGTACCATTGTAACCAAGACTTATAATTCTATCGTCTTTAACTACAACAGCACCGACTTTAAGCTTAATTGCAGAACTTAAATCTGCAAATACATAAGCCGTTTTCATAAATGCTTGCTTAAACTTGTCTTTCATAGTTTAGATAATCTAATTAACGTTGCCGCTAGGTTAATTTCAGCATCACTCATTAACGTGTGGTCGACTAAGCCTTGTTTAATGATTAAAATTGCTCGATCTTGTTGATCTTCATCACCAAAAATACCAATGTTGTCATACAACCAACGGAAAATGTCTTCGACTTCTTCCGGTCTTACTTTCCCGCACAATAATTTGCGTGCTTCGCTAATTTTTCCTGCTTTAAATAAATCAACCATATCAAATTTATAATCGGCCTCACCACTATCGCTTTTACTTGGGCTATGTAGGGTACCGTCTAAACTATTCATCTGAATCGAGTTAATACATTTGCGTAAATCTGGATATGTTGCCTTTACAAATGTGTCTAGTGTATCTAAATCAAATTCGATACCTTCTTCTACTAAGATTGTTGCAGCACGCGCAGTAAATTCAGTCATGTCGATTTTTTCAATATGAAAACCTTGACACCTAGAGTGCAATGCAGGAATAATTCTGTTTGGGTAGTTGCATGTTAAGATAAAACGCGAAGTTGTGTGATATTCTTCCATAACACCGCGCAATGCTGCTTGTGCGCTAGGTGATAAGTAATCTGCTTCGTCTAGTAACACTACTTTAAACTGCCCGAATGGGATCATTTGAACAAAGTTGATAATTTTGTCACGAACATCATCGACTGAGTTAGTTCTAGATGCGTTGATTTCTAAAATATCTAAAGGATGTATGTCTAATTCATTAAAAAGGATTTTTGCAAGCGTTGTTTTACCTATTCCTGCACTACCACTAAACAATAAATGCGGAATACTTTCTTGTTTGATCCAATTTTGAATTTGTTCTCGTTGATGTTGATCACGGAATACATACCCGTCGATCGTACTTGGCCTAAATTTTTCTACCCACAGTGCTGTTGCCATAATTGCCTCATTAAAAAAATATTAGTATAAAGGAAATAACAGGGTAAGTCAACTACCCTGTTACCAAAAATTAGAACATCGGTTGACTAAAATCAAATTCCGGTGTAGTTGATGCGTTTGATAAACCTAAAGTAATGTCATTTGGACAGTGATCCATGATCGCCATGATTGAAATATTTTCAACTTTTCTAATAACAATCTCAGTTCCGTCTTGTGTTTCGGCTTTGATGCCTCGAGTCCATCGACCGTGTTCGATTAGAATCCAGTCATTAACTTTAATATCGTGTTGATCTTGTCCGACGGCCCATACTTTACCCCACCGAGGTTTAATTCCTTCTGATTTGCCGTCATCGCTGCGAACAATAATACCTGCTGCGGTTTTTTGTTCTTCAAAATTCATATTGTATATTAGTACCTGATCATGAATGGGCGTAATGGTTTCGGCAATTAATTTCATACTTCACCGTCAAGTGGTGCTGCAGGTGTAGTTAATGTTGCCGGTTTAAACACAGGGCGGCTGGTTTTTTTGTTATCGTCAACAGGTGCAACTACTTCTTCGACTACTGGAGCAGGTTGATTAATTTCGTTTGGTATATGAACTTGGGGTTGTGCTATAGAATCATCACGTTTTATAATAATTTTTCCGCCAGGTCCTAATTCGTCACCGCGTGCATTAACTTTTGCATTGCCGACTGCAACTGTCATTTCATTTTGTAGTGCTAATTTGTGCATATCAATTTCTTTGCCTTGCATTGTTCGATATACAGCGCGTTGTGCTTCTTTCATTGCCATAATTATCTCCTTAATTATTAGTTTACTTATCTTAAAAAATCATGCCAGTCTAAATTATATTTTACACTGTCAATCCTGTGAACTCCGATCAAATATAGAACATAGCTTGCTACACTTGATCCTCTTCCTACACCCCACACAATATTATGCTTGTTGCATGTATCTACAAAATATTTACACCAGCGTAATAAATCTATCATATTTAATCTTTGAAATTCCGCTAATTCTTCTTTTACTCTACTAAAGTAAGGATCCCATGGTATGCATTGATCAATGACCCATTCTTCAATTTCAAAGGTTTTATAGTTATCAGGCATTGACCATTGACTTTGATTAAAATAATCAAAGTCGTTGACAGTTATTTCATCAGGAAATGGAAAATAATGGTTAAACTGAAACTCAGCAGTTGCTTCGAGTGCAGTTAGTGTTGGGGTAACTTCAACAGTTAGTCTAGGAAGAACCGATGCGTTGTCCCGATAAAGGATGTCAAATACATCGGTTTCATTAAAAACAGGATTATTAAATTTATCTAAGTGCATATAAGCATTTTAGCTTACATTTATCAATTTGTCAAGTCCTTTATCGCGATTTTCAATCATTTTCTCCCATTCTGCACGTTTTCTAAGGTCAATTTCTTCACGGTACGAGTCAATTACACTTGAAATTTGCATTTGCAGGCCTGGATTTGATGTTTGAAAGTATTTTTTCGTTAATTCACTTAATTTATGTTCTAATTCAGCATCTTTTAGAGAAGTTAAATCACCAATTAGTGGGTGCATTAGAATTGCCCTACGTAGCTAATGTACACTTTCACTCCATTATCTGTACTCCATGCGTCAATGACCTGGTGAGATGTACCTGTAACAGTTAGCTTTGGACTGCTCAACACTTGCGGAAACGTTGATTGGTAAACTATTGTTCCGCCACCGTAGGTTGTTAATGATGGCATATATGACAATAACGGATCGCTGGCTTTAAAGTGAACTCTAACTTTTGCATATTGGCCGGCATCTGGCCAACCAAAAAATCTTAAGGTAGTGCTTGCACCTAGTACAAATGTTTGGTGGATACCGTTAGTTAAATCAATATCAGTGTTCGATGATACAGGTACAGAGGTATTATACGCTGATCCATAAAATTCATTAAAAGTGCCTTGGGTAATTGCGCTACCGTTTAGAATGTTTATTACTGGATCTTGACTAGTTTCAACATCTCTAGTTAATACTGCATTAGTCTGTAGGGTCGATATTTCAGCCGAAGCCAGTGCTAACCCGTCGTGAATTGCAGAAAAGTTATCACGAAATCCTTGACTATTGTTATCTTGTCCTGCAACAGGATAATCTGTTTGAATTGCACTATAATTTATATTACTTGTCATATTATGTTCCTAATTAAATGGTGATTCGTTCATTTTTAAATACAAGATATTTATCGCTCGCATCACCCTTGACAGAATCTATTATATAACGATCTACAGTGTAATCTATTTGCCTAAAGTCAAAATCACTATATTTAATATTTAGAAGTATATCATCGGCAGTGCCAACTTTGCAATAACACAACGGAATTGCAAGGGTAAATCCTGGTTCTGCGCGGGTACCGGGTTGTGCAGTCCTCATCCATATTGGCAAATAATTTCTTTCAGTTTCGCCGACATTTTTTAATCTTTTACGCCAATTCGATACACTGTTAGGATAGTATACACTAGCAAGTGAATCAGATGAATGGTATCCTGTGCTATCAACAGTTACAAACGGCTCTGGGCTTACATTAAACGGGGCAGCGATACTTAAATCTGAAAGTTTAGTACTCCATATCGATGTGCTACTATCCGATTGAATAGTGTCAAAGTTATGACTGAGTTTTAATTTATTCGGCAGCACTTTACCATTTGGTTCTAACGGATCGATCATAGAAATATAAATTATCTCGTATAGTACCGACGTTGATTCTGGTAATGTTGCGATTGCTTTTTTAACAGTGCCAAACCGAAATCTTTTTCTTTTATGATTTAAACCTATTGCACTAATGTACTCGGCGATAAATGCAGTCTCGATCCCAGCGTAGATTACCATTGATAAATCGCGTTGGATTCCGAAATTAGAATCGTTAGGTCGAAAAATACTCGATGCTGTAAAAATACTAGAATCATTAATAAAAGAAGACCATAGTTCTCGTTGGGCAGGTATTAAATAAGGTTTAACCTTAATATTACTAAATGATATTTCATGAGGGATATTCACAAAGATTGAAAAAATTCTCGAAATTGCACTGTACCCAAATTGATCTTTTGCTTCGACTGTAAATGTAAACTTTCTATCGATTGTCATTAAGCCGGAATCGAACGTAGTTAATCCCGATTGATGATCAAACGTAGTTAACGCTATCTGGGTTACTTTTCCGATAATTTCGCCGTCTAATGATAAAGATAGCCCCGGTGGAAGGTATCCACTTGTGATTTTATATAGAAGAACAGCATCTGTGACTGTAGTAGATGCATTAACTCGCAGCACTGAGATAAAATTAGCATTAATGTCGCCCAAATTACTAGGTGTATTCCATGTTATTACGCTGTCGATTTCACCGATAACTGTTACAGTAAATGTACGCGGTGATTGCGCAATATCTTCTGGTTTGTCAGCATCGCCATATCTAGTTGCAGTTACTGTAAAGCTATATGTTTTTGTAATTGCAGGTTGGTACGGAATGCGACCAAACACTTCACCTGTATTGATATCAAATTGCATACCCGGTGGAAGATAAGCTACGTTGTCAATTTCATAAAAAATTTGATCAGTGTCATAGACATCTAACTTAAACAACACATAATTATTTGCACGTACTGTACCTAAATTACTAGCAGTTACCCAGACTGGCGCATGTAGATAAGTTACATCGGCAGTAAACAGGCCAGTCCCGTCAAATATATAAGTGTTATCTGCTCTGAAATAGTCATCACCAACTACAAATATCTTAAATGTTTTTTTAACAATAGTGTCGCCGTCGGTTATAGTAACTGTAAAGCCGTAGTTTCTATTTAAATGCTTAGGAGTTGCGATCGGAATAAAGTAATCATAAAAGAATCGATCATATACAAAACTATCGAAACCGTTAGTAGGCCGGAATCCGAAATCAAATGCAACTTCGTCGAACAGGGTAGTGTCGTAGGTTCCGCTTGCCGATGGATTAATAGTGAGTGTTGGTTCTATGTAACCGATAATTCGACCATCTTTAGTTAGAGTAAGACCTTTCGGCAGTTTACCGTCGTCCCTAGCAATAAAATAACTTAGTTGTTGCCCTGCTGCAAGATCCGGGTCAATTGTTTCAATTTGGAAGTTTACAAAACTTTGATCTAATACAAATAACTGGCCATATTCTCCGATATGAAGATTTCCTTCAGGCGTGAGAACAGTAGGGACATCTGGTCCTGTTACTGTTAAGTTAAAAGTTCTGTCAGAGATATTTCCATTAAGACTTGCTCGGATACAAAATGTATACACGGTATCACGTGCTACTTCAATTGGCGTGCCAATGAGACGATTACCGGAGATTCTAACTCCGACAGGAAAATTACCAGCAATCTTTGTATAGGTTACCCCAAAATCATCGATTACTGGTAAAGGTTGTTCAAATGCAATGCGTTCAGTAAACACTCCAAAGGAGTGTCCTGATTTTTCAGTCCATATAGATAGCGGCATAATTACTCTCGTTTTTAGTATTTATCGCTAGATGTAGAAAGTAAAATCACCTAAATCTATGTCTTGCGCCGACGGTACTTGCTGAAATGCATCAATTATACTACCGTTCAGGTCAACATTAAAACCTCGTGGATTTTGTAAACTTTGCCCAGTCGGTGTTGTATAACTTCCGAAATCAATTGACATCAATTGATTAATGCTGCTGGTAATCATAGTCATTAACAGTGAATTAATTATTTGAACGTCTAAATTAAAAATGTTTGATTCGATATTACCACCGTTAGGTGCTTGAATCGAAAAACCGTTAAGAATCATATTTCCTCCTAATTTAGGAGTTATATCATTTTGTAATTTAGTTATTGTTTGTAAACTAATAGTAGTGTCATCGCCTGCAATAACAACAGAGTTATCTCTACTAATTAAAGATTTAAAATCTAAAGTTGCTGCAGAACGTGTGGCAAAAATGCCGACCCCTTGGCCGACATTTTCTGCTCCTGCAATAGTTACTTCGCTGTTTAAGGCAGCGAAGTTATTGTTTACTTTTTCAAACGCGGTTCTTAGGTCATCACCTGTACCGTCATTTGCGTAATTACCTAAATTGATTGTGTGTATCGTTGACATAATAGTATCTCTTTAGTGTATTTACCGTTACCAGGTACCTGTACCGTGTGCAGTTCGTTTCCAAATATCGGTAGTATTGTCTACATAGTTAGCAGTACAATAATACATGTAATCGGCATCAAATGCAACCATTCCCACTTTGTCTCCAGTTACACCGTAGCTATGTGCCGGTACTGCAACTTTTTGATATGCAGTAGTTTGTACTGTAGTATCTGGTAATGTTAATTTACCAGTAGTATCAAATGTCCAGTTATTGCCGTTGACACCAATTGCCGTTCCACTTGGTATATAATTTGCAGTATATAACGTTGCAGGGAACGATTTTCCACTTACATTGTCAGTAGTTATTAGCCCACCATACGTACTATTTGGATATTGATTAACACTACTTCCGGTTACTTGTGAGCTAGACCCGTCTGCCCATCTGATATGTGTTGTTGTTTTTGGAGTACGAATAATCCAACCAGAGTATCCAGATATAAGTGTACCCGCTGTTACTACAGGTCCGGTATATGGACCAAAACCGGCAAGTGTAAATCCACCCCCCGGGTTGTTATTGTCTCTAAAATTTAAATCGCCCACCAACTGACCACCAACTTTTATAGCAGCGTGCAGATTAAAAGTTCCAGTGCTTGTACCTGGATCAAAATCACCGTTTGAAGCAATTGTACCGGTAGTAGTAGTAGCAGTTGCAACCGGAGGATTAAATAGATCATTATGTACAGTATTGCCTATATTAACAACAGTTTCAGTTCCACTGGCCAACGCGCCGCCTGTAGTGTTATTATAAATGTCAGAGGCATATGGACCATAACTGTAACCAACTTGTGATACTGGAGATATTGTAGACGCATCTGGGAAGGTTAATGTTCCATCTGTGCCAAAGTTCCAGCTGTATGGACCGCTGTTCTCTCCACTAGTACCAATAGTAACTCCATTACGACCTGCAGGTATTTTGGTATAGTTGTGATCATCGCCTAAGTATAAATCACTAGTAGGTGCAGTAAGATTACTACCGTCAAATGCAATGTGGAAGTGCGATGGAACACCAGGAACTTCCATACCTGTACCAATGTTTAATGTTCCGCGATCGGTAACTACTTTAACACCAGCAGTACTATGAATAATACCGTTAGCTGGTAATGTTAATGTACCATCGGGCGCAAAATACCAACCTGCAGTTATTAAGTTATTTGGATCAGTTTCGTTAATTGCTTCTAAGCTAATACCTTCTCCGCTTGTAATATGAAATCCCATACCGACTCTAATAGAGGTATG
>Ga0209084_1001832_pt1 | contig 17270 bp, 17 predicted proteins | sample C_130820_MF_Meta_FD_187309 | JGI IMG/M metagenome (GOLD analysis project Ga0209084, IMG submission 187309) | Freshwater microbial communities from Lake Croche, Canada to study carbon cycling - C_130820_MF_MetaG (SPAdes) (version 2) | ecosystem: Environmental > Aquatic > Freshwater > Lake... | reverse complement strand
AACGATATGCTAGCTTAGATGACAGACTTACTGCCATTGAAGGCAAATTTGGTGATCTAAAACAACTTATCGAAGACGGCCACACTAGTATGACCAAAGTCATTATTGGCACAGCAGGTACTGTGGTCACAGGCGTACTCAGCGTACTATTTGTACTATTATCCAGAGCACACTAACATGAGAATCTCAGAGCTGTTAGAGCAGACTATTGCGCCTGTGCCTCCTGGACAAGGTAAACCATTGCCGCCCACAGAAGCACCTCCTAACACATCTAATACTCCAACTCCTCCGCCCGCTGGTGGAACACCGCCCACAACACCTGCTCCTACTACTACAACTCCACCTACTGGACAACCAATGGGACAACCTCCTGCCGCACAGCAACAGCAGCAACAGCAGATGGTACAACAGTCTAAAGCTACTATGACTGATTTGGATAAGATAGCAGCACAAATAATAGGCCTTAAACAAAAACAACAGCAGATGCAACAGCAAATGCAACAGGCTCCCGCAGTTTAATCATATGAAAATACATCAACTGTTATCAGGTGTAGGTGTTATGATCACCAACGAAGAACAACACTTTATTGATAATCATGATAATCATGTTAAGATAACCAGCCTTGACGAACACGATCAATGGCTTGCTCAGAGTTTGGTACGCAAGGGAATTTATTCAATAAGTAAAGATAATGTCACATTGGATAAAAATCTAGATGAAACCCGTACACCAAGATCTCTATAAAAAAATAACACAAGTAAGCACAGATGTGCAAGAATCCTTACGTAAGAAAGGTATAGTTGTACCTGTACGTAATAAGGATGGATCTGTTTGTGTGGGAAAATATAAAATATTAAAAAGCTCAACAGGCTATTATTCCATAGTAGACCAACACGGCGACGTAACTGTGGAAATGATTAATCTACCACAAACCGCTGCTGTAGTAGCCAATGGATTGGCATTGGGCAAACAGAAAAATGATCAATTAATCGAGTCAGATAAGAAATATGGATATGCGTTATTTGACGAAGAAGTACACAATAGAGCTGTAGAGTTAAGTGTAAAGAAACCATTAGAACGGTTTGAAATTATGTTGAACAAACGTGATATGGCCCGTGCCCGCAAGGAATTATACAAAAACGAAGTGATCAAGAGTTTTGAAAAACTGATAAAACTTGTATAAATAACATTATCACTTTTTGGAATTCATATGAAAACTACCGATTTTAATTTACCTGTTACCAGCAAACGTCTAGCTGAAAATCTAGAAAAGCAGTTTGGTAATCGTGTTAACTTAAACCGTTATAATCGCGAACAGCTAGAAGATATGCGTAATAAACTACGTACTCGTGTTTTCCAGCAAGAAGGCAGTGCGGGTATCAATGATCTATTAACCAACGAAACATACCAAAAAGATAAAGCAATGTTAGAATTGCTCAACACAAGGATTAAAGAAATGCTAGGCGAACAAATGCAAAAACTACGTGACAAAATAGACGCTCTTAACGAGGGCAAGAAAGGCGTTAAAGTCGCCAAGCACCCACAGGGTTCTAAAATGGCCAAGAAAGACTATGACGGTGACGGCAAAGTTGAAACTGGCAAAGACGAAGTGCTAGGTAGTCGTGCTAAAGCCGCTGCCAAAGCAGGTCACCCTTTTAAAGAAAGCGCCAAGCCAGACTTCTTAGACATGGACAAAGATGGCAACAAGAAAGAGCCAATGAAGAAAGCAGCTAAAGATGCTAAAGTCAAAGAAGGCTTTCCTACCATTGACTCAGCTAAAGCTGCTCATGCCGAGCGTGAGAAAAACAAAGGTACTGGTAAGTTTGATAAGCAAACAACTACCACTGGTACTAAGTATACACGTAAGTCTGATACGTTCGACAATGGCACAGAAGACAAGCCAAAAGAAAAGAAAGTTAAAGAAGCTGAAGAAAAGTGCAGCGAGTGTGGTATGTATGAAAACAAGTGTAAGTGCGTTCACGAAGGTGATATGGGCAAACACAATAATGCTACAACTGGTTTCAAAGCATTGGCTAAAAAAGCCGGTGGTGGCGAAAAAGGCAAGAAGATTGCCGGCGCACAATTTCAGAAGATGAAGAAGGCTGGTCAATTGGAAGAAAGCCAATTCAAACATAATGTACGTTTTGTCAACGAAAGTCTACAGTTCTTGTTGGCCGAAGACGAAGAAGGTAAAGCCAAAGCTATTACCGCAGCTGGTGATATGGTTAATGACTTTACTGGTTGGATGCAACGTGTTGGTCAATATCAAACTAAATCTATGATTGAATTAGCTGATGCTATCAAAGCAGACTTTGGTCCAACAGAAGCTGAAACATTTAAGGCAGCAGTTGCTCCTGCTCTAAGCGCCACTCTAGAAGTATTGACACAACAACGTGAAGCAATCAGTGGTGCTGTGGCAGTATTGGCAGGCGAGGCAGCTCCAGAGGCTCCAATGGGCATGGAACCAGAAATGGACTCAGGCATGGACATGAGCGCTCCTGATGAAATGAATCCAGAACCAGCCGGTGACGAATTTGCTGCAGCAGATGCTGCTGCTGGTGGTGCTGAGACATCTGGTCGTGCTATGCGTGAAAGCAAGTTTGCTCGCAGACTAGCCGAGTCACACAGCATTATGAGCAAGTTGGCCAAGTAATGAGACTATACGAGTTAGACTACGGATCTTTAAGAGATATATTACAGATCCTTAAAGGTCTAGCAGATAAAAGTGGTAGTTCATCTGAACTACCATTTAATTCCATCAAGGGTATATTTAGAAGTTTTGATTATCCTATCGGCGATGGTGGTCCAGAGAGTCGCGACTTGTTATTGAAGATAAAGAATCTCATTGATCCAACTGGCACAGTTATAGCAGATGTCACTGACAAAGCGGCTATTATACTGGCCACGGATACACCAGGTGAAAACCCAGATGCTGCTGCCAAAAAAGCCACAGGTCCTTCAGTGGATGCTATGGCATCTAAAAACGCCAAAACAATAACCAAATAGTTGCTATATAGATCTTATAGTGTTATAATTACACTATATGACTATAACCTATACTCCACCTGCGTTCGTTGAACGTTTCCAATATAAAAATTGTGTACAGATCAATGATCCAGTAACTCGTAAAAGAGTTTATCGAACTCCAGATGGAGAAAAACTACCCAGTGTGACCACAATACTGGGTGCTACCAAAGATATGACCCATTTGAATCAATGGCGTGATCGTATTGGACATGAGAAAGCACAACAGATTACCACAGAAGCAGCAGGTGTAGGTACAGCTATGCATGCCAATTTGGAACGATTCTTAATTGGCGAACAACGACAACCTGGCAGTAATCCGGTACATGTACAAGCTAACAAAATGGCTGACATCATTATTGAAAATGGTCTTAGCAAAATGAGTGAAGTTTGGGCCATGGAACAAAGTCTTTACTTTCCTGGACTATACAGCGGCACCACTGACTTGATTGGCATACATGAAGGTGAGCCAGCAGTCTGTGATCACAAACAAACTAACAAACCTAAGAAAGCTGAATGGGTTGAAGATTATTATCTACAATTAATGGCCTATATAATGGCACATAATGAAGTCTATGGCACAGACATTCGCAAGGGTGTTATATTCATGTGTAGCAGAGATCTACAATATCAGCAATTTACCTTAGAACCCCAAGACTTCAACAAGTGGCAAGATGCTTGGTTAAAGAAAGTTGAAGAATACTACGCTCTAAACAAATAAGCAGCAATGATAAATATCCTATAAAGAGGATATTTCCATGGCAATTATAGAAGTAGCAAGAATACAGGTACGTAGAGGCCGCGAAACTGTCTCCGGCCCTCCAAAAAGTATCAACGATCCAAATGCGTCTTGGGAATTAGAACCAGGAGAATTTGGCTGGGCCGAAGATACACAACGTCTATGGATTGGAAAACGTGTCAGCGAAGGTGCCAGCGATAATCTTGCCACTCAAATATTAACTGAAAACGATCTACCGGGTATATGGAATATATTGGCCAATGCCAGTACTTCATCAGTTAACACAGCCTATACATATAGAAATGATTCAGCCTGGATATCAACTGCGCCATATGGATCAACTCCGAGAACAGTACAACATAAATTAGATGACACAGTTAGCATCGCTGATTTTGGTATACCTATTAACAATGATATATCAAATACGTTGAATCATGCTATCACTACTATATTTGATAATAGCACCAACAAAGATGATTCACGTCGTGCTCTAAAAATCCCAGCTGGTAATTATATCGTAACAGGAACCATTGACCTTCCTCCTAAAACCGTGTTAATCGGTGATGGTCGAGGATTGACCACTCTTGTTTTATCTAATAATTCAGGTCCTATGTTTAGAACAGTTGATGAATATGGTATCGGATATGATAATTCACAGATGCAAACTAGTTCGACTAGTAGTTCCAGAGATGTATTAATCAGTGACATGACTTTGAGTCATATGGATAGTAATAATACTGACCCACTGATATCTTTAGATAATACAAGAAATACTCGTATACATAATGTAGGATTTAATACCAAAGACTCTGCTGACATTGTCAACACTGGTACAGCTATTCTTATACAAGGAACAGCCACTATCTATGAAAGTCAGATTGTTTCTAGAAATATAGAAATAACAGATTGTATATTCAACAGCATAGGCAGAGCCATAGATATCAATGGATCTGTGACTGGTCCTATTATTGAAAATAATGTGTTCTCTAATCTACGTCAAGGTGTAAGATTACTGGCAGCAAGTACAGCAACCAGCCCTCCTGTTAATGTCACTATAAACAATAACAAGTTTATGTCCATCGCAGAGGATGCTATCCTTGTGGGTACTAGTACATTTACCACCAACGTGATTAGTTCGCACAATACATATCATTATGTGGGCAATGGAAGTTCCATGGCAGATGATAATACAACCACATCTGGTCTAGCAGTAATTACATTCAATTCTCCTGGCAACATGAGTGTCAATGATTACTTCAATAGAAAAATTGTAGCTGCTAATCCAACATCTCCATCTGGTTTTTATTATAATCCATTGGTCAGTGGTAATTCAAGAATTGATAGTGCTGCCAGCTACAAAACAAATCTAGCTGTGGGTGTGACTACCAATGTTATCAAAGTTGGAATGACCAAGTACGATCAAGTGGGATACATCGAGTACCAACTAAGCAATGCTGACATGAGTCGCAAAGGCAGACTGACATTGAATATAAGCACAGACGGATATGCATCAGTCAGTGATTATTATAACTATTCAGAGTATGTCACAGACGCATCTACCCTATTGGTATTTTCCACAGACCTAACACATTCTGATACCACAGAAGTTTCAGGTCCTTATAGAAATTACATAACACTGACATGTGTAAATCAATCAACAAGAATTACTCAGCTTGAGTACAGTATTAACCTAATGGTGTAACAGTGTTTTCACGTTCAGTTGAAGAGAGATTATCAACCTGGGCCCAGCATCGAGCTGAAATAGAAACGGTTGATAATCCACTAGAAGAAACTTTGGAATTCTGGAGATCTGCTCCATACCTTCCCTACAATAATAAAATAGATCCGTTCTGTCAACGAGATTGGCCCACACCCTGGGAAATCATTGTGGATAACAAATACGATGATTTTACCAAAGCATTGATGATAGCTTGGACATTACGCTACACAAAAAGATACCAAGATTCAAAGATTGAAATAAAAACTCTTGTGAATAATCAGAAAAGCTGCTATTATAACATAGTGTGTGTTGATGACCAGTGGGCTTTGAATTTCAATGACAATGGCCCGATCAGCGTAGATGATATTCCTGACTCGTTTTATACAGAAAATCTTATTGAACTACGGGTCCCCCGGTAAATATCATCTACAACAAAATTTAGAAGGTAAAAAAATATGATCACAGTGGTCAAACGTAATGGGGAAAAGGTTCCTCTTGATATTGGTAAAATACAAAGACAAGTGGCTCATGCTTGTAAAGGCATAGACAACGTGAGTCCTAGTATGGTGGAAATCAAAGCCCAAATAGAACTTCATGACGGAATGAGTACTGAAACTATAGATGAACTGTTGCTCAAGGCCATGGTTGATCTTATAGATGAAACTGAAAATCCAGAAATTAATAATGTTAACTATCAATACGTAGCAGGTAGACAACGTGTGAGTATGCTACGCAAAGAAGTCTATGGAGATTATAATCCTCCTGGACTATACGACATCGTAAAAAAGAATGTTGAGTCAGGTATGTATACCACAGAATTGCTAGAGTGGTATACTGAGGATGAATGGAACATCATTGATCTTTTCATTGATCACAGCAAGGATGAAGAATATACCTATGCTGCCATAGCACAACTAACAGAAAAGTATTTGGTACAAAATCGTGCTACTGGACAGATATTTGAAACTCCACAGGTACGCTATGCTGTAGCAGCAGCCACCGCATTCCACAGCGAACCAAAAGAAACAAGATTAAAATACGTCAAAGAATACTACGAATGTGCCAGTGCTGGTCACTTTACTCTTGCCACTCCTGTGCTGGCCGGACTTGGTACTACAACCAAACAGTTCAGTAGCTGTGTGCTTATCAGCAGTGACGACACTCTTGACAGCATCTTTGCAAGTGGCGAAATGATGGCCAAATATGCGTCAAAACGAGCCGGAATTGGCTTGGAAATTGGCAGAATTCGCCCCTTGGGCGCCCCAATTCGCAACGGAGAAATCAAACATACGGGTATGATACCATTCTTGAAGAAATGGTTTGCTGATCTAAGATCATGCTCGCAAGGTGGTATACGCAATGCCAGCTGTACAGTGACTTTTCCTATTTGGCATTATCAATTTGAAGACCTTATTGTATTAAAGAACAATCAAGGCACAGAAGAAACCCGTGTACGTCAAATGGACTATAGTGTGGTTCTTAATGCCATGTTCTGGAATCGTTATAAACGTGGCGAGACAATCACATTGTTTGATCCTGCCGAAGTTCCTGATCTATATGACGCTTATTATCGCAGCAGCGAAGGCTTTGAAAAACTATACTTAAACTATGAAAAGCACCCGACAATTAAAAAGAAGGTCGTATCGGCTGATGAAATCTTCAAAAATGGTATACTTAAAGAACGTACTGATACTGGGCGCATCTATCTTGTCAACATCGACAACGTTATCAACCAGGGGCCGTTTGATACCCAGCTTGACCCAATCTATCAATCAAACCTATGCCAAGAAATACTTTTACCCACGAAACCTTTCCAGAGAATTGAAGATCCAGAGGGACGCATTGCTCTTTGTACTCTTGGGTCAATCAACTGGGGAGCATTCCGCAACCCTCAAGAGATGCGTAAGGCTTGTCGTGTCTTAGTCCGTAGTCTAAGTAATCTACTAAACTATCAAGACTTCCTAAGCATACAAAGTAAACTAGCTAACGAAGACTTTGAACCACTGGGTGTTGGCATTACAAACTTGGCCTACTGGCATGCTCGTAAGAGTTTTAAATATGGAACTCCAGAAGCACTGGCTGAAGTCAAGCGTTGGATGGAACATCAAGCATACTACCTGACTGAAGCAAGTGTAGAACTGGCCCAAGAGCGCGGCCCATGTAAGCGTAGCGAATACACCTACTACGGTCGGGGTGTATTTCCTTGGGAACGTAGAGCCAAGGGTGTTAATGAACTCACAGACTTTACACCCAGCATTGATTGGGAACCACTACGTGAACGTATGAAGAAATATGGAATCCGTAATGCTACACTTATGGCAGTGGCTCCTGTTGAATCAAGTAGTGTTGTTCTAAACAGCACCAATGGTATTGAAATGCCCATGGAACTTATCAGCGTTAAAGAATCAAAGGCAGGTTCATTTACACAAGTAGTTCCAGAATACAAACGTCTAAAGAACCGCTATCAACTAATGTGGGAACAAACTGACTGTGTCGACTACCTAAAGACATCGGCGGTATTGGCAGCATACATTGATCAAAGTCTAAGCACCAATACTTTCTATAGTCCACGGCATTTTAAAGATGGTAAGGTACCAGGAACATTGATTGCCAAGAATTTAATGTTGGCCTATAAGTGGGGAATCAAAACTTTGTATTATAGCCTTCTGGATAAGGTCGGTAGTAAAAATGTATTAATGACACAAAGTGACAGATTAGTAGCATCAGAACCTGTTACCATATACACCGATGATGACTGTGAATCGTGCAAGTTGTAGCCTGTTAATATGGAATATAGTATGATAAATAAAAGTGCCGATCGCGATACTGATAATATCCACCGGCTCTATAACTGTGAGGAGTTACAGCAAATGTATTTACATACTATCCCCGCCTATGTTTATTATATTAGGCACATACCAACTGGCAAGTTTTATTACGGGTCTCGTTACAAACATATTTCATTGAACATTCAACCAGAGCAAGATTTATGGAAAACATATTTCAGTTCTTCAAAGAAGGTTCTTGAATTAAGGAAACAATACGGAAATGAATCTTTTGAATATAAAATAATTTTTGAGAGTAATGATACAGATGAGTGTTTTAGATTTGAACAAAATATCATTAGAGAAAATATTTCTAATATGTTATGCTTGAATAGTAGATATTTTGATATAGAAAAAAGTGAACGTGTATTTTCAGTATTTGGAAAAACTCTTTCTACAAAAGGTAAATCAAAATCAGAAGAAACAAAATTAAAAATGCGGAAACCTAAAAGTGCTTCACATAGAAAAAATATAAGTGAAACACAAAAAGCAAATGGTGGAAATGGACCAATTAAGCATTCAGAAGAAACAAAACAAAAAATATCACAATCAGGAAAAGGTAGAATTGTAAGCAATGAAACAAGAAAATTAATTGGCCTTGTACATAAGGGGGTTCCTAAACCTACTGTTACTTGCCCCGAATGTAATAAAACTGGCGGTAAAGGACCAATGCACAGGTTCCATTTTAATAATTGTAAATTAAGGAAAAATAATGAGTAAATTTCAATATGATTTTAGTATCCCGACAAATTACCTTAAGCGTAAAATGTTTTTAGACCCAGCAGGCCCTGTAACTATACAGAGATATGAGGAAGTTCGATATAATAAATTACAGAGATTTGAAGAGATTCAGCGCGGATTTTTTTGGGTTCCGGAAGAAATTAGTCTTACTAAAGATAAAATGGATCATAAAGATGCAAGTGATGCGGTTAAACATATTTTCACTAGCAATTTATTGCGTCAAACCGCATTAGACAGTATTCAAGGTAAGGCACCGTTTCAGGTGTTCAGTCCAGTATGCTCTCTTCCTGAACTAGAAGCATTGTTAATGATCTGGTCGATGTTTGAATCAAACTTACACAGCAAATCATACAGTCACATTATTAGAAACATCTATAGTGTGCCCAAGGATGAATTCAACAAGATCCATGACACCAAAGAAATTGTTGAAATGGCTGCTAACATAGGACGTCATTATGAAAATCTACATTTACTTAACTGTCGTAAAGAAATGGGTGAAGAAATTGATATCCATACTCACAAACGAGCAATTTGGTTGGCATTACATGCGAGCTATGCACTCGAGGCGCTCCGCTTCATGGTTTCGTTTGCCACGTCGTTAGCCATGGTAGAGAATAAGATTTATATCGGCAATGGAAACATTATCAGTCTTATTCTACAGGATGAATTATTACACGCAGAATGGACTGCTTGGTTGATCAACAATGTGGTCAAAGAGGATGAAGACTTTGCCAATTTGGTAGAAGAATGTCAGGATGAAGTGTATGCTATGTACATGGAAGTCATCAATGAAGAAAAAGCCTGGGCAGATTACTTGTTCAAGAAAGGACCTGTAATTGGTCTTAATGCCAGCATTCTCAAAGATTTTGTGGATTACACAGCATTTAATCGTCTAAAAGAGATTGGTATTAAGTATGCCGAAGAACATCCTAGATCGAGCCCTATTCCTTGGTTCAATAAACATTTGAACATTGGTAAAAAACAAAGCGCATTACAGGAAACTGAAAGCACCAACTATGTCATTGGAGTTATGTCTAACTCTGTGGCCTATGATGAACTGCCAGATCTATAAAAAGGAAAACAAAAATGAAAGCAATATTATGGAGTAAGTATCACTGCCCTTACTGTGATCAAGCATACGCATTATTAAAAGCCAAAGGTTATCAAATTGAAGAACGTAAGATTGGTGACGGATATACCAAAGAAGAGTTGTTAGAAGAAGTACCTAATGCTCGTAGTGTTCCACAGATCTTTATCGAAGGTGCTCATGTCGGTGGGTTTGATGCACTCAAGGAATACTTAAAATGAGCTTAACCGATATAGATGTACTTATGTCCAGTATGAGTTCTGATACCATTACATTAGATAGTACGCATATACCTTACCTAACATCAAGTATGATAGGTCCATATCCTCAATACAATGTCACTGTTGGTACATCGGGCAGTGGTGGAACTATTCCCACAAGTAGTCTTAATGGAACATATTATACCACCAACGGCACCAGCGGCTCAAACTGGGCAACTATCAATACTAATAACAGTCAATCATCATTGAATGTAAAAGGTGATGCAGAGTTTGAAGGCCGGGTTAAAGTAAACGGTCAAGATCTCGGCGAGTTTATGGAAACAATATCCCGGCGTTTGGCCATACTGGTTCCAGACCCAGAAAAACTAGAACACTTTGAAGCACTAAAGAAAGCCTACGATCATTATAAGATGCTAGAGAAATTATGCGAATTACCCAAAGAAGAAAAGGAATAAAATGTTAATAAATGTCAGTAAAAATTTCTCCTCAGGAGATGTGGTCAGTATTAAATTAATCAACGGTGATGAAATCATTGCTAGATTTGACAGAGAAGACGCAGAAACAATCACTATTAATCGTCCACTGGCACTGACCATGAATGGTCAAGGTCTAGGAATGATACCTTGGGTATTTCTAGGCAAAGAAGCTGAGGTAACTCTGGCCAAAGCCAATACATTTTTTATTGTAGGCAGTAAAGAAGAAGCGTCAAAACAATATCTAGAAGGAACCACTGGTATTGCCCTTCGTTAAATAAAGCATACAGGAAAATAATATATGCCTTATATACCAGCACCGGACGGATTAACTAAAAATATCGAGGATGTTTATCATAGCGGCAATGTCTATGCTAACTTTGTACCAATTGCTCTATGGCAAGATGGTGCGGCCACAGCTACCGCGGCAGCAATCACTGCTTATATAGCTAATCCACAGTTCGCTGCTGATCAAATGCTGGGTGAAGAAACCGAAGGCAATACTGATGAAGCTGCTGTAGATGCACGTACAGCAGAGTTAATCAAACAAGGTGTTATCACACAAGAACAGGTCACAGCGGGTAGTCAAGCTGGTAATAACGCCAAACAGGCAGATACTGCTCCGGGTGTGGTTAATAATGGATCAACTGCCACTGTAACTATATCAGCAGATACAGATAACATAGTATTGTATGTCAGCCCAGCGGCTCCGGCCGGAACAGGGAAAACATACAAGGTCAAAGACGTGACCAAACAACCCGGTGTGGTATTCCCCTACGATGTTGCCAGTATAGCACCGCAGAATGGTACAACTGTGGAAGTTGTGGTACAGAATCTAGCCAACTTGGTTAAGAACTGTTTTGATCCTATCAAGAAGAAATATCCAGACGCATTCATGACCTGCTCATTCCGTGCCAAAGGTGTGGGATCAAGCACCAGTCAACATCCATTTGGCATGGCCTGTGATATACAATACAGTCAAGCCAGTAAGGCTGAATATTTTGTTAGAGCACAGTGGGTACGAGACAATATCGCCTATGATCAATTCATATTAGAGTATAAAACCACAGGCACAGGCAAGCCCTGGCATCACATCAGCTTCAATGCTGCTGGCAATAAAGGGCAGGTGTTAACATTTATGAATGATAAGAACTGTAAAGGCCCGGGTGTAACCGGACTCTACGATCTTTCTAATGCGTAAATAATATATCTGGTAGGGATAAACTTGCGTAGCAAGTTGGGGTAGTGAGAAGCTACTCGGCTAGGCGGAGGCTATATTCAGGCCCTAGGGAGTCCGTCACTTTTATACCTTTAATTTTATATAAATACTCAAAAGAGAGTATTATATGACGTTACCTGTTTATCCAAATAGCATATCAATGAGCCAGATTCAAACAGAATTTGGTGGCAGCAATCCTATAAGTTTAAGTGAATACTATAGAGGTGGAGCCAATGTGCCTAGTGGTACTTCTGATGGCGGCCGCGGTCTTATCGCTACCAGTGGTGCTATTAGCATGGATACATTTCATGGTACCTCTGCTCTAAAGACCATAGTTGCAACTTTTACCAATCAAGGGTACACTGGTGGTACTCCTGCTGATACTCAATTCCAATTGACGATGAATTTTGCTGCTATGAGTCCTAACAATCCCAGTGGCAATTTTGCGTATTCAGTTACCATAGCAACCAGCAATGCTCAAATTAACAACTACACCAGTAGTGGAAATGCCACAGGAAATTTTACCTATGGTGGCACATCTAATCTTTTGTTGAATCTAGCAATTCCATATACTGCGGGAACAATTACAGCCACTATTAGCAAGAGTGGATACGCAACTTATACATCTACATTATCATTCTCTGCAGATACAAGTCAGAGTTATTCATGGGTCAGCCAGCCTACTACTCTCAACGAAGGTAGTGGTAGTACATTCACTATTGCCACTAGTTTCCCTAATGCTACATTCAGATATCAAGTTTATCACAATTATATCACAGGTTATCCTAATACTGATTCTTTTGACCTTGTGGAGACTGATACTTTTACCACCAATGGATCTGGTCAAGGTTCTTTTACCATAACTCCTTATTCAGATTTGGTTACTGAAGGCACAGAGGATTTTGATCTTTACATTTCTTACTCAGGGAATGGGTTCCCTCGTTTGAAATCAAGTAATATAGTAGTCAATGATATCAGTACAACACCAACTTTATACGGTCCCTATACCACATCAGGATCTATGTCTGTGCCCACTGGCATGAACTACATGAGTTATATGTTGATCGGGGGCGGCGGCGGGGGCGGCGGAAGTGGTGGAGGCGGTGTAGCTGCAGGCGGGGGCGGATCAGCTGGACTAGTAAAAACAACTCCGTGGGCCTGTGCTGTATCTGTTACCCCTGGGGATACCATAGCCTATACTGTAGGAGCGGGCGGCGGTGGCGGAGCAAATGGTTCACCAGGATGCGTACCTGGCAGTCGGGGAGGCAACGGACTAGATTCACGTATCTCAATAAACGGAACACCTATTGATGTTGCCTATGGCGGAGGGGGCGGTGGTGGTGATCACTCTGGGATTGGTCTTAAAGGAGCGCTTGGTCCGACTGCTCCATATATATGTGGTGGCCAAGGTGGGTCTTATGCTGGTGGTGGTGGATTAGGCAACGGCTACCCTGGGGCTACTTGCGGATTCCAACTACTAGGATATGGCTACGGCGGATGTGGCGGAGCCGGCGCTAGCAGAAGTCTAAATCTTAGATTTGTCTCATTTATAACATATACAGTAGGCGCTGGCGGCGGGGGCGGTCTTGCAAACTCACAGCCTTCAGCAGGTCCTTGCACTCCTAGCTCTGGCCGAGGCGGTAGTGGAGGAGGCGGTGCTGGCGGCATATCTTATGGACCAGACGGTTTAGGTTTTGGATCTTCTGGCACAGGCAGTCCTAGCACTACTTATGGCAACGGTGGCGGTGGTGCAGCTTCAACCAATCATCAAACCGGAGCCATTGGCGGCAGCGGATCTGGAGGAACTGTGGCATTCTATTTCTTCCCTACCAAAGTATAATATCTTTTAATATACAAGGTTAATAACTCCTAATAGCGGTGTAAATAATTACACACCGGGGAGTTATATACAATGTTTAAGAAAATACTAGCATGGGCTACTGCCATGTTTTTTATATGTACAGTTTGGGCGCAGGCTGTGATCAACCAAGGCGGCTATGATTCTAAAAGTTTGGTTGATACCAACAGTACTAGCACAAGCACAAGTACTATCAACACCAATAACGTCAATAGTGGCACTATAACTAATATCAACCAAACCACTGTGGGCAGCACCAGCGTTAATACCAATAACAATAATAATGTTAATACTGGTACAATGACCAATAACAATAACAACAATAATGTTATGTCAGGAGCAGTGACATATACCAACAATAATAACAACGTTAATAGCGGAACTCAAACGTTTAATAACAACAACGTTAATACTGGTACAATGACCAACAATAATAACAATGTCAATACCAGCACAAGTACCAGTAACAGTAATAATGTTAATACAAATAACAATATCAACTCAGGTACGATGACCTATAACAATAATAATGTTAATGCCAGCACAAGTACTAGTACCAGTAACAGTAATAATGTTAATACAAATAACAATATCAACTCAGGTACGATGACTTATAATAACAATAATGTCAATTCTAGCACCAGTGTTAATACCAACAATAATATTAACAGTGGTACAATGACTTATAATAACAATAATGTCAATGCCAGCACTAGTACAAGTACCGCAACCAATAACAACAATAATGTCAACTCTAGCACCAGCGTTAATACTAACAATAATATTAATAGCGGTACAATGACCAATAATAATAACAATGTCAACACCAATGTTAGTACCAATACCAACATTAATAGTGGTACAATGACCAACAACAATAACAATGTTAATCAAAATACATCAACTAGTAATAATGTCAATACCAATATCAACAGTGGTACGATGACTAACAACAACGTTCAAAGTGGTAGTATGACCAACAACAATAACAATGTTAATACAAGTACCAGTACCAATGTTAATCAAAACGCCAATGTTAATCAAAATATCAACAGTGGTACAATGACCAATAACAATGTTAATACCAGTGATATCACACAGCGTGTTATTCAACCTCCGCCTACAGCAGTTGCACCATCAATGATGTCGGGCGGCAATGGTGATCTATGTACCACAGGATCCAGCGGCAGTGTACAGACACAGATCTTTGGTGTCAGTGGTGGCGGTACTATACGTGATATGAATTGCGAAAGATTGAAGTTGGCCAAAACATTATATGATATGGGTATGAAAGTGGCCGCAGTGGCTACCATGTGTCAAGATCGTCGTATATTTGACGCTATGATGGCAGCGGGAACACCTTGCCCATACGAAGGTAAGATTGGCGAACAAGCCAAATTAGCCTGGGAAGAAAACAAAGAAAAAGTTCCAGCAGTGGAAGAGGAAAAAATAGATGACACGTATACTAAAATGGGCCTTGGTGCTTTGCTTGGCGCTATCGTTTATAAGTCATTCTAAGGCCCAAACTGTTGATTCTACTACCGGTAATTTAATCAATACCGGTACTGCACCTACAGATACAACCAGCACGTGGAACAATGGTGTCTATGTTAATACAATATGCTTACAGGCTGGCCAACCTGGCAATTGCGGCCCTAAACCCAGTGTTCGTGCAGCATCGGGCGATATCAATTTCAGTTATGGTCAAATAGACTTAAATCAAGTTGTCAATATAAATCGAGCACTGGCCGCAGGTGGCACAGGAGTACAACTAAGTGGTTTTAATTTTGGCTTTCGTGCTAAAAATGGCAACGGATGGGATGATGGACGTCAAGATTACTTAGATGCCTATGTTAAGTTTTACAATGCTGCGGGAGGTGTTGCTGCTACATATGATTATGTGAGTCAGACCAATAAAAAATACAACTGGACCAATTTCAACTTTAGCGAAACATTTGCCAATCCTGTAGCAGCTACTAACTACAGCAATGCTCAAGTAGGCTTTATTGGTAAGGACAATAACTACTGGGCTGGTAATTATGGTCCAGAAATTACCAACGTTAGTTTTAGTTTAAAATATCGAGTTGATCCTTGTACTCTTAATCCTGCCTATAGTCCTAATTGTTCAGGATTTAGTAGCATAGTCACTAGCGGTAATTTAGTAAATCCAAATCTAATGTCCAACGGTGATATAGTTTACAATTCATTTGCTATCAATACAGCACTTAAAAGTTCTGGAGCAGGTGTTGAAGTATACGGTTTCAACTATGGTTATAATTATAGTTTAGGCAATGGTAGATCTGAATGCACTGCTACTAATCAAGACGGTTCATGTAGTTGGTATATGAATACAAACCCAAATGCTACTATGAGAGTACGATTAACCAACAGTAGCAATGATGTAATTTATAGTGCCACACAAAGTAGAAGTACTCCTAATACTGCTGAAAATGTGTCATATCAGTTTTTACTTGCCAGTACAACAAATTCATTATCATTGGGTAATTTTACACTAGGTGCTAGTACATCAGGTAATGCGGCAATTCAAAATATGTATGTTAATGCACTATACAAACCCGATCCTTGTGCAACTAATCCATTATACAGCCCTACTTGCCCAGGGTATGCCACTGCCTATGCCAAGAATATGATCCTAGGTTCAACAGTGGCCAGTGCCAGTGCTCCGGCAGCAGCGCCTACACCAGCAGCGGCGCCTCCTGAAGTAGCACAGTCTGTACCCGCACTAGCAAGTCCTGATCCTGCACAACCACAACAACAAGCACAACAGCAACCTGCCCAGCAAGCCCCTCAACAACAGTCAGCAAGTACTGTACAAGATCCAAATCAGAATCCAGTGGTAGCACAAGATAATCCAGCACAGCCTAGTCCACAACAAGCAGGTCCATCTACCGGCGGCGGCGGTCCTAGCAAACTGGCTTTGAGCGTGGTTAAGACTGCACAGGCTCGTGATCAAGCCACACAGCAAATAGCCGTACAAAATGCTGCCAAAGTAGTGGAAGGTTCCACACAGCAATCACAGGCCACAGCCACAGCGGCAATAGCCGCATTGAATGATATGAGTGCCAACAGTGCTCAGGCAGCAGCACAGTTCTCCAGTCAAACCACACAGGCATCCACACAAGCGGTGGTTCAACAATCAGGTCAATCACAGCAAATTCAACAAAGTGCCAATACACAGTCGTCACAATCTAATAAAGTGACACAACAAGTTGAAGTACAACAGCAGCAACAAACACAATCATCACAGTCTAATAAAATGACACAACAAGTTCAACAACAGGCCGAAGTACAACAGCAGCAACAAACACAATCGTTTGCCAGTATTGTGCAGATACAACAAC
>Ga0209084_1001830_pt1 | contig 17279 bp, 15 predicted proteins | sample C_130820_MF_Meta_FD_187309 | JGI IMG/M metagenome (GOLD analysis project Ga0209084, IMG submission 187309) | Freshwater microbial communities from Lake Croche, Canada to study carbon cycling - C_130820_MF_MetaG (SPAdes) (version 2) | ecosystem: Environmental > Aquatic > Freshwater > Lake... | reverse complement strand
ATTCTCCACTCCCATTTGCGTTAAAAAGGGATGTGCATTTTGGTAATAAAAAGCCAATGGGATACAAATTAGTATAGAAGAAAGGAAGAATATTGCAAAGTTTTTATCTTTCAAAAGTTTCAAGGCATCGAAACCAAGAAGGTCTCCAATTTTTATTTTCTCCGTAGAAGCTACCTTTGGTGGTGTTTTTGGTAAAGAAAAACTAAATATCCCCAACAGGAAAGCAGCGATTCCGGCTAATAAGAAAGTATTTTTCAACAAACCTTCTTTAACACCTTCAGCCGAATCCCAATGAAAAATATAGCTAATCGCCAGACCCGCTAATATCCAGCCTATTGTTCCCCATACTCTAATATTAGAAAATTCTTTTTCAGGATCTTTCATTTGATTGAACGAAACCGAATTTACAAGAGCCAAAGTTGGCATATATAAAATCATATAGGCCAAAACATAGGAATAAAATAAGCTCACATCATTAGACATGTACATTTGATACATTAAAAAGGCACCTGCCAAATGCAAAATACCCAGAATTTTTTCCGCATTAAAATAGCGATCTGCTATTAATCCGATAATAAACGGGGCTACAATAGCACCCCAGGACTGGGTAGAAAAAACGGCTGCCGATTCTGATCCGCTTGCACTTAGATTATTGGCTAAAAAAGTTCCTAAGGTTACAAACCAGGCACCCCAGATAAAAAATTCCAGGAACATCATAACAGAAAGCTTAATTCGGATAGTAGTATTCATTCAATGGTAGGTTTTAATTTATAATAGTTTTTTGGTTGGTTGGTTTCTTCGTTTTTATTACATACCGGTTTCACAACCCGTAGTTACTTTCATGGTATTCCATTCTTTAATCATGATGTTTCTAAACCACACATTTTCTCCGTGGTCTTGAAGGGCAATTTTACCGGTTTTGAAAGCTGCAAAACCCTCCCAGCCGGCGAATTTACTTTTAGAAACTAAGCCTTTGAAGGCATCGTCCCAAAGGACCGTTTCTACTACAAAAACCCCATTTAATACTAGGGTTAATTTCCCATTTTTACAAACTACTTCGGCTGTATTCCATTCTCCAACTGGTTTCACTGGTTCTGACACGCTTTGAATCAAGTCATAAAGATCACCTGCACGGTGCTTTGTGATTTTACCATCAGGATGCCCATCATTGTCTAAGACCTGCATTTCTAAACCAGTGTCGTAGGTGTTTTTATATTTTTTAGTATCTTCATGAACATAGAAAATAATTCCACTATTTGATTTAGGAGCCACTTTCCATTCTAATTTTAAATGAAAATTAGTATACTCTAGGTCGGTAACTAAATCACCACCCTGACCGTCCTTAGCGGCTTCGGGATCAAAATGTAAAACCCCATCCTCTACTTTCCAGGCAGCGCCAGCGGTAGTTTTTCCGTATGAGTGCCAACCTGTAGTGGATAGTCCGTCAAAAAGTGGTTTGAATCCTTTTTGAGCATTTGTAGTTTGAACGAGCGTCATTAGCAATACTATTAAACAACTATTTTTAATCATTTTTTATTATTTTAATTAAGAAATCTTAAATTCTTTATAAGGTTAAATTTTTCCATCCTGTGCGGTATTCTCTTTTTACAAATTGATTTACCTCTTCAAAATTGGTAATTCTCATTTTGTCATTATCCCATAATAATTTAGCCGAACGACCCGGATAAGTTTCTTCTCCCAGTACTTCTTTTTGAATGTCATACCCTCTAATTGCAAGATTGGCCATTAATAAAGCTTCGGTCAAAGGACCTGCAACTTCAAAGCCAGAACTCAGCTCCTGTTTTCCATAACCTGCAATTGCTCCTTCAATCCATTGTTTGTAGTGGCCGTCAGATCCATTAGGAACTCTGGCGTATTTTTTGGCTATATTTAAATTCTCATTTCTGTCTAATGGCAATAAACGAGGATTAAGTCCGTAGGTATCACACACCATTTTACCTTTAGTACCGGTAAATAAGGTTCCGTTACCACCATCACCAAAAATTTCATTTGGTCCTAGTTCTGCTGGACGTTCCGGTTGGATACCTCCATCCATCCAATGAACAGTTACGTCTCCCTGTGTTTTTTCTGTTTTAGGGAAGGTCAAGGTTACATGGCTTGATGGCGGACAGCTTTCTGGAAAGTAACCTCTTTGAAATTCATCTACATATACCGATCCTACACTACATTGTACATCTTTGGCGTATTTAAGATTCAAAACACTAAAAGGAGCTTCTAATAAATGGCAGCCCATATCTCCCAGTGCACCTGTTCCATAATCCCACCATCCGCGCCAGTTAAAAGGGACTAATTTATTGACATAATTTTTATAAAGAGCCGTTCCCAACCATAAATCCCAATCCAATTCTTTAGGTATCTCCGTTTTAGCCGTTGACCAAGGAATTCCTTGTGGCCAAACCGGACGATCGGTCCAGGCGTGGATCGTATGTACATCACCAATTAATCCGGCCTCATACCATTCTTTCATAATTCGGGTACCATCGTTAGAGGCCCCTTGATTCCCCATTTGGGTTACGACTTTATATTTTTGGGCTGCTTGTGTTAGAAGTCGGGTCTCGTACAAATCATGCGCCATCGGTTTTTGAACGTAGACATGCTTTCCTAATTGCATGGCTGCCAAAGCTTGAATAGCATGATTGTGATCCGGTGTTGAAACCGAAACGGCATCAAAATTCTTATGCTCTTTGTCTAACATTTCGCGCCAATCCTTGTAAAACTTAGCTTTTGGATAAGCTTTAACACTATTTGCCGCTCTTCGAGTATCTACATCACAAAGGAAAGCAATATCCGCTTTTCCACTTTTGGCAAACATAGCAGTATCCGATTGCCCTTTACCACCAACACCAATACTGGCAATAAGCAGTCTATCACTTGGCGCCACATAACCACGGCCTAAAACAAAACGAGGAACAATCATAAATGCGGCCGCAGCTACAGCAGTAGTTTTTATAAAATCACGACGATTTTGCGTAATTTCATTTTCTGGCTTTTTAACTTCTTCTTCTTTTTTCATGGTGTGTTAAAGTAATGTGTTAGTTGAACTGTAAGTGGCAAGCAATTCGAAAATTTTATTATTTTAAAGCAAGAATATATTTAACGATGATTTTAGCATCTTCTTTTTTATAATCTACATGTGCTGCCATTGGTATTGGTCCCCATACGCCAGATCCACCTTTAATTATTTTTTCCACTAAATATTTGACGTTTTTTTCATTTGCCGGATATTTTTTAGCAATTTCGACGAAGGAAGGCCCAATGATTTTTTTGTCTTTATTATGACAAACCATACAGTCTGATTTGGCCATCAATTTTTCAGCTTCTGAAGTCTGATCTACGAAAGCAATTTTGTGAGTAGTATTACTGTATTTTTCTTCTAAATTATCTTTAGTAAAAGAACTTAATCCTAATATTGAAAGCCCTAAAAGTACGAACGTTAATTTCATGTTTTTTTTATTTTAATTTTATAATCCTAAATTTTTTCTATTAAATGCCGAGTCTGTTTCGATTGCTGCAAAGTCATCAAAGGCTTTATCAGTAACTTTTATAATGTGGTTTCGGATAAATTCAGCCCCTTCTCTGGCACCGTCTTCTTGATTTTTTAAACAACATTCCCATTCCATTACCGCCCATCCTTTGAAATCATATTGCGATAATTTGCTGAAGATGGTTTTAAAATCGATCTGACCATCACCAGGAGAACGATAGCGTCCAGCTCGGTTTGCCCAGCTTTGATACCCCCCAAAAGTGCCTTGTTTTCCAGTCGAATTAAACTCTGCGTCTTTGACATGGAAAGCTTTAATTCGCTCGTGATAGAAATCGATATATTGAATGTAATCCAATTGTTGCAAAACAAAATGAGACGGATCGTATAAGATACAGGCTCTGGAGTGATTGTTAACCGCTTTTAAAAACATCTCGTAGGTTTCGCCATCAAATAAATCTTCACCTGGATGAATCTCATAACAAAGATCTACTCCATTAGCATCAAACTCATTTAAAATAGGAGTCCACCTTTTAGCTAATTCTGCAAAACCATCTTCTATCAATCCCGATGGACGCTGAGGCCAAGGATGAAAATATTGCCATAGCAATGAACCGCTAAAAGTAGCATGAGCATTTAAACCTAAGTTTTGAGACGCTTTAGCCGCATATTTTAATTGTTGTACGGCCCATTCTTGTCTAGCTTTTGGATTTTTTTGCAAATTCACTGGAGCAAAAGCGTCAAAAAAGTCATCATAAGTAGGATGTACTGCTACCAATTGTCCTTGTAAGTGAGTGGACAATTCGGTTATTTCCAAACCATAGGAAGCTATTTTTCCTTTAAGTTCTTCGGCATAGGTTTTACTTTCGGCTGCTTTTTGCAGATCAATAAAACGATTGTCTAATGTTGGCATCTGAATTCCCTTGAAACCCAAATCAGCCGCCCATTTACAAATTCCATCTAGGGAATTAAAAGGAGCTTCATCGCTAATAAACTGGGCTAAGAAAACCGCAGGTCCTTGTATTGTTGTCATAGTATGCTATATCTAAATTAGTGCTGAAGCCGAAACTACATCACATAAGTAGTCCATTTTTTATCCGATTGAGAGGAGGCTACTACATTGTCAATGAATGCCATTCCTCTTAATCCATCTTCAACAGAAGGAAAATCTAACATTTCTGGTGTTGGTTCGGTACCCTCTATTTTACATCCTAATGTCAAAGCAAAATTGCGATAGATATTAGCAAATGCCTCTAAATAACCCTCTGGATGACCACCCGGAGTTCGGCAATTGTGAGTAGCAAAAGAAGATAAATGCGCGCCGTAATTTCCACCGGCTCTTAGTATTTGTGCCGGTTGATCCAGCCATCTTACTATTAAGGTATTGGGATCGTGTTGCAACCATTCGATTCCCCCATTTTCACCGTATACTCTAATTCGCAAGGCATTTTCCTCACCAGCAGCCACTTGAGAGGCCATTAAAACACCTTTAGCTCCATTGTCAAACTTCAACAAAACAGCTCCGTCGTCGTCCATTACACGTCCTTCGACCAGGGTATTTAATTCGGCACAAACTGCTGTGATTTTAGAACCTGTAATGTATTCGGCTAAATGAGCAGCATGCGTTCCAATATCTCCCATTACCGAACTTTTACCTGATTTCTTAGGGTCGGTTCTCCAAGCGGCTTGAGCATTTCCTTCTCTTTCAGATAATCGGCTTAACCATCCTTGTGGATATTCAACCCAGACTTTTCGGATTTTACCTAGTTTACCTTCTCTAACCATGGCTTTAGCCTGCTTAACCATTGGGTAACCCGAATAAGTATGCGTTAGACAAAGCATCAAGCCTGTTTCTTCTACTTTGGCTTTCAGCAATTTAGCTTCTTCCAATGAAAAGGTGATTGGTTTTTCGATTACCACATTAAAACCATGCTCCAAAGCCATCATTGCTGGCGCAAAATGGGCAAAATTTGGAGTCACGATAGTAACAAAATCTATTCTTTGATCAGCAGGAAGTGCGGCCTCTGCTTTAATCATTTCTTCGTAAGTTAAATAGGTTCTGGATTCCGGAAGAAATAAAGCTTTTCCGGAGGCAACAGCAATTTCTGGATTGATACTTAGAGCACCACAACTTAATTCTATAAGGCCGTCCATATTGGCAGCAAGGCGGTGAATGGCTCCGATGAAGGCATCTTGACCTCCGCCAACCATACCCATTTTCAATTTTCTATTCATTATACTATTCTAAATATTTCCTTTTTTTAATTCTTTTACTGCATAATCACAAGCACGAGCGGTCAAAGCCATAAATGTTAAAGATGGGTTTTGACAGGCTATTGAAGGCATGCAAGATCCATCGGTAACAAATACATTATTCACTTCATGCATTTGGTTCCATTTGTTTAAAACCGAAGTTTTAGGATCGTTACCCATTCTGGCAGTACCCATTTCGTGAATTGCCATACCTGGATAATAATCATTATCGTAGGTTTTTACATTTTTAATTCCGGAGGCCTCCAACATTTCAGCAGCGTCATACATCATATCTTCGCGCATCTTAGCTTCATTATCTTTGGTTTCGCAGTCGATGGCTAAAACAGGCTGACCCCATTTGTCTTTTTTGGTGTGGTCGATATAGACTTTATTTTCATAATAAGGCAACATTTCTCCAAATCCACCCAATCCCATACTCCAAGAATCGGCAGGAAGCGACATCGTTTGTTTAAAATTATCTCCAAAGGCCAATTCGGCTACTTCTTTGTGCCATGAACCTCGGCTTGCTCCACCTTGATAACCAAAACCTCTTAAATAATCCCGTTTATCGTTACCTACGTTTTGGTATCTCGGAATATAAATTCCATTGGCTCTACGTCCATAGGTATATTTATCTTCAAAACCTTCGGCAGTTCCTTCGGCGCCACAACGGAAATGGTGGTCCATTAAATTATGACCCAATTGACCACTGGCATTACCCATTCCTTCCGGATGAGCATCAGACGTGGAGTTCAATAAGATAAAAGTAGAACCTAAAGTAGAACCGTTTACAAAAACGATCTTGGCATAGAATTCCATAGTTTCATTCGTCTCCGCATCAATCACCATAACCCCTTTAGCTTTCTTAGTATCCTTATCATAAATGATATGATTTACAATAGAATAAGGTCTAACCGTTAATTTTTTAGTAGCCATTGCAGCAGGCAAAGTGGAGGATTGTGTACTGAAATAAGCACCAAAAGGACAACCTCGGCTGCATAAATTGCGGTATTGACAACTTCCACGACCGTTATGAGGTACCGTTAAATTGGCTGTACGCCCAATAGTCAGAATTCTTGATCTATTATAATGTTTTTCTATTCTTTCTTTTACAGATTTTTCTACGCAATTCAGATCCATAGGAGGTAGAAACTCTCCATCTGGCAATAAAGGCCAATTTTCGGCCTGCCCACTGATCCCCACAAATTTCTCTGCATAATCGTACCAAGGTGAAATATCTTTATAGCGAATAGGCCAGTCGTTTCCATGTCCATCTTTAGCATTGTCTTCAAAATTATGATCACTAAAACGGTAACTTTGACGTCCCCACATTAATGATTTTCCACCCACGTGGAATCCTCTGTACCAGTCAAAACGCTTGTCTTCGGTATAAGGACATTCCAAATCATTTACCCACCATTTTTCAGTAGGTTCATTATAGGGATAATCTCTAATTTGAACGGGATGGGTTCTTTTTTGTTCTTCGGTCATTTTACCCGCATGTTGAAAATCCCATGGGTTTTTCATGGCAGAATCGTAGTCTTTGATATGTTCAATGTTCATTCCGCGTTCCAGCATCAGAACTCTCAAGCCTTTTTCGGTCAATTCTTTTGCTGCCCATCCGCCACTTATCCCTGACCCTACAACGATTGCATCATAGGTGTTTTGTTCTTTTAAATTGGTGTTGATATTCACGATACGGTTTTTTTTTAAATTTTAAAAATAGTTGATTTTAAAAGGAAGTCACTTTAATTAGTAGCCCAGGCTTTTTGTCCTGGTTTGTATTCGGCACTACCATCATAGCGTCCCGGAATCAAAAGATATTCTCTGGCTTGCGTACAGCCTATTTCGGAAGAATAGTAGCCTAAAATAGTTAAATCTCTGGCAATTAAGAAGAAGGAAGGTGCTTTTTTATCTGCGATACACTGGTCTTTAAGGTCTGTAACTACTTTCTGACGTTCGGCAACCGAAAGAGATAAGAAGTTTTTATTGTATTCCTTGATACATTTATCATCCATTTCTATTAAACCTTTTGCGAAAATATCCTGCATGTTTGCCGGATAACATTCGCGGATCATCATTGGGATAAAAGTGCCTAAACCAGCTGCTTTTGCTCCTGCCGAAGAAGCGCTTGTTGGGATAATAATATCTGCAAATTCGGCTAAAATTTCTTCTTCACTAGCTGAAAAAGAAACATGATTTCTTTCGTTGTCTGCTGGTGTAAAACTTTCAAATAAAATTCCGAATGTGGTTGCTGAAATTGCGCCTCCCATCAAAAACGCAACATTCTTTAGTGCTTGTCTTCTATCCATTTTATATTTTTGCTATTTATACTGATATACCTATTTGCTAATTAACAAAAAAAAACGTTATGTTTATTTTTGAAAATCGTTTTTTTATATTTTAACTCATAATTTTTAATAAATTTATTTAATCGCTGTTTCTATTAATAATTTTATACAAAAAACCAATTTTTGCCTAAAAATATTCAATTAATTTAATACTAAATTTTATGAATTTCTTGAATTTAATCGCACTTAAAAAAAAATTTAGAAGTGAATGCGTCGTTTTAACCGTTTATAATAAAAAAAACCGCAAAAACGTATCAAAAGTCTTTGCGGTTGGATAGTATTATTAGAAAAAATTAAGGCGCAACAACTTCACCTTCCCAATTCATAATTCCGCCTTCCAGATTATACGTTTTTTGAAAACCAAGTTGATCCATCAGAGAACAGGCTTGTCCACTTCTGGCTCCGGAACGACAATACACATAATAATTTTTAGTACTGTCTAATGCTTCAATATCATCAACAAAAGCTTGTCCTTGACGAATATCTATAGTAATTGCTCCGGGAATAATACCTTCATTCCATTCTTCTTCTGATCGAACATCTAGGATTACTGCATTCGGATCTGCTTCTAATTGGGAAGCCCATTCTGATTGTGATAAATTCATAGTCTTATTATTTTATCCAAAAATACTAATTTTTTGAAATTTACAAATAGATATAGCTTCTAATTTTAACAAAAAAATAACTAACATTTGTATATACAAATTAAAATACTTGCACTACATTTGTACCAACAAATTTTGTAATTACAAATATGAACATTGAAGACATCATAAAAACGAGTGCTCCAATAGATATCGAAAAAAAAACGATATTAAATATTCTGTACGTTCAAAATATTGTGGGGGAGAAATTCAATGAAATATTAAAACCTCATGAAATTTCATCGGAACAATTTAATGTATTGCGAATACTGAGAGGTCAAAAAGGAGTTCCTTCTAATATGTTTGCCATACAAGAACGAATGATTGCTAAAACGAGTAATACAACCCGTTTAGTTGATAAATTATTATTAAAAGAATTTGTGACCCGAGAAATTTGTACAGATAATCGTCGAAAAATGGAAATCAGCATCACCAAAAAAGGATTGGACTTATTAAAGGAATTGGATCCTAAAGTGTTGGAACATGAACATTTTTTTGCTAATCATTTATCAAAGGAGGAATTAATTCAACTCAACTTATTGTTAGAAAAATACAGAACTATACCTGCTTAATTATTATAAAACCTATGAGTACATTTATTGAAAGTCAGAATTGGAGATATGCAACTAAGAAATTTGATGCATCAAAAAAAATTAGTGAAGCGGATTTAGATCAGCTAAAAGAAGCGATTCGATTGAGTACTTCGTCTTATGGACTTCAACCCTATAAAATAATAGTTGTTGAAAATCCTGATTTAAGAGCTCAAATACAAACAGCTGCTTGGGGACAATCACAAATCGTCGATGCTTCTCATCTATTAATTTTTGCAAATCAAATTAATTTCGGAGATACCGAAATTGAAGCTTATGCAAAAAACACTGCTGAAACCAGAGGTTTACCCCTTGAAAGCGTAACTGGATTTGCTGACTTTATGAAATCAAAAATTAGTACACTTCCCGAAGATATAAAAAATATTTGGTCTGCAAAACAGACCTACTTGGCTCTTGGAAATCTTTTGAATGCTGCAGCACATCTGAAAATTGATGCTACTCCTATGGAAGGTTTTATTCCTGAAAAAGTAAATGAAATCTTGGGATTAACTGAATTATCATTAAATGCCTGTCTTATTGCAACTATTGGCTATCGTCATGAAGAAGATGCCTTACAGTACCTAAAAAAAGTAAGAAAACCGAATACCGAATTATTTATAACACTTTAAACATTAATACTAACCTCAATCAAATTTAAAAATGAAGAATTTCAAAACAATCGCAATTGCCTTATTCGTATTCGTATCTGCAGTATCTGCAACTGCTCAGGCTAAAAAAGTAGATGCAGCAAAAAGTAAAATTAGCTGGCTAGCTAAAAAAGTAACAGGACAACATGATGGTACTGTAAATCTTAAAAGTGGTAGCTTAGTATTTCAAGGAAAAAAATTAAGTGGTGGAACATTCACTGTTGACATGACTTCATTAACTTCTACTGATTTAACTGGAGAATACCTAGGTAAATTGAACGGTCACTTGAAATCAGATGATTTCTTTGGAACAGAGAAATATCCAACTGCTGTATTAGTTATTAAAAAAGTAGCGCCAAAAGCAAACAATGTATATACTGTAACAGCTGATTTGACTATTAAAGATAAAACAAATCCAATAACTTTTGATCTTTCAGTAGCTGCTAATACTGCAACTACAAGCTTTAAAGTAGATCGTACTAAATACGACATCAAATATGGTTCCGGTAGCTTTTTTGACAATCTTGGAGACAAAGCCATCGATAATGAATTTGAATTAAAAGTAGCTTTACAATTCTAATTCTTCGGAATATACTCTTTACAAAAATCCCTGACATTAAATTGTCGGGGATTTTTTTGTACTAAAAACAGGAAATATTATTTCACAATGTATTAATTGTTAGTTATTTAAACTGCTACTAAAATTCTTTTTCGTAAATTTATTATATCCTTTTCAACTGATTGTAGAGACCGATAAGGAAGTGTAATAATCTTAATTAATCGAAAATGAAAAAGATCCTATTAATTTTAGTCCTACTAATAGGTAGTCCTGGCCTTTTAGCACAAATTCGAAAAATAGATATTTCAAAAAGTAGTATCAACTGGACAGGAAAAAAAATAACTGGAGAGCATCATGGTAGTGTTAATTTCTCAGAAGGGTTCTTAATCTTCAAAAAGAATAAATTAAAAGGAGGTACTTTTCTTGCCGACATGAGCAGTCTTTCTAATACTGATCAGACTGGAACTGATAAAGTGAAACTGGAAAACCATTTAAAATCTCCTGATTTTTTTGACACTACTACATATAAAACCGCCAAACTTGAATTTGTGACCGTTGTTGAAATAAATTTAAATCAGTATGCCGTTAATGCTAATTTAACTATTAAAGGACAGAAAAATCCAGTGAAATTTAATCTAATACTGGAAGCTAATACAGCAAAAGCCCATCTTGTTATTAATCGAACAAAATATGGAATTCAATATGGCTCAGGCAGTTTTTTTGATGATTTGGGAGATCTAACTATTTATGATGAATTTGAATTGGATGTGGTACTCTTTTTCTGAATTGGAACAATAAAAAAAGCGACTCTTATAGAGTCGCTTTATTATATTTTTTTTTAAGGCTATTAGAATATTTTAAATAACATTCGGATACTAAATACAATTACTAAAAACGCCACCAAAAGCATGGCTGTTTTTTGAGGCAATCTACCGGCTAATTTCGCAGCAAAGGGAGCAGCAACGGAGCCTCCAATTATCAATCCCAATATAATGTGCCAATGACTTACGCCTAAGTTAGCAAAAAAGGTAATCGAGGCCGCCAAGGTTACAAAAAACTCGGCTAAACTAACTGTACCAACCACATAAGCTGATTTTCGTCCTTTAGCTAAAAGAGTAGACGTTACAATTGGTCCCCATCCTCCTCCACCGAAGGCATCGAAAAGCCCCCCTGAAAATCCAAGAAATCCAGTATTGTTTACTTTTTGTTTTACAATTTTTTTTCTAAAGGCAATAATAATTAGTCGGACTCCAATAAGCATTGTATAAGAGGCTAATATACCGTAGGTAATTGTCTCGTATTTGTTTCCCAGATAGATCAATAATAAAGCACCTATGACAGCTCCTATAACTCCTGGAATAGCAAGCCATAACAAAAGTTTCTTATTTACATTTCCGAATTTATAATGGGAATACCCACTAATTCCACTTGAAAACATTTCAGCGGTGTGAATACTTCCACTAATTGCAGGAAGCTTAATACCCATTAGCATCATACTGGTCGCACAGGTAATTCCGTATCCTAAACCAACCGCACCATCTACCAATTGAGCAAAAAACCCAACTAGTATCATTCCGAAAAAAGCAGGTGGAATTTTTTGTACATAAATATTTAAGTCCTGAACAGATAAAAGAGAGGATAAGCCGTACCCAAAGAAAATAGCCATGAAAACCAAACTAATATCAAAAGCAAGTCTTTTGTATTTTTTGGACTCTTTCTTTGGTGTTTCCGGACGCGCTAAAATCGCAGTAGCCTTGTTGAGTGTAATTAATTTAGTTTGTAAATCTCCTTTGTGTTTCGCTCTGAAATCATTAAGATTCATTATACTTTCATTGATATCATCCGGAATAGCATCCTCTAAATGTTCCCTTAAACGACGGGCTAAAACAGGGGATTTACCATTAGTAGATATCGCAATTTTTAAATTCCCTTTGTTGACGATAGAACCCAAATAGAAGTCACATAAAGGAGGTTGATCAGCACAATTAACCAGTATTCCCAACTTATTGGCTTTCTCTTTAATTTCAATATTTAATTGCGTTATTTCTGTTGCGATAATCAGAAAATCGATACCCTGCAAATCGAAATCTTCAAAGGGACGCTCGTATCTTTCTACGTGTGGAAATTTTTGGAGAACTTCTTTTAAATTTGGAAAAATCTCAGATGCTACGATCTTGAGCGATATGGAAGGATTCTGTCTTAATAGTGTTTCTGTTTTCTCTAAACCAATGTTTCCGCCACCTATAATAAGGAAGCGAAAACTAGTGGTTTTTAGAAATATAGGAAATAATGTATTTTCCATTAATTTTTTATAGGGTCGGATTATTTATTGAAGTATTTTCTAAAGGTAAAATCTCCAAAGGTTTCGTTGTCTAATTTCTCTTTTACATATTGATCAAAAAGACTATCTAATTCGGTTAATATCTCCTCTTCTTTAAGTTGTTTTTTATAAATTTGATTCAATCTATACCCCAAACGATCTCCACCTAACATTAAATTATATTGTCCCGGTCCTGTTCCTACAAAAGCAATTTCAGCTAAATATGGTCTACCACAACCATTTGGACAACCGGTCATTCGGATGCTAATTTCGTCTTGATCTAATTTATATTTCTTTAGTATCGGCTCGATTTTAGTTACTAATTCCGGTAAATATCTTTGCGCTTCGGCTAAAGCCAATGGACAAGTTGGCATAGCCACACAAGCCATAGAACTTTTTCTTAAGGCACTATCGTGTTTTTCAATTTCGAATTTCTCGATTAAGGCTTCCACTTTTGCCTTGTCTTTAACATCAATTTCTCCTAAGATCAAGTTTTGATTACAGGTAAAACGGAAATCAGAAATCTTAAGTTGTGCTAATTCAAATAAAAACTGTTTTTGATATGGTTTAATCACCCCATGTTCTACAAATAAAGTATAAAACCATTTTTTCTGGTAGTTGTCCTGCCATCCGTAACGGTCATTTCTTTCTGTAAATTCAAATTCTTCCGCCGGTAATAATTCAAAACCGATGCGTTTCTCCAATTCTTTTTTGAAAACATCAACTCCTAATTTGTCTACCGTATATTTTAAACGAGATAATTTTCGGTCGCTTCTGTTTCCAAAATCCCTCTGAATGGTTAGCACTTCATAGATGGCTTTCATGGTTTTCTCTTCCGAATCGGTATAACCAATAACAGTGGCCAAACGAGAATAAGTATTTGGATTACCATGCGTTGTCGCTAACCCCCCACCAATTGCGATGTTGAATCCTTTTAGTTTTCCGTCTTTAATTATAGCGATTAATCCTAAATCATTAGAAAAAACATCGACATCATTGGAAGGTGGAATGGCTATAGAGATTTTAAATTTTCTTGGCAAATAACGATCTTGGTATAAAGGATCTGCCTCAAGAGAACGTTCGTATATTTTTTCACCATCAACCCAAACATCATAATAGGAGTTTGTTTTTGGCAATAAATCGGCCGAAATTTTATCAGCATAGGCGTATATTTCCTGAAAAATAGGAGATACTTGCGGGTGAGAACTACAAGTCACATTTCTATTTACGTCACCACAGGCTGCGATAGAATCTAGTTTGGCAAAAAGGAATCCCTGGATCGTAGATCGCAATTCATGTTTCAACAAACCGTGCAATTGCAAAGTTTGACGAGTGGTAATTTTTAATGTTCCCGTACCGTATTCTTCGGAGATTTCGTGCGTTGTCAACCATTGATCGGCATTGATAACGCCCCCAGGAATACGCAAACGTATCATAAAAGAATAGAGGTTGTCTAACTTTTTGGCTGCACGTTCTGCTCTTCGGTCTCGATCATCTTGCACGTACATTCCGTGAAATTTTACTAATGCCTCATCGTCGGGACGAACATTTCCTGTATAATTATCTTCTAAACTCTCTTTTAAAGTACCTCGAAGTCCATCACTTTTGACTTTAATAATTTCTATTGGTGATAATTTCTCGCTCATTTTTTATCTATTTTTTAAATTGCAAATCTGCAATTCCCTTTTTTTTTAATAAACATCTTTTTGGTAACGGCCTTCTGTTTCTAAAGCCTCCAAATAAGCCACTGCTTCTTCTCTTTTAATCCCCTTCTCCGTCTCAATAATCTCCAATAAAGTTGTTTCCACATCGGAACTCATTGGATTTTTTTGTCCACATACATAAAGGTAAGCGCCATTTTCAAGCCACTGATACACTTCTTTTGCATTTTCTTTCAAACGATCCTGAACATAAATTTTCTCTTTTTGATCCCTGGAGAAAGCAGTATCTAATTTGGTCAACACACCTGTAGTTAACCACTCCTGAATTTCCGTTTGATAATAGAAATCACATACAAAATGTTGTTCTCCAAAAACCAACCAGTTTTTTCCTTCGGCCCCTGTTGCATCCCGATGCGCCAAAAAGCTTCTGAATGGTGCTATACCCGTTCCAGGCCCTATCATTATAATGTCCTTATCGGCTTGCGGCAATTTGAAATTCTGATTCTTATGAATGTAAAAATCGATGGCCGTTTCTTTTGGATAATCCGCTAAAAATTGAGAACACAAACCTGTTTTTCGAATTTCATCGACCTCAAAGGTGCTTAAAGTAACGGTGATGTGTACTTGTTCTTCATGAGCTTCTAGTGCAGAAGATATAGAATACAATCGTGGCGCAATAGGATGAAGTAAGGCAATCAACTCATCAAGCGTAACTTGTTCCGGTTTCGAATATTTATTCAATATATCTAATAAATCGGATTTCTCTTCTGTTATATCTTGTCCAAAAAGAGCCCCAATTATCGTTAGTGATTTCTTGCTCAAACCTCTGATATTTCTATCGATTAGAAGGGATGCATTTTCTTTAAAAGTGAAAAAATCAGCAATTTGATTTATTTCTTCTTCTTTGTTTTTCGGAAAAAACCCAATTGCATCTCCTGGTTCATATTGGATATCTTCCTCTGTACTGATTTCGATATGATAGGTCTCTTTATTTGATTCTCTATCGTTTAATACTACTTTATGAGTAATATTTCCAGTATACGATTTCTTATGAGATGTAGTATTTATGATTTCTTTCTTAGCCGTTGGCGCCTCAATTCCGGCCTTTTGCAACAAGTCCAAAATTTCTTTGAACCAGTTTTCTGCTACGGGTGCAAAATCGACATCGGCAGTTTGAAAAGCCAGTGCACGCTTCGCATTCAAACGATTCAATTGCTCGTCAATAACTTCTCCTGCTTTACAAAACAAAGGATAGGAAGAATCTCCCAAACCTAAAACCGCAAATTGTGTTTTGGACAAATTCACATTAGAATTAGACAGATTATCAAAGAATTTGACAGCGTTTTGAGGCGCATCACCCTCACCTTGTGTACTCATGATTACAATCAGAAAGTCTTCCTTTTCAATTTTATCTAAGGAATATTGGAAGGCATCCACTACTTTAGACTGGATTTTATTTTTCTTTAGTAAGGCTTGTAACTGAGCCGCTAATTTTTTAGAATTACCCGTTTCTGTTCCGTAAATAATGGTCGGTTTTACGGTAACAACTGGAGTCGCCGCAATTTGAGTAGCGGTTTCGTTTTGAGCTAAAAACCCCGCCAAATAACCATTGGCCCAAATTATTTCCTCACGAGACGATTTTTGAATAAAATCTTTTAATACTACTAATTTATTTTCAGCTAGCATGTTTAATGGTCGTTATATGATTATCAAAATAAGAACTTGATTTGGATTGTTCTTTGTACCAATTGTAATTTTGGTGCAGATTTACCACCTTTCCAACTATTAAAATAGTGGGAACGAATTCAAATTCAGGAAGTTTTTTTGTTTTCAAATCTTCAAAGGAGAAGACATTTGTTTTTTGGTAAGGCGTTGTAGCTTGCTGAATAACAGCAATTCCCTTAGTAGAATCGATATTATTGGAAAGCAAGAAAGAGGCCAATTGGTGCAGTTTTTGACCGCTCATATAGAAAACCAAAGTATCTTCGGTTTCGGCCCAATCTTTCCAAAGTTTATCGGCTATTAATTCCAAATTATACAAAGTCAGCAAACGAAGTCCACGGGAATGTTCTCGGGCTGTTAGCGGAATTCCGGTATAAGCAGCAGCTCCGAAAGCAGCAGATATCCCAGGTACAATTTCGTAGGGAATTCCATTGGCTTTTAAAACCTCTAATTCGTCTAAAATATTAGAAAAAAGAGAAGCATCTCCTCCTTTTAGTCGCAAAACCAATTTGTTTTCTAGGGCAAGTTCAACCATCAAGTCGTTAATTTCACCTTGTGGGGTATGAATTCCTTTAGAACATTGCTTTCCTACGTAGATAATAGTAGCGTCTTTACGAGCGTTATCTTTTATCAATTCGGGTGAAACCAATCGATCTGTTAAAATAACATCAGCCGATTGCAGATATTTCAATGCTTTCACACTGATTAAATCTGGATCACCTGGACCTGCTCCGGCTAATATTACTCTCCCTTTATTTTGTAAAATCATTCTTATTATTTTTGAATTAAAACAATCCTTCGATTGATAAATAACGTTCTCCAGTATCGTAATTGAAAGTTAGAATCGTGGCTCCATCAGGAATAGAATCTATTTTTTTTGCAACAGCCGCTAAAGAAGCTCCGGTAGAAATCCCTACCAAAATTCCTTCTTGACGGGCAATCTGGCGCGTGTATTCAAAAGCATCGTCTTTGCTCACCTGAATCACTTCATCAATTAAGTTGGTGTCGTAAATTGAAGGTACGAATCCAG
>Ga0209084_1001825_pt1 | contig 17317 bp, 15 predicted proteins | sample C_130820_MF_Meta_FD_187309 | JGI IMG/M metagenome (GOLD analysis project Ga0209084, IMG submission 187309) | Freshwater microbial communities from Lake Croche, Canada to study carbon cycling - C_130820_MF_MetaG (SPAdes) (version 2) | ecosystem: Environmental > Aquatic > Freshwater > Lake... | reverse complement strand
TGTATAAGAACCTCATTAGTTTTACCCAAAAACAATTTATTTGATGATAAAGATGCCATTCGACTTTGGATAAGTGAAGATGAATATCAAATACCCATCAAAATGGAAGTAAGCCTTAAATTGGGTTTTTTGGGAATCGATTTGGAAGATTATAAAATAATGGGCAGAAAGATTTATTAATTTTTACTAAGTGCGGTTTTATACACCTCTAAAACTCTTTTTCTAGCAAAATCGTGATCGACAATAGGGCTCGGATAAGTAAAGTCTTGGAATTCGGGAACCCACTTTTTGATGTAAACTAAATCTTTATCAAATTTCTGAGTTTGAAGATAAGGATTAAACACACGGAAATAAGGTGCAGCATCACAACCTGAACCGGATGCCCATTGCCAACCACCATTATTCGCTGAAAAGTCAAAATCCAATAATTTTTCAGCAAAATAGGCCTCTCCCCATCTCCAATCTATCAATAAATGTTTAACCAAAAAACTTGCGACAATCATTCTAACACGATTGTGCATAAATCCTGTAGTATTCAATTCCCTCATTCCTGCATCGACAATAGGATAGCCCGTCAGACCATTTTTCCAAGCTTCAAATTCTACCTCATTGTTGCGCCATTGAATAAAATCATACTCTTTTCGAAAAGATTTACTTAGGCTAATATGTGGGAAATGATAAAGAATATTAAAATAAAAATCTCGCCAAATTAATTCATTTAACCAAGTATCAGATTTCCCAAGTGCTTTTTTAACTAAACTTCGAATTGAAATAGTACCAAATCGCAAATGAACCGACAAATGTGATGTTCCTGGAATAGCGGGAAAATCGCGTAAGGATTGATAATTTCGAATCAGTTCATCATTAAAACTATCGGCTGGAAAAGAAATATTAGACTCGGAAAATCCTATTTCCTTTAAACTAGGAATATGAGATTCAATCGGAAAATAATTAGATCTATTTTCTGAATCCACTGATTCAATGGGAGAAATTTGCAATTTTTCTTTCCATTTTCTTGAATAAGGTGTAAAAACGGTATATGGTGTATTTTGCCCCGTCAATACTTCATCTTTTTCAAAAACAGCTTGATCTTTATAATGATGGAATTGAATATTTTTTTCTTTAGCCCAATCGGCTACTTTAGAATCTCTTTCATGGGCATATTTTTCATAATCATGATTAGAATAAATACTTTCAATCTCATATTTCTCCTCTATCTTTTCAAATATAGCTAAAGGTTCACCATAAAAAACCTGTATACCAGATGATTTAGTAGCCAATTTTTGACTTAAATGAAGAAGTGATTGATGAATAAAATGGACTCTAGCATCACTTTTAAAATTTAATTTATTCAAGATCAAGGGATCAAAAATAAATATGGGTAAGACAGGTGTATTTCCTGACAGTGCATGAAATAATCCAACATTGTCTTCCAATCTCAAATCGCGACGAAACCAGAAAATTGATACTTTAACCATTCGATTTAAATAATAACTAACAATATAACTTAAAAGAATTATAATTGTTTGAAATAACACTTGACAAGCCCCCCTTGAAAAGTGTATATTTGTAGATTATAAAAATGAAAGCGTTTTTAAAATTAATGAACAGGTTATACTTTTTTTGTTTTAGCCTAACATTTCAAACCCCAACCGAATGAAATTATCTGAATTCAGATTTGATTTACCTCAAAGTTTAATTGCACTTAATCCAACAGAAAATCGTGAAGATGCACGAATGATGGTTATTAACCGAAAAGAAAAAACCATTGAACATAAAAAATTCACAGATATTGTTGATTATTTTGGTGAAGGTGATGTATTGGTTACCAATAATACAAAAGTATTTCCTGCCAGACTTTATGGAAATAAAGAAAAAACAGGTGCCCAAATTGAGGTATTCTTGTTGAGAGAATTGAATAGAGAGCACCGCTTGTGGGATGTTTTAGTAGATCCAGCTAGAAAAATCCGCGTAGGAAATAAATTATATTTTGGCGAGTCCGACTTAGTAGCAGAAGTAATAGATAATACAACATCTAGAGGAAGAACCATTCGCTTTTTGTATGATGGAGATCACGATGCATTAATGAATACCATTCACGAATTAGGTGAAACACCGCTTCCTGACGAAATTCGTTTTAAGAGAAAAGCAACCGAAGATGATAGAGATCGTTTTCAAACCATTTATGCTGAGCACGTGGGTGCTGTAGCCGCTCCAACAGCTGGCCTGCACTTTTCTAAAATAATCATGAAGCGATTAGAATTGAATGGTTCACAATTTACACCCATCACTTTACACGTTGGTTTAGGTACATTCAGGCACGTAGATGTAGAAGATTTGACTAAACATAAAACAGATTCTGAGCATTTCATTATTGATAATTCAACTTGTGATTTTGTAAACCAAGCAATTGATCATAAAAAACATGTCTTAGCAATTGGAACTACAGTAATGAAGGCCTTAGAATCTTCAGTATCTGCAAGTGGTCATTTAAAACCAATTAATAGCTGGACAGACAAATTTATTTTTCCTCCATACGAATTTAAAATTCCAACTGCTTTGTTAACAAATTTCCATTTACCAGAGTCAATCTTATTAATGATGGCTTCAGCATTTGGTGGACATGAATTAATTCAGGAGGCATACAAGCAAGCGATTAAAGAAAAATACCGTTTCTTTAGTTATGGAGATGTTATGTTAATCATCTAAAATTAATAAAAGGTTTGTTTTGAAGAAATATGCAATAATTGTAGCGGGTGGTAATGGACAAAGAATGAATAGCTCCATTCCAAAGCAATTTTTGACTCTTCAAGGCAAACCTATTTTATTTTATACCTTACAAATATTCATTTTCGCCCTACCGGACATTCAATTAATTTTGGTCTTACCAAAAGATCAAATAGATGTTTGGAAAGAAATTTGTTCCCATCACAATAATTTTGATGGGAAAATTCCACACGTTATTGTAGAAGGAGGTCAAACTCGTTTTCATTCCAGCAAAAATGGAATAGAATCCATTCAAGAGAAAGAAGAATGTATCATAGGTATACACGATGGCGTAAGACCTTTTGTATCAAAAAAATCAATACAAGCGGCATACCTGAAAGCAGAAGTACAAATGAATGCAGTTCTAGCGGTATCTTCTAAAGATTCAATCCGGAAATGGAATGCATTTACAGATGAATTTGAATCAGTTGACCGAAATGATATTAAAATCATACAAACTCCACAAGTTTTTCGTTTAAGCCATTTACAAGTAGCTTTTAGTCAAGCGTTTTCTGCCTTATTTACCGATGATGCAAGTGTCATAGAAAAAACTGGGGAAAAAATTAATTTGATAGAAGGTAATTACGAAAATATTAAAATTACAACGCCTGAGGATTTACTTTTTGCAGAAAGTCTTTTGAGAAACTATTACGAATTATGAATAATTTTTGGGATTGGGTTAGCCAAAGTATTATAAAATTTAAAGTGGTTATTTTAATTGTCGTATTGACAATTTCAATTGCATTAGGATTTATTGCCAGCAAAATCCAGTTGAGCTATGAATTGGCCAAGATTCTACCCAAAACAGACGAACGCTTCCAACTTTACGAGTCTTTCAAAAAGAAATATGGCGAAGATGGAAGTATAATGGTCATAGGTTTGGAAAATCCACAATTATTTAATCCTAAGGAATTTGATGCTTGGAGAAACTTGAGTGAAAGTATCAAACAAAAAGAAGGAATCAAAAGCACCATTTCGGTCGATAATATACCTGAGATATATCTTGACACTTTAGACAAGAAATTCAAATCTAAGCCAATTTTCAATAAGGAGAAGGTAGCTAGTCAAGGTAATCTTGATTCATTAAAAACAAAATTGAGTCGATTACCCGTTTATTCAGGTTTATTATATACACCAGACTTAAAGGTACATTTGATGCTCATTTCTTTGGATCAAAAAACCATCAATAATAAAAATCGAATCAAACTAGTTCGTGAGATTAAACAATTAGGTGACCAATACGCTCTTAAAATGGGTCATGAAGTGCATTATTCCGGAATGCCATTTATACGGACAGAGTTGACAGCTCAAGTGACCAATGAGTTATTTATATTCCTAGGGCTAGCTATATTGGTAACTTCTTTTATTTTATTTTATTTCTTTCGCTCTTACAAAGTAGTCTTTTTCGCTTTGATTATCATTATTATTGGAATCGTAGCATCATTGGCAACCATTGTATTATTTGGCTTTAAAATTACTTTGTTATCTGGATTAATTCCACCACTTATCGTAGTCATTGGGGTACCAAACGTAATTTTCTTGCTCAATAAATATCATGAGACCTATATTGAAACAGGCGACAAAGAATTTTCTTTGAAAGAAAGTGCATCAAAAGTAGGTCGTACCCTTTTCTTAGCCAATTTAACAACTTCCATTGGCTTTGGAGTGTTTGCCTTTACAGGTTCCGCTTTATTGGTTGAATTTGGAGTTGTGGCTTCATTAAATGTTATGTTAACATTCCTTGTATCCCTCTTACTAATACCCATCTTTTTTAGTTATTTAAACCCTCCTCAAAGCAAAGATTTAGCTCATTTCGAGTCTAAGCGTATCAATAAAATTTTAACCAAAATTGAAATTTGGGTTTTTGTCCGAAGAAAAACTATTTATTCCTTTGTGTTGCTATTATTGGTTATATCAATTTATGGTATTTCGAAAATTAAATCTATTGGATTTATTGTGGATGATTTACCTCAAGAAAATGCTATTTACAAAGATTTGAAATTTATTGAAAAGCATTTTCATGGAGTTATGCCTTTTGAAATATCGGTAGATGCATATCAAAAAGGAAAAGCATTGACTCCTGAAATTTTATCAAAAATTAAGCGCACAGAAAAATTGATAGAAAATTATCCGGAATTTACCACCGGACTTTCCATTTTAACAGCGACTAAATATTTATATCAGGTTTATCGTGGTGGTGATCCCAAGTACTTCAAGCTACCTGGTATTGATGAATTGGGAAAGCTGAAAGATTTTCAAAGTAGTTTGAACGGAAAAAATAATTTATTTGCTGGATTTATCGACGCTGATAAAAGATTCACACGCATCAGTTTCCAAATGCAAGATGCCGGAACGGTTAGAACAAGACAATTATTTGATAAAATTCAACCTAAAATAGACTCTATCTTTAGAACAGATCCAGAAACAGGAGAAGTTCTAAAATCGGGATCACAAGGAACATATAAGGCGGAAGTTACTGGAAATTCTGTGATTTACGCCTTCCAAACAGAGTATTTACAAACCAATTTAATCGAAAGTACGATTTCAGCTATTGGTCTTATTTGCATCCTAATGGCGCTATTATTTAGAAGTTGGAAAATGGTTCTCATTTCAACCCTTCCTAGCTTGATTCCTTTGATAATAACTGCCGGCTTGATGGGTTATTTTAACATAGCCTTGAAACCAAGTACCATATTGATATTCTCCATTGCTTTTGGTATATCTAGTGATGGTACCATTTATTTCTTAACTAGATACAAAGAAGAATGGCTAAAAAATGAATTTAACATCCAAAAAGCCGTGCAAATCACCATACAAAAAACGGGTGTTTCCATGTTTTACACTGCCTTGATTTTGTTCTTTGGATTTTTCATTTTTACAGCATCAACCTTTAAAGGGACTCAAGCATTAGGTGTTTTGGTATCTGTTACCTTATTAATGGCCATGATTTGCAACTTAATTTTATTACCTGCGTTTCTAATGGCATTGAATAAAAAAGAAGCAAAACAAATTTTAGAAGACTAATGAATAAATTTGAGGATAAATCGCGTTCCATTTACTCCATATCCTTCTGGTTGTTATGTCTAAGTAATTTCTTATTCTCCGCAAGTTTTTCAATGATCATCCCTGAGTTACCTGATTATTTAGCTAGTTTAGGAGGTAAAGAATACATTGGGTACACAATTGCTTTATTTACAATAACTGCGGGTATAAGCAGACCCTTTTCTGGTAAATTAACAGATCATATTGGACGAGTACCTATCATGGCATTTGGATCCATTGTATGTTTTATCATTGGTGGTTTATACCCATTGATTCATACCGTTCAAGGATTTCTATTTTTACGATTTATACACGGAATGTCTACTGGTACTAAACCAACTGCTACTGCGGCTTATGTGGCAGACATCATTCCAGAAAATAGAAGAGGAGAAGCACAAGGAAGTTTAGGCATATTTACAGCGACAGGAATGTCCATTGGACCAGCTATTGGAAGTTTTTTAGCCGCAAAATTTAGTTTGGATATGATGTTTTGGGTTTCCTCATTTTTCGCATTAGCCTCCATTTCAATCCTCACGAAATTAAAAGAAACCTTGCCCAAATCCATGAAAAGTACATTTTCTTGGAAACTATTTAAATTAAGTTGGGCAGATGTCTTTGAACCAAAAGTGTTACCCGTTTTTTGGATCATGTTGTTGCTATCATTTGCTTCTGGAGTTGTAGTGACACTTTTACCCGATACCTCTAAAAATGTTGGTTGGAGCAATAAGGGACTATACTTCACCATTTATACCATTGCTTCCATCGGAGTACGTTTTTTCTTTTCAAAATTATCGGATAACATTGGACGAATTCCTGTGATTCAATATTCTAGTTTATTACTAGCGATTTCTATGTTTATATTAGTTTTACATCCTAACACTTATACACTGGTTTTTTCAGCCATTTTATTTGGAATAGCTTGGGGATTTAATACCCCAACCTTAGCTGCGTGGACAAACGATTTGGGGCATATAAATCATATGGGACGAGCAATGGCAACTATGTACATTGCTTTGGAAATGGGAATAGGTTTGGGTGCTTATGTAGCAGGCTTAATTTACAAAGGAATATCAACTAATATTCCTGTTCCTTTTTTCATTTCAGGAATGTTAGCTTTATTTGCATTTATTCTTTTAGCTAGTAAAAGAAATAACTGGACACAAAATGGAATTTAGGGAATACTTATTAAGTAAAAATATTGATGCATTGTCTTTTGAAAAAAACAATCAACAATTATTTTTGGGTTGGAAAAAAGAATTTGAATTAATGCATGCTTCTAGCTTTACTGAACAGAAAAAATTTCAAATTAACCGAATTCGAAGAAACCACATACTCGTAATTAGATAAAAATTGAGACTTCAATCGTATGATTTTTGTATTATATAATTTTAAATTATAACTATTAAAATATACCATTTATTGTTCTCCAAAAAATATTCAAATTTAAGAACTTTGCAAATCCAAAATTAAATCAGATGCTATCAAGCGAATTAGAAAAATTATTTCCCAATGCCAACGAAATTCCTAAGGAATTTGATCTTACAAAACCCATTGAACAAAAGGAATATTTAGTCAACGGTGAACTAAGACAATGGGCTGGTAAAACACAAGATGTTTGGTCACCCATTTATATCAGGACAGAAAAAGGCTTAGAACAAAAGCGAATTGGCTCTTATCCTATTACAGACGCAACAGATGCCATGGAGGTATTATATGCAGGCGTGAAAGCGTATTCCAATGGAAGAGGTGAATGGCCTTCTATGAGCGTTTCTCAACGTATCGAATGTGTTGAAAAATTCACACAAAAGATGATTCAAAAAAGAGATGAGGTAGTTAAATTATTGATGTGGGAAATTGGCAAGTCATTGACTGATTCGCAAAAAGAATTTGACCGTACCGTTCAATACATTTATGATACGATAGGTGCTTTGAAAGATATCGATCGTACGTCATCCACTTTTGTGATAGAAGAAGGAATTATTGGTCAAATTAGAAGATCCCCTTTAGGAGTTGTCTTGTGTATGGGGCCATTCAATTACCCATTGAATGAAACTTTTACCACATTAATTCCAGCTCTAATTATGGGTAATACTGTTTTGTTCAAACCCCCGAAACACGGTACCTTATTACACTATCCCTTATTAGAGGCGTTCCGTGATTCATTCCCAGCAGGTGTAATTAATACTTTGTACGGAAGAGGAAACTCCATCATTCCACAGTTGATGGAGTCTGGTAAAATAGACGTTTTAACTTTGATTGGCTCCTCTAAAGTGGCAGATAAATTGAAGAAAATGCACCCAAAAGTGAACAGACTAAGAGCTATTTTGGGTTTAGATGCCAAAAATGCGGCTATTGTAACCGAAAGTGCACAATTGGATGTAGCTATTAATGAATGTTTACTAGGATCACTTTCTTTCAATGGTCAAAGATGTACAGCAATCAAAATTATCTTTGTTCATAAAAGTTTAGTAGATGATTTTAACAAAGGTTTAGCAGAAAAAATTGAAGCCTTAAAAATAGGAATGGTTTGGGAAGCTGGTGTACAAATTACTCCTTTACCAGAACCGAATAAACCAGCTTATTTAAAGGAATTGATTGAAGATGCCAAATTACATGGCGCAACGGTAATCAATAAACACGGTGGTGAAAATTTTAAATCTATTTTCTTCCCTGCTTTATTGTTTCCTGTAAATAGCAAAATGAAAGTTTGGTCCGAAGAGCAATTTGGCCCAATAGTACCCGTGGTTCCTTTTGAAGATTTTTCAACACCGATTGATTATATACATGAATCATCTCATGGACAGCAGGTTGCTATTTTCGGAACAGATGTCAATCAAATCTCTGAATTAATTGATGAAACGGTCAATCAAGTTTCAAGAGTTAATATCAATGCACAATGTCAAAGAGGACCAGACTCCTTCCCTTTTACAGGTAGAAAAGATTCTGCAGAAGGTACTCTGAGCGTTACTGCTGCATTGAGATCATTCTCAATACGTACGGTAGTAGCGACCAAAGCCAACAAGTTGAACAAAGACATCGTGAATCAAATTGTTGAGAATCAGCAATCAAATTTCTTATCAACGCGCTTTATTTTATAAAAAATTTCAGCCGTATAACTCAAAGTTCCAATTTCATTCAAAATGAATTGGAACTTTTTTTTGATCCAACGGAAAAATAATAGAACAAAAAATACTCATGACGCATAATTTATAAGGGGGGCAAATCTTACATAGGGGATTATGTTTGAATTAAAATTTAATATCATATTCCTCACTTGTTAGAACTGAGCCTATGCAGAAATTATTTTTAATGATATATTTTAATACCTTAAAGTTTTGACATTTAATAGAACCAACATTTAATACTGATTAATCCAAACTAGTAAAAATTCCTTTTCTCTTCACAAACAAAAAGTGTATTTTTGTGGTACATCAATTTTAGCCCTATCATAATGAAAACCTTTTTAAAGACAATAATCATCTTTTTTACCATTAGTTCTTGTACTACTTTAAACCCGTTCACCGGCCAAAAAACTTTAGGAGTCAGTAACCAAGAATTATTTCCAATGACTTTTCAAGAATACGACAAATTCTTAACTGAGGCAAAAGTTATTAAAAATACCAAAGAAGCAAAATCCATCGATAAGGTAAGAGAAAAATTAGTTGTTGCAGCACAATTGTGGTTAAGTAAACATGGACACCCTGATTATTTGAAAGATTATAAATGGGAAAGTAAATTAGTGGAAGACAAATCAGCCAATGCATGGTGTATGCCAGGAGGTAAAATTGTTTTTTACACGGGTATTTTACCTGTTTGCCAAACAGAGGCAGGAATTGCTACAGTAATGGGACATGAAATTGCGCATGCTTTGGCGAACCACGGTGGACAAAGAATGAAAGCGAGCACTTTTCAGCAATATGGTGCTATGGCAATTGGTTTAGCTACAGCTAGTAAAGACACTACTACGCAAAGAACATGGCAAGAATATTATGGTATAGGAACTAATATTGGAATTATGCTACCTTTCAGCAGAAGTCATGAATCTGAAGCTGATAAAATTGGATTAACCCTCATGTCAGTAGCAGGCTATCAACCTGAAGAGGCAATTTCATTTTGGGGAAGAATGGATAAATTAAGCGATAATAACCAAACTCCACCTGAATTCCTTAGCACTCACCCATCCCATGAAACTCGAATTAATCAAATCAAAAACCTCATCCCGCAAGCCAAAGAAGAAGCTAATAAATTGGGCATCAATTTGAAATAGGTAATAGGTAAGAGGTAAGAAAGAGAGAAATTAAAAAAATCTTGGGGATATTTGAATAACAAAATCACCAAGATTTTGAAATAATCTACGCTACTATTTCAAGGCTAATCGTTGGCTTTTTACCGTTGCATCGGTAATGAATTCATCATAAGTCATTAATTTATCTAAATTAGATTTTGAACCTAATTCTATGACCCTGTTAGCTACCGTGTTGGTCAATTGATGATCATGGCAAGTGAATAACATTGTTCCAGGAAATTCAATCATACCATTGTTTAAAGCGGTGATAGACTCCAAATCCAAGTGATTGGTTGGTTCATCAAATAATAAAACATTCGCGCCAGAAAGCATCATTCGTGAAAACATACAACGTTGCTTTTCTCCCCCTGAAATGACGGTACATTTCTTTAATGCCTCATCTCCAGAGAACAACATTCTTCCTAAAAAACCACGAATAAAACTTTCATCCTTTTCTGTAGAATATTGTCTTAACCAATCTACCAAATTCAAAGAATCGTCTTTGAAATAATTAGCGTTATCGTTGGGTAAATAAGTTTGAGTAGTTGTGACACCCCATTTGAATTCTCCTCCATTCGTTTTTCTTTCACCCATTAAAATATCAAACAAAGCAGTAATGGCTAAAGAATCCTTTGCAAGAAAAGCAACTTTATCTCCTTTGTTAATGGTAAAAGATAAATTAGCAAATAAAACCACACCTTCGTCTGTTTTAGCAGAAAGGTTTTCAACGCTAAGCAATTGGTCTCCAGCTTCTCTTTCTGGTTTAAAATTAATGAATGGATATTTTCTAGAGGATGGCTTGATATCGTCCACTTGCAATTTATCCAACATTTTTTGACGAGAAGTTGCTTGTTTCGACTTTGCTACGTTGGCAGAAAAACGACGAATAAATTCTTCCAATTCCTTGCGCTTTTCGTCTGTCTTTTTGTGTTGATCTGTTCTTTGTCTAGCTGCTAATTGAGAAGATTCATACCAGAAAGTGTAAGTACCACCGTACAATTGAATTTTACCAAAATCTAAATCTGCAATATGCGTACAAACATTGTCCAAGAAATGTCTATCGTGAGAAACAACAATAACCGTATTTTTAAAATTCTGTAAATATCCTTCTAACCAGAGAATCGAATCAATGTCTAAGTTATTGGTAGGCTCGTCTAATAATAAAATATCTGGATTACCAAACAAAGCTTGGGCTAGAAGCACCTTAACTTTTTCAGAACCATTTAAATCTTTCAATAAAGTATAGTGACTATCTTCTTTGATACCCAAACCACTCAATAAAGTTGCTGCTTCAGATTCTGCCTCCCAACCATTTAATTCTGCAAACTCCGCTTCTAAATCAGCCGCTTTATTGCCATCTTCTTCGGTAAAATCCTCTTTCATATAGATGGCATCCTTTTCTAACATTAGGTCATAAAGGCGTTTATTCCCCATGATCACTGTTTGCAGAACAGGGAATTCTTCAAATTCAAAATGGTTTTGTTTCAAAATAGACATCCGCTCACCAGGATTCATGGATATTGAACCTGTTTGAGAATCAATTTCACCTGATAAAATCTTTAAGAAAGTCGACTTACCAGCACCATTTGCGCCAATTAAACCGTAGCAATTACCCTCTGTAAATTTGATATTTACTTCTTCGAATAAAACCCTCTTCCCAAAGCGTAGGGAAACATTTGAAACCTGCAACATATTTTTCTTTGATAATTTAAGGTGCAAAATTACTCAATTTGAAGCTAGAAAAAAATCATAAATAATATTCCATTCCCATATTTTTTTTGCAATTTCAAGCTTTAATGAAATTCATAAAATACTTTGGAAGAATATTCACCTACATCCGAACTGCCTAAAAAGCACCATTTGCACTTTAAAGCGACAAATGAAGGTTTGTATTTTACTACAAAAAGTACCAAATGGCAAGATGCAATTGATGAAAGTCTAGCATTTGTAGCATGGGATAAAATGGCCCAGTTTGATGCGTTTCTGATTGAAAATGATATTCAAAAACAAACTATTTCCGATGTTACGGTTGAAATAGTTAATTCTTTATTTTTATTAATTCCAACAGAATACAATTCTCATTTGTATCAAATGAGCTTTTTTGAAAAAGCCATTGGATCCAAAGAGATGATTGGAAAAGAAATGCATGAACAAATTTGTAGTAAAGAAGAATCAAGCTTACTTTTTTTGATAAAAAGTGAATGGAAAGATTTTCTTTCTTTTAAATTTTCCTTAGCCAAAATCCATTACGAGCATTTATTTGCCAATCTAATTAATAGTCATAATCGGTTCTTGCGCAGTCAATTAAATATTTACTTATTCGACCATCTGGCTTTTATCATTTGTCGAAAAAACGGCAAATTACACGTTGCAAATGCTTTTGAATACCATTCCAGCATTGAATTAGCATTTTACATACATTCCATTAGAGAATCATTTGAGCTAGTTTGGAACAATGATTTGATACAGATGTCTGGTCCAGTTACTTCCAATATCCCCTTTCTTGAATCCTTACAAGCATTAAAGATTCCAATCAATATAAAATGAAAACTAAAAAAACGGCATTTTTTCCTGGTTCATTTGATCCATTTACAAAAGGTCACGAGGATATTGTATTAAGAGCGCTTCCATTATTTGATGAAATCATCATTGGTATCGGCCAAAATTCTAGCAAGGCTAGGTATTTCCCTTTAGATAAAATGAAAGAGTACATTGAGAAAACTTTTGAAGGAAAACCTGTTAAGGTAGTTACTTATCAGAATTTGACAGCCACCGTTGCCAAAGAAGTAAATGCTAAATTTATAATTAGGGGTTTGAGAAATACAACTGATTTTGAATACGAAAACTCAATTTCTCAAGTAAATAGACATATCAATGAAGAATTAGAAACTGTATTTTTGATAACTTCACCACATTTGGCTCCTATTAGTTCTACCATCATCCGAGATTTACATCGATATGGAACAAGTATAGACGAGTATTTACCTTATCAATTGGAAGATTAAAGTAATTCGAAATTTTGTATGACGTGACGTATAGAGCTATAAGTGTTAGTTAAGCATTTATTCATTTCCGCTCTTGTTAACCATTCCACTTTTTCAATGCCTTCTTCTTTTTGAGGAATTAATACATCCGCCGATTTAGTATTCATTAAATACCACTTGGTTTTTTTCAGAATGCGTTGATCTTTGTGGGAATAAGTATGAAAAGTCGTACAAAGTTTATGTACTAAATCAGCCTTTACATTGCATTCTTCTTCTACCTCGCGGACTGCAGCCTTTTTGAATTTTTCTAACTTTTCCAATTTACCTTTTGGTAAATCCCATTTACCTAATCGGTAAATCCAAAGTATCTTATTTTCTTGATTCAATACCACCCCGCCAGCAGCCTCAATAACATTATATAGTGAACAGATTCTATTTTTGAAAGCCTTTTTATCTTTAACAAGGATGTACAAAGAACTAAAATTGAACACCTTTTTAGCATGTAATTGGTTGATTAACTTATCTAATTGATCCAAACCTAAGTTGATCAAACACGTATGACCTTTAAAATGTTCTAATTTGACAGTTTCCAAACGGGCATCCACAATCAAATCAAAATCCTCATCATGTACAAGAGGTTTTTTATTAGAAACACTAATAATTCGAATCGGGCGATCGTCTATAAATAATACCATTCGGGATTTTTTCAATAAAAGTAGGTAAAAATAGAATTATTTACTGAAAGATAAATCGAATCGACTATTTTTGTAGCGATTATTCAATAAATAAATCAAAATGGAAAACATTACAATATCACAGGAAGTTGCCAATCATTTATTAAAAATAAAAGCCATTCAATTAAGACCTGAGGAGCCGTTTAAATGGGCATCAGGTTGGAATTCACCGATATATTGTGACAATCGTATTTCATTGTCTTTTCCTGAAGTCAGAACTTACATCAAAAACTGTTTATCTGCAGCTGTAAAAGCGTATTTTCCACATGTGGATAGTATAGCAGGAGTAGCGACGGCAGGTATTGCGCAAGGTGCATTGGTGGCGGATTACTTGGATTTACCGTTTTGTTATGTTCGTCCTGAACCTAAAAAACACGGTATGGGGAATCAAATTGAAGGAAAAGTTAGTAAAGGACAAAAAGTGGTTTTGATAGAAGATCTAATTAGCACAGGTGGAAGTTCCTTAAAGGCAGCCGAGGCACTTGTTAAAGAAGGAATTGAGGTAGTAGGCATGGTAGCAATATTTTCTTACGGTTTTGAAATAGCGAATCAAAACTTTAAAAATGCGGGTATTCCGTTTTATACCTTATCTAATTATGATTCATTGATTGAAGAAGCTACGAAATTACATTACGTCTCAGAATCTCAATTGGTATCTTTACAAGATTGGAGGAATAATCCATCTGAGTGGAAAAAATAAATCAATTTAATTTATATCGGTGACCTGGAATTGCTTTTACGACTCCCTGAAATTCCAAATTTAACATAATAACAGCTATTTCTGGAACTGATTTTTGAACCTTCCACGCCAATTCATCCAAAGGCAATTCACCATTTTGGTGTAATTGAGCCAAAACAGCTGATTCAATCTCTGTAAATCGGTCATAATTTAATTCTATTAACGATTTCTTGGTATTAGGTACATTTCCCTTCCAATTTAATTGTTGACTCAAACCCTCCCAATCTGTGTAAATATTGGCCTGATGTTTTGCAATTAATAGATTGCAGCCTTGAGAGAAGGTTTTATCTACATTTCCAGGTACAGCAAATACTTCTCGATGGTAATTGTTAGCATATTCAGCAGTTATTAAGGCACCACCCTTTTTGGCAGCTTCTATCACGATGGTTGCGTCTGACATTCCGGCAATAATTCTATTTCTCAAAGGAAAATATCTTGAATCGGGTTTTTGATGAATAGGATGTTCTGAAATAATGGCTCCACATTCCATAATTTGCTGAATATATTTTTTATGTTCATAAGGATAAATAAAATCAAAGCCTCCTGCTAAAACAGCTATATTGGGAATATTATTTTCAATACAACATTGATGCAAGTGAATATCAATTCCATAGGCTAGTCCACTTACAAAGACTACATTTTGACCCTTCGATTGAGCCACAAGTTCTTTGGTTATTTTTTTTCCGTAATCTGTGGCTTTTCGTGTACCGACTACTGCAAGCATTTTAGAAAAATTCAACTCATTCATACCTTTGGTATATAACAACAATGGTGAATCATACAGGTATTTTAATCGATTGGGATAACGATCGTCCAAATAGAAATTCACAAATACCTGATTTTTAAGACAATTATTATAAATCTCTTCGGCCCTATTTAGGTACATCTTATGATGAATTTCTTTACCAATAGTAGCTGAAATATTGGGTATTTTTTCCAATAGCCTAGAAGAAGTTGCAAAAATTGCATCTACTGAACCTAAATAAGAAATCAATCTTCTGGCACGAATATCTCCTAACTGAGGAATTAAAGAAAGTGCGATTTGTAAAATTTTACTTTGATCAGTGGAAGGCATTATTTTTAAATTTATGCCTCAAGGTATTTAATTAGTCGACTAAATCATTGCGAATAACTTGTAAAAAATTACGAATTTCAGTTAGTTGATAAATTAAGTGTGCATTCTCATTTTTTGGTACACCTTTGTTGTTTATTGCTAACTTTGCACCTTCAATGGTCAATCCTTTTTTATCAATTAAATCGACCAAAACTTGAATTTTTTCTATGTCTGAGGGGGTGTATTTTCTAATACCACTAGATCTTCTTTTGGGAACTATATGGCCGAAATGCGTTTCCCAATATCGAATTTTGGAAGTTTTAATACCAAATAAACTCGCTACCTCAGAAATCAAATAATATTGTTTGTCGAATTCCATACCAAAGAATTAAAAGAATGAAAGCTCCAAAATTAAGAATTCAGATAAAATACATTAATTTTACATTCCATTTGCACAATATCAAATTAGGAATACTCAAATTTACCCATTTTTTTCAAACTTTACCCAATGACCTCACCGGAGATCCGCCAGAAGTTTTTAGATTTTTTCAAATCAAAAGGACACCTTATCGTAGCTTCAGCACCATTGGTGGCTAAGAATGACCCTACCCTATTATTTAATAATTCAGGGATGGCTCAATTCAAAGATTTTTTTTTAGGAAACGGTACACCTCCTTCCAATCGAATAGCTGATACGCAAAAGTGTTTAAGAGTTTCTGGAAAACATAACGACTTAGAAGATGTGGGTTTTGATACTTACCATCATACCATGTTTGAAATGTTAGGAAACTGGTCATTTGGTGATTATTTCAAAAAGGAAGCTCTAACTTGGTCTTGGGAGCTTTTAACAGAAGTTTTCCAATTGCCCAAAGAACGAATTTATGTTTCGGTATTTGAAGGAAATGAACAAGATGGTGTGCCATTTGACCAAGAAGCATTTGATATTTGGAAAAACATTTTAGGTGAAGACCGAATTATTTTTGGGAATAAAAAGGATAATTTTTGGGAAATGGGTGAAACGGGACCTTGTGGCCCTTGTTCCGAAATACATATTGATTTAAGAAATCAAGATGAAGTAGATAAAATTTCAGGAAAAACCTTGGTAAATGCAGATCATCCTCAAGTAGTTGAGATTTGGAACAATGTATTCATGCAATTTGAGCGTATGGCAGATGGATCTTTGATTCCGTTACCATCCAAGCACGTAGATACAGGAATGGGCTTTGAACGTCTTTGTATGGCTATTCAAGGGAAGCAATCCAATTATGATACAGATGTATTTCAAGGCACCATTCAATTTATTGCTGAAAAATGCGGAAAAAAATATGGTGAGGAAAAATGGGCAGATATTTCTTTGCGCGTAATTGCCGATCACATTCGCGCCATTGCCTTTTGCATAGCAGATGGGCAATTACCATCCAATACAAAAGCAGGTTATGTAATTCGTAGAATTTTACGCCGTGCTGTGAGATATGGTTATACCTATTTAGGATTTAAAGAGCCTTTTTTACATAGCATTGTGCCATTATTGGCTCAACAATTCAAGGGTGTTTTTGATGAATTAATTTCTCAAGAGGCTTTTGTTGCCAAAGTTATTTACGAAGAGGAGGTTTCATTTTTAAGAACGCTTTCAACAGGTTTAGTTCGCTTGGATAAATTAATGGATGTAAGCAAGGTGAAGAATCAAACCATTCTTTCAGGTGAAGATGTATT